>JGI12109J20283_10922455_pt1 | contig 26434 bp, 22 predicted proteins | sample ElkSlonscriptome_12_FD_20283 | JGI IMG/M metagenome (IMG submission 20283)
TTTCGCCTTTCGCCCTCTGTTATTCCCCGATATTGATCGCTTCCGAGCGCTCTGCTCCGATTTGGCGCAGGCGCTCGACCTGGGCGAGATCCAGCGCCGGCCCGCCAGTGTCGTAGGGGGCGAGCTGTGAGTAGCGACGCATGAGGTCGGCGAGCGCCGCCGTTCTGTCCGCTGCCGGTGCGATGAAGTCATAGCGATCGGCGAAAGCCTCGATCGTAGCGGACGTGGCCGGCGCGGCCCGTGCCGTCTGCTCGAGCGAGCGGCGGGCGAAGCGGCGCACGGCCGGGTAGTCATCGCTCAGGGCCTGGATCAGGAAGGGCTGCCAGCTCTGGGGATGCTCGAGCTGACCGCGCTCGACGGCGCGACCGATCGCCGTGGCCGTGACCGCACGCTCGACGGGATCGCCGGCGAGCAAGCGCGCCACCCCGTCGGGCACGTTACTTGCCACGCCGTCGGCGCGCACCACGTCACGGGCGTCGCGGCCCCAAAGCCGTGCCGTTTCGTTCTCCGCCCAGGCCACGGACTGGTCGAGATGGCAGAGGTTGCAGGCATTTGGACGGCCGGCCGCGGCATTCGCGGCCGGGTCCGGAACTTCAATGCGATGCGAGCGATGGACCTCCATGACCCCATAGACGATCTCGGGCATGTGGCAGGAGTAGCAGTTCGAGCCCGGGCTATCGGCGGGATGAAAAGTGTGAGCTTCGAGGTCCTCGGCCAGATCCATGTGGCAGGTCAGGCAAGGGCCATTGCCGCGTGCCTCGTCGGAGATCATGCCGTGGCGGTCGCCGCTGTGCATGGTGTGGCAGGTCATGCAGGTCAGCTCCGCATCGTCGTGGCATTTCGACTGCTTCATGCCCTGGTATTCATAGGCGGTCAGACGCGGCGTACGATCGGCCCAGAAGCGAAGACCGAACAGCTCATCGGGGTGGCCGGTCATGGGATTCGGCGTTTCCGGCCAGACCAGCTCGACGGATTCGAACAGGTCATCGCCGGCGCGATAGACGGGGCCCTCGCTGATGAAACGACGCAGCATATCGCTGTCGACGGGCAGGCGCTGGCCGTGGCACTGGCCGCAAACCATGTTGGCCCGGTCCTGATCGAGGCGAGTCGGCAGCACCATGCTGTCGTCGACGGCACCGGTGACCGTGTAGCTCAGGCGGGTCAGCCAGTTCGACTGCTTGGCCACGTGCGTCGCCGCCGGGCCGTGGCAGGATTCGCAGGCAATCCCCATTTCGGCGACATCGGACTCATAGCGCGCTTCCGTCGCCGAATCGACGGTCTGGCCGGATGCGGCTCGGGTGCGCAGCTCGTCGTAGTTCACCACGCCGGGCTGAGGCCCGGTGTTGTGGCAGAAGATGCAGTTGTGGTTCCAGACCGAGACATTGGCGTCGAAGTGCTGCTCGTCGGGCCCGAGGAAGGCGGCATTCATGTGGACCCAGCGCTGGTCCTCGTTGTGCCAGAGGATATGGAGTCGGTAGAAGGTCCCGCCCTCGCCCTCTTCGCGGGTCAGGTACTGCTGGTAGCGGTGCGAGCCAACGAGGCGCTCGATCTGGTAGCTGGCCACGGGCTCGCGACCATCGGGCGTGTAGTAGTCGAAGAAGAATCGGTCGCCACGGCGCACGGGCCGCACCTCCATGCCCCAGGCCTGGATGCGCTGGCCGTCGAAACGGCCCTGGACATTTTCCGGCAGGGCCTCCTGAGTCATGGTGCGGTGGTAGGTCCGATGCCAGCTCGAATAGCGATCGCGATGGCAGGTGTGGCAGGTCTCGGAGCCGGCCCACTCCGCCTTCAGTCCCGGCGGCAGGGCCAGCAGAGTGAGCAGCAGGAGCAGGCTGCGCACGAGCTGGGGTCGAAGCTGTTCAGGCATCGGCCACCTCTCTGTAGGGTGCGAGGGTCTCGGGGAGCGGCCAGAGCTCGCTCAGGAGGACCGACCGGCCCGTATCCGACACGACCCTGGCATGCTGGCGATTGAGCAGGCGAGGCCGATCGACGCCACAGGAATTAGCGATGATGCCGACCTCCTTGTTCATGTGGCGAGCATACCAGGCAACGCGTTCGGCCTTGTCCTCGGGCACCAGGCCGCGCTGCAGCTGCTTGTCGTGGGTCGTGACCCCCGTCGGGCAGGTATTTTTGTTGCACTTCAGGGCCTGGATACAGCCGAGAGCAAACATGAACCCGCGGCCGGCTTGGATCACGTCAGCCCCCGCGCAGAGTGCCCAGGCGACATCGACCGGATTGATTCGCTTTCCCGATGCGATCACCGGAATGCGCGATTTCAGCCCGTACTCATGGAGCTTGTCGACGAGCATCGGCAGCGATTCGTTCAGGGTCAGGCCGACATCGTCCATTAGGGTCATCGGCGCGGCACCGGTACCGCCGTCGCCGGAATCGATGGTAATGAAATCCGGCGCGTACTGTCGGCCTCGCCCGTGGATGGCGTGGCAGAGGTCGTCGAGCACGTCGGCCTGGCCCAGCACCATCTTCATGCCGCAGGGCTTGCCCGTGACCGAGCGAATTCGCTCGATCATGTCGAGCAGCTCTTCGACGTTGCTGATTTCGCGATGGCGATTCGGCGAGATGGCGTCCTGATCCTGGCCGATCAGACGAATACGGGCCACTTCCTCGGTGATCTTTTCCTTTGGCAGGATACCGCCCTTGCCGGGCTTTGCGCCCTGCGCCAGCTTGAGTTCGAACATCCGCACGGAGTCGTGATCGGCCACCTTTCTCAGGGCTTCATCACAGAGCTTGCCGTCGGCGTCCCGGACTCCGAACTTCGCCGTCCCGATCTGGAACACCAGGTCACAGCCGCCCTCCAGGTGCCAGGGACTGAGGCCGCCCTCGCCGGTGTTCAACCAGATACCCGCCTTGGCCGCCCCCCTCGACAAGGCGCGGATCGCAGGCTTCGACAGTGCGCCGTAGCTCATGCCTGAAATATTGAAGAAGCTGGCCGTGCGATAAGGCTGGCGACAGTGTGGGCCAAAGGTGAGCTCGGCCGGCACGTGGGCTTCCTCCGACAGGCGGGGAAAGGCGCCATTGAGGAAGATCACCGTCCCCTCGGGCCGCAGGTCGCGGGTCGAGCCAAAGGCCCCGGTGTGATTGAGATTCTTTGACGCTCGATAGACCCAGCTGCGCTGAGCCCGATTGAAGGGGAGCTCCTCCCGGTCCAGGGCGAAGAAGTACTGGCGGAAGAATTCACCGAGGTGCTCGAAGAGCGAGCGAAAGCGTCCGATGACCGGGTAATTGCGGCGAATTGCGTGCGCGGTCTGGCGACGATCAATGATCCAGAGCGCAATGATCAGCAGAGTGGCCAGACCCAGGAAAAGGACGAAAAGGGCTGCCAGCAGCTCCAGCACGGGGAGCACCAGGTCGAACAACCGATTCATGTCAGCAATGGGGTCCTGCTAGGCAAAGGCGGGGCTCTCGTCAGGGCTCGATCCAGATCAGGCTGGCCTGACGGCCGCTTCGTGCACCGTCACGCCGGTGGGAGAAGAATCGCTGCGGATCAGCTGAGGTACAGAGTTTAGCATCGAACAGGCCGCCAACGCCGAGCTTGGCGAGCTGATCCAGAGCGATCGCCTTGAGGTCCGCCTGCCAGTGCCCCGACCGGCTGGGTTCGAAAAAGCGCGAGAGGCGGGCATCCTCATTCAGAAACGCGGCGCGAACGGGCTGATCGACCTCGTAGTTCGGCGCGGAAATTCCCGGTCCGATCCAGGCCATCAGGCGCTCGGGCGCAAGCGGCAGGGCGTCGATGAAGGCAGCCAGAATGCCTTCAGCGAGACCGCGCCAGCCCGCATGTGCGGCCCCGACGAGCGTGCCCTGAGCATCGGCAAACAGCACCGGCAGGCAGTCCGCTGTGAGGATCGCGCAGACCTGACCAGGTCGGTCCGTCCAGACCGCATCAGCCTCGACGCCCGGCGTCCATTGGTCCAGGTGCAGGACGCGAGAGCCGTGAACCTGGCTCAGCCAGCAAGGTGCCGAGGGCAGGCGCTGGGCCAATCGCTGCCGATTCTCCTCGACGGCCTGGGCGCTGTCGCCGCAATGGGCACCCAGATTCAGGCTCCCCCATGCGCCCCCGCTGACGCCGCCTTCTCGAGTCGTGGCGAGCGCCCGAACGGGCGCCGGGGCAGGCCAATCGGGGACGATCGGGGCGACGGTCGATGGCCCCGCCAGGACGTCAGGATTCAAGGGCATGGAGGAGCTCGCTGAAATCGATGGGCAGCTTGGCTTCGGCCTCGAGGGTCCGGCTGCCGTCGGGGTGCGGCAGCCGAATGCGGCGCGCATGGAGGGCCTGACGCCTGAACTGACCGACCTGAGCCTGCTGGGATTCGCTCAATCCCGCAGGCAGGCCGCGGCGACCGTAGACCGGATCGCCGACGATGGGATGGCCGATGGACTGCATATGCACGCGAATCTGGTGGGTACGACCGGTCTCGAGTTCCACGTCGAGCAGGGTGGCTGCAGGCAGGCGCCGGGCAACGCGAAAGTGCGTGACAGCCGGCCGTCCATCCCGGCGAATGACCTGGCGTCGGCGATCGACGGGGTGTCGACCCAGGGGCTGATCGACCGTGTCGCCAGCGATGACCTGCCCCCAGACCATCGCTTGATAGTGGCGTTTTATGGCGCGCCGCTTCATCGCATCGACGAGAAAGCGGTGGGCCTTAAGCGTTCGTGCCACCACGAGGCAGCCACTCGTGTCCTTGTCGAGTCGATGCACCAGACCGGCTCGCGGCAGCGGAGCCAGGGCCGGATCGAAATGCAGGAGCGCATTGACGAGCGTGCCATCGGGATTGCCGGACCCGGGGTGGACGACCAGGCCGGCGGGTTTGTGAACTACGAGGACGTCCGGGTCGTCGATAAGAATCTCAAGCTCGATGGCTTGCGGTCGGGGGTTATCGGGATGACTCTCCAGGTGGCCATCCAAACGCACGAGCTCATCGGGACTGAGCGCATGCTTGGGTTTGACCCGGCGGCCGTCGACGCGCACCTCGCCGCTGCGTATCCAGGCCGTGATCCGGCTGCGCGAGAACTCGCCCCAGACCTCCGACAGCACCTGATCGAGCCGCCGGCCGGCGTGCTCGAAGTCGGCGCTCCACTCGCGCTCCAGGCGTTCGCCCGGCAGGGCAAGGCGCCCCTCGGTACCCGAATCGTTAACGGACATTTAGCTTGTGCTCTGGCAATCTTGCAGGTCGTCTGCTGCTAGAATTTGTCGCATGCTCCCTATTATGCAAAATCATCCCGTGCTGCGCTCGAAAGCGCCGTGTTCCGGCCCGCTCCGAGCCGCCCTCGTGGCGCTCATCCTGGCCCTTTCCCTGGCGGCGTGCTCGGGCAGTGAAGAGCGCGATACGGTCCTCGGCCCGGAAGAAATGTATGAATTGGCCAAGGCGTCTCTCGACGGGCGCAATTTTCAGACGGCGATTCGCCGCTATCGCGCGCTGACCACGGCCTATCCTTTCGGCCGCCACGCGGAGCAGTCCCAGCTCGATCTGGCCTACGCCTACCAGCAGTCGAGGCGGGCGGAGGATGCGCTGACGACCCTGGACCGCTTCATTCGAACCTACCCCACGCACCCGAACATCGACTATGCCTGGTACCTCAAGGGTCTGACCCACTACAGCGAGTCCATGGGCATGCTGCGCCGGATGTTCCCTGGTCAGGTCGTGGACCGTGATCAGGAGAGCGCGCGCCTGGCCTTCCAGGATTTCCAGGAACTGATTCTTCGCTACCCCCAAAGTCGCTACGTTGCCGATGCGCGCCAGCGCATGGTCTATCTGCGCAACGTCCTGGCCGAATACGAAATGACCGTCGGAGAGTACTACTACCGCCGCCAGGCCTACATTGCGGCCATCGGGCGGGCCCAATATGTCATTGAGAACTATGCCGGTGCGCCGGCCAACGCCCAGGCCCTGGACCTGATGGCTCGCGCCTACGAAAAGATGGAACTGCCGGAGCTCGCCGCCGACACGCGTCGGGTTCTCGAGCTGAACTATGCGGATCGGGCCGGTGATGACGATGGATCGAGCTGGCTGGGCCGGCTCTGGCCCTTCAACTGATTCTTCGGCAAGCATGTCAGAGGGCAGCGAGGCGACGGCCGACCTGAACGAAGGCGCCGATGCGCTCATCGAGCGCGCCAACGACCAGCTCGAATGCGTGCTCTCGGCGGCAACAGGCGAGGAGCGCCTCCGCCAGGCGATGCACTACTCCGTCTTCAACGGCGGAAAACGCCTTCGCCCCCTGCTGGTCTACGCAAGCGGTCAGTGCCTGGGACTTCGGCCAGAAGAGCTCGACGCCCCGGCCTGCGCCGTGGAGCTGATCCACTGCTACTCCCTTGTCCACGACGACCTGCCGGCGATGGATGACGATGCCCTCCGCCGGGGCCGACCGACGACCCACCTCGCCTTCGATGAAGCGCTGGCGATTCTGGCCGGCGACGCCCTGCAGGCTCTGGCCTTCGAGTGTCTTGTTGAACCCGTCGATAGCGACGATCCCGAGGAAGCCCGGATGCAGCTGAGCATGATTCGGGAACTGGCCCGAGCCTGCGGCGCCGACGGCATGGCTGGGGGACAGGCGATCGATCTGGCCATGGAAGGCACGCGGCCTGATCAGGCTCAGGTCGAGCGGATGTTCGAGCTCAAGACCGGTGCACTGATCCGGGCTGCGGTGATGATGCCGACGGCCCGACGACCGGACCTGCCTGCGGCCGAGCATCGCGCTCTGCGCAGTTTCGCCGAGTCCGTTGGACTGGCCTTCCAGATTCGCGACGATCTCCTCGATATCGAGGGTCAGACCGGCGTCATCGGCAAGACCGCTGGCGCCGATGAGGCGCACGACAAGGCCAGCTGGCCGGGGCTATTCGGCATCGAAGCCGCTCAGGCCCGCATCGACGAGCTCAGCGCCATTGCCGCTGAAGCGCTGAGAAACCTCTCCGGCGACACGTCGGGCCTACTCTGGCTCGGCCGGAAGCTGGTCAATCGGAACTACTGATCCGCCTGTCCTGCCGGCGCTAGACTCTTCGAGGAGCCGCATTGCTCGAAGGCGGCGCGGAGCGTGGCCTCGCCATAGCGTCGCTCCAGGCGACGGACGATGAAATGGCCGCGCGCCGCGTTCTGGAAATGGTCCATGAACAGCACGTTGATCAGCGCTCCGCCGGCCGCGCCGATGACGGGCACCGACTGAGCCGCCGCCTTCTCCGACACGGGGATCGAGAAGCGCCCGGCGATTTGACTGACCAGACGGACCAGCGCGGGCGCCGAATCACGCACGGTACTCGTACTGGCAGCATAGCGAGCCGCCTCCGACACGCTTCGAGCTAGCGCGCTGCGCACGCCGAAGTAGCCGGTTTCGGCGGCATCGTCTCGGTCTGATTCGCCGCCGAGAGCGAACACCTCTAGGCAAGCCAGGCGCACCTCAGGATCGGCCAGATTCTCGCCCTCGCCTCGGGCGATCTCGGCGATCGAGCGCAGCATGATCGAGGTGGAGATGGGCAGCTCGATGGCCAGCGCCGGTAAGCCGAAGGCACCGCCTAGGGCGCCAGAGATCGCACTGCCGGCCTTGTGGAGTCGATTTGACGGCGCTGCAGGCCCCGCGTCTTCCAGGGTCCAGAGCGCCGTCTTCAGGGCGGTTAGGAGGGACGTTTCCGCAATCCGCAGGATTCGATCGCGAACCGCGGCAGGCAGTCGATCCATGCCCGCATCGATCGGCGTTGCCAGGGTGTTCGAGACCCGCGCAATCAGACCGGGGTTCTGGAGCAGCACGTAGGCCTCCTCCAGCTCATCGCGGTGCGCCGCCGAGAGCTCGGCGAGCGCCGAGTCAGGAGTTTCCTTAGTCACGCTCAGGTTTCCAATTTCGATATTTCTCGTAGGCCCCGACCGCGTCGAGTGGCTCGGGGTGGTTTGCGAGCTGTTCGGCGAGCCATTGGAACCACTCGTAAACCGAAGGTCGACCAGTGGTCTCGCGGGTCAGCTCGACATAGTCGCGCAGGATGACCCAGGCTGCCTGAATCGTACCGCCCATGAGCTGCTGAACCAGTCGAAAAGGCACCAGGCGCCGATAGACCATGAGCCCGATCGATTCCAGACTGGTGGTGATCAGCAGCATGGCTTCCTGCAGCTCCGGCGTGACCGTGGTCTGTGCAGAGCGCCGACAGTCCGACTGGTACTGATTGATCATCCGAAGGGCACTGGTGAACTCCACAGTCTGGAAGGTGCGCATGATCTCCATGGTCGCGTTCTCATGCCGTTCAGCGCGGTAATAACGAATCTGGATGACACCGAAGATTACGCCGGTGATAACCAAGAACGCTCCGATGATATCGGCCCAATTGGCCACAGTGTCGAGATTCAAAATCGTCCTCCGCGGTCAGGTAAAGATTGGCGTCGCAACCGAACTGGGCGAGCGCTGATCAGCCTGATCAGCGATATCGCGTCACATCCTCAAGCCCCGCCGCGTCGAAGCCTTCACGGCGCAGACGGCAGGAATCGCAGACGCCGCAGGCTCGTCCCTGCGCATCGGCCTGGTAGCAGGACACGGTCTTGGCGTAATCAACACCCAGCTCTGTACCGCGCCGGATGATCTCGGCTTTCGTCAGATGAATCAGGGGCGTGTGGATCTCGAATCGCCCGCCCTCGTCACCGGCCTTGGTGGCCAGGCTGCAGAGGTCTTCGAAGGCGGCGATGAACTGTGGCCGACAGTCCGGGTAGCCCGAATAGTCGACGGCATTGACGCCGATAAAGAGGTTCAGCGCCCCCTGCACTTCGGCGTGGCCGAGCGCCAGGGACAGCATCAGCGTGTTCCGAGCCGGCACATAGGTCACGGGGATGCCCTCGCCCATCTCGGTCGGGACGTCGATGTCGTCGGTCAGGGCCGAGCCGCCGATGGCTCGAAGATCGACGGCAACCACACGATGCGATCGAGCGCCCAAAGACTCGCTCAGCGCCTGGCTGGCAGCGAGCTCCGAGCGGTGGCGCTGGCCGTAGTCCACGGCGAGCGTGTGACACTCGAAGCCCTGGTCCCGAGCGATGGCCAGCACCGTGGCCGAGTCCAGGCCACCCGAGAGCAGCACCACGGCCTTGTTGTTGTCGTTCATTACGCCTCAACCTCGTTCGCGACCGCCGTCGAATGGCCTCAAGGGTACCTGATCGGCAGCGCTAGAGCGCCGCGAGCCGGCACGGCAGACCACGACTATCGCCAGCGAGATGCCAGCGAGATGCCAGCGCCAAAAAAAGGCCCGGGAGTCCCGGGCCATGAAGCACAGCGTTGTGCCCAGCTCGATCAGGGCTGGGATTCGAAGCGGTCGCCGAAGATCGAATCCACATCCAAGACCAGCACGAGGCCATCGTGATCGGAGGATCGCGCGAAAGTCATGGCGTCGTCCTCGAAGCCCACCCATGAATCCGCGTTTCCGCGCATGTATCCGAAGTCGCTGACAAAGCGATTGGCCGCCTGGTTGAGAAGCGCATGGTCGAGAGCCTGGGCCACGGCGCGATTGGCGCTGCCCTCACGAAACACGAAGGAATAGCGCTCGCCGGCGGTCAGGCGCTTCAGGGCGTTGACCAGCGGCGGCGAGACCTGATTGCTCGGGTCGAAGCCGGGCGCCCCCTCGTTCTCGATATTGACCAGGTTCTGATCCGCGATCGATGTCCCGCTGAGCAAACCGATCACATCGACAAAGCCATCAGTGAACTCGAAGGCGTTCTTATCGCCGATCAGGATCATCGGCAGATCGGGATCGGCGGTCTGACGCGCCTGAACCCGGGCGGCCACGGACTGAGCCTGTTCGTGACGCTTGAGCCGGACCCGGGCCTCGTCATCGACGCCCCCGAGCGATCGCAGATGATTATTCATCACAACGAACGGCCAGTCAGCGCCACCGGCGATGAAGCGGCCTTCCAGCGTCAGGGTCGGGCGATCGTGGAGCGGCGTGTTGTCGCTGCTCAAACACTCGCCAGCGCCCTCCTGAAGGACCGCATCGACCGCAACGCGAGCCGTGTTGATCAGGAAGCCGTTATTGATCTCTCCACGATCGTTCCCGAAGACGAGCTCCACGCTGTAGCTGACGGCCCCGGCGCTGCGCGTCGCAATGCGATCGGCCAAGGCCTGGAGAACCGTGTCGCTCTCGACCTCCTGCAGAGCCACGACATCAGGCAGTCCCATCGCCTCGATGATCGTGTCGGCCAGCTTGTCGAGCTTGAGCTGGTACTCGGCCGCCGTCGGCACGTCGCGGTTGCTTGCGATGAAGCCGGCACCGCAGGCCGCGATCGGGCGGTCTGGGTCATCGATATCATCGAAGAAATTGAGTGCATTAAGCGATGCGATCGTGAGCTCGGTCAGGTCTCCGACCGGTGCCGGAACAGGCAGTTCGGGACGGAAATGGATGCTCAGATCAGTGGGCCAGAGCTCGTAGCCGCCGAACTCGAAACCGATGACGCCGGTGGCCGAAAAGGTCGTTCCACCGGCCAGGGTCAGATTGTTGCCGGTGATGCGATCCGGATCGAGCTCGAAGCGCTCTGGCGCACCGGACCAGACCGGGCAGTCCGGGCAGATCACGCCGAGGCCGGGAAATTCGACGCCGGGACCTCGCAGGAGGCGGCTGCCCGTCGCGCTGACGAAGGCTTCGGCGACCAGATCGCTGCCGAAGCGCTGGGAGGCCCCGGTCACGAAACCATCGGGCACGGAGACGCGCATCGACTCGAAGCACTCGAAGTTATTGACCCCGCAGCTCGGTGCGGCCGGATCCGGAGACGGCGTCTGGCTATCGAAGGCGACGGGGACCGGCAGCGTGTTGCCGGAGCTCGTGACCTCGACCACATCGGCCGGGCGGATCTGAGTCAGACCGAAGAATTCCACGACCGGGCCCTGAACCGTGACCGCATCGCCAACGGCGACCGCCGGCGGGCTGTCGGTAAAGACGAAGAGGCCGCGCGAGGCCAGACCCGGACCAGCGCGAAGCAGTACCGGATCCGGTGCCTGGATCACGAAGAAATCGCTGCCCACGGCCGTCACGAGATTCCCTTCCGTACGAACGACCTGACCCTCGAGGGGCGAGGCCAGGCCCGAACCTTGAATACCCTGGATGCTGAAGACCTCGGCATCGAGTCCGACATCCGCGTTGTCACGCGGCTGGAGCTTGTAGTTGCCGAAGGAAAACCAGCCGATGCCGCGCAGAAAGTCGAAGTTGTTCCCCAGGGCGGGATCGATCGTCAGCGTAGTGCTGAAATCATCACCGCGGGCATCGCCGCTGCCGTCGCTGAACAGCCACTCGCCAAAGTCGTTGCCCGGCGCATCGGGATTGTCATTCGTGACGGTGACGTCGGTAAATTCGATGAGCACACTCTCCCACGGCTCGGAATCAGCGGCAGAGCCGGGCGCGAATCCAGCCGTCGTCAGCGGCTCGGCTGCTGGCATGCCCACGCTCTGGATCAATTCAACGGCGCTGATGGAAATCTGCGTGAGGTTGAAGGGCTCACTGATCTCACCGATAACGCGGATTTCATCGCCACGCTGCGGGCTGGCGGCGGAGAAGTCCCCGACCAGGCGCACGCCACTGTAGGGGCCGCCAGCCGACTCCTGGATCACAGCCGTTGCCGGGCCACCGATCTCATCGGGCGCGGCCGTGACAACGCCGTCGACCTGTACGACCTGACCGACCAGCGGTGACGCGTCATCGACCAGGAGATCGTCAGGCGTCTGGATCTCGTAAATCGACACATCCTGGATCAACGCCGTCTCCCAGCTCGAATCGGCGTCGACGAGCTCGGCACCGGCCTGGCCGGAGGCCATCAGGTTGTTGATGAGCAGGCCCGACGCCGCGGGATCGATCGCCAGGATCAGATCGAAATCGGACGACTCGCCGACCGCCAGGTCCGGGAGGACCCAGCTGACCTGACCCGGTGTGGCGGTATCGGCAGTGACACCGCTCGTATCGCTCACATAGGTGGCGTTGGCCGGCAGCGTGTCGGTGACCATCAGGCCGGTGACCGCCTCGGTAGCGCTGAGATTGTCAAGGGTAATCCGGTAGCTGATCTGTTCCCCGGGCACGCTGAATTCCGGCCCCGTCTTTCCCGCTGCGAGGGTCACCCCGGCGGTGACCAGCGTCTGTCCGTTGTTGGGGGCACCTGGCGTCTCGGTCGCCGGTGCCGACCAGGTGAAATCAGCGTAGCTGCTGCCCGAGCCGCTGAGCTGGAGCGACTCGCCTGCTGGCGTGCCAGAGTCCTCGCTGACGCCGATATCGGACGATGTCACGCCATTGGCAGGGCCATTGGTGGCGGTGAAGGAGCCCTCGTAGCTGAGAAACTGGACAACGGTGCCGTCGTCGATCAGCGCAACCCCGTCCGGGCCTCCATTCTGGATGCCGGAAATCGCCTTGCTGTAGATCGTGAAGCCGGGAATCGTAATGGCCGCGAAGCTTGAGAGCGCGTGCGAATCGTAGCTTTCGCCGTTGGATCCGTTGTAGAGAACGACGTCGATACTGGCCGGCGCCGTGGCGACGGAATCGGCGACGACGACCTCGATGAATTCGCCGACGTCGCTCCCGGCATTGTCGTAATGGAATTCATTGATCCAGAGGTCCTGGGCCACGGCGGGCGCGGTAACAAGGCTGAGAAGCAGGCACGCGACGCTCGCCGCGGTTCTGAACTGTGTCACGGAAAATCTCCCTGAAGAGTCGTCTTGGAAAACCCGCCCAGATTAAGGTCCGGCTGTTTCAGATCAATGACCTTGTGCGAGATCGCGCTTCTGTATGATCCGTCTCAACGACACCACGTGAGTACCCCATGGCGAAACTCGAAGGTCTGAACCAGGACCAGCACGTCGATAAGAAGGCGTATGAAAGTGACCTCAAGGCGTGGCAGTACGATCTGCTCAGCCTGCAGCAGGCGGTGCTTCGCCAGAACGGTCGAATGATCGTGGTGGTGCAGGGAATGGATGCTGCAGGCAAAGGTGGCGCCATTCGCCGCCTGGTGCATCGGCTGGATCCGAGGGGCTTCCGCGTTCACCGGATCGGCGCTCCCGCCGCCTGGAAGCAGAAAAAACACTATCTCTTTCGCTTCTGGTCTCGCCTGCCCTCACCGGGGGAGATGGTTATCTTCGATCGGTCCTGGTACGGTCGCGTCCTCGTTGAACGGATCGAGGGCTTTGCCGAAGCGAAGCGCTGGCAGCAGGCCTATCGCGAGATTAGCGAATTCGAGCGCTGGCTGGTCGACGATGGCGTGATGCTGGTAAAGCTGTGGTTCCACATCGACAAGGACGAACAGCTCAAGCGCTTCGAAGCACGAGAGAAGAATCCCTACAAGGCCTGGAAGCTGACCGACGAAGACTGGCGCAATCGGGAAAAATGGGACCAGTACATCGAGGCGGCGGAACAGATGCTCGAGAAGACCGACACGTTCGTCGCCCCCTGGACCGTCATCGCGGCGAACAGCAAGCGCCACGCGCGTTTGCAGGCGCTGGAGGCGGTCGCCAACTGCCTGGCAACGGAAGCGCGTCGGAAGGACATCGAGACCCTGCCACTGAAAAAGGCCAGAGCGCTCCCCTAATCGATCACGGCCAGGTAGGCTCGGCCACGCCGGCGGATTTCGAAGGCCAGCTCGCGCTCCTCGGAAATCGGAAATTCCCCTCGGAACTCGCCGAGGGATCGCACCGCGCTGCGATTCACGGCCACGATCAGGTCGCCGGGCCGCAGTCCCGAATCCCAGGCGTGGGAGTTACGCCGGACCTCTTCGATCAGCACGCCGCTGACCCGGCTGCGCTCGGGCACGCGGACGAGAACGAGCCCATCGAGACGCTCGTCGAGTCGCCGGCCCGAGATCCTGGCGTCGAGATCCTCCTCGATGCGGACCTGTACCGTGCGCTCCTGGCCATCTCGGGCATAAACGACGTCGATGGTCCGATCGATACCTAGGAGGCCCTCGATATTGCGCAGGGACTGGCTGTTCTCGATCGCGCGCTGATCGACGTCGGTAATGACATCCCCGACCCGAACCCCCGCCTCGGCAAGAGCCGAACCCTCGCTCAGCCGGGTAATCACGACGCCGTCGCCGCGGTTGAGATCGAGGGCCTCGCGCAGTTCAGCACTGAGATCCTGAACCTCGACGCCCAGTGAGCCTCGTCGCACTTCGCCAAAGGCGATGAGCTGCTGCATGACGTAGTCCGCGGTGCTGGCGGGGATCGCGAAGCCGATGCCGACGTTGCCGCCTGACGGGGTGAAGATTGCCGTGTTGATGCCGATCAGGCGCCCACCCAGGTCGATGAGGGCTCCGCCGGAGTTGCCGGGATTGATCGAGGCGTCCGTCTGGATGAAATTCTGGTATTCGAGGCCACGCAGGCCCGAGCGGCCCAGCGCCGAAACGATGCCCGATGTCACGGTCTGGCCGAGGCCGAAAGGATTGCCGACAGCGACAACAAAGTCACCCACGCGCAGGCCGTCGTCGTGCAGCGGCAGCTCGGCAAGCTCCTCGGGCTCGATGCGAATCACGGCCAGGTCCGTGTCGCGATCCGAGCCGATGAACTGAGCGACGAACTCGCGGCCATCCTGCAGCGTCACCGCAATGTCATCGGCACCATCGATCACGTGATTATTGGTCAGGACGTAGCCCGCCTCCGCATCGACGATCACCCCTGAGCCAAGCGACTGCTGAATACGCTCGCGCGGAGCACTGGGAGCATCGAAAAAGCGCCGGAAGAACGGGTCATCGAAAAAGGGACTCGTGCGGACCTGAACCCGCGTTCGCGTCGAGATATTCACGACCGCCGGCGTGACGCCCTCGAGGATCGGCGCTAGGGAAGGCAGGGGCTGGCCGTCGACCGCCGCCGGCAGACTCGCCAGCGTCGGACCCGTCAGCATGAGGCTGAGTATGATCGGCAGGAAAAGGCCAGAGCTTCGGCGTTTCATCGGCATTGCTCGTGGATTCGGGAATGGACGCTATGACAGCGTGACCAGGCCTGGGGTTTCCCGAGCCGCCAGTGGATCGAAGCGTGCGATCAGACCGGCGTGCTGGCCGGGTCAGCCGGCGGGGATTCCAAGCCTCTGAACGATGCGATTCGTCGCGTCATGAAAGGGTCATTGATGACGCTTGCATTTGCAGCGCAACGGTGGTGATATATCGGAGGCCGACGGATATCTACCCAAGATGTTGGGCTGACGGACGCTACGGAGCACCAGATGTTGAGCCTGAACCAACAAGTGCTGAGAACCGACGCAAGCGGGATGCCGCTCGAGTGGATCGGCTACCAGGACGCGGTCAAGCTGATCGTGCTGAAACAGGTCTGCTATGCGCTGGGCAGCGAGCTTTACCGGCTGCACGGCGGAATCAACGCACGCACCGGTGAGCAGACCGAGGTACCGGTTAACGCGATCCTGGCCACGCGCGGGGCGCACCCGAACGCCCATAAATTCTACGGCCGCTACACGCCACCGCTGTCGAATCGCGCCCTGTTTCGTCGCGATGAACACCTGTGCTTGTACTGTGGCGTCCAGTTTCCCGAGAGCGAACTGTCGCGAGATCACGTCAACCCCCTCTCCCAGGGCGGTGTCGATGGCTGGGAGAACGTGGTGACCTCCTGCAAGCGCTGCAATAACCACAAGGCCGCCCGAACGCCGGAACAGGCGGGCATGCAGCTCATCGCGATCCCCTTCGCCCCGACCCACGCCGAGTATGTCTACCTGCAGGGCCGACGCATCCTGGCCGATCAGATGGATTTTCTGGTTGCTCACTTTCCGCGCCATTCGGTGCTCCGCAAGCGCCTGAGCCGCGACCGGGCTGCACTGAAACCCTGAAACTCACCGCTCCGTGCAGCGGCTATCAAAAAGCTGTCATTCGTCCATTTTCGCGATCGAACTACAACCATGAGCAAGCAGGCCGAACACGACCCTCAGCCGGTCTATCTCGTCGATGCCAGCGTGTACATCTTTCGCGCCTGGTTTTCGATGCCCGATCGATTCGCAGACGCTGCCGGTCGGCCGACCAATGCTGTTTACGGGTTTGCTCGGTTCCTGTGCGAACTCTTGGAAGAAACGGAGGCCAGGGACATCGCCGTCGCCTTCGACGAATCGCTGACCACCTCTTTCAGAAACGACATCTACTCCGACTACAAGGCAAATCGCGATCCCGCACCCGAAGCGCTGCAGCTTCAATTTGCCTGGTGCAAGGATCTGACTCGGCTACTGGGGCTGCCGGTCTATTTCAACGATCGCTTCGAGGCAGATGACCTGATCGCTGGCCTGGCCGGCCTGAATCGTTCCCAGGGGCGCACGATCTGCGTCGTGACCGGAGACAAGGACCTGGCACAGCTCGTCCATGAGGGCGACTTCTGGTGGGATTTTGCGCGGAAAAGGCGCTTCGATTCAACGGGTATCCGCAACCACTTCGGCGTTCATCCGCATCAAATCGCCGACTTTCTGGCGCTGACCGGCGATGCGGTCGACAACATCCCCGGCGTTCCCGGCGTCGGGCCGAAAACCGCCCAAGCCTTGCTTGCCCACTTCGGCAGCCTCGATGCCATCTACGACCGATTGGACGAAATCGCCTGGCTGAAGATCCGCGGCGCGAAGAGCCTGGCCGCCAAACTGAGATCGAACGAGGGCGCCGCTCGCCTGGCGCGCCAGCTGACCGGTCTGGATGATCGGATCGAGGCGCTGGGAGAGGCGCCGACGGTCGCTCGAACGTCGGGCCAGGGCGATCTTCTGGACGCCCTGCTCGACGGCTTGGGCTTCGGGCGGCCCCTGCGCGAACGCCTGCATCGGCAGCGCGAGAGGTTCCGCCAAGTTTCGGGGTAACGATCGGACTGATCAATTGACCGGTCGATTGACCAATTGATTGACCGATTGATTGACCGATTGATTGACCGATCGATCGACCGATTGATAAACCAATCAGTGGAGCGACCCGTCGACGATCCTCTTGCGCTGCCGCTGCAGCGGGGCGGTGTTAGCCCTCGCCGGACTCATCCGTCTCTCGTCGCCGAAAGATCTCATCGACCATGGGCTGACCCACACCAAGCACCCGCTCGGACTCTATTTCGGTGGCCAGCAGCGCGACATCGGGCAGCCCGCTCGCTTTGGGTCGCCCACGCCTATCAACATGGCGCCAGTGGCTCCCGGCCAGAAACACGAGCTCGTCGTCAACGATCGTGCCGAAGGTCGGAGTATCGAACTGAGGTAGCGCAGCGACAAGTGGCGCGACTTCGACAACGCCGAGACCATCATCTCCCAGCTTCATTCGCAACACCCGATCAGGACTCACGCCATTCTGAATTGCCACCAGGTGACCGTCCCAGAAATACAGGCCATCGATGCCCCCCTCGTTGAGGTTTTCCGGCGTGAACAACTTCCAGGCCTTGCTTGCGTCGGTCGAGTCGATGACGAAAATCCCTATTTCATAGTCAGCCAGGTACAGCTTGCTGTCGTCATCCGACAGAGCGATGCCGCGCATGCTTGAGAAGTTCTGATGGGTAAAGAACAGCTCCGGATACTGCCCTCCCGGTTCGAGTCGGTAGAGGCCGGGGCTGGCCGTGTCGGCGGCGAAAACGGTGCCATCCGCGGCGATGGCAAGGCTGCCGAAGGCATGGGGACGCCGGTCGGGAATCAGACGATGAATCGATAGAAGCTCAGCGCTGTCCAGGTCGAGCTTGAGCAACGCAGTCCGTCCGCGATCGGCCGGCCGGTAGCGCTCCCACTGTGGAAGCGCTGCCGTGGCCACCCAGAGATGACGACGCTCGGCGTCCACGGCGACGTCGAGGACCGCCATCAGTTCTCCGATCTGTTGACGATCGGCAAACACCTCGAAATCCTGTCCATTGTCTGAGACATGGATTTCACCGCGGCGCACGGTGCCGAGGAAGTAGCGGCCGGTTTGTGCATCGTGGGCCAGCGCTTCGGGCATCTGCACGTCTTCGAGCACCGCAAGCTCGCTAGCCGTGCCGAAGCTCTGCGACGCCCGATCCATCATTTCGGAGATGTGGTTGTAGACTTCGTGGCCGCGCATCGGAGTCAGCTCGTCGTACTGGGACCAGTCCTCCGACAAGCCCTGCTGCTGCATGAGAACCATCATGTTGTAGGCGTCGGCGAAGCGCTCCTGCTTGGCATACGCACGCACGAGATGAGTCATGAAATCCTGGTTGTAGGGGCGCAAGGCGTGCAGACGCTCGGTCGCCGCGCCCCAGTCCTCGTAGTCACCGTCATCGAAGGCCAGGGCGGCTTGATTGATCCAGTAGGCCATCTGGAAGGACTGCGGCATTTCTTCCAGCGGGGGGCGCTCGGCGGGCGTCGTCTCCTCGGGCGTCTGCGGTTCCTGCGCCTGGACTGGCTGCGCGAGCCAGGCAATCGTTAGACACAGCGCGAACAGCGCGGCGTTTCCCTTCAACATCATGACGTGTCCTGTATGCTTTACTTCAGTGAGAAATGGCGATGATTTGTCGGACTGTCGTTGATTTGATTCGTTCCCGTAAAAACAAACCCCGGCGCTTGTGATGCGACCAGACGACCCGGCCTCGAGCGCCCCGACCGATGAACTCTTCCAGGGTCGTTACCTGACCCTGCTCGAGCGCCGCGGCTGGGAGTTCGTTCACCGTCGCCACCCCGTGGTCGTCATGATTGCCTGGACTCCCTCGCGCGAACTGCTCTTGGTCGAACAATATCGAGAGCCCCTCGCCGCTCGAACCATCGAACTTCCGGCCGGTCTCGTCGGCGACGAGGAGGGTCAGGAAGATGAGGGACTCTTGCTGGCTGCGCAGCGTGAACTCGAAGAGGAAACGGGCTGGCGGGCCACCGCACTGGACGAAATCATTCGCTGCCCCACCTCCGCCGGCCTCAGCGATGAAATCGCCGTTTTCATCCGCTGCAGAGAACTGACTCAGACCGGTTCGGGCGGAGGCACTTCTTCGGAAAACATCACGGTCCACGCGATCGCTTCGTCCGAGATCGACGCCTGGCTGGCGCGTCAGTGTGCCCTGGGCAAGCGTATCGATCCCAAAATCTACTCCGCACTGTACTGGACGCGCGAGCGAGGCTGATCAAACACAGAGGCTGGTCAAATCATCAGCCAGCGGCCCATCGCAATCCAGAGGGCTAGGAGCGACGAGCTTAGGAGCATTAGCCAGGTCAGCAGCGTCCCGACGAAGCGCCCTGACGACACGCCGGCGGAGCGATTGAGCCCGAAAAATCCATGCAGAAGCCGTCCGAGCACGAGCGCTGTCCCAAGCCCATGGAGCACGAGCGGGGCGACGGCTGCCGACGCTTCGAGGGCAAGCAGCAGCAGGAGCGCCAGCGGGGCGTATTCGCAGAAATTCGCGTGGGCACGGATGACGCGCTCGAGGGCAGGCTGATCCCCGGCACCGATTCCCACACCCAAGCGGCGGCGCAGGCGCACGACCTGCAGGGACAGACCGATCAATATCAGCCCGAGCAGAGCACCATAAAACAAGGTGAGATTGAACGCCATGAGATCCCTCCAGGAATTGAATTCAGCGAATCGGGCGAGTATACCTGCGTGCTAGACTTCGACGCTGTGTTCCGCAGCAAGGGTTTCCCGATGGCCAAAGCCAAGGTCCTGTCCTTCGTGTCCTTTCTTGTCAGCGTGCTGGCCAGCAGCCCATTTTTGTTTGTTGATCGGGCCTATGCCGAAGACGGCCCCATCGCGATCGCGATCCACGGCGGGGCCGGCACGATCAGCCGAGACGCTATGACCGACGAGCGCGAAGCCGCCATCCGCGGTCAGCTGAAGCGTGCCGTCGAGGCCGGGCATGCGGTGCTGAGCGAGGGCGGATCCAGCCTGGATGCCGTGGCCATCGCGATTCGACTGCTGGAGGATGCGCCGGAGTTCAACGCCGGACGCGGCGCCGTATTGACCGAGGAAGGGCGCGTCGAGATGGACGCCTCGATCATGGATGGTGCCACGCTCGCGGCTGGCGCCGTGGCAAGCGTTACGGGCATTCGCCACCCGATCGATGCGGCTCGCCACGTCATGGACGATTCCCCGCACGTGATGCTGATCGGCAACGGCGCCGAGGCCTTTGCTCGCCAGTTCGATCTCGAGTTTATGCCCGAAGACTGGTTCATTACCGACTTCCGTCGCGAGCAGCTGGAGCGCATTCAATCACGCATTCAATCAGAGGAAACAGCCCAAACAGAACGACGCTTGCCCTGGTATTCGACGGTTGGGGCGGTCGCCGTCGATCAGAACGGGAATCTTGCCGCGGCCACCTCCACGGGCGGCATGTCGAACAAGCGCTGGGGCCGGGTCGGGGATTCCCCGATCATCGGCGCTGGAACCTATGCCAACAATCGAAGCTGCGCCGTCTCGGCCACCGGGCACGGCGAATATTTCATTCGCCATGTGGTGGCCTACGATATCTGCGCTCGCATGGCCTACACGGCACGGCCACTGGCGCAGACCGCCGATGCGGTGGTCAACCAGGTTCTCAAATCTGCCGGCGGCGACGGGGGTGTCATTGCGATCGACCGCTTCGGTCGGATCGCCATGCCCTTCAACACGCCGGGGATGTATCGCGCTGCAATTTATCGCGACGGTGCCCTCGAAGTTTCGATCTATCGCGACGAAGGACGTGACCACAACCAGGGCGCCGCTGGCCACTGAGGGGACGGAGTGCAGCTGGATTCCTTCGAATTCGCCTGCCCCTGGTGCGGCGAAACCAACCAGGTTGCGCTGGAGCCGGAAGAAGCCGGACAGCAGGTCGTTCAGGACTGTATCGTGTGCTGCGCTCCCATCGAAATCAAGCTGCCGCTCTTTGCCGGCGAGCCACCGATGATCACACGCGAAGGCGAGTAGAGTTTGGATAGGGGGATCTCGCTGCGTTGGGATCAAAGCAGGGGATTCGACCCGCTAAGCTGCCGATCGAAACCTGCCTGGCGCAGGAAAATAGAAGGGTGCTCTCGCGTCCAAAAGCTCGATGCGCCGGCCATGCGGCGCACCTTGATCCAGTCGATCCAGCGCCGCTGACCTGACCGCATCGCAAGTGCTTGAAAAGTCTAGGGAACCTCACTCCATCCGAGACGATGGCACAAGCCAAGCGTGGGCCGCGCCCGATTGAGGGTATAGAAGTGCAGGCCCGGCACCCCCGCATCGATCAGCTTTTCGCAGAGTGCGGCGACGGCGTCTTCGCCGAAGGCACGAATTGACTCGTTGTCGCCTGCCTTTTCCCAATTCTCTAGGCGCTTACCGATCCAAAGCGGAATTTCGGCTCCGCACATGCGAGAAAATCGGGCCAGTCGGCTGAAGTTCGTTATCGGCATGATGCCGGGAACGATCGGGACATCGATACCGAGATTTCGCGCATCGTCTACGAAGCGGAAAAAGGCATCGGAGTTGAAAAAGTATTGGGTAATCACCCCATTGGCACCGGCATCGACTTTTGCCTTTAGGTGCTCGAGATCACGCTCGGGGGATGACGATTCCGGATGGTGTTCAGGATAGCCCGCCACTTCCAGATGGAACAGATCGCCGGTTCGATCGCGGATAAACCGCACCAGGTCGACGGCGTAATCAAAAACGCCGGATCCACCGCCCGAGGGGCGATCGCCCCGGAGCGCCACGAGTCGACGGATACCCGATGCCTCGTAATCCTTCAGCAGCTCGAGGAGGCTGTCCTCGTCCTCGGCCATGCAGGAAATATGAGGCGCTGCAGGAATAGAGGTAGCCTCTTGGATATCCAGCACCGTATCGCGTGTCCGGCTTCGCGTCGAACCGCCGGCGCCGAAGGTCACCGACATGTACTCGGGACCAAGCGCGGCAAGCTTCGCTCGCGCCGTTCGGAAGGAGGCTGCCGCTTCATCATTGCGTGGCGGAAAGAATTCGAAGCTCAACTGCGGTCGCGAGTCGGACATCTTGTAGAAACCACTGCGTTGTGGAAAAAGAGCAGACGCTGCCCGAAGGCAGGTCTGCATGATTGCTCTGCGTTGGGATCAGAACAGGCGCGGAGCAGAGCTCCGCGCCTGGCCAAATCAGTAGCGGTAGTGATCCGGCTTGTAGGGACCTTCGACCGGCACACCGATGTAGTCGGCCTGCGTGTCGTGCAGCTCGGTCAGACGAGCGCCGATGCGATCGAGATGAAGCCGCGCCACCTTTTCGTCGAGGTGCTTGGGCAGGACGTAGACCTCGTTCTGGTAGCGGTCGCCATTTTTCCAGAGCTCGATCTGCGCCAGCGTCTGGTTAGTGAACGAGTTCGACATGACAAAGCTCGGATGTCCGGTTGCACAACCAAGATTGACCAGTCGACCGCGAGCCAGGAGGATGATCTTCTTGCCGTCCGGGAAGGTGATGTGGTCGACCTGAGGCTTGATTTCGTCCCACTCGTACTTCTCGACGCTGGCCACATCGATTTCGTTGTCGAAGTGCCCGATGTTGCAGACGATTGCCTCGTCCTTCATGCGCAGCATATGGTCGTGGGTGATGACGTTGAAATTACCGGTCGCCGTCACGATGATGTCGGCGGCTTCGAGGACGCCATCGTCGTCGATGCTGACGACTTTGTAGCCTTCCATTGCCGCCTGCAGTGCGCAGATCGGATCGACTTCCGTGACCCAGACATTCGCCGACAGCGCGCGCAGGGACTGGGCCGAGCCCTTACCGACGTCGCCGTAGCCACAGACAATGGCGGTTTTGCCGGCAATCATGACGTCCGTCGCACGCTTGATGGCGTCGACCAGTGACTCGCGGCAGCCGTAGAGATTGTCGAACTTCGACTTGGTCACGGAATCGTTGACGTTGATTGCCGGGAACTTCAGCGTGCCTTCCTTCTGCATGCGATAGAGGCGGTTGACGCCCGTGGTCGTCTCCTCGGTCACGCCCTGAATGTTCTTCAACGCAGCCGTATACCAACCGGGGTTGGTGCTCAGACGCTTCTTGATGGCGTTGAACAGGGCCACTTCTTCTTCGCTGCCCGGGTTATCGAGAACGGAAGGATCCGATTCGGCCTGTGACCCGAGATTGAGAAGCATGGTGGCATCGCCGCCATCATCGAGGATCATGTTGGCGGTCTCACCGTCTGGCCACTGGATGATCCGATGGGTGTATTCCCAATACTCGACCAGGCTCTCACCCTTGTAGGCAAAAACGGGTACGCCGCGCTCGACCATGGCCGCGGCGGCGTGATCCTGAGTCGAATAGATGTTGCAGGATGCCCAGCGCACTTCGGCACCGAGCTCGACGAGCGTCTCGATCAATACGGCGGTCTGGATGGTCATATGGAGGCTGCCGGCGATCCGGGCACCCTTCAGGGGCTGCTGCTTGCCGTATTCCTCGCGCATTTGAACGAGTCCCGGCATTTCGGTCTCTGCGATGTCGATTTCCTTGCGGCCGAAGCCAGCAAGGCTTTCATCGGCGACGAAATAATCGTTGTCGGTCGGAGCGATGCTGTCGTCGAACAGAACGCTGCTGTGACCGGTTTGTGGCTTAGCACTCATAGTTGAATCCTTAAAGTTTGCGGTGGATTGAAGTCAAGCGTTGACCTTGGACTCCCAGAAATTGTCCCGAGCCTTCTACAGGCCGGCAGCACGCCGAAGGTCATCAGCGCGATCGGTTCGTTCCCAGCTGAAGGTCGTGAAATGATCTTCGATCTTCTTGCCGTCGCGAGTAACCTTGGCTGAGGCCTTTTCGGGCTGGCGGCCGAAATGTCCGTGGGTGGCGGTCTGCCGATACATCGGATGGAGCAGGTCGAGCATTTTCAGAATGCCGTAGGGGCGAAGGTCGAAGTGATCCCTGACCAGCTGCTCGATCTTGTCCTCGGCGATCTTGCCCGTTCCGAAGGTGGTAACGGAAATCGAGGTCGGTTGGGCAACACCGATGGCGTAACTCACCTGAATTTCGCATTTGTCGGCGAGGCCCGCGGCAACCACATTCTTGGCCACGTAGCGAGCCGCATAAGTCGCGGACCGATCGACCTTGGACGGATCCTTGCCGGAAAACGCTCCGCCTCCGTGGCGCGCCATACCGCCGTAGGTATCGACGATGATCTTGCGGCCTGTGAGGCCGGCATCGCCAACCGGTCCGCCGATAACGAAGTTACCGGTCGGATTGATGTGGAACAGCGTGTCATCGTGCACCCACTGACCGGGCAGAACCGGATCGATTATGTGCTCCCGAACGCCAGCCCGAAGCTCATCGAGGGAAATGCCTTCATCGTGTTGGGTCGAGAGCACGACCGCGTCGATGGCAGTGGGACGACCATCTTCATAGCGAAGCGTGACCTGGCTTTTTGCATCAGGACGCAGCCAGGGAAGCGGGTTGTCGGCTTGCTTACGAAGCCGGGTCTGCTGCTCGACGAGGCGATGCGCGTAATGAATCGGCGCCGGCATCAGCTCGTCGGTTTCATTCGACGCGTAACCGAACATCAGGCCCTGATCCCCTGCACCTTGATTCTCGGGAAGCTCTCGGTCGACGCCTTGAGCAATGTCCGGCGACTGCTTCCCGATCATATTGATGACAGAACACGTATGGCCATCGAAGCCGACGCGCGACGAGTCATAACCGACATCGACGATCACCTGGCGGATGAGATCCTCCAGATCGACCCAGGCCGAGGTGGTGATTTCGCCGCCGACCACGACGGCCCCGGTCTTGATGAAGGTCTCGCAGGCCACGCGGGCCGTTGGGTCCTGCGCCAGGATGGCATCGAGAATGGCATCGGAAACCTGATCCGCCAGCTTGTCTGGATGGCCTTCGGATACGGACTCTGAAGTAAATGAATGCGCTCGCATGTTGATAGCTTATCTTTTGATCGGGATAGAAAGATAAGCATTCTAACGCAGGCCGACCCAGGATGCATCATCGGCCGTTCATCAGGGTTGCTTAAGCCGAAACGGCGCGCTCCCGGGCCCAGGCCCTTAGCGCTTCGATGTCCTCGGCTCGCATCACCGACAAAGGCCGCGTCGCCTTGACCTCGCGGGCCAGATGCTGCCCACCGAGCGCCGCCCCCTCGGCGTGCGCCAGATAAAGGGCGCTGACCACCAGATGTTCGAGTTCGGCTCCGGAAAAGCCCCGCGTGACCTCCGCCAGCTTGCCTAGGGGCAGCGAATCCGGATCGACCTCACGGCGCTTGAGGTGAATTTCCAGAATCGCGCGACGCGTCCGTGGGCCGGGGAGGTCGACAAAAAAGATCTCGTCAAAGCGGCCCTTGCGCACCAGCTCCGGCGGCAGGCTCGAAATGTCGTTGGCGGTGGCCGCCACGAAGACTCGGGTTCGATGCTCGGACAGCCAGGTCAGGAACGTGCCGAGCATGCGCCGTGACGTCCCGCCGTCGCTGTCGGAGCTCGCCAGACCCTTCTCGATCTCGTCGATCCACATCACGCAGGGCGCCATTTTCTCCGCGGCATCCAGCGACTGGCGCAGATTGCGCTCGCTTTCACCGTGAAAACGATTGAACAGGGCACCGAAATCCAGATGCAGCAGTGGCACACCGAACAAGCCTGCAGCGGCGCGCGCGGCCAGGGACTTGCCGCAGCCCTGCACGCCCAGGAGCAGCATGCCGCGGGGCGGATCCAGACCCGGCGGAGGCTCGGCGGCACGAAATACCTCCGCGCGAAGCGTCAGCCAGCGTTTGAGTCGCGGCATACCGGCGACGTCGCGGAAGCGTGCCGTTTCCAGCTCGAAGCTGAGGATTCCGTCAGGATTGAGCAACTCGAACTTGGCCTGCATGACGCCTTTCAGATCGCGGTGATCCAGAACGCCGTCATCGACGATCGCATTGCCGGCCAGGCGCCGAGCGTCCTTCATGGTCAGGCCGCTCAGGTTGTCGACCAGGCGAGCCAGCGTCTTTTCGCAGATCGGCGCGGGATCGAGTCCACGCCGCTGTGCCCAGTTCAGCGCTTCGGTGCGCACCAGCTGCTCGAGCGTCTCGCGATCCGGAGGATGCAACTCGAAGCGCCGCGCCAGGCGGCCGAGCTCGGCCGGCAGCGACAGCTCCGGACTGATGAGAACCAGGGTCGGGGCCTGGAGATCCGGCGCCGGACGAGCGAGTTCGCGGAGGCGCCGGACCACGACCGGGTCGTCCAGGAAAGGATGCAGATCCATCAGCAGCACGATCGCTCGATCGCGCCGATTGGCGAGATGATTGAGCGCTTTCCCCGGATCGCGGAATTCATCGCTGAGCGTTTGCTTGCGATCGAGCCAGACCAGGCCCTTCGATGCGGTCCACTTCAAGAGAGGGCGGTGGGTCTGGCGGCGGAGCTCGAGGAATAGATTGAGCGCGTGCAGCTCGTCGTGACTCTCGATCACCAGCAGGGAATTCGGTGCCCGGATCAGGGCTGCCAGGTCGGCGAGCTCTGCAGCATTGATGATCGGTTCGGTGGCCAAGACGGCATGCTCCAACGCGTGAGTGGGCCTTGAGGGCAGCTAGGGAACCGCTGAATAATTATGCTCGGGCGAGACAGGCCTTTGCGGAAGGCTCCGGCTTGGCTTGGGCGAGCGCGGTTTGGTTATTCCAAATAAGC
>JGI12109J20283_10039600_pt1 | contig 26360 bp, 24 predicted proteins | sample ElkSlonscriptome_12_FD_20283 | JGI IMG/M metagenome (IMG submission 20283)
CTCTGATGATGACCCCGTTTGGGGATTTGCAATTATCGGCTTTGAAGACGAACCTACGCCACTGTGGGACCATCTAACGCAACTCACCCCTTATGACAGTGCAACCAATGGCCTGTACCCAGTACAATCGCGTTTCGCATCTTATACCGGCATATGGACCTTTGGTGAACCGGGTGCCGACCTGGGTTGGGTGAATGATAGTCAAGTTGCATTTTCTTTCCAGAGTGAGGATATTGCGCTTTTGGTCCGGCAAGGGGATTATGTTGCTTATCTCTATCCATATTTGCCTGAATCACATGTTAACGCCCTGCCCCATACATTGGATGGTTTACCATATCTCGCACTACAGAGTGATGATTTAACTGAGCAAGTTGGACTTGTTGCTGTTTCACGCAATCTCGATAAGCAGATGCATCAGCTTACTGTGGTCGCAGATGAGTTGATCCCTGATGAACTTGAAAACCGTTGGCCGCTAATTGGTTTTGCTGTTGGATCTGATAATCTGCCAAATCTGTACAACCATCAGGTGACTATCGCATCTATAACGTTAGCTGTCACTCTCCTGGTTAGCGTGGTTTCAGCAATTTCTTTAGAGTGGGCACGCATTGTTCCGAATTTTAGTTTATTTCGACGAATACTTGCTGCCGCGATAAATTTACTAATCAATGGTGTTAGTTCTGTAGCAATGCTACTGAGCTTATTTTTAACCCTTGGCAATCGGTTACCCTCGTTGTTAAGACGCGATGTTATCGCTATACCCCTGCTATTGTCGATAACGGTAACCATCTATATAGATCAAACCGGCTTTATTCTCACGTTGATTGGATGTGCTTTGCTGGGGGTTGTCGTCTTTAATCGACTCGAACTGGGGTTAATGGCGACCTTATTCTGGTCACCGTTGTTCTTATTCCCGGTAGAAATTGCCAGTTTCGCGTTTCCAATGGCGGAAATCTTGTTATTGATTACAGCATCTGCCTGCTTGTTGCGTTTGATCATTAACCGTGACCCCGTATGGAAGCATACGTTCGCAAATGTACCCGTGTTGCCATCCAACATACATAGCATGGATATATTGGTCATCGCCTGGGTGTTTGTTGGTTTTGTATCACTCACATGGACGGACCGGTTAGGCGTTGCCACTACAGAACTGCGCACTCTGATCATAGAACCGGCAATCTTTTACGCTATTTTGCGGACACTCCAACCCGATAGCACAATCTTGAGCCGTTTAGTGATGGCACTTATCGCAGCGGGAGCCATGGTCGCTGGGGTAGGTATTGTGATGTGGCTACGTGGCGAATCCATCATTGAAGCTGAAGAAGGCGCGAGGCGACTTGCAAGTGTTTATGGATCTCCCAATAACGCTGCCTTACTCCTGGGGCGTTGTGTGCCATTCGTGGTTGCAGGGTTGCTGCTTGATAAGAACACACAACGCCGTTTATTTATAGGGGGTGTTTTATTCGTTATCGGAACAGCCCTGCTACTAACACAGAGTGCCGGCGCATTATTTGTTGGCGTTCCGGCATCCATCATGGTCGTTGTGATGTTGATTTACCGCAGACGCGCCCTGCTACCTTTGAGTGGTTTGGTATTGATTTTATTTGCTGGATTGCTCATTGCTACACAAATCCCGCGTTTTGAACGCCTCACCGATTTTTCTCAAGGTACAAACTTTTATCGGCTGCGTGTATGGGATAGCGCAATTAACATAATTTCTGACTATCCGTTAACAGGGGTTGGTTTAGATCAATTTTTATATCACTTCCGTGATGCCTACATGTTGCCCGATGCCTGGGAAGAACCGGATCTTTCTCACCCGCATAACATTATATTGGACCAATGGACGCGATTAGGTTTAACAGGTGTGATTATCCTGGCTGGGATGCAGCTCGTATTCTGGCGAAATATGTTTTGGCGTTATTGGCGGATCAATGATGGTGATGTGGTGCCATTAGCTGAACGAATTTTGCTGGTTGGTGCGATGGGTAGCATGGTAAGCTTGTTAGCACATGGCCTGGTAGATAACAGTATTTATGTCATTGACCTGGCCTACATTCATGTATTTTTGTTGATAGTATCGATTGTGAATAATAGAACGAACAGGCGTCCTATTGACGTGCCCGTTGAAACAATGGTGTAATAGAGTAATACCACTGTGGAGTACGTCGGCTCATGAAGGCGAAAGTTAACAAAGTAACAATTGATGTGGTAGAGGCTGAGATACTGAATCTACCGGTTGATGCCACAATTATCGTGACAGACCCTAATGTGAGTGTAAGCGACTCCTTAGCGGCGGCTGTCGGTGAGACTGTGCGTACTGAGGTTGCCAAGATTGGCTGGGTTGAAGTTGGCTCTGCCGTTTTAGCAGGTAGTGGTGACCTGACCAATACCGAAAACTTGATCTTTTGTGTCGGCCCGCGCTGGGGTGAAGGTGCGGAACGCGGCAAACTCGCCAATGCAGTATGGTCTTGCATGAACCTTGCTGAAGATAATCAGCTTGCGTCTATTGCGATGCCACCTATTTCTGTTGGCACGTTAGGTTATCCGGTGGAAGCCGCAGCACAAATCGTCATCGAACGGATCATTGACTTCACCTTTGAACCCATTAAATTCGTCAAAAAAGTAACAATTTGCCTCCCCAATACCCCAACCTTCGATATATTCCATGAAGAATTTAAAAGACAGATCGAGAATCTGCGTGCTACAGGCGAAGGCAAGGTCCGCGTCTAGCAAAAATTTACGTTTATCACTACTATCCCTCACCGAGTATATGGTACACTGCGGCAGACTCGTTTTAATATAACCTGAGAGCATATACTGTGCGTATACTGATCACCGGTGGAGCCGGTTTCCTGGGTTCACATCTTTGTGAACGTTTTCTACAAGAAGGTCATGAAGTCATCGCGATGGATAACCTGATTACAGGTAACATCGCCAATATTGAACATCTCTTCAACCGTGTAGATTTTCAGTTCATCAAACATGATGTCACCAATTTCATCTATGTACCGGGTGAACTAGATGGTGTGTTGCACTTTGCATCACCTGCTAGTCCTATTGATTATCTTAAATTCCCAATTCAAACCTTGAAGGTCGGCGCAATGGGTACCCACAACGCATTAGGGCTTGCCTTCGCTAAAAAAGCGCGGTTCTTACTCGCATCCACATCGGAAATTTATGGTGATCCGCTGGTGCATCCACAACCAGAAACTTATGTCGGCAATGTGGATACCATTGGCCCACGTGGTGTTTATGACGAAGCCAAACGCTATGCAGAAGCGATGACGATGGCGTATCAGCGTACACATGGCGTACAAACGCGCATCGTGCGAATTTTCAATACATATGGGCCACGTATGCGCCTGGATGATGGCCGTGTGGTACCAAACTTCATTGGTCAAGCCCTGCGCGAGGAGCAATTAACCGTCTATGGTGATGGTATGCAGACGCGCAGCTTCCAGTATGTGGCGGATCTGGTCGAAGGTGTGCATCGCCTGTTTCACTCAGATTATACACTGCCCGTAAATATTGGTAATCCTGCCGAAATGACCATTGCTGATTTCGGCAAGCTGGTTAACCAGGTTACGGATAACCCGGCTGGTATGGTTTTCCAGGAAGATAAGCGCATTAAAGGTGACCCACAAACCCGGCAACCAGATATTACGCGTGCCAAGGAAACCCTCAATTGGCAGCCTGAAGTTGAGCTAGTTGATGGCCTGCAACATACTATCAAGTATTTCAGTGAGGTTGTGTGATTCGCAGCATCAATATCTGGCAACAACGGCCCATCATTGAAGATCGGCTGTTGCTTAAAGGTAGCGCGATTGCTCTGGCACTGGGCACTGGGTTCGTTATCGCAACGCAACCTTTGGAGACCAGTATAGTAATCTTAGGGGCGTTGGTTCTAGTTGTCTTGTCATTTGTAACGCCTCTTTTGCCAGTGATCGCCCTGTTAGTTATTGCTCCTTTACGCGCACTTGTAGCCACAGAAGCGACAGTTAATCTGCCGCTTGATCCCGGTCAACTGATGGTGGTTTTTGTTGCTGGGGTGTGGTTTATTTGGCATGTTGCTATCAGGCGTGAGCCGGTTAGATTTCGCTGGTCACCCCTGTTTATTCCGCTAGCTTTGTTTATTCTCATCACTGGACTCTCTGGATTTAACGCATGGTCCATCAGCACCTGGATGACTGAATGGTTGAAGTGGATACTTATCGGTCTGATTGTTTTATTGGTGCTGATTACACCTATATCCAGGCAAGTTGAGTGGCTAGCATTTGGTTTGGTCATGGCTGGCGTTGCTAATGCCCTTGTTGGGATGTTTATTTTCCTGGGTGGTAGTGGTGCAGATCACCTATTGATCAATAATCGGTTTTTCCGTGCGTTTGGCACGTTCGGGCAACCCAATCCCTTCGGCGGATTTATGGGTATCATCGCGCCTATCGCAATCATGATGAGTGTAGCCCACCTACAGGTATTATATGCACAATGGCGCGTTCGGCAGGTCATGTTTTCAACATGGGCATGGGGCGCATTTTATAGCATTTCAGCAGGGATACTTGTGCTCGGTATATTTATTTCCTGGAGCCGTGGAGCCTGGCTAGGGTTTGTAATTTCACTGTTTGTACTAATCATTGGAATGCCGCGTAAACCCAGTATTGCCATTGCTTGCTTGGCGGGAACGTTACTTGCAAGTACATTGATCTGGACAAGTGGACTTGTGCCGCAGTCGATTGCAACACGCATCAATAGTGCTACGCAAGAAGCCTTCACGCTAAATGATGTGCGTGCAGTGGACATCACGGGTGAAAATTTTGCCATTGTAGAACGGATTGCACACTGGCAAGCGGCATACAACATGGCGGAAGATCATTTCTGGTTGGGTGTCGGTTTTGGCAATTACGAAATTGCCTATGCAGAACATCAATTGATCAATTGGGACGAACCACTAGGCCATGCCCATAATTACTATTTAAATATTTTCGGTGAAGCCGGCATCTTAGGTCTAACCGCTTATGTAGTCATGCTTGCAGCCATTTTGTGGATAACGTGGCGTGCTAGTCATCATCCTGATCCAATTGCACATGCATTGTGTGTTGGTATTTTGGGTAGTTGGGTCTATCTGATGGCGCATAGTTTGACGGATAATTTATATGTGAATAATATGTTTTTGCACTTAGGGGCTATGCTTGGTGTAATTGCTGTTTTGCATAATGAGACAAGAGCGGTAAAGGTCACAGACATATGAGTGAATCAACAGTCGAAGCTGTTCAAAATGCACCTGCTTCAAAATCGAGGTTTCGCAACCCGTTAAACGGGCCGATTCGTGCCCTTGCGAAGCGTCTTGCAGGTGAGAATTATAAAGAAATGGAGCGTTTCCTGCGTTTTGCGTGTGTTGGTGTTACGGGCGCATTGCTTGACTTAGGCACGTTGACGGTACTTCAGGCGACGATATTGCCGCCTGCACGCATTTATGATAATCCACTTACCAATGCGCTAAGTTATCAACAACCTGTTCTTTTTGCCACGTCTATAGATATGAATGTGGCTCTGGCAACAACCATTGCTTTCCTGGTTGCTGTCATTAGCAACTTTATATGGACCTATACCTGGGTTTATCCAGAGTCTACCAGTCGCTCAATTCGGCGGCAGTTGGCACAATTTATCTTCATCGGGTTTGTGGGTTGGTCTAGCCGTACATTGTGGATCACGACAATGTACCGCCCAATTGGTGCGCTGATTACACCGATTGCAGTGCCATTTATTCAGATATTTGATGCTTCGTTTGTCTCAACACCTGTTACGCAAGACCGGCTAGGAACGACGTTTGCACAGCTCATCGCAATGGGCGTTGTGATGTTGTGGAACTTCTTTGCCAACCGTTACTGGACATTCAGCGACGTTGATTAATGTCACCATTGCCACGCATTGCTATTGATTACACCCCTGCCTATGAGCAAGGCGGGGGTATAGGTCGCTATGTCCGTGATCTGGTTAGTGCATTAGCTCTTGTTGACACAACAACCGATTATCGTTTATTTGTTGCAGGTGCGGATAAAACCAATATGCCTGCCCTTCCCGATACGAATTTCAGCTTTCACCCTACTCGACTGTCCCCTAAGTGGCTAGCACGGATATGGCATCGCGCACGCTTGCCTATTCCAGTGGAGATGATAACAGGTCAAGTTGATCTATATCATGCTACTGATTTTGTGCTTCCCCCGCATTTGCCTAACACACATACTTTATTGACCGTTCATGATCTTTCTTTTGTGCGGGTGCCAGATGCAGCTACCCCTACCCTTAAACAGTATCTGGACACAGTTGTGCCGCGTTCAGTTAAAAGGGCTTCACATATTCTTGCAGACTCAGAAGCAACCAAGCGCGACTTAGTCGATTTATATGCTGTTGATCCTGTAAAAGTTACTGTACTGCTGAGTGGGGTGGATCGTCGCTTCTTGCCTGTTGATTTTGGTTTTTCAACTATGCGAAGAAAATATAAGATTGATAACCGTCCCTATATTTTTACAATTGGAACCGTACAACCCCGTAAAAATTACGTGCGGTTGATCCATGCTTTGGCTAACCTTCGGCAACTTGGCTACGATCTCAATCTCGTTATTGCAGGTGGCCGTGGCTGGCTGGCCGATCCTATTTACGAAGCCATTGAACAAACCAAACTCGGCGATTATGTGCATATGATCGGTTTTGTAGATGATGGTGATTTACCGACCTTATACAGTGACGCGGCTTGTGTCGCGTTTCCATCACTTTATGAAGGGTTTGGTTTCCCTGTGTTGGAAGCGATGGCTTGTGGTACACCGGTAATCACATCTAATGTGTCATCATTGCCTGAGGTGGCTGGTGACGCCGCTATCATGGTTGACCCATATAGCATAGAAGCTATCACAGAGGCTATTCAACGTGTGATGGACGATACAACGTTACGAGAAAACATGGTCGAAGCGGGTTTGCAGCATGTCAAATCCTTCACCTGGGAACGCGCTGCTAAGCAACTGCATCAGGTGTACATGCAACTACTCTAAATGCTATAATACCTGCTATTATCAATCGCAAAGAAAGTGAAATTCGATGAGTGATGGCAGTTTAGATCCAAAACACATCGACGAGTCACGGGTCACTTTGAGTGCAGTTATGGGACCGCAAGACACCAACGGCCTGGGCAACGTACACGGTGGTGTCATCATGAAGATGGTTGACGAGGCTGGCGGGTTTGCAGCAATGCGCCATGCTCGCCGTCCCTGCGTAACCGTCGTCATGGATTCAATGACATTTATGAAGCCGGTTCGTGTTGGCATGCTGGTCATGTGTAAAGCCGAACTCACGTATGTCGGCAACACGTCAATGGAAGTCCGGGTGGAGGTCATCACAGATAACCCACTGGAGGGGACTTCAGAACTCTCCAATACCGCCTATCTCGTTTTTGTTGCCCTGGATAATGATGGCAGACCTATGCGTGTTCCGCCACTTATCTATGAAACACCAGAACAGGAACAACGCGCTCAGCAAGCCCAGGCAAGACAGGTCTACAGAAAACAACAGCGCTCTCAGGAGATCACTTAGCGATGGCCGGCTCATCATTATTAGACATCCTCTATGAGGCCGGTTCCAAGCCGATTTTAGACGCCCCTGCCCCTGATTTAGGGTTAGCGGAAATTCGGCCTTATCCTTTTCTGGCTATTGTCGGCCAGGTAGAAATGCGTACTGCGCTGATCTTATCTGTAATCAACCCGGCGGTAGGTGGTGTTCTCCTCATTGGTCCGCGCGGCACGGGTAAAACAACAGCAGTGCGCAGTCTAACGGGCTTGTTACCCGATATTGAAGTCAGTGATTGCGAAGAAGGTGTATTGCCCGAAGACCTGGAAAATGAAGATGCGGATGTTCTCTATCCAGATTGCTATGAAAAACACAAAAACGGTGAGGCAATCTCCCATCATGAAGCAGTGAAACTCGTTGAATTACCGCTGAATGCACGTTTAGAAGATGTCGTCGGTGGAATTAATGAGCGGGTCGCTGTTCAGCGGAACGCAGTCCGCCTGGAAAAAGGTATCCTTGCCCGTGCAGATAACAATCTACTTTATGTTGACGAGGTCAATCTGTTAGAAGACCAAATCGTAGATGCCATCCTGGATGCAGCCGCACAAGGGAGCTATCTGGTACGCAGGGGGGCCAATGCTAGCAATTATCGGTCACGCTTTGTCCTGATTGGCTCTATGAACCCGGAAGAAGGCCGGCTTCGTCCACAAATCATGGATCGTTTTGGTTTGCGTGTGAACGTGCGTGGTCTTACATCACCCGAAGACCGGTTGGCGGTATATAGGCGTGTCCGCAACTATCGTAAAAACCCTTCTGCATTCATCGCTCAATGGGAACTCGCAACCGCTGAGGCCCTCGAAGAAATTCTAGTGGCACGCGACCTACTTAAGAAAACAGAGTTAGATGACCGTGCTATAACAATCGGGCTGAATCTGGTTCAGCATATGGGTATAGATTCCGCTCGTGCAGAATATACGCTATTTGAGGCAGCGCGTGCTTATGCCGCAGCAGATGGTCGCACCACCGCGACCATTGATGATATTCGTTTTGTAGCACCGATGGCTCTGCGGCAACGCCGCAGCGAATTTATGGTCAACTTCTTCAACATGCAGGAAGAAGAAGATGCACTCATTAATCAACAAATTGACGAATTAACAGGTGATGTAGATTGACGTACTTTCAACGAACCGGGATACTTATTGCCGTTGCTTTAGTTGCTTATGCACTACCCTGGGTCAATCATACCGGCACCCCATTGACAATGGGCGCGTATGACCTGGCGGAGTGGGCCAGCATTCACCCCGTCGCACGGATCAGCAGCCCAACAATGTTGGTCAGTTTATTGCTACGGCTACCATTAGCGTTGCTGGCAATTATAATCGGTTTTGCCGCCCCTGCCCCGCCCCTGCGAACAGTTGGTTGGTGGGCAGCGTTGATCGCCATTTTGATTATTACGATGTCGTCATTACCGCCGTTAGAGTTCTTCACCGGTAGTGTGGAACGGAATGACCCCAATTATCAACAGCAGTTCTACCTCACCCTGGCCGCACTAATTGGCGGTTGCCTGGGACTAACTGGTTTGCTACCGCGTGTGCGCCCATTTGTGGTCCTGGTGGCTGCACTGGCGGCGATTTTTGTTAGTCTGGATGCACTTGGGCGTGTGGACGAACTCATGGATTGGGTGCAAATAGAGACACAACTCGGCGTGGGCATGATCGTATTTGTGGGGATGTCGTTATTACTGGCTGTGAATGCGTTTGCCATAGGGATAAAAAAGCAAAGAGCAGCATAAAAACACATTATGCTGCTCCATTCCATCTAACTCGGCTGGACAACTTATGATCTAAGTCATCCGGCTCTTAATATAATCTACAGCCTGCCCGACTGTTTCAATCTTCTGAGCATCCTCATCGGTGATTTCGCCACCAAATTCTTCCTCGAATGCCATGATCAGTTCGACAAGGTCGAGCGAGTCGGCTTCCAGATCATTGCGAAAATTCGCATCACTGCTGACACGATCTTCGTCTACGCCCAGAAGTTCAGTTACGATACTTTTGACGCGATCTTCTACACCATCAGACATGTGGAAACCCTCCCTGTGGAGTTTAATTCTCTTGCAAATTGACAGGCTCACATTATACCGGTAATCATCACCTGTGCCAGTCCCATATCGCGAACTGAGGTTAGACGTGGTACCATGAGTGCGTTTTATTGTCTTAGGATGTATGCAAATGACGGACACACCTACCACTGAAAGCCGCAAGGTCGATCATATCAAGATTAACCTTGAGAAGAACGTCGATTTTCCCAATCTAACCACTGGCCTGGAACACTATCGGTTTATGCACCAGGCTGTTCCAGAAATCAATCTTCAGGATATAGATACAACAGTAACCCTATTTGGCAAGCAACTGAGTGCCCCTCTGCTCATCTCCTCAATGACAGGTGGCACCGAAATGGCCGAGATACTCAACCGTCGATTGGCCGAAGCCGCGCAGAATCATCAAATTGCGATGGGGTTAGGGTCACAGCGAGCCGCACTCGAAGATGCTGAACTTGCCCGCAGTTACGAGATCAGGGCAATCGCACCAGATGCCTTATTATTCGCCAACATCGGCGCAGTGCAATTGAACTATGGCTATGGCGTTGCCGAATGCCAGCGTGCTATAGATATGGTTGAGGCAGACGCCTTGATTCTGCATTTCAACGTCCTTCAGGAAGCCGTTCAGCCAGAGGGTGACATTAACTTTGCAGGTCTGCTCAGCCGTGTTGAGGCGGTGTGTAAAGCCTTGCCAGTACCGGTGATCGCCAAAGAAGTGGGCTGGGGCTTTTCCAGGCAAAATGTGCTTGATCTGATACATGCTGGCGTTACCGCTATTGATGTCGCTGGCTCCGGTGGAACTTCATGGAGTGAGGTGGAATACCATCGTGCGCCAACGGCTTTTCATGCCCAGGTAGCCGCCGCTTTTGCGGATTGGGGTATTCCAACTGCTGATGCCATCCGCTATGCACATGATATTGCGCCAGATCATCCTATTATCGCCAGTGGCGGTATCCGCAACGGCATTGATATTGCGAAATGCATCGCACTGGGGGCTGATGTCGCTGGGCTAGCTGGTCCATTTCTTAAAGCGGCACATGCATCTATGGATGCACTAGATGAACTTATTCATATCCTGACCGCACAACTTCGCATTGCAATGTTATGCAGTGGTGTAGCTACCATCAATGAGCTTAAGCAAGTTGAGCTGATTGAAAGTTAGATCAACTCACGGAAAATAACATTACTGATCAACCTGCCCTGCTGAGTAATACGTATAGCATCCATGTCGATTTGTAGCAGTCCATTCTGCTCAAATCGACGTAATTTATCTCCATATAGCGTCATTACATCAACATCAAAGCGTTGTTCAAATGATTGGCGCGGTAAACCTTCTTGCAGCAGACGTAAGTGCATCATCAACGTTTCAGCAATCTCTGATTCATAATCTACTACAGTTGCATTTCGGGTCGCTGGCGTGTGTGGAAAGGCCAACCCCGTACTGACTTCTTGCATACGTTGAATGTACTGCTGTGGGGATAGAATCGTAGAATAGCGGATTTGATTGGCGTACCCATGTGCCCCCGGCCCCAAACCCAGATACGGTTGATTACGCCAATATTGCAGGTTATGTGCGCAAGCCCGCCCTGGCTTAGCCCAGTTGCTGATCTCATATTGCTCGTATCCGTGTTGGTGCAGGTAGTGCGTGGCATAGTTGTACATATCTGCTGTGAGATCGTCTTCCGGGAGGTCTAATTTCCCCTGGTTTACCCAGTTATCCAGGGGTGTGCCGGCCTCAAGCCCTAGCGCATACAATGACAGATGCTCCGGTTGTAAATCCGCTACAACTTGCAAGCTGCGTTCCCAGCTTTGCATTGTTTGCTGCGGAAATCCGTAGATAAGATCCAGGCTGAGATTATCAAAGCCTGCCTGCCGAGCCACTTTTACACTATTGATGACATCAACGGTATCGTGTCTACGGTCAAATAACACCAATTCGGGGCTATTGGCAGTTTGCATACCAATGCTCAAGCGATTTATGCCCGCTTGCTTTAACCCACGCAAATACGACAATGATAGATCATTAGGGTTGGCTTCTGTAGAGACCTCAGCATCCACATCCACATTGAAATACGTATAAATTGCATCTAATACCTGCGCAAACTGCCCTGGTGTTAATAAGCTAGGCGTTCCACCACCAAAATAAATCGTGTGGACCGTATTGTAGATGTTGCCCTGCCCCACCCATGCAATTTCTTTAATTAGCGCGTCGATAAAGGCTGGAATTAACGCATCCAGGTTGATATACGTGTTAAATGCGCAGTAAGTACATTTGGTTGAGCAGAAAGGAATATGCAGGTAAATGGAGACAGAATCGCCGGAAAAGGTCATAATAAGCAAACATTACCCAATAATGAAGATTTGCCTGATTGCAGTATTCTCGTAGGTTCAATATAATTAATCAAGATACGGTTTTCTGTAGTCTATGTACTTATACGGAACAATATCATGCCAGAAACCACACAATTCGGTGGTGATGAATACACCGACGAGCGTGCATTAAAGCCAAATACCATCCTTATCAACCGTTATCGTGTGCTTGGCACACTTGGTGGCGGTGGTCAGGGTCATGTGTATCAATGTCGAGATCTGAACTTCCCGGATGCGAAGCGATTAGTCGCTATCAAAGAGATGCACTACCCTGGGGATCCCAGTATGCGCACCTCAACGATGGCAACTTTCCAACGTGAGGCCAATATCCTCGCAACGCTAGCTCACCCGGCTATTCCTAAGATCTTTGACTTCTTTGATCAGAACAATCGCGCCTATCTGGTCATGGAATATATCAACGGTAATGATCTCGAAGAGCTGCTTACCAAAACCCGTGAATTGCCTATGGATAAAATCCTGGAATGGGCAATTGATCTATGTGATGTGCTTTATTATCTGCACAATCATCAGCCAGAGCCGATCATCTTCCGCGACATCAAACCTGCCAATATCATGGTGGATAGCCTGGGTAAGGTCCGTTTGATTGACTTTGGTATCGCGAAAATTTTCGTCAGTGGTGTGAAGAACACCATGATCGGTACTGAGGGTTACTCTGCCCCAGAGCAGTACAAAGGTGATGTCAACCCGTTGAGCGACATCTACAGTCTAGGGGCCACCCTACACCATGTAATTTCTCGTAAAGACCCGCGCCTGGAGCCACCTTTTAGCTTCAACGAGCGGACTTTGAAGGAATTCAACGAAGGCACACCACCCGGATTGCAAGAGGTGCTCAATAAAGCCCTTGAAATGGAACCAGCTAGCCGCTTTCAAACGGCATTGGAGATGAAAGAAGCACTGGCCGGCATCCGGTACGGTGCTAAACCCACCGGGTTGACCGGTGTTGTATCCAATGATGGTAAAACCGGCATGGTCCAAACAGATTTGTTCGGCGGTGTTGGTGCTATCGAACCGCGTTGGAAATTCAAGACGGAGGACGAAATCCGTGGTGGGCCTAGCGCATTCCGCGATCTTGCCTTTGTTGGCTCTTATGACACCAATGTCTGGGCTATCAACCGTGAAACGGGTGAATTTAAGTGGAAGTACGCCACCAATGGCGGTATTGCCGTCACACCTGTTGTAGATGAGTCCAACCGCCTGGTGATGTTTGGCTCTGAAGACCACACATTCACCGCCCTTGATTTTGCGTCTGGGCGTATCAGTTGGTCATACACAACCAATGACCGCATTCGCTCTACAGCACGCGTAGCGCATGATCATGTCTTTTTCGGGAGTGATGACGGGCGTGTTTATGCACTGGTCGCTGGTAATGGGCGTTATTTATGGGAGTATGATATGGGTGCTCCGGTGCGGAGCCAACCCTATGTAACGCGGGATCTCATTATCGTTGGTGCGGAAAATGGTGAAGTCATCGGCTTAGAACTCTCCGGCCAACGGAAATGGTCATTACGGACGCGACGTGGTGTTACAGCGGCCCCCTATGTTGACGAAGTTGAGGGGATTTGCTATGTTGGGTCATTCGATGGCTATATGTACGCTGTAGATGCTTCCACCGGCTACAGTATGTGGCGTTTCCGTACCAGCGGGCCGATTATCTCAGCGGCAGCACCTGTACGCGATTTAGTGGTGTTTGGTTCCGCTGATGGTAACGTCTACGGTGTGAATGCTGAAAGTGCGAAAGAAAAGTGGCGTTTCAATGCTGAACAGCCCATTGTGTCCTCACCTGTCATTCGCGATGAGAATATTTATATCGGTGGCACCGACGGTAACCTTTATTGCCTGGAAGCAAAAACAGGTAAAGAGATTTGGCGGTTCCAAACGGAAAATTCAATTACAGCTGCGCCCTACATTATTGATAACATGATCCTGGTTGGGTCAATGGATAGGACATTATACGCCCTACCCCTGGTCGACTAGCATCAATTATATGACCTACAGGAAATCGGAGCCATGAGCATGGATTTATTTCGCCGTCTATTTGGCAAAAGTGATGAAGACGTACCCGTCAACGAATCGGTAGCCCCGATGCGTGACTCAGTGCCATCGAAGAAACCAGAGGCGCAGGCGGATGATTCTTCAGACACGATGGAGGTTCAGTCAACCAATGATACTACCGATAGTGCAGATAGCACCCATGCTCAGTCTGCTGAAGATCTCACCACAGATGATGCCGAGGACCGTGATACGGGGGAATTGCCATCTGAAGAAAGTGCGGACTTTTCACCACTTGATCCCGTGACCCGTCCTGTAGGACCACCACCACCACGAGGGCGTGCGAGTGTAGCCGATGGTGTTACCCAACCACTCAATGCAGATTCACTGACTGCGCGTAAAACAGAGCATCTGGCTTTTGGTCAAGCATCTGATGTTGGGATGGTGCGAAACAACAATCAGGACTCCGCAATATCATTTTTCTTCACCAGCCACAGCGTAGAAGAGTATCCAGATTTTGGTGTATTTATCGTCGCTGATGGCATGGGTGGGCATCATGATGGTGAAAAAGCATCTGCTGTTACGACACGTATCCTGGCATCAAGCCTGACAAATGATATATACGTGCCAATGCTGACTTCCGCCAGCGATGCGGATCGCATCCCTTTGACTGAAGCCCTAATCAAAGGGGTTAAAAATGCCAATGATGAGGTGCTGAGGCTTGTTCCCGATGGTGGGACAACCGTTACGGCTGTCGCTTTGATTGGTGACCTTGCGCACATCGTTCATGTGGGGGATAGCCGTGCTTATCTCGTTACTGCTGAGGGCATTGATCAGATCACCCGTGACCACTCACTGGTACAACGGCTTATTGAACTCGGCCAACTCACACCAGAGGAAGCTGAAGTACATCCACAGAAGAATGTGCTGTATCGTGCCCTGGGACAAAACGAATCACTTGAAGTTGATACATCTATTCGTCGCTTACCGCCCAATTCACGGGTTCTCATTTGTAGCGACGGGTTGTGGGGACAGGTCGAGGAAGAAGAGTTATACGAGATCTCAATGAACAGCATGGACCCGCAGCAAGCGTGTGACAAGCTTGTTGCATTAGCCAACACACGAGGTGGTGTTGATAATATCACGGCGATTGTGTTGAAAATCTCATGATTAATTCTACCGATAGCGTCTTCTAATGGCCTGGCAAAAAGATCCCTATGTCATCCTTGGTGTTTCGTCTAATGCAACTATCGAGGAAATAAAATCTGCTTATCGTCGTATTGCCCGACGGTTACACCCGGATGTAAACCCAAATAGCCGTGCAGCAGCCAGCCAATTCCAAGATGTGGCAACGGCTTATGAAATCCTATCTGACTCACTCCGCCGTAAGTCCTATGATGATCGGATAGCCACAGAAAATGGGCATGCGGGTGATGATTATTACTTCACACTCCAGGTTACCCCCAGTAAACGTACCATCATACCATTAGCCGAACCACAGGTTATTTATTTGCTGGCAGATATATTCGCTGACCCGCGTGCAGTTGGTGAACCGGGTAGCAAACGACAAACCAAGTTGAACCTAACCCTGGTGCTAGACCGCAGTAACTCCATGAACGGGGCACGCATGGAAAAAGTGAAAATTGCTGCCCACCAGATTATCGACAACATGAATGATGGCGACATCATCTCCGTCATTAGCTTTAATGATCGTGCAGAAATTATCATCGAAGCCACATCAATTAGTGACCGCCCGGCATTAAAAGCCAGAGTCAGTATGATTTCCGCTGCTGGTGGCACGGAAATTTTCAAAGGGCTAAATGAAGGGGTAAAGCAGAACCGCCGTCATCTTGGCCCACGTCTGGTAAATCATGTGATCTTGCTCACTGACGGGCATACATTCGGTGATCAGGAAGAATGCCTGCAACTTGCAGAACAAGCCTCATCTGAAGGGATCGGATTGAGTGCGTTGGGCCTTGGGCATGACTGGAATGATGATTTTCTGGATGATCTGGTCTCTCGCACAGGCGGTAACTCAATGTATGTCAGTTCAGCTAGCGCGGTAGTCACATTTCTGAATGATCAGGTCAGAAATTTGACCAATGCCTTTGCTGAACGGGTGTATTTATCTATCGCGACAGATGCCAACATTCAGTTTGAGTCTGCATTTAAGCTATCTCCGCATCCGCAACCTCTTGAGGTCGGCGATGGGGTTATTCCACTGGGTAGTTTGCAGGGTAATCGTCCAATTTCTGTGCTGCTGCAATTCCAATTACCTGGGCAAATGAAACAAGGGTTTCACTATATTGCGAGGTTAGTCGCTTATGGTGAGATCCTGGCGAATAAAAGCCAGCATTATGAAATGATCAGTGACTTTTCTTCCGAAGTCACCGACGAACAAGGGACAGATGAACCCCCATCTGCTATTCTGGATGCGCTGAGCAAGCTAACATTGTATCGGTTGCAAGAACGCGCCCAGGAAGCTCTTGAAAGTGGCGATGTAAACGAAGCCACCAAACGCCTGCAAAATCTGGCGACACGCTTGCTTGAAATGGGTCAGAAAGACTTAGCTAATCAGGCCCTTTCAGAAGCGCGGCGCGTTGCCTATACCAGCGATTTATCAGATAAAGGCAGAAAAGCGTTAAAATATCAAACACGCTATCTGTTGATGAGTCCAGATGATGAGGACGATGAATGATTATTTGTGCCTATTGCGGCCACAAGAACCGTGAAGGTCTGCTATTTTGTGAGCAATGCGGTAATCCATTGACGACCAATGTATCATCCGCAACAGTACCTACGCGCCAACTTGAAGATTCACTAGGCGATCTTTCCGCACGGGCGACATGGGGATCTGCTAGTTTCAGCGGCGCATCCGCCATCGTGTTACACATCCGTGATGCCAATGAACCAGTCACGGTAGAACTGGCTGATCGACTGGTGTTTGGACGTGCGGATAACACTAGCCCACGCCAACCCGATGTGGATTTAACACCCTTTGGGGCGTTGGAAAAAGGTGTATCCCGCATCCATGCTGCGATTGAACGTAGCGAGGATGTGTTAACCCTGGTTGACATGGGTAGTTCTAATGGGACTCACCTCAACGGCCAACGCTTAGGGCCAGAAGTGCCGCGTGTCTTGCGCGACGGCGATGAAGTGCGCTTTGGCAAACTCGTTACACATATTTATTTTAAGTAAACGGAGTCATTACAGATGATCAGTTTGCTCTTGCATATTGCGAATTCGGAACCGATTAAAGTGGATGTAGATGAAATGCCGCACCCACAAGACCAGGTTGTTATTGGTAAGAATCCGCGTGAACGCAGCGACAAAGAACTAGAGACCTTCGACGAAGGTGTAACAACCGTCATCTTCCCCTGGTGGCGCATCAATTATATTCAGGTGCTGCCGAACCCGGATGATGAGGTCGAATTCCCGATGCCGTTCCGCGATTAAAAGTGAGTGACCATGACGACAGGTATACTTTCTCGTGGCAATCAACGACAGGGTAAGCGCATCCTGGTTGTTGATGATGAACCACGCATGATTGGTTTTATCCGAATGAATCTGGAACTTGAAGGCCATCAGGTCGTAGAAGCACATAGCGGCGTAGAAGCCCTGGAAGCGGTACGCACTAAGCTGCCAGATATTGTGCTGCTTGATGTGATGATGCCCGAATTAGATGGTTTTGAGACATTGCGCATGCTGCGTGAATTCTCACAGATACCCGTAATTATGCTCACTGCTAAAGGTGAAGAAAATGACATCGTCTACGGGCTTGAATTGGGTGCTGATGATTACATCACCAAACCCTTTGGTCCCAGGGAATTAGTCAGCCGCATCAAAGCCGTTCTCAAACGGATTGATACACCCTCTACTGATGAGGCGATACTTAAAATTGATGACCGCCTTCAGGTTGATTTCAATCGCCGTGAGGTAATCGTCAATGATGAGCATGTCAAATTACGCCCCACAGAATATCGATTGCTCTATCACCTGATTGAAAATGCCGGCTGGACAGTCCCACATGATCAAATTCTGGCGAAAGTATGGGGCTACGAGTATCGTGATGAAGCCCACTATGTACGACTATATGTCAATTATCTTCGAGAGAAGATTGAAGAAGATCCGTCTAACCCGCACTATATCTTGACTGAGCGTGGGGTCGGTTATCGCTTTATTGACTTCAAACGCGAGAAAACCAGTTCCACCTGAAGTTTGAGAAGACCCCAGTAACCGCATCACATCCCTGACCGTGCTACTCAATGATAAGTAGCACGGTGTTGTTCTTGCAGGGTATTCTATTTCCACGTACAATAAAGACCTAATGAAAAAACTACCCCCTTAGGAGGGTTTTGTGTCGAATTATAAGATTGTTGTTACTGGCCCATTTAATTCGGGCAAAACACAATTTATCAAAACCATTTCTGACATTGATGTTGTCTCCACTGAGCGCAAAATCACAACTGAAGACCGGGGTATCAAAGGGGAAACTACCGTAGCAATGGATTATGGTCGTGCCACCCTGGAGGGAGACACACTCTATCTATATGGTACACCCGGCCAAACCCGTTTTGATTTCATGCGCGAAATACTGAGCAGCGAGATGGATGCATTCATTGTCCTTGTCGATGCATCCGACACACCATCATTTCCCGAAGCAGCAGAACTCATCACCCAGTTTGGGACGTTTACACCTGTTCCACATATTCTCGTCGGTAATAAGATGGATTTGGATGATGCGGCATCTCTGACAGAAATTCGTCGTGGAACAAAAGCAAGTGGCGATATTACTGTGATGCCATGCGTTGCTACGCAGAAATCAAGTGTGCGGCAGGTACTATTGCAAATGCTTCAGCTCCTCAAACATGAGAATGCTGCCAGTTAATTGCAACTTACCCTATTGTTGAACCGTATACAGAATAATGACTGTAATCATTATACGGAGCTTGTGAAACATGGCAGAAGAAAATAGCCCAAAATTTGACCCCGTCAAAGAGTTTGTCGCCCTGCGTGACAACCTGACCCGTGCTGTTGGTGAGGGACTCAAGTCTGTCACGGCGAACACCAGCATGTTCCCCGCCGTAGATGTATATATTGAGGGTGAAAACCTTGTTATTCGCACAGAGCCATTGTTAGGTGTTCAACCGGCTAGCATAGAGGTTGGCATGGAGGATGATGTGCTGGTCATCAGTGGCGAAACAAAAGATACGGCTGACATTCCACCGGAAGCATTCGTCTCACGCGAACTGCGCTTTGGCCCATTTACGCGCAGTATTCGCATGGTGCGCAAAGTGGATGCCACAGCCGCCAAAGCATCACTTAAAAACGGCGCACTGACAGTCACCATGCCGTTGCTATCAGATAGCACATCTCAAATCATTGAAGTGACACCTGTCGAAGACTAAACACCCATCATCTAACCCAAAAGCCGGAGAACAACACTCTCCGGCTTATTTGACCAATACTACGCTACCAGATTACCTGGCTAGGCTTCTGAAGATGACAGCATATCCTCGCGAAGTTGTTCAAACGCAGCAATAAAATCTGCTGTAAGCTGTTTTTTCTCATCTTCTGGAAGATAACTGTGGTCCACACCCTGCATCACCAGTTGTTGTAATGCATCAATATCCAGGTTGAAGACATCTGCAATCGCCAGATAGCTCTCATTCAGCCCCTGTCCGTAGAAAGCTGGCATTTCCGCGCTGAGAACCATAGGCACACCTGCATCCTGTAGTTGCTGTAGCGGATAATCAGCTAGTTCATCAACCCAACCAAGCTTCACCGCACGGCCAGGGCATACCAATAATGCTGCATCAGAAGTCACCAATTGCGTGAGCGTATCAGGATCTTCGCTAACACCCCATCCATCCACAAGGCGATCAGCACCGAGATCTAGCACGGCTTTAACGCCTTCGGCTCCATCTGTATCACCGGCTTGTACAACCACCGGAATTTCTTTCTTGGCTGCTGTATCGAATGCACGTTGGAACTGCCCTGCTGGTTGTGCAGCTTCTGAACCAGATATCCCGAAAGCAACTATATTCGCTTTGCGTCCAGTCACGCTGACAGCCCAACGCAACGCATCATCAGCACTACGCGGCACATCACGAGGTACTGTCATGATCCAGTTGATCGTCAAACCCCAGGCTCGCTGCACCCGGTCCCGGCCATCGTTCAATGCGGTCATAAAATCATCGAACGACATACTATCTAACTTGTGTAATACAGTATTGATGCTCACTTCGGCGTATTTTACATTCTCACGCGATAGAGCCACACCCACATCATAAACCAAACGGGTTAGATCATCCGGGTGCTTTAACCATTCCATGTAGCCACGTACATGCTCATCAAGCTTTGCAAAGTCCGGTGCGCCCCAATTGTCTGCATAAGTCGCGAAATGCTTCATATCTGCTGCAATTTCGTTTTCTTCAGCAATTAGCATTAACACATCTTTGCGATAGTAGCCTTCCAGACGAGCGTTCAACTCAACTTTGGGCATTTCTTTAATAAAACGTGCTATATCCATTTACCAAATCCTTCTACTCTTGGAAATTAGCTTCGTGCAGCATGTCTTCACCAGCGTTGATGCCGGACTTTGACTGCTCAACGACTGCATCCACAAATGCGCGGAAAAGCGGATGCGGTGCATTTGGCCTACTCTGAAACTCTGGATGAAACTGTGAACCTACCATAAACGGGTGATCGTGCAATTCAAGAATTTCCACGAGTCGCCCATCGGGACTTAGTCCACTAAAAATAGCACCGTTGCTTTCAAATTGCTCACGATACGCGTTATTGAACTCAAAGCGATGGCGGTGGCGTTCCTGTACGACCTCAACATCACCATAAGCAGACGCCGCCTTGGACCCTGGCTCTAGGTGACATGGATAATGCCCCAGTCGCATCGTTCCACCGAGATCAGTTACCCCCCGTTGGTCATTCATCAGGTCGATAATGCTGTGTTCACTGCTACTCAACTCAAATTCTGAGCTATTGGCATCTTCTAACCCAAGTACATGACGTGCAAATTCGATGGACATCACCTGCATACCCAGGCATAAACCCAGGTAAGGAATGTTGTTTTCGCGGGCGAACCGTGCAGCTTGGACCTTACCCTCGACCCCACGATAGCCAAATCCACCGGGCACGATGATGCCTTGCATGCGTTCTAACTCATCAAAGCTTTTACCTTTTTCCAGGTCGCCTGAGTGGATCCAGTGGGTTTCCAGCGTTTTACCCAATTGACTAGCTGCATGGTAAACTGCCTCTTTAACGCTCATATAGGCGTCATGAAGCTCAACATATTTACCAACAATGCCAATGTGGATTGTATCTTCCACAGAGCGCATTTTCTTGACGAGATTGCGCCATTCGCTTAAGTCTGGTGGTGGCGCGTCTAACCTGAGTTTGCGGATAATGTAATCGCCCAAGCCGGCATCTTCGAGCACGAGCGGGACTTCATAGAGTAAATCTGTAGTTTCCAGCGGGATAACTGCATCATCATCAACATCACAGAACAAAGCGATTTTTTCAATCACTTCGCGGCTTACCGGATGATCTGTTCTGGGGATGATAACGTGTGGTTGAATACCGATACCCCGTAATTCGCGTACACTGTGTTGGGTTGGTTTAGTCTTGAGTTCCCCGGTTGCACCAATGTGCGGCAGAAACGTCACATGGACGAACAGCGCATCCTTACGAGAAACTTCCATACGCATTTGCCGGATGGCTTCAAGAAAGGGCTGGCTCTCAATATCGCCTACAGTCCCACCAACCTCGACAATCACGACATCGGAGTTATTGCGTTTACCAACCAACGCAATACGTCGCTTGATCTCATTGGTGATATGTGGGATTACCTGAATGGTCCGTCCCAGGTAATCACCGCGACGTTCTTTATCAATGACATGCCCATAGACCTGCCCGGATGTCACATTACAGGTGCGGTCCAGTTTTTCATCGATGAATCGCTCGTAGTGGCCCAGGTCAAGGTCCGTTTCTGCCCCATCATAGGTCACGAATACCTCACCATGCTGGTAAGGACTCATCGTTCCAGGGTCAACATTTAGGTATGGATCTAGCTTCTGGATGGAAACCTTTAAGCCGCGTGCTTTGAGGATGCGCCCGATAGCCCCTGCTGTGACCCCTTTGCCCACAGAACTAACGACGCCACCCGTGCAGAAAATATATTTTGGTTTGGACATACTGACTCCCTACCCCAAACAAAAATTGCGGCGGGATATACTATCCCGCCGGTTTCTTCACGTCAATGAGAGGAGTGTGGGCTACGAAGAACGGCCCGTCACTCTGTACTAATGGTTGGTGATATTGCTAGACAAGTTTTTCCAAGTCATCGGCTGTACGACGCATATCCAGGAAGATGAGGCCTAACTTCGCCCCTTCACGAACGAGTGTGGTTAACACCGCTTCTTCACCAACAGACATCAGAATAACGTAACCAGCCTTACCCTTAATATAAACCTGCTCCAGCATACCGCGCCCTAACTCACCGGAGATACGCTCACCGAGTGATAGCATTGCTGCGGACATCGCCGATACACGGTCTTCCTCAACACCAGCCGGTAGTGATGAGGCCATGATCAACCCGTCTACACTCACAACAGCCGATGCTTCAATTTCTGGGGTGGTTGCCTGTAAATCACGCAGACGATCAACCATTAATTCTGTCCGCGATTTCGCCATGTTGCGCTCCTCTCAAAAATAACCCAGACCATATTACTGGGTAGAGAATAGTCCCATTCTTGGGAAATACACCGATGATATAAGTGTCATTTCCCTATCAGTATAAGTCAATTTTATGTGATTGAAGATTGATGTTACACATCAAAACACCATCCACCATTATACTAGATTAGCTGTGGTCAGCAAGTGATGTACTGAATACGATGATAATTGACTGCTTTATTATGTGTTGTATGCTCATTTTCTGTACAAAGTGCGGTATGGTGTAGGGACACCGTAGGCCGGACGTAGTGTAACAATCCTTTGAAACCCCACCATATTCGAGTAGTATGTGTAGGTCTAAACCGAAAGAGAGGCGTATGTCGCAGCAGAACCCCCAAACCCGACAGTCAAATCAAAATCGTAACGTGAGTGTCGTTCAGAATGTTGCTGAGCGTGTTGCACAGTCTGTTGGTCAGGTGATCATCGGCAAGCGAAATGAGGTGCGCCTCACTGTTCTGGGCCTTATCGCCCGTGGACATATCCTTATTGAAGATATTCCCGGTGTTGGTAAAACCATGATGGCGAAGGCCCTGGCCCGCTCTATCGGCGCATCATTCAGTCGTATCCAGTTCACACCGGATATGCTACCGTCTGATGTCACCGGTGTTTCTATGTTCAATCAGAAATCGCGTGAGTTTGAGTTTCGTGCTGGGCCATTATTTGCGCAAATTGTCCTTGCGGATGAGATCAACCGGGCCACGCCTAAAACCCAGGCCGCACTGCTGGAAGCAATGGAAGAGCGGCAGGTCACAGTGGATGGCAATACCTATAATATGAGTGACCCCTTCCTGATTCTGGCGACACAAAACCCAATTGAGTATGAAGGTACGTTTCCACTGCCAGAAGCTCAGCTTGACCGGTTTCTACTCAAGATTCAACTGGGCTACCCTACCCCTATGGAAGAGTTGACGATGCTCTCTGCCCAGCAGTATGACCATCCCATCAATACCATGAGTCAGGTGATCACCGTTGATGAATTAGTAACGGCGCAGCGTGCCATCCGTGAGGTCTATGTCGCTGAGGAAGTCAAGCAATATATTGTGGATCTGGTCACAGCAACACGCCAACACCCGGATGTGTATCTGGGTAGCAGCCCGCGTGGTTCAATTGCCCTATTCCGCACCGTACAGGCCCGTGCTGCGATGGCTGGACGCGATTATGTTATACCAGATGATGTGAAGGCCCTGGCCGAGGTTACCCTGGCGCATCGTATCATTGTTGGCCCGGAAGCCCGTGTGAATAAGGTCTCACCACGTACCATCGTCAATGACGTACTGCTTTCCACACCTGTTCCTGGGGCCTCGGCACGGTAAATCATGCAGAATCGGCGTAACACGGTTTACCTTCTGCTTATCCTCTGTTTGGTAACGGGGTTGTTCACAGGGCGTGCTTTTTTCTTCAACATTGCCTACATGTTCGCGACCTTGCTATTCATCACGATGCTCTGGTCGTGGTTGGCTGTGCGATGGATCGACATGGGACGCCGCACGCGATCACGTCGTGCACAAGTGGGGCATGATCTTGAAGAAGCCTTTATGGTGCGTAACCGAGCGTGGTTGCCGAAGCTCTGGTTAGAGGTCAGGGATGAGTCTGATCTACCTAATCACCGTGCCAGCCATGTTGTGCCCTCATTAGCGGGTCGTTCCTCATATCAATGGCAGGCACGCACACAATGCGTGGCACGCGGCGAATTCCGGCTAGGACCGATGATTGTTTCTAGCGGTGATCCATTTGGCCTGTTTATGGCAAAACGACGCTTAGAGGCGACATCACGCGTGCTTGTTTATCCATCAACGGTGACGATCAATCACCTTGAACTGCCGATGGGGATGCTTTCCGGTGGAGAAGCTCAACGGCGGCGGTCACATTATGTCACCACCAATGCGGCTGGCGTCCGTGATTATGTCCCCGGTGATAGCTTCAATCGCATTCACTGGCGTAGCTCAGCCCGTAAAGATCGCTTGATCGTCAAAGAGTTTGAAATCGACCCCTTGGTTGACATCTGGCTGTTTGCGGATTTCTCGCGAACCTCGCTGTATGAAGCCCCACACCTGCAACGAATCGGCGGAGATGGACCGATTATCTCCACAGCGGCAGGTATTCCTCCATCTACAGAAGAGTACATTGCCGTTATTGCTGCCTCACTTGCCCAACACTTTACACGCATTGAACGCGCACTTGGATTTGCAGCATACACGCCCAACCGCGTGATCCATCAACCCGAACGTGGTAGCCGCCAACTGACGCGCATTCTGGAAGCTCTCGCTGTGGGCCGTAGCACATCAGATTACACCCTGGAGCAGATGCTAACTCTGGAAACGCCCTATTTCACACGAGGAACAACACTCATCATTGTAACCTCATCAATTGACTCAAGCTGGGTAACAAGTGCGCAAATCCTGGGAAGTCGCGGTATTCGTGTGTTGTGTATCGTCATAGATGCTGGATCATTTGGTGGACCACCAACGATCAACGAAATGCGCAGCCGCTTACGTTTAGCCAAAATCCCGACCATTGTTGTTAATTACAATGACGACATCGCCGCTGTACTGGAACAGCGCACCCGTTAGCGAATTCACCTTACCCTGAATGCCAAAATACGCTACCATGAGCATGTTCTTTTTGTAGGTTGTGCGTAAAGTGATAAAGCCTTTGCAATCACAAGTCACTACTGCCTCGACAATACACCGTAGCAGCAACATCTATTTGTACATTGCGGTTTTCACCAGTGGCATGGTCACCCTGGCCGTGGAACTTTCCGCATCACGGCTATTAGGGAACGTATTCGGCACCAGTAACCTGGTTTGGGCCAATGTGATTGGCCTCATGCTACTATATCTGACGGTAGGTTACTTCATTGGTGGCCGCTGGGCGGACCGCTCCCCCTATTACCGTACACTATTCACAATTATGATCTGGGGTGCGTTTCTGAGCGCACTTATTCCGCTGGCAGCGCGCCCGGTATTACGTGCAGCGGCCACCGCCGTTGTGGATGCTGAGGCAGCCCTCGCCCTTGGGTCTTTTATCTCGATTCTGGTTCTATTTTCTGTGCCGGTGACGTTACTGGGCTGTGTTTCTCCCTTTGCCATTCGCCTCGCTATCGAAGATCCTAAAGACGCCGGGCGTATTGCCGGCCAAATTTACGCGATCAGCACAATGGGTAGCCTTCTGGGTACGTTTCTGCCGACTTTATTGCTTATTCCAGAATTGGGCACATTTCGTACCTTTATCGCGTTTTCAGGTGTGTTGTTTTTTATTGCGCTGATTGGTTTGTGGTTATATGAAGGCCCATCAGTGGCGATACGCTGGTTATGGATGCCGGTAATCATCGGGGTGCTTAGTATATGGGCACTCAGTGGCCCGCTACGCCCACCAGAAGACAACGCCACTATCCTCTATGACGATGAAAGTGCCTATAATTACATTCAAGTGCAGGAAGACGCGGATGGTTATCGGTATCTGTATCTCAATGAAGGGTTAGGCGTACACAGTATCTGGCACGCCACCGACTTGCAATATGACGGCACCTGGGATGTTTTCCTGGCCGCGCCCTATTTTAATGACCCACCCTACC
>JGI12109J20283_10217826_pt1 | contig 26230 bp, 20 predicted proteins | sample ElkSlonscriptome_12_FD_20283 | JGI IMG/M metagenome (IMG submission 20283)
GACCTCTGGGTTGCCGACGCGACGAAAGAAGATCTGCTCGGGGCCTGGGAGACCGTGATCGCGTCGACGGGTCTGCGCGTTCACACCGAACACCGGGTCGAGACCATTGCGCATGACGAAGGTGACGTCTTCGACGTGACGACCACGCAGGGTACCTTCCGGACGCGGCACGTGATCCTGGCCATGGGACGCCGCGGCACGCCACGTCGCCTGGGCGTGCCGGGCGAAGAGCTCGACAAGGTCTTCTACGACGTCGCCGAGATGGAAGAGTTCGCGGGGCGACGGGTGATCGTCGTCGGTGGGGGCGACAGTGCTCTGGAGTCGGCGATCGGCATGGCGAACCAGCCGGGAGCCGAAGTGATCCTCAGCTATCGTAAGTCGACTTTCGACCGCGCGAAGCCGCGCAACGTCGAGAAGCTCGACGCTGCCGAACGCGCGGGGCGCCTTCGTGTCTGGCGCGAGAGTCAGGTCCGCGCGATCCGCCCGGACGAGGTCGACGTCGAGATGGAGGGTGCGGTGCGGACGATCCCGAACGACGACGTCGTGATCCGGATCGGCGGTGTCGCGCCCTACGACTTCCTGCGGAAGATCGGCATCGAAATCGTCAAGAAGGACGTCACGGCTTCCGACGGAGGCGCCGATGCTTGAGCGCGCGCCGTGGATCGCGTGGCTGCTCCTCGCGCTGGCGACGATCGCCGCGCAGGCCCAGGTCTCACCCGGGCCACTCAGCGATGCGCACGCCCATCTCGAAGGCATGCGGCATTGCCGGGACTGTCATGCGGGAGGCGACGATGGACTCGACACGAAGTGCCTCGAGTGCCACCAGGACCTCGCGAGGACGCTCGAACTCGACCGTGGTCTCCACGCACGCGAGGGGCGCACCGACTGTGCCGATTGCCATCCCGAACACGCGGGCCGGTCCTTCGACCTGATCGACTGGGGTGACACCGGACGCGAGGGCTTTCAGCACCACCGGACCGGATACCTGCTCGACGGGGCGCACGCCGCGGCGCGTTGCGAATCCTGTCACCGCCCCGAGAACCGGGTCGCGGCCCTCGAACTCCGGCGACCCGAGAACGCCGACGACAGCACCTATCTGGGGTTGGATCCGTCGTGCCGTGCTTGTCATCAGGACATCCACGAAGGGCGCCTGGGTGTGGACTGTTCCACCTGCCACTCGACGACGGCATGGAAGGAAGTCGGGTCGTTCGACCACGCGCGCACGGGCTATCCGCTACGCGGCGAGCACGCAAAGCTCGAGTGCATGAAGTGTCACGAGAACGGACGCTTCGGAACGACGACGCGCGAAGGGGCGACGCGCCACCTCGCCCCGATCGATGCCGCCGAGTGCAGTGCGTGCCATCGCGACGTCCACCAAGGGCGCTTCGGGCCGACCTGTTCCCGTTGTCACGTGACGGCGGGGTTTCGCCAGGTCTCGGCCGCGACCTTCGACCACGATCGAACGCGCTATCCCCTGCGTGGGGCTCACGTGAAGGTCGAGTGCGGGCGTTGCCACGAAGAGCAACGCGGAGGCTGGGGCCCGAAGCCCGCCTTCGCGGCCTGCGGTGACTGCCACGCCGACGCGCACGCCGGAACCGCGACCCGGGCGGGAAACGTCGTCGACTGCGCGGCTTGTCATGAGGTGCGTGGCTTCGTACCCAGCACGTTCGGCGTCGAGGATCACGCGGCGAGCTCCTTCCCGCTCACGGGAAAACACGAGGCGACCCCGTGTTCGAAGTGTCACGCGCGGACGGACAGCCCCGCGGCGGGTTCGGCCCGCGTCGATCTCCGGCCGTCGGCAACGGCGTGCACCAGCTGTCACGAGCCGGCGCACGGGACGCAGTTCGCGGAAGCGTCCCACGGTGGGGCCTGCGACGTCTGCCACGGCACGGCAGGCTGGCGTCCGGTCTCCTACGGAACCCGCGAACACGCAACGACGGGCTTCTCCCTGACCGGCGCACACGCCGCGGCACGCTGCGAGAGCTGTCACCACGTCGAACGCGCGGGCCTTCCGACCTTTGCCGCCACGATCGATCACGGGACGGCACCGTGGGTCTTCCGGGGTGTCGAAAGGATGTGCGTCGAGTGTCATGTCGACGTGCACCGCGGTCGCTACGGAGCGTCCGGCGACGCCGCCGGACTCGGACCCTGCGAGAGCTGTCACGACACGCGTGCCTTCCGGCCGTCGACCATCGGCATCGACGCCCACGACGAGTACGGCTTCGCTCTGCAGGGAGACCATCGCGTCACCCCGTGTGTCTTCTGCCACGCCGGACTCGGCGATCCTTCGGTGGTCGCCCCCGAGGCCCATGCGCTCGTCGACGAAACACCCGTTCCCGCGGACGTCGTTCTCTGGGACGTGCCTACCTCTTGTGTCTCGTGCCACGGATCCAAGGAGCAAGAATGAGGACGCTGCCACTTCTCGTCGCGATCATCTCGTGGTCGATCGTCACCGTCGGTGACGTCGGTGACGTCGGTGCCCAGACAGCGGTCGAGAGCCCCCACGGACCGATCCGCAATGCGTGCGAGACCTGCCACACCGCCGAGGGATGGTCGGTCCGTCCCGACGAATCCGATTTCGACCACGCATCCACTGGATTCGACCTCGAGGGTGCACACGGGGCGATCGAGTGCACCGACTGTCACCTGGACCTCGAGTTCGCGTCCACCGATCCCGAGTGCTCGTCATGCCATGTCGACGTCCACCGCAGCGAACTCGGTGACGACTGCGCCTTCTGCCACAGCACGCGGTCCTTCCTCGATCAGGCCGAGATCCGGCGGATGCACCGTCAGACGCGATTCGCGCTCACCGGTCGTCACGCCGGCGTCGATTGCCAGTCCTGCCACGAGCCGCGAGGAGAAGGTGGCCTGACCTATCTGGGCGTGAGCGCCGAGTGCATCGATTGCCACCGCGACGCCTACGAGAACGTCGCGTCGCCTGACCATGTGGCAGACGGTTTCTCCGAGAACTGCGATGCCTGCCACGGTACCGCGACCTGGGTGGGTGGCTTCTTCAACCACGAGCTGCAGATCGGCGGCACGTTGATCTGCGTGCAGTGTCATCGTGACGACTACGATGCCACCACCGACCCAGACCATACGTCGGCGGGTTTTCCTCTGGACTGCGGTGCCTGTCATGGCACCCGGACCTGGGACGGTGCCGACTTCGCGCACGACGAGTTCTGGTTCCCGATCGACAGCGGTGCACACCGCGGTGAGTGGGACGATTGCAGCGAGTGCCACACCGTGGCGTCGAACTACCAGGTCTACGATTGTCTGGGATGCCATCCGCACAGTGATCGCAACAAGACCGATGGCGATCACGACGAGGAAGGCCAGGACTATCGCTACGAAAGTGTGGCCTGCTACGACTGCCACCCGCGCGGGAGGAGCGAATGATGCGCGTCGTCCTCCTGGTGGCGCTCTGTCTCCTGCCCCGTCTGGCCTGGGCGGCAGATGCCACGATCACCTACGTGACCTCGCGCACGCTCTACGTCGACGCGGGAACGGATGCCGGGCTCGTCGTCGGTGCGGAAGTCGAGATCGTGCGTGCCGGCGAAGTCATCGGTGGGGCCACGGTGCGCGAGGCTTCGGCCCGGCGTGCCGCATGCGCGTGGGTTTCCGGTGAGGAACCGCCTGTCGTGGGCGATGTGGTGCGTTTCGACGTCGTTGCGTCCCCGGAGCCGGCGGCGGACCCCGACGCTTCGTGGTGGGCAGCGCGTGGGCTGCGCGGTCGAGTGGGTCTCCAATCGGTTCACCTGCGCGATCGGAGTGGTGTGGGACAGAATTTCGATCGTCCCGCGCTCGACCTCCGTCTTCGTGGCGAGAACGTCGCGGGGAGCGGGATCGGGATCGAGGCCGACGTCCGCGCGCGGCACACGAGTGTCGGTGACGTCGACCGTTCGGTGGCACGCACCTATCGACTCAACGCTTCGGGTGGTCGCCGCGACGCGGGGTGGTCGTGGACGGCCGGGCGCCAGTTCGCACCGTCGATCCGCGCGATCCATCTCTTCGACGGTGCGCGTGTCCGCTACGCACGGGGCGACTGGTCTTTCGGAGCGCTGGCGGGCACGCAACCCGATCCCGAAGATCTCGCGCCCTCGGGCGATCTCGTCGAGGGCGGGGTCTACGCGACACTTCGTTCGACCGCGCCGGAGCGGCGCTGGTCGGTGACGACGGCCGCCATCGCCTCCTACGAGAGCGGGACGGTCGACCGCGAATTCCTCTCGTTGCAGGGTCTGTGGTCGAACGACCGGGTCGTGGCGCGGGTCGACCAGGAACTCGATCTCAACCGCGGCTGGAAACGGGATGCCGGCGAGTCCTTGCTCGGCGTGACGAGCACCAACCTGATCGTGCGCGTGCGGCTGGACCGTCGGTGGAGCGTGAACGCCGGGCTCGACAACCGACGTCGGGTCCGACGGATCCGTGATCGAGAGACGCCCCAGACGGAATTCGACGATGCCTACCGTCGAGGTGTCTGGGCCGGTCTGGACGTGCGCCGCGTCCAGGACTTCGACTTCGGACTGCGCCTCCAGACCCGGGGCGGTGCCACGACGTCGAGCGCCGACGCCGCGACCTTCACCGCCGGTTACCGTCCCCGTTGGATCCGAGGTGCTCGGCTGGGCTCGCGTACGACGGTGTATCGGAACGAACTCGTCGAAGGCTGGCTGCAGAGCGTTCGCGTGCACGCGCGGGCGACGCCACGTGTGGACGTCGGGGTCTTCGGCGGCATCCGCCACGAAGCGGGTCGATCGAACGACCTGATGGACGGCGACGATCCCTGGTTCGGGGCCGACGTCGACGTCGATCTCGCCCGTGATCTGTGGCTCTCCGGATCCTGGGAGAGGACCTTCGACGGCGAGGAAGCCTTCGAGCAGTTCTGGTTCGGATCGGGGTTGCGGTTCTGATCGGTAGCGCGTGCGGCGCCGAGGACGCGGAGCCCTCTGTTCGTGTAAGCTCATGCGAGCGGCTGCAACGGACGACGACCGCTTGCACGAAGAATCGACGTCCTTCCCTCGCGGAGTGAACATCCTTGCGCCATCTGCTCGTGCTGTCCTTTCTCCTCGTCGCGTCCGGATCGCAGGCTTCCGGCGATCTCTCGTTTCTCGTCGGCGCCTGGTCCGCCGATTCCGAAGGGCTCGGTCTTTCGGTCTACGGCCGTGGGGACGAACGAAGGGTCCATTCCTGGTCGATGACCGACGACGGAAGTCAGGTCGGCAGCGTTTCGCACTACCAGATGGGCGACGACGGGATCGTCCTGCGCACCCGGATCGGCCGCGACGGGACGACCTCGCGTTTCGTCGGTTCCTTCGACGACGACGGGCGGTTGGTCTTCGTCCAATCGACGCAAGGCGCGCGAGTCTTCGAGAGCTCACCGTCACGGGTGATCTACACGCCGGCGGACGACGGATTCACGATGGATTGGCAGACTCGCGACGATCGTGGCGCGTTCGTGTCGGGTGCTGAGCCCTTCGTCTTCTCGCGAGTCGATCGTCCCGCGGGAACGCCCGCGCGCATTGCCTTCATTTCCGATCGCGAGGGCAACTGGGAGATCCACACGATGGCTCCCGACGGATCGGACGTGCGGAATCTGTCGAATCACCCCGGAGGGGACCACTTTCCGCAGTGGATCGCGGGCGGTACGCGGTTGGCGTTCCGTTCGCAACGCAGTCTCGACGACGGTGGCTGGGAACGTCACGAGGTCGATCGCGACGGCACCGATCTCGAGCGCGTGGGTCTGCCAGGACGACTCCCGAATCCCGACTTCGGAACCTTTCCTCGCGTCCATCCGTCGGGATCGTACGTCGTGAACACCGTCGAGCGGGGCGAAACACAGCACGTCTACGTCTGGCGATTCGACGGTGAGGGCGAGCGCGTGGTCGCCCCGGGTGACGGACCGGACTACCACGCGCGTTTCTCGCCCGACGGTGAGCGGATCCTCTTCCTGAGCGAGCGCGACGGGAACTCCGAGATCTACAGCGTGGCCTTCGATGGGACCGATCTGCAGCGCCTGTCGAACAACCCGGGGCGCGACCGTTACTGCGAGTGGTCACCGGACGGAGAGTGGATCGCCTTCGCCAGCGACCGCGATCACGGCACGGAACTCGACGTGTACGTGATGCGCGCCGACGGCAGCGACGTTCGACGTCTGACCGCGACCGATGAGGAGGAGGGCGAGATCAGCTGGTCGCCCGACGGCCGCTACCTGTGCTTCCGGTCGAACGCCTATGGAAACGCCGAGGTCTGCACGGTGAACGTCGAGACGGGAGAAATCGTGAACCTGACCAACGATCCGGGCTACGACGGCGAACCGGTGTGGTCGCCGCAGTGGGTCGAGTCCTTCTCGTTCTGATCGAGCGCGTGTGCGGAACGACGAAGGGGGCGGTCGACGACCGCCCCCTTTCGCATTCGGTTCGCAGGTCCGACTAGGCGTGGAACTTCTTGAACTTCACACGGTGAGGATTCGCGGCCTCTTCGCCGAGTTCTTCCTTCCGCGCTTTCTCGTAGTCCTGGAAGTTGCCCTCGAAGAGGCGGACCTTGCTGTCGCCCTCGAAGGCCAGGATGTGCGTCGCGACGCGGTCCAGGAACCAGCGATCATGGCTGATGCACACGACGCATCCCGCAAAGTTCTCGAGCGCATTCTCGAGCGCGCGCAAGGTGTCGACGTCGAGATCGTTGGTGGGCTCGTCCAGGAGCAGAACGTTACCGCCGGTCTGGAGCATCTTCGCCAGCTGAAGACGATTGCGTTCACCGCCGGAAAGCTTGCCGACGGCCTTCTGCTGGTCGTTACCCTTGAAGCCGAAGCTCGAGACATAGGCGCGGCTCTTGAGCTTCTTGTCCCCGAGCTGGATCTCGTCCTGTCCACCGGAGATCTCTTCCCAGACGTTCTTGTCCGCATCGAGGCTTTCGCGGCTCTGGTCGACGTAGGACAGTTGGACCGTGTCCCCGAGCTTCAGCGATCCGCCGTCGGGCTTCTCTTCACCGACGATCATGCGGAAGAGCGTGGTCTTGCCCACGCCGTTCGGGCCGATCACGCCGATGATGGCGTTCGGCGGGATCTTCAGGTCGAGGTCCTCGATCAGCAGACGGTCATCGTAGCCTTTGTTGACCTTGTCGGCGTCGATCACCACGTCGCCCAGACGCGGCCCGGTCGGGATGTGGATCTCGATCTTCTGTCGCGGTCCGTCACCGCGCTGTTCGTCGAGCATCTCCTGGTAGCGCTTGATGCGCGCCTTGCTCTTGGTCTGCCGTGCCTTCGGCGTCATGCGGATCCACTCGAGCTCCTGCTTGAGCGTGCGCTGACGTGCGGACTCTTCTCTCTCCTCGGCGTCGAGGCGCGCGAGCTTCTGGTCGAGCCAGCTCGAGTAGTTGCCTTCCCACGGATAGTACTTGCCGCGGTCGAGCTCGAGGATCCAGCCGGTGACGTTGTCGAGGAAGTAGCGATCGTGCGTGACGACCAGGACCATGCCCGCGTAGTCCTTCAGGTAGCCCTCGAGCCAGGCGACCGATTCTGCGTCGAGATGGTTCGTCGGCTCGTCGAGGAAGAGGATGTCGGGCTTCTCGAGCAGCAGTCGGCAGAGCGCGACACGGCGGCGCTCACCGCCGGAAAGCTTGCTGACGTCGGCGTCGCTCGGCGGCAGGCGCAGCGAGTCCATCGCGACGTCGAGTGTACGGTCGAGGTTCCAGGCATCGACGGCATCGATCTTGTCCTGGAGTTCGCCCTGTTCGACGAGGAGTTCGTTCATCTCGTCGGGGTCGAGTTCCGGATCGGCGAACTTCGCGCTGATCTCCTCGAAGCGTTCGAGGAGCCTCTTGGTGGGCGCGACACCTTCCATGACGTTCTCGAGGACGGTCTTGCTGTCGTCGAGCTCGGGCTCCTGGGCCAGATAGCCGACGCTGAGCGACTCGTCACGAATCATCTCGCCCTGATATTCGGTGTCGAGACCGGCCATGATCCTCAGCAGCGTGGACTTTCCGGCCCCGTTGTGGCCGATGATCCCGATCTTCGCGCCGGGCAGGAAGCTCAGGCTGATCCCGTCGAGGATGACTTTGTCCGGCGGGGCGATCTTCCGGAGGTTCCGGAGGGTGTAGACGTACTGCTGGGCCAAGGTTCGGCTCCTGTTCGGTGGATTCCGGGGCTTCGGGCGCGGGCGGCAGTGTAGGGCGAATGGGGCAGGTGGGCAAATCCGGGGTGGCCGGCTGGACTTCAGGCGTGCGGTGGGGGAGAGTGACACGCGGGCCGGATCCGTGGACTTGGAATGGCAGCGTCGACGCAACGGGCGTCGATACATGCAGGCGCGGCACGAGGAGACGCGGATGTACCAGATTCCATCGGATTTTCTCGGAACGACCGGGCTCCCCGAAGCGGGGAGGTGCTGGATCGTTCCCTACACCAGCCAGCAGACGGCCGAGAACGCGCGCGTATTCATGCAGACTCACGTCCTGAGCCTCATCCTCGAGGGAGAGAAGCGGGTCACTTTCGCGAACCAGGTCGTGACCGCGTCCGCACACGACGTCCTCCTGATGAAGAAGGGACGTTGCCTGATGACGGAGAAAGCCTCCCCGCGCGGTCGCTACGCGAGCATGTTGGTCTTCTTCGACGACGCATTTCTCGACGCTTTCCTGCACGACTTCGGAGCCGAGAACCTGCGATCGACGGCCGATCGGGATTTTCGCATCGCGCCGCGCACCGATGCCGTCGACGCGTGGACCGCATCCATGCAGCCCTACGTCGAAAAGCCTGCGTTGCTCGACGGCCGACTGTCTCAGTTGAAGGGTCACGAAGCATTGCTCCGGGTGGCGACAGACCACGGAGCCCAGCACCTCGCATTCTTGCGCTCCGCGGCATCGGGCGCCGAGGAGACGGCGTTTCGGCGGATCGTCGAAAGCCATGCGTGCGATGTGGCCGACATCGCGTCACTGGCCTTCCTCTGCCACATGAGCGAGTCGACCTTTCGGCGTCGGTTCCGCGAGATCTACGGCGTCGCTCCATCGCAGTGGAGACGCGAGCGAAGGCTGGAACGGGCCGCGCAACTCCTGACCCGAGACGGGGCGCGACCGTCGGAGATCTACGCCGAGGCCGGGTTCTCGTCGCCATCGAGCTTCGCGCAAGCTTTCAAAAAGCGCTTCGGCGTCTCACCCGGCCGCTACCGCAGCGAATGTTGACCGACGATCGACGGAAATCGACCGAGGAGCGATACCGCAGGGCGGTGACGGCCGCCTAGACTCGTGACTCGACTCGAAGCCCTCAGGAGGGACCCGATGCAGCAGGACTTTCTCGACAGCACGCGGAAGATGTTTCGCTACTACGAGCATCTCGGACGGCGCACGCTCGACCAGCTTTCCGACGACCAGATCACCCACGAGCCCGGCGACGGCAGCAATTCGATCGAGGTTCTCGTGCGTCACCTCTCCGGCAACATGCTGTCGCGTTGGACCGACTTTCTGACCAGCGATGGTGAGAAGCCATGGCGCGACCGGGATTCCGAGTTCGAGGCACCCGACGACACGCGTGCGGAACTCGAAGAACGTTGGGATCGCGGCTGGGCGTGCCTGTTCGGTGCGCTCGACGCGCTCTCGACCGACGACCTCGATCGCACCGTGCGCATTCGCAACCTGGAGCACACGGTGATCGAGGCGATCCAGCGACAGCTCGGGCACTACGCCTACCACGTGGGGCAGATCGTCTACGTCGGCCGCTTGATGCGCGGCGAGGCGTGGGAGACCTTGTCGGTCGCAAGGGGCGCATCGAAGGAATACAACGCCAAGGAATTCGCCCGTGGGGATCACCGCGGACACTTCAGCGACGAGTTCGTGGATCGGGAGTGAACTTCGGGTGGACGAATCCGTCCGATGGGCGATTCTTCGTTTGATTCCCGTGGGAGCCATCGAGGAAGCACCCGACATTGGAGGCCGCCGATGCGTCTCGACTCCATGAGCCGGACCCTGCTGGCCCTTGCCAGCGCTCTGGTCCTCACCTTCGCCGCCGCCGCCATCGGCGCGCGCGCCTCGGCCGATGCTGCGACCTTCTACGAAACGCTCGACAAGCCCGGCTTCGCTCCGCCCGGCTGGGTCTTCGGTCCGGTGTGGACGCTGCTCTACATCATGATGGCCATGGCGGCCTTCGGTGTCTGGAAGGCGCGCGGATGGACCGGAGCGCGCGGTGCACTCTCGCTCTACGTCGTGCAGCTCGTCTTCAATGCGCTGTGGAGCGTGTTCTTCTTCGGCATGCGTCTGGGAACAGCATCCCTCGTCGACATTGGTTCGTTGTGGTTGCTGGTCCTGTCCACGGTGGTGGCGTTCTGGCGCGTGAGGGTCGGATGGGGCCTCCTGCTCGTCCCCTATCTTCTCTGGGTGAGCTACGCGGCCGTGTTGAACGCCGCGGTCGTGCGGATGAATCCTGGGGCCTTCGGCTGATCCGGGGCTCCACGGTCTCGCCACTCATCGCACGAGCACGACGCGGATCGTATCGCGACGCTCTCCCGCGGACAGGTGAACGAAGTAGACGCCCGACGCGACGCCCCGTCGTGCGTCGTCACGACCGTCCCACACGAGATCGACGGGACCCGGGCCGGCCACACCGGTCGCGAGCGTGGCGACGTGTCGGCCGGCGGCGTCGAGGACGTTCACGTGGGTGGGCGCGCTTTCGGCGAGTTCGTAGCGGATCGTCGTGCGCGGGTTGAAGGGATTCGGCCGTGCGGGCGACAAGCCGAAGCGGCCCGCGAAGGGCGGCGCAGCACCGGTCGCGACCTCCTGGGTGGCCGCGTCACTTTCGTTCCCGGCGAAGTCCACGGCCGTGACCGCGTAGTAGGCCGGTCGCGGGGCCGACGCGTCCGTCCATGTCGTCGCCGTCAGCGAGGTCAGCAGCGACATGCCATCGAGCGGGAAGTCGGGGCTCGATCCACGGTAGACGCGGTAGAAGCGCAGGTCCTCGTCCTCCGATGGACTCCACGACAACTCGAGGACCGATCCTTCGTCGGCGACGTCGAGGTTTTGCGGCACGTTCGGCGCGAGGTCGTCGACCGAGTAGCCGGAGTCCGGGCAGGACTCGAAGAAAACGCCGGGCGAGGCCGTCGCCGCGCGCACCCGGAAGGTGTTGAAGTCGATTCCGGATTCCGCGGTCGAATCGGCGTCGGTCGGTGCGAGCGCGAGGTACTCGCTTTCCAGGTGCGCGGGGACCGAGCCCACGAAGACCCAGCCGCCGGCGAGCAGAGCCGTGGACGAGATCATCCCCACCGGTCGGGTGGCCGGCGCGCCGGCCCGAGCGAAGGAGAAGTCGACGCGCCGGAAGATCTCGTACTGCACGATCGGCGTCGTCGATCCCGCGACGTCGAATGACGAGCCGTCGAAACGCAGGATCACCTCGCGGCCCTGGTCGTTCGGGACGTCGGCGATCGCCGTGATCGTCGGGCTGGGGACGGAGAAGGCCGCAGCATCGACGTTGTTGCCCTCGTCGCTCTCGGCCACTTCGCCGCGGTCGTCGGCCACGATGCCCAGAAAGCTGCTCCGCACGCCGGTGTCGACGGAAACGGGGATCTCGAGTGCCGCGGATTGCCCGGTCGCGAGTCCGAAGACGCGGATCGAGGCGATGCGAGGGTCGTCGGCGTCGATCGTCGCGTCGTCGGAGAGTCGGACGGCGACCTCGAAGTTCCCGGCCGACTCCAGGCCCGCATTGAGGACCGTCGTGCTGACGAAGTACTCCTCGCACCCGCGCGTGATTTCCAACGGCGCGTCGAAGGCGACGACTTGCAGATCGGGTCGGTTCGGCAACACGCGAAACGACCAGGTCATCGCACCGAGCACGCTCGTCGATCCACTGAGACCGAACGCGCCGGTCGTCATCGAGTTCAGGATCGACACCGGAGGGATGGCGTCGCTCGTCAGCGTGTTGAGATCCGCGTCTTCGACGCGTGCTATGAGGTTCGTGCCGAAGTCGTCGGAGAAGAAGGCACTGAACGCGTCGCGGGAGGACAGCTGCGAGTCGTCGAGCACGTTGGTCGTGTATTCGTCGACCACGACCGATCGCGTGCCGACCGTCAGGGCGTACTGAACGGGACTCCCGGCCATGTCGTACACGCCGGTTTCCGGATCGCTGAGCAAGTCACGCGCGGTGTCGTCGTACACGATCCGGCCGCTGAAGGTCTGGCCCTGGAAGAAGTCGAGTTGTACGCCGTTGACGGTGGCCGTCGCGGACGCCGAGGTCGAGATCTGGCCTTCGAAGGTCCACTCGACGTAGCTCGCGGACACCACATGTGGGGAGACGATGGAAAGGACGACGAGGAGCAGGGCACGGGTGCGGGATCTCACGGGAGGGGCCTCCGACGGAAGGGCGTGGCGAGCGAGACGGTCGGAGGCTTACGCGCGGTTGCGGCCCGGAACCCGACACGCCTCGAATCGCCACCTGTCGGATGGGTTCAGGAGCGTTGCGTCCCGTCGAGCCAGTGCGTGACCCGCGCGTGCACGCTGGCGTCCCGCAGGATCTGTCGATGGCCGAGTCCTCGGGTCTGGTGCGACGTCATGTCACCTGGCCAGTGTTCGATCCAGCGCTCGGCGTGCGCGGGAGGGGCGTCGTGGTCGTCGGCGTCGTAGACGAGGAGTGCGTCTTCGTGCCGGCCCTCGGCCAGCCGCTCCGCGGTGATGTCGTCCCAGGTGACGAAGTGAGAACGCTCGAAATGCGCGACCATCGCGTCGTGGACGGCCTCGGAGAATTCGAGCGCCTGCGTGAAGAGTTCGCTGTAGACCCGCATCTCTGCGGGCGGTGCGAGCAAGACGGCTCGGCGCACGTCTCGGGCGCGAAGTATGCGCGCGGCGACCATGGCGCCCATGCTGTGTCCGATGATCGCGTCCACGCCGCCGACGTGGTCGACGAGTGCCGTGGCGTCGGTAGCCATGTCGACGAAGGAAGAGATCCGGCCTTCGGTGTCTCCGTGACCGAGGGCGTCGGGGGCGATCACTTCGAAGCCGGCGTCGACGAGCGGATCGACGAAGGCCGACATCTGCGCGGCGTCGCCGCTCCATCCGTGGTGCAGGAGGATGCGTGGGCCTTCACCCCAGCGGTACACGACCAGTCGATGCCCTCGAATGGCGAAGCGTTCCCGACGTGCACGTTCGAGCCGCTCGCGTTCGCCGCGTCGGCGTCGTCGCGGACGCGGTCGGCAGAACAGTTCGGCGGAAAGCCGTCGCGCAAGGGGTGGCGCGACGCGGCTCAGCGTGCGGCAGGTCCAGCGGAGGCCGGCCGGTGCGGTGTGTTGGGCCTTCGGGCGAGGATCGGACACGTCGGATTCCGGAGACTCGGGTCACTGCAATGGCCGAGGCAAGGAAAGGCCAAGGCGAAACATCGGCCACGGGGATCACTTCACGACGATCGCCTTCTCGGTCACTACTTCGCCTCCGGCATCGACCGCAACGAAGTAGACGCCGCTGGCGAGGTCGTCAGCGCGCCATTCGATCGATTGGGGCGCGCCGGTCGCTCGTCCTTCGAAGAGAACGGTGATCAGACGCCCTCGCGTCAGGCCTCGCGTTCGTTCTTGAATTCTCGTCGTTCGCCGGCGAACTCGCGGTGATCCTGTCCCGTGAGACGGTCCGAGCGCGGCGATTCGGTCGGGACCGGCGTGGCCGGTGCGATCTCGGTGGGCCCGGGTCGAAAGAGCACGATGAGAGCGACGGCGAAGACGGCGGCGACGAATCGGAGCGATGAAGTCACGGCGGAGTTCCTGGGGACGGGCCTCGAAGGTCGTGCCACGGATCCGGGCGTGTCCGCGCCGATGCGGGCTCATGGTGGGCTGCGGTTTCCCCGCGTTGCCCTTGCAGCCCGAGCCTGATCTTTGGAAGTCCGTTGCCGGGCGTCGAGGGTGAAGTCCTCTCCGTCGGGACCACCCGGAGTGCATGTGCTACGATCGCGTTTCCCGATCGAGCCCTCCCTTCGCGTCGGTCACATGAACATCCTGATCCTCACCTACGGTACACGCGGTGACGTGCAGCCCTTCGTCGCGCTCGGCAAGGCGCTGGAGTCCAGGGGCCACGTCGTCACGTTGGCGGGGCCGTCGCGCTTCGAAGACTTCGTCGCGGGTCACGGGCTCGCCTTCGCGGGCATCTCGGACGAAATGCTCGCGCTGATCGAAACGCCCGCGGGCAAGCACATGTTGGAGAACACGCGGACGATCCTCGACAGCATCCGCAACGGGCTGCGTTTCTCACGTCGGATCCGCCCGATGATCCGGGATCAGATCGAGGACAGCTGGGCGGCCGCCGAGGCATCGCGACCCGACGTGGTCGTCTTCCACCCGAAGGGTTTCTCCGGACCGACGATTGCCGAGGCCTTCGAGTGCCCGGCGGTGCTCGCGCTGCCCTTCCCGATGCTCGTCCCGACCGGAGAACGTCCACACCTCGGCTTTCCTTCGCTGCCGCTGGGACGTGGATACAACCGTTTCACGCACCGCGCGGTGAACGCGCTCTCGACGGTCGCGATGCGAGGACCCCTGAAGGCCTTGCGGGCCCGTCACGGACTGCCGCGCGCGAAGCGTCTCGACGTTCTGCACTTCGCCGACGGTAGGCGTGTTCCCTCGCTCACCGCCGTCAGCCCGTCCGTCGTGCCCGAACCCGAGGACTGGTCGCCGATCGATCGGATGATCGGCAACTGGTTCCTGGACGAGAGCGACGGATGGGCACCGCCGGACGACCTGGTCGGGTTTCTCCAGGCCGGACCTGCCCCGGTGTACGTCGGTTTCGGGTCGATGGCGGGGAAGGATCCCGAGCGGCTCGCAGAGGTCGTGGTCGAAGCCCTGCGTCGATCGGGGCAGCGCGGAATCCTGGCGACGGGCTGGGGCGGTCTGGTCTCGGCGGCATCGGACACGTCGATCTTCACGATCGAGTCCGCTCCGCACGATTGGATCCTGCCACGGACCGCTGCCGTCGTGCACCACGGAGGTGCCGGAACGACGGCGGCCGGGCTTCGCGCGGGCGTGCCGTCGATCGTGGTTCCCTTCATGGGCGATCAACCCTTCTGGGGCGAGCGGGTCGAAGCCCTGGGCGTCGGGCCGCCGCCGATTCCGCAGAAGCGGCTCACGGTCGCGCGGCTCGAGACGGCGATTCGCGCGGCCGTGAACGATGGGGTGATGCGCGAACGCGCTGCGTCGTTGGCTGTGAAGATCCGTGCGGAGAACGGAGCGACCGACGCCTGTCGTTTCGTCGAGGAACAGGTTGGTTGTTGAACGGCAGGCGCTCCAGAACGAGGAACGACCGGATCCCGAAAGTCCCGGCCGATCCTCGATTCGCGCGAGGGTCCTCAGGGTGCCGACAGCGCCGGTGAATTGCGGAGCGAGATCCTCTCGGGGCTCGTTCGGAGCACATGACGCATGCGCTCGATCTGGTCACGCGTGAAGAGATTCATGCATGGGTCCGATGTCCAGTCCATGTAGTTGTTCGACATGGCCGGATTCCCGTCGCAGTCGACACGCGGGGTCGCGCATCCGAGCGAAGGAGAGGACACCGGAGGCGTGTCCTCGCAGAAATCGTTGTTCTCGCAGTCGCCCGCACCCCAGAGGTGTAGCAGGCCGAGGTAGTGTCCGATTTCGTGCGTGAGAGTGCGTCCCATTCCGTGCTCGGACGAATCGGGTGATTCGCCCAGATGCCAGTGGTTGATCAACACGCCCTCGGATTGAATGGGCTCACCCGCGAGCAGGAGATCGGCGCCGGGAAGGTCGGTCCGAGGACCCGTGGCCAGCCCGAGGAAGACGTCGATCGTGTCGGCGTCGAAAGGTAGGGACCACACGTTCAAGTATGACGTGTGGTCCCAGTAGCCGTACGCTGCGAAGTGATCGAAGAGGTTGCCCGGCGGGACCGTGTTCTCGACCTGCGTGATGTCGACGCGATGGATCCCATGGGTCGGTGTGCCCTCCGGGGTCTGTCGTGCGAGAACGAACTCGATCCGCGCGTCGACGCTGCTCGGGTGGTCGTTCTCGCCGGGTGTCCCCGCTTTGCGTCCGAAGTCTTCGTTCAGGATTTCGATCTGACGCTCGATGCGCGCCGTCGACAGGTTGGCTCCCTGCCCTTCCGGTTCCCCCTCGTGCAAGACGTGGACGACGACGGGAATACGGTACGCCGGGGCGTCGGCCGGCGACTCGGACGTCGGCTCCGTGGACGACTCACAGCCGACCAGGAGTGCGATCAGCAGGTACGGCAGGATCCGCGGAGCTCGACCGTTCTCGACGAGCATCATGCCGCACCCGGGGTCGTTCCGTCGCGCTGGACGGTCCGGTGTGCGGGTTCCAGCTCCTCGCTGACGTCGCGTCCCAGGAGCATCGAGCCGATGCGTGCCGAGGCTCCGGGTGCCAATCCGACATCTCCTTCGAATTCACGCGGATTGTGGAAGGTACCGAACACCATGTCCCAAAGCGGCAGGTCGGAGTAATTGTGACGGTGCACGCCACGCGAGTGGTGGATGCCGTGGCTCTCGGGTCGCTGGACAAGATATCCGACCCAGTGCGGGGTGCGAATGTTCGCGTGCTGGAACATGGCGTTGAAGGTCAGGAAGAGGGCACCGACCGCACCCGCGGCCGCGCTGACTCCCAGCAAGGGAAAGAACACGAGGCTGCTGAGCGTGGTGAAGAGCACGTTGTCGAGCGGGTGCATGTAGTAGGCGCCGAAGGCATCGAGCGACTCGGCGCTGTGGTGCATCTGGTGAGCCGAGCGCCACAGCCAGTCGAAGGAATGGGCGGCACGGTGGTAGGCATAGTGCAGCAATTCGTAGGCGAGGATCCCGATTGCAGCGCCGCCCAGGGGACCCCATCCGCTGAGATCGAAGATCGTGCGCGTTCCGAAGAATCCGGCCCAGAAGACCGCGACGCCGACCGAGAGCGCGAAGTTGAGCGCACTCACCACCAGGGCGCGTGCGCGCCACCAACGGGTCGATTCGAAGCGACGGGCTCGGTGCAGGAGGTCCAGAACGAGGAAGGCCGGGATGATGGCCAAGGTCAGGGTCTCGAGGATCGCGATCATGACGCATTCTCCTTCGGGGTACGGGTCGGGGGACATCGGTCGGTTACCGGACCGTGCGCCGTTCCCGGGCGTGGACTGCCAAGCTTTCTCGTCAGATCCTGCGAAGCGGTGCTAGACTCCGCGCCATGGACGATCCCGAACCCACACGACCGGCCGAAGGCGACGTGCTCTTCGCCGAGCTCTACGACGAGCTGCGCAAGCTTGCCCGTGCGCGGATGGCGAGGATTCCCGCGGGGCAGACCCTCCAGCCGACCGCGTTGGTCCACGAGGTCTGGTTGCGTCTGTCGAAGGACGGCGACGCGCGTTGGAACGGCACGGGGCATTTCTTCGGCGCCGCCGCATTGGCCATGCGCCGGATCCTGGTGGAACAGGCGCGGCGCAAACGACGTATCCGGCACGGTGGTGGTCAGGAGCGATTGGACGTCGACGAATTCGACGTGGCGATCGACGCGCCGGTCGAAGACGTTCTCGCTCTCGATCGCGCACTCGAGCGGCTGGAGCGGGAGGATCCGCGCAAGGCGCAGATCGTCCTCTTGCGCTGGTTCGCGGGTCTGGAGCGCGAAGAGGTGGCCGAACTCCTCGGCGTGTCGGTCCGCACCGTCGACCGCGAGTGGCGTACCGTAGCGGCACGCCTACGTTCCGAGCTCGAATAGCCCGACCCCGGTTCCCCTTTCTGGATCGACATGTCCGACGATCGCAGAAGTCAGGCCGACGCCGTGTTCCAACGGGCGCTCGACGTTCCGTCGTCCGAGCGCGAGGGCTTCGCGCGCGCAGTGTGCGCGAACGACCCGGCCCTGCTCGAAGATGTCCTGATGCTCCTTCGGAACGACCCCGGTACCGAGGCTGTGGTCGAGGCCCCCGTTCGACTGGGTCCACAGGGCCGCTACCTCAACGATCCGGAGCGGATCGGTTCCTACCGCGTGCTCGAGAGGATCGGTGAAGGCACGTTCGGCGTGGTCTACGAGGTCGAGCAGACCGAGCCCCTACGTCGCCGTCTCGCGCTCAAGCTGTTGAAGGCGGGCATGGACACCGAACGTGTCCTGGCTCGCTTCGAGGCCGAACGCCAGGCCCTCGCCCTGATGGAACATCCGAACATCGCGCGCGTGGTCGATGCCGGTGCCACCGAACAGGTCCGACCCTACTTCGTGATGGAACTCGTGCGGGGTGATCCGATTTCGTTGTATTGCGATCGCGAACGGATGGATGTCGACGCACGCATCGAACTGTTTCTCGAGGTCTGCCGGGCGGTGCAGCACGCGCACCAGCGTGGCGTGCTCCATCGCGATCTGAAACCGTCGAACGTGCTCGTCACGCGCGTGGACGGGCGACCTACGGTGAAGATCATCGACTTCGGCATCGCCAAGGCACTCACCACTCCGCTCGTGGATCGTACGCTGCACACGATCGCTGGCGAGGTCATGGGTACGCCCGCATACATGAGCCCCGAGCAATCCCAGCCCAGTGGCGTGGCCGTCGATACGGCGAGCGACGTCTACAGCCTCGGCGTGATGCTCTACGAGCTGCTGTGCGGAAAGCTCCCGCTCGAACCGACGGACCCGAGCGAACCCACGGTGGGCGAGCATGGCAGTTCGTCGCCACGGCGTCCTCGGAAACTACCGCCGAGCGCTCGTTTCGAGACCGACGACGAGGACACGATCCATCGCGCGTGGTGGCGCGGAAGCGATCCGTGGCACCTGGCCGACAAGTTGCGCGGCGATCTGGACTGGGTCGTGATGCGAGCGATCACGCGCGATCGGTCGCGTCGCTACCAGACGGTGGTCGCACTGCAGGACGAACTGCATCGCTACGCACGTCACGAGCCCGTCCTGGCCGGTCCGCCCAGCTTCGCCTACCGCACGCGGAAGTTCGTGCGCCGGCATTGGGTGGGTCTGGGCTTCGCGGCGACGGTGTTGCTCGGTCTGCTCGTCGCGGGCGGGTCGCTGACCTGGGCTCTGATGCGCGCGCAGGACCAGCGTGCACAGATCGAGAGCGCACGTGCAGAGGCCGAAGACGTCCTCACCTTCCTGTCGACGACGCTCGCGTCGGCGCAGCCGGGACCGGCTGGCGGAGATCCCACGGTCCGCGAGGTTCTCGACAGCGCGGCGGAGCGGCTGGCGTCGGACTTCGGTGACCGTCCCGCGGTCGAGGCGCGGTTGCGCACCGTCGTCGGCTCGGCCTATCGCGAACTCGGACGATGGGACGAGGCGGAGTTCCACCTCGATCGTGCCGACGAGCTCGTGACCTCACTCTACGACCCCGAGCACCCTCAGGCCCTGAGGGTCCGGCGTTCCCGCGGTCTGCTCGAACGCCATCGGGGGAACTTCGAGCGCGCTGATTCCCTGCTCGGTCGCGTGGCCGCGGTGCGCCGGCGCTCCTCCGACCGGGATCCGGTCGCCTACGCGCGAGCGATCGCCGACCTCGCCGAAGTGCGGCTACTCGCCGAGCAGGACACGCTCGCGATTCCCTTGCTCGAAGAGGCCCTCGCGCTGGCCGAAGCGCACCTCGCGCCCACGGACCTGGTGATCGCCACGATCACATCTGATCTCGGCATCGGCTACCAGTCGCGAGGGCGCTTCGACGAGGCCGAACAGGCGCTCCTTCGCTCCCATGCGATCGAAAAGCACCATTGGGGTGCGGAGAACCCCGCGACGAAGCTCTCGGGCGTGAACCTCGCGGCGTTCTACCGACAGGTCGGCGACCTCGACAAGGCGCTACGTTTCTTTCGGGACGCCTATGCCGGGTCGGTCGAGCTCTACGGCGCCGAAGGTCCGATGACCGTTCGTGTGTTGGGGAACCTGGTCCTCGTGCTTTCCGACATGGGGAAGTACGAGGAAGCGGACGAACACAGTCGTTTCGTCCTCGGATTGCGTGAGCGCACGCTCGGTCCGCACCATCCGTCGACCATCGTCTCCCGACTGAACCACGCACAGCTGCTCATGCGAATGGGACGTCACGCCGAGGCCTTCGAGCTGAGCGACGAGACGGTCGATCGTTGTCGTGTCGCTCTGCCGGAGGGTCACATCTACACGCTGATCGCATTGAGCCGTCGGGCGACGACGCATCTGGCCCTCGACCGGCCCGCCGTTGGCCTCGCCGACATCCGCGTTGCCCTCGACGAGGCCGAATCGGCGCTTCCGGACGAACACTGGCGGATCGGTGCCTGGCGTGGAATCCACGGCCGTTGCCTGGCTGCACTCGATCGGACCGACGAAGCCGAGAAGGAGCTCGCGCGTTCCTACGCGATCCTGCTCGAGCAGCTCGGACCCGACCACGCGGACGTCGTCGAGGCAGCGGAACACCTGGCCGACTTCTACGCCGGCACCGGTCGCATCGAGCAGGCCACGGAATGGCGCGCACGCCATGCGTCCATGAACTGAAGTATTCCGAGCGCGGATGTCCGTGATCGGAGCGCGACGGCGCACTGCTCGGTGAACGACACCTTCACCCGAGCCGAGGAGTGCGTCATGACGACCACGAGCCGATCCTCTCGCTTCAGCTACGAATCCTGCCTACGGGCCTCCGAAAAAATCGCCTGGACGGTCGAAGATCTGATCCGACCCGGTTGCGCGCTGGACTTCGATCGCCCCTTCCTTCCCGAGAGCCTGGCCCGGGTGGACGAACTCGAGTTCCTCGACCCGGCAGCGCGACTCTCCGCGAACCAGATCCGAGGGCACGGCTATCTGTGCACTTTCGGACTGGTGGAGAAGTTCATCCTTCCTTTCGTGCTCGACCACGCGCGTCTCGACCTGGGTGCCGACGATGTCCGTACGCGGGCATTGCTCCATTTCGCCGCTGAAGAGGCCAAGCACATTCACCTCTTCGAAGCGTTCCGTGCCGCCTTCGAGCGAGATTTCGGTGTGGCGTGCGAGGTGATCGGACCGCCCCAGGCGATTGCCGATCACGTGCTCGCCCAGGACCGCCTCGGGGTGGCACTGCTCGTCCTGCACATCGAATGGATGACGCAGCGGCACTTCGTGGACAGCGTGTGCGAGAACGACATCCTCGACCCGCTCTTCACCAGCCTGCTCCGCCATCACTGGATGGAGGAGGCTCAGCACGCGCGCCTGGACACGTTGATGGTGGAAGAGATGGCCGACGGGATGGACGCATTGGCGATCGATCGTGGCCTCGAGACCTATCTGGCCCTCTGCGTGTTCCTGGACGAGGGGATGGCCGCACAGGCAGCGATGGACCTCGATGCGTTGCAGCGGGTCGAACTGTTCGAACTCGCACCCGGAGAGCAAGAGGTCTATCTGCGGTCGCAGCACCAGGCCTGGCGCTGGACCTGCATCGGCAGCGGGATGAGTCATCCGGAGCTCCTGACCACGGTCGAGCGGATCGCGCCGGATTGGCGGTCACGCATCGAGGAGGCGGCTCGCACCTTCTCTTGATGGCCCTCCGAGACGATGGCATGCGAAAGGGGCTCCCGACGGCGGGAGCCCCTTCTTCGTGTCGTCGAGAGATCGGGTCAATCGCTCGCGATCGTGGCGTCGACCGAAAGGGCCTCGACCGCGTGGAAGAAGTTGGGGGAGGTCTTCTTCACGTGCTCGAGGATCGCCGCGAACTGCTCGGGCGTCCCGTTGCCCTTCGGAACGATCTGTGTCGTCCACACGGGGGCACCGGCCGGAACCGAGTCGTCGATCGCGAGGAAGCCGCGCAGGTCGATGTCGCACTGCGTGCGGATCTCCAGCGATTCCAGCTCGATCCCGTGGGTAGCGCAGCCGGCCACGAAGCCCACGGTCATGCATGCGTTCAGAGCCGCGAGGGCCAGCTCCTGAGGATTCGGCCCTTTGTTCGTGCCCAGGAGTTCCGTCGGCTCGTCAGCCACGATGCAGTGCTCGCGTTCGAGCTCCTCTCCCGCCGCACTCAGGGAACGGGTGCGGCTCTCGCTGTGGAATCCTCCGCGCCACTGCGTGGCGACGTCGAAGTGAAGCAGCCCCGACGCGGGATCGGCGGTGACGGCGACGACCTCTTCGGCCAGCGCCGCGGGGTCGAGACCGTTGATGTTGCTCGGCTGCGTGTTCACGGTGTTCATGATGGCATGTCCTTTCGCGGGGCGTGGCCCCGGCATCGGAGTGGAACGGGCGGGTCAATTGCTCGTGCGCCGTTTCGAGACGTCGACTGCCACGAGTTTTCCGTGTCTTCCGTTCCCACGGTCCGGAGCACGAGCATGCCCGAACGCAGAACGGCCGGACCCCGAAGGGCCCGGCCGTCTGATCGCTTCCGCAGCGAAGGTCCGTCGGACGAGGGTGTTCGGGACTACTCCGCTTCCATGTGCGGATACCGGAAGTCCGTCGGCGGCACGAAGGTCTCCTTGATCGAACGCGGCGAGACCCAGCGGATCAGGTTCAGCGTCGAACCGGCCTTGTCGTTGGTTCCCGACGCGCGACCGCCGCCGAAGGGCTGCTGCCCGACGACCGCGCCGGTCGGCTTGTCGTTGATGTAGAAGTTGCCGGCCGCGTGGCGCAGGCGTGCGGTGAGGTCGGTGATCACGCCGCGGTCGCGCGCGAAGATCGCGCCGGTCAGACCGTAGTCGCTCGCCGTGTTGCAGGCATGGAGCGCACCGTCGAGATCGCCGTCGTCGTACTTGTGGACGGTCAGGACGGGTCCGAAGATCTCTTCGACCATGAGCTTGCTGTCCGGGCGACTCGCCTCGACGACGGTCGGCTGGATGAAGTAGCCCTTGCTGTCGTCGTATTCGCCGCCGGCGAGGATCTTGTGGTCATCGCTCTTCTTGGCGTACTCGATGTACTCGACGTGATCGTCGAAGGCGCCCTTGTCGATCACCGCGCACATGAAATTACGGAAGTCCATCGGGCTGCCCACGTCGATCTGCTTCACCATGTCGAGCATACCCTGCATCACGTCGTCGTAGAGCGACGCCGGTATGAAGGCACGGCTCGCGGCCGAGCACTTCTGACCCTGGTACTCGAAGGCACCGCGCACGAGACCGGTGACGAGCTCTTGGACGTTGGCGCTCTGGTGGGCGAAGACGAAGTCCTTTCCGCCCGTCTCACCGACGATGCGCGGGTAGTACTTGTACTTGCCGATGTTGTTGCCAATGGTCTGCCACATGTTCTTGAAGACCGCGGTCGAACCCGTGAAGTGGATTCCCGACAGGATCTCGCTGTCCATGACCGGACCGCCGACCTCGCCGCCCGAGCCGGGGATCAGGTTGATCACGCCAGCCGGGAGGCCGGCCTCTTCGAGAATGTCCATGATGTAGTGGGCGTTGAGCACGGCGCTCGACGCCGGCTTCCACAGGACGACGTTGCCCATGAGAGCGGGCGAGGTCGGCAGGTTGCCGGCAATCGCCGTGAAGTTGAAGGGCGTGACTGCGAAGACGAAGCCCTCGAGCGGCCGGTGTTCCATGTAGTTCCACATGCCCGGCGAGGACTCCGGCTGCTCGGAGTAGATCTGCTCGAGGTAGGACGCGTTGAAGCGCAGGAAGTCGATCAACTCGCACGCGGCGTCGATCTCGGACTGCTGGACGTTCTTGTTCTGGTTCAGCATCGTCGCCGAGTTCAGGACGTCACGGTAGGGACCGGCGATCAGGTCGGCCGCTTTGAGGAAGACCGACGCGCGGTGTTCCCACGGCATCTCGCTCCATGTGCGGTAGGCTTTCTGCGAGGCCTCGATCGCCATCTGGACTTCCTTCGGACCGGCCTTGTGGTAGGTCGCCAGGACATGGCCGTGGTCGTGCGGGCAGATGCAGGTCGCCGTGTTGCCCGTCTTGATCTCCTCGCCACCGATGCGCAATGGAATCTCGATCTGCTGACCGAGCATGTCGTTCAGGGTGGACTTGAGCGAATCGCGCTCGGCGGATCCGGGAGCATAGCTGTGGACTGGCTCGTTGTCGGGAAGCGGCGGGTGGAGCATTCCGTTGGGCATGTCTTGATCCTCCGGATCAGTAGACGGGGATGGCGAAGCCGAGAATCAGCTCGTAGTTGGGTGCGTCGTCGTCGAGGCCCAGGGCCAACGCGGCGCGAAGGTGCCCGCCTGGGGGCAGTTCGAAGTCGACGCCGCCGGTGAGCTGCGCGGCATCGGAAGCGGTGGACAGATTCAACTCGGCGATCAGCGTCGTTTCCTCGGTCAGGGGAACCAGCGTTCCCGCGCCGAAGAAGATGCCGAGTTCACGATCGTCGAAGCGTTCGAGGCTCTCGAGCCCGGCGCTGCCGATCAACGTCATGTTGCCGTCGATGTCGTAGCGGACGGCGCCGAAGCCTCGGAAGTCGAAGCTCCCCGCGCCGATGCTCTCGTCACCCACGGGGAGACTGATCTCGCTGCCGATGGCCATGTCCAGGTCGCCGCGGACGTCGAGGCGGTAGCGCCCGTAGACGTCGAGATCGCGCAAGCCGGTGTCGCCGTCGCCGCGGTCGGGGTCGAAAGACGCGAATCCCCAGTGGACACCGACTTCGGTGTCGTCGCGCAGCCACACCGCGGAGCGCGCACCGGCGATCAGCACCTGACCGCCGTCGAAGTCCTGGAGCCGCAGCTCCGGTTCGACGTCGACGCCGCGGGTGAAGACGGCGTCGGTGACCCAGGCCTGGAAGGGCCGGACGTCGGAGAGGTCGGACGTGCCGGTGTACGCGGCGCTGGTTCGCATCTGGGCGCCCGCCGACGGGGCCCACGTCAGTATCGCGAGCGACAGGACGAAGGCGCAGAGCGCCAGTGCACGGATCAAGTTCGTCGTCCTCGGTCAGGGAGAAGGAGTCGGATTCGGCGGGCGGAGTCCGTGGAGCGGCCGTAGCCTACGTCACAGGCCGAGGTGCCGCAAGGCTACCCGGACGTCGAATCTGTGGGGTTTCGTCGCCCTGTCGCACTTTCTCTTCGCCTGCCCGGAGGTCGTCGTGATCGTCCGTCTCCTGCTCGCCGTCGTGTGGACCGCCACCGTCCTTCCCGCCGCCGCTCAACTCACGCTCGAGTCGATCTTCCTCGACGGAGAGTACGACGGGCCGGATCGGCCGCGCCTTCAGTGGATCGAGGGGGGCGACGCGCTCCTCCGCGCCACGGACGACGACGGCACGCTCGTCCTCGAGCGAATCGACGTCGACGACGGACGGACGACGCCGTGGTTGCGGATCGAGCCGATCGCCGACCCCTTCGGTGACGAGGCGACGAAGGTCTCGCGCGTAGTCGTCGCGCCCGGCGAGCGCCATCTCCTCTTGATGACGAACGCCGATGCGCGCTGGCGTCGTTCCACGCGCTACGACCACTGGGTCCTCGACCGCGAGACCGACGAGCGATGGCGCCTGAGTGCCGGCGGCGCGGAGCTCCACGCGGACTTCGACGACACGGGCTCACGCGTCGGTTTCGTCCGGGAGGGCCGCCTGCACGTTCTGGATCTCGCGACGCGTCAGGTCACGTCGATCGGGGAGGCGAACGATCCGCAGGTCACGTGGGGCGATCCCGACTGGGTCTACGAAGAGGAGTTCGACTTCTCGCGTGCATGGTGGTTCGCGCCAGGAGGCGAGCGCGTCGCGCTCCTGCGCTTCGACCGCACCGGCGTCGACCGCTTTCCGATGGTCGTCACTGGTGACGGGGCGATGCCGGGCCACGATCCTTTCGACTACCCGAAGGCCGGCGGACGCAACAGCACGGTCACACTCCTGCTGCACGAACTCGGCGGCGTCACGTCGGAGATCGCCTCGGTGGACAGCGACGACGGGTATCTCGTACGCGCGGCCTTCACCCCCGATGCGGAATCGCTCACCTATCAGGTGCTGGACCGCGACCAGAAACGGCTGCGGATGTTCGTTCGGTCGGTCGTCGGCGACGACGCGCGCCTCGTCCTCGAGGAGACCGCCGACGCGTGGGTCGAGGTCGACAACGACCTTCAACTGCTCGATGACGGCACCTTCCTCTGGACCAAGCGCGACACCGGATTCCGGCAGGTGTGGCGTGGCTCGCTCGACGGTGGCGCACTCGTTCAGGTGTCGAAGGGTGACTTCGACGTGCGTTCGATCGCCGGCGCGAACACCGACCATGCCTTCGTCACGACCGCACGAACACCGGTGATCTCGACGCTCGAGCGCCTCGACCTGGATTCGGGAGACCTCTCGCGCGTGGGGAGCGAGCGCGGTTGGGCGAGCGCGGACGTCGCTCCCGACGGCCAGGCCTTCGTGCACTCGTGGTCGACCGCCGAGAACCGAACCCTGGTGGACCTCCGCGACGCCTCCGGTCGGCGTGTGACCTTCCTCCACGAAGACGCCATGGACGACCTCGACGGTCACGT
>JGI12109J20283_10018346_pt1 | contig 26183 bp, 24 predicted proteins | sample ElkSlonscriptome_12_FD_20283 | JGI IMG/M metagenome (IMG submission 20283)
GAGGCTCTCGACGATCTCGCGCAGCGCGTTCGCGTACGGCGTGGCCGCCGCGACCCGATCCGTCGCGCGCTTGAGCTTGCTGGTCGCGACCAGCTCCATCGTGCGCGTGATCTGTCGGGTGTTGTCGACGGATTTGATCCGTCGCTTTACGTCTCTCGCGTTGGCCACGTGTCAGCTCTCCCCCGTCAGTCGGTCAGTCTGTCGCGACGGCTTCAGGCCGAGGCGCCCACGGGGGCGTCTTCGGACGGAGCGTTCTCGGCGAGGAAGTGCTCCGTGTACGTCTCGATGGCGGACTCGAGCGACGACTTGATCTCGTCGGTGAGGACCTTCTCCTCGCGAATGCCAGAGAGCACCTCCGGCGAGTGCGCCTTGAGATGGTCGATGAACCCACGCTCCCACTTCCGGATGTGGTCGACCTCGACGCCGTCGACGAACCCGTTGGTCACGGCGTAGATGGCGGCGACCTGCTCCTCCACCGGATGCGGCTGATACTGCGGCTGCTTCAGGATCTCGACCGTCCGCTCACCGCGCGCCAGCTGCTTCTGCGTGGCGGCGTCGAGGTCCGAGCCGAACTGGGCGAAGGCCTCCAGCTCGCGATACTGGGCGAGGTCGAGACGGAGTGATCCGGCGACCTTCTTCATCGCCTTGATCTGCGCCGCACCACCCACACGCGACACCGAGATTCCGACGTTCACCGCGGGGCGGACACCCGAAAAGAAGAGGTCCGGCTCGAGGAAGATCTGCCCGTCGGTGATCGAGATGACGTTGGTCGGGATGTAGGCCGACACGTCGCCGCCCTGCGTCTCGATGATCGGAAGGGCGGTAAGCGAACCACCCCCGTTGTCGTCCGACAGCTTGGAGGCGCGCTCGAGCAGACGGGAGTGGAGGTAGAACACGTCGCCCGGATACGCCTCTCGTCCCGGAGGACGACGGAGAATGAGCGACAGCTGGCGATACGCCTGCGCCTGCTTCGAGAGGTCGTCGTACACGCAGAGCGTGGCCTTCCCCTGCCACATGAACTGCTCGGCGAGCGCCGTCGCCGTGTAGGGGGCGATGTACTGCATCGGCGCCGGGTCGGCGGCATTCGACGCGACCACGATCGTGTAGTCGAGCGCGCCATGCTCGCGAAGCGTCTCGACCACATTCGCGACCTTTCCGGCCCGCTGGCCGATCGCGCAGTAGACACAGATGACGCCCGTGTCCTTCTGGTTGATGATCGTGTCGAGCGCGATGGCCGTCTTCCCCGTGCCTCGGTCGCCGATGATCAGCTCGCGCTGTCCTCGGCCGATGGGGATCATCGCGTCGATCGCCTTGATTCCCGTCTGCATCGGTTCGTCGACCGGCTGACGGGCGACGATTCCGGGTGCCACGATGTCGATCTGGCGCGACCCCTCGATCCCGTCGATCGGGCCCTTCCCGTCGAGCGGCTCGCCCAGCGGGTCCACCACCCGACCGATGTAGCCCGGCCCGACCGGCACCTCGAGCACGCGGCTCGTGCGGCGGACCTGGTCGCCCTCACGGAGGACCGTCCAGTCCCCCATGACGACCGCACCGATGTTGTCCTCCTCGAGGTTCAGCGCGAGCGCCGTAACGCTCTGGCCGGTCTCGGAGGAGGTGATCTCGAGCATCTCGCTCGCCATCGCCTTCGTGAGTCCGTAGATGCGGGCGACGCCGTCCTTGACCTCGAGAACCTCGCCGATCTCCTCGGCGTGGAGCGCATCCTCGTAGTTCTCGATCTGGTTGAGGAGAACGCCCTTGATCTCGCTGGCGCGGAGTTGGGAATCGTTGGCCATGTCCGTCTGTATCCTTAGTTGGGTTACCGCGTCGCGCCGGAGCTCTGCCGCGCCAGAACCTGGCGTCGCATGCGCTCGAGGCGATGACGGAGTGAACCGTCGTAGATCGTGTCACCACTCCGGACGACGATGCCGCCCAGGAGGTTCGGCTGCACCCGCACATGCGGGATCGCCGTCTTGCCGAGCATCGCGGAGAGCCGCTGCCCGATTTCTTCGATGGTCGCGTCGTCCATCGGACGCGCGACCGTCACGTCGACGTGGGCACGGTTGAGGTGCTCGTCGACGAGGCCGGCGTACTCCCTCGCGATCACGCGCAGGATCCGCTGGCGATGCTTGTCGATGGTGACCTGTACGAAGTTCACCACCTGGACCGGGAGCTTGTCCGAGAGAACCTCGTCGACGACGCGCTTCTTGTCGGCCACATCGACGCGCGGCGTTTCCAGGAAGAGCCTGAAGTCGGCGTTCTCGTCCAGAAGGACCGCTACCGTCTCGATCGCCTCCGCGAACTCCTCGACCGCATCGTGCTTCATCGCGGACGCGAAGAGCGCCTCGGCATAGTTGCGAGCGACGGTCTCGTCTCTCACGCCTCAGCCCCCTGCGAGACGCTGTCGAGGTACTCCAGCACGAGAGCGCGGTCCTTGGGCGCATCCATCTTCTCGTCCAGAAGCTGCCCGGCCGCGGCAAGCGCGAGATCCACGGCTTCCCGGCGAAGTTCCGCGATCGCCTGATCTCGCTCGCGGCCGATCTCGGATCGCGCGGACTCGAGAATCGACTGCGCCTCGGCGCGAGCCTTCTCCTCGATTTCGGCGCGGAGACGCTGCCCCGCGGCCTTGCCCTCGGCGATGAGCTCGTTGGCCTGACGTCGCGCGTCGGCAAGCTGGGCCTTGTGCTCCTCGAGAAGCTTCTGTGCCTGCTCGTGGGCCTCGGCGGAGTCGTCCAGAGCGCCCTGAATCCGCTCCTCCCGAGCGTCGACCTGCTCGAGCAGCGGGCCCCATGCGAACTTCCACAGGATACCCAGAAGCGCGAAGAAAACCACGGTCGCCCACACGGAAAGTCCGAGATTGACCTCGAACAGCCCTGGCTGGCCACCAGCCGCGTACAGCGGTGCCGGAGCAGCCACGGATACGACGCCTGCGAGCGTCGTGACCGCGAGTGCGGTCGACCGGATTCGGTTGAAAAGTGTCATGATGCGCATCGGTTCGGGGTGAGGTCGATCGAGGCCGGACACGCGGGGCGGATGGTCACCCGCCCCGCTCCAATCGTCCGGTCGAACGCCTCGGGTCAGAACTTCAGGAAGACCAGCGCGAGGCCGAACAGCGCGGCACCCTCGACGAACGCCGCAAGGATGATGGAGGCCGTCTGGATCGATCCGCCGGCCTCGGGCTGACGAGCAATACCCTCCGCTGCGGACGAGCCGATCTGGCCGATTCCGATTCCGGCGCCGATGACGGTCAGGCCGATCGCGAGACCGGCACCGATGAGTCCCATTCCGGGAGTAGCCGCCTCAGCTTCCTGAACAGCGGTAAGAAGAGCATACAGCATGAATTGAATCCTCGGATTCTCGTGGAGGGTTCGAGTCCGGCGAACCGGACGATTGGGGTCGTGCTATCCGCAGCGCCTCAGTGCGCGTGTCGGATCAGTCCGATGAAGACCGCGGTCAACATCGTGAAAATGAATGCCTGCAGGCAGGCGACGAAGACTTCGAGAATCATGATCGTCGAAGCGATCACGACCGAAGCTCCCGCCACGTAGAAGCTCTGGTAGACGAAGATCAGCCCCATGACCGCGAGCACGAGCGTGTGTCCGGCCATCATGTTGGCGAACAGACGGATCGCGAGCGCGAAGGGCTTGGTCAGCTTCCCCAGAAACTCCACTGGAGCGAGAAGCACCAGCATCACCGGCTTCATGTAGCCCGGCAGGCCTGGTGGAATGAAGAAGATCGTTTTCGCGTACCCGGCCGGCCCGAGCGCCCGGAAGCCCGAGATCTCCGTGGCCAGGAAGGCGATGATCGCGAGAACCGCAGTCACCGACAGGTTCGCCGTCGCGGTGATGCCGAAGGGCGTGAGCCCCAGCAGGTTCATGAAGAGGATGAAGAAGAAGATCGTCAGGATGAACGGCGTGTAGCCGTCCGCACCGTGCCCGATGTTCGCGCGGACGACGTTGTCCCGGAAGTACAGGATCACCGCCTCCATGGCATTGGAGAACCCACTCGGGGCCTTCTCCGGATCACGCTGCCTCGCGGCCTTCGCCATCGGAATGAAGATGCCGATGCAGAGGAGCGCGGCGATGAGCATGAAGACGAGGTGGCGCGTCGGCGTGAGGTCGATCGTCGCCCCGAGCAGCTCGAACGACGGGAACTGGACCACATCCGTCGGAATGTTGAGCCCGAAGAATTCGATGTAGTTGCCGTCGGCGATGTGGTGCTCGATGAACTCGGGGAGTTCATTGAAGGGGAGACCACCCGATCCCTCGGCGCCGTACTCCGCGGACTGTGCGCCATAGTCCGCGGTCTGGGCACCATATTCGGCCGCGTCCTGTGCGTAGCTCTCGCCCGCGGACGGTGCCTCCTGTAGGCCGATCACTCGACTCATTCCGTCGTATCGATTCGTGTGCTCGAGTGGAGGAACCATCCCTCCAGCAGAAGCAGCGCGAAGAAGTATCCCGCCAGACCCAGCAGCAGCGGCGCCGCTACCAGATCCGTCTCCATTTCTGTCACCAGCAGCCCGGCTACACCGAGCACACCGAGTCGTGCCGCACCCCCGGAAAGAAACGCCAGGAGGAACCCATTGCTCGCTTCCTCGCCGGCCCGGCGCGTCCAGAGGATCGCACCGAATGCCAGCAGCTGGACCGGGAGCGCCACCGCTGCCGCCCACATGAGCGACCGGCGACCCGCCGAATCCAGAATCATCCCGAACCCTGCAGTCGCCACGGCGACGAGCAGCACCGCGACGAGGGTGTAGGTGAGGAAGGTCCTCAAGATTCTCCCTCCCCTCCAGCTTCGTCGTCGGGCGGATTCCGCAGTCCGGCCACGTGCGAGTACAGACTCCAGAAGCCCGCGCCGAACCCGATCAGCATCCCGAGAAGAGCGAACACCGGCGAGGTGTCGAACTTCTCGTCCAACCAGTTGCCACCCAGAAGAAACAGGAGGATCGAGGCCGCGAAGGACATCCCGTATCCGATGAACTCCGACGAAGCCCGAATGGCGTCCTGCGAATCGCCCTTTTCTGGCTTCGATTCGCGCTCCGACATGAGCCCTCCAGAATCGTTCCGGCGTAGCCAACAGAAGGTAACGCTTGTGAAATTTTGCACAAGCGCCGTTGTCGCCTATGCGGAACGGCCGGAGTGGCGACCCGCGGCGCCCGGTGCGCGGAGCTTTTCGGGGTCGGCGCATGCCGCATGATAGCTTGACGTTCTCGAATCGAACGGTCTAGCTTCCGACGCCCTGCCCCCCCGTTGGAGACCGCTGGATGTCCACACCCCGCGACACCGTTGTGACCGACCCCGACGAGATCCTGCTCGAACGGGTCGCCGAGGTGTCCGCCGCCCTGCGGTCGGAGGTGGAGAAGCGTATCGTCGGCCAGAAGCATGTCGTCGAGGGCGTCCTGACCGGACTGCTCGCGAACGGGCACGCCCTGCTCGTCGGCGTGCCGGGGCTCGCCAAGACCCTTCTCGTGTCGACCGTCGCCGAGGCGCTCGACCTCGACTTCAGCCGGGTCCAGTTCACGCCCGACCTCATGCCGACCGACATCACCGGGACGGAGGTCATCGAAGAGGACCGCACGACCGGCAAGCGCATTTTCCGATTCGTGAAGGGGCCGATCTTCGCGAACATCGTGCTCGCGGACGAAATCAACCGCACCCCGCCGAAGACGCAGGCGGCCCTCCTGCAGGCGATGCAGGAGCGCCAGGTCACCGCCGGCGGCGAGACACATCGGCTCGAACGTCCCTTCTTCGTCCTCGCGACGCAGAATCCGATCGAGCAGGAGGGCACCTACCCCCTTCCCGAGGCGCAGCTCGACCGGTTCATGCTCGAGCTCCAGATCGGGTACCCGACGCGGGAGGAGGAGGAGGAGATCGCGATGACCACGACGGGGGGTGGTTCCGTCGAGGTGCGACCGGTCGTGTCGGCCGAGGAACTCGTACGTCTCCAGGCTCTGGTCCGCCGCATCCCCGTATCCCCCTCCCTCGTCTCCCTGTGCGTGGCGCTCGTGCGCGGCACACGACCGGACGACGACGAGGCGGCCGCGGTCACCCGGGAGTACGTGTCGTGGGGCGCCGGTCCGCGAGCCAGCCAGTATCTCGTGCTCGGAGCCAAGGCCCGCGCCGCATCCCGTGGCGATGCGATGCCGACCTACGACGACGTGCGGGCGGTGGCTCCGCTGGTTCTCGCCCACCGCGTCGTGCCCAACTTCCAGGCGGAGGCGGATGGTCGGACGGCCCGCGACCTGGTGACCGAACTCATCGGGGAGTTCGCTTCGTGGAGTTGATTCCGGACGCCGGCGACGACGCCGACCCTCCCTCCAGGCCGGGGGCTCGCTCGTGATCTGGCTCTGGGTCGGGGTGGTCCTTCTGCTGGTCGTGACATCCGCGCTGCTCTCCGCTGCCGAGACTGCGGTCTATTCGGTGCACGCCAGCCGACTCGGCACGCTGCTCGAGGAGGGCTTCGAGGGGGCGGAAGCGCTGTCCGGACTTCGCGCGAACTCGTCGGTTCTCCAGACGTCGATCCACCTTCTCATCACGCTGTTGAACCTGTGTGCGGTAGGTCTCGCGGTCGGCCTCGGCGCCTGGTTCGCGGGGGTCCGGGGATCTCTCGTCGCCTTCATCGCCATGGCGGTGGTGTCCGTCGTCTTCGCCGAGATCGTGCCGCGGGCCTTCGCCGCTCGCCGACCGGTCCACCTCGCACTCGCCTCGGCGCCGACCCTCGAGCGTGTCGAGGCGATCATGTCGGTACTTCTGGGCCCCCTCCTCCGTCTCGAGGACGTGCTCGCGGGGAGTCCCCCCGAGGACCCCGACCGGCTGTCCGAGCGGGAGGTGCGGGAGATCGCACGACTCGGGCGCGAGGAGGGCGTGGTCGGGATCGACGAACACCTGCTGGTGGAGCGTGCCTTCCGACTGGACGAGACGACCGCGTGGAGCGTCATGACGCCGCGCGTCGACATGTTCGCCTGGAGCGATCAGCTGACGCTCGAGGATATCATCGAGGAGCTCGGCACCGTGCCCTACTCGAGGGTGCCGGTGCACGGAGACTCCGTCGATGACGTCACCGGCATCCTGTACGTGCGGGAGGCCTACCAGACGTGGGCGGAGGGGCGCCGTGACGTGAAGCTCAAGGCGCTCTCGCGCGAGCCCTTCTTCGTGCCGGGATCCCTGTCGCTCGCGCAGCTCCTCCGGGACTTCCAGGCGCGCCGCATCCACATGGGAATCGTCGCCGACGAGTTCGGGGGCACCGACGGGCTGGTCACGCTCGAGGACGTCCTGGAGGAGCTCGTCGGCGAGATCCAGGATGAGACCGACCTCGACGACGAGCCGCTCATGCGCATCGGTCGGGACGAGCTGGTCGCCGAAGGGGCCGTCGACCTCAGGGAGATCAACCACACCTTCAACGTCGCTCTCCCCAGCGGTGAGAATCGCTCCCTCAACGGCTTCATCCTCGACGAACTCGGCGAGGTGCCCGAACGCGGCGAAGTCTTCGAGCGCTCCAGCGTCAGCATCGAGATCCTCGAGGCCAGCGAGACGCAGGTCGTGCGCGCCCGGCTTCGGCGCATGCACGACGAGCCTCGGCCACCGGAGAGTACATGAGGACGCGCAGCTGATGGCGACAGTGCTCCCGATCGACGGCGTCTGGCCGAAGATCCACCCGTCCGCCTTCGTCGCCCCCGACGCGGTAATCCTCGGGGACGTCGAGATCGGCGCCGAATCGTCGATCTGGTTCGGCGCGGTTCTGCGCGGGGACAGCCCGGAGCACTCGATCGTGATCGGGGCCCGCACCAGCATCCAGGACCAGTGCGTGGTCCACATCGGACACTGGGGCCCCACCCTCGTCGGGGCCGACTGCACGATCGGCCACGGGGCCAAGTTCGAGTGCTGCCGCATCGGTGACTTCACCGTCGTCGGCATGAACGCGGTCATCCTTCAGAACGCGCATGTGGGAAGCTCCTGCGTCGTGGCAGCCGGCGCGGTCGTGAGGGAGGGGGACACGATTCCCGACCGATCCCTGGTGGCGGGGGTGCCGGCGAGCGTCCGCAAGTCCCTGGAGGGGGCCTCGGCCCGGTGGGTCGAGGGAGGGGGCGCGCACTACGTCGCCCGTTCACGCTCCTATCTGAAGCAGGGGATCGGACGGACCGCCGACCTTCCCTCGGAGGCCATCCGCGAGGGGAGCGGGTCGTGAGCGACGGAGGGTCGGAGGGGAAGAGGCGATCCGGACAGGACGGCGAAGCGGCGCGTCCCCGGGGGCGCGCGATGCCGAAGACCCGGGCCACCCCGGGTCTGACCTGCGAGCTCTGCGGCGGCCCCGTGCTGGACCGTCACTGCAAGATCGTCTGCCTCAACTGCGGCTACCAGCGCGACTGCAGCGATCCCTGAGTGCAGGGTCGGGGCTGGAGCGTCTTCGCCTCAGAGGATGAACTGGAATTCCAGCCCCGCCTTCCACAGTTCGGTGTCGGAGAAGAACTGTCCGAAGGGCAGGAATCCCTCGGTCAGTACGCCGAGCACCCGCACCCCCCGTCGCCCGGTCACGCTTCGGATCTCGATTCCGGCACGCACGCTCGTGGTCGTCCCCCAGTCTCGGAGTTCCAGCGACCGGAGATGGACGGCCGCGACCGGCTGAACTCTCGGCGCGAGGGGCCCTGCCGTCGGGGCCGCGCTTCGGACTTCGACGCCGCCCTCCAGAATTCCCGGGGCGAGGTCGGTGTCCGATCGAAGGATCACTCCCCCGCCGGCGTGCGCGCGAACGGCCGCGGGACCGATCCGGAGTCGTCGGATGAGCGCCGCGTCCAGCGCCTCGAAGGTGATGCTCACACGTTCGAGCTGGGGCGACCCGAGCAGGAGTTCGTCGCCGAGGTGGCTGCTCTGGTGGTAGGTGCGGAACCGGCCCGCCCAGGGGCCGCGTCGAATCCTGACGGACGGGCCGACGATGTAGTCGGCGTTGAGAAGATCGGCCTCACGAACCGAGAGGTTGAACTGACTGAAGGTGGCGATGAAGAGGTCGAGCCGGACACCGTCCGTCCGGCCCCCGGGTGCGGGTCGCTCGAAGCTCCACAGCCCGAAACTTCCCCCCACCCCGATCGCGCCGAGGTTGATCGCGCGGTCGCCACGCGCGAGGACGCTGGGGCGGTCGAAGCTCGTCGAGATGACCCCCGCATAGATACCGGGCCGCATCGGATCGGCGATGAACCCCGGCACGAATTCGCCCGAGGGAAACAGCCGGGAGGCGTAGGCGGTCGCACCGGTCGAGGTCGCGGCCGTCGGGTCCGCCGAAGTCCCGGAGTCGACGTCCGGCGCCTCCTGCCCCTTCGCGCCCGTCGGTGCGACGGCAAGCGGAAGAACGGTCAGAACGAGCGTCAGGACTGAGCGGATCGAGGCTCGCATTCGGGGGAGCGGAAGGTGGGCAGTCGCCGGAGTACCGAGTCAGGCCGGACCGACGGTGAACGAGGCGGGCCGGGAGGAGGCCGCGTCGTGGACATCTTCCGGCAATGGGAACCACTGGAGATGCCGGAAGTCGTCGGAGAGCCCGTCGCAGCAGGAGGGTGCGGCGTCTATTCGCGCCTCGAGCAGGCTTCGGGACTCCTCGAGGTATGCCGCGAGATCCTCCCCCGCGAACTCGTGTCGACGCGGCCGATAGCTCATCCGACCCTCTCCGTACGAGACGTCGTGGAGACTCATCGGCGGCTCGGCCAGACCGTCCCGGTGGCGCCAGAGCCCGGTCTTCGGCTCGAAGGTGTACTGCGGCAGCAGTCGCCAGCCGTGCTCGGCCACCAGCCGCACCGCCTCGATGATGTACTCGAAGACGTGTCGGTCGATGAAGTAGTTGAAGTTGACGCGCACCCACCCCGGCTTGATCCCCTCGCAGCCCCGCCCGATCTCCCGCTCGAACTCGTGGGAGCGCTCGATGTCGATACCCAGCAGGCGATGGCCGTAGGGACCGGCGCAGGAGCACCCGCCCCGTGACTGGATGCCGAAGAGGTCGCTCAGCACCGCGACCACGAAGTTGTGATGCAGATGGTGGTCGCCGTGTCGGAGCACGAAGGAGACGATCGAGAGCCGATGGGAGGCCGGATTCCCGAGGATCTCGATGTTCGGCGTCGCGGACCACCGCTCGATCGCTTCGCGGATGAAGGCCTCCTCGAGATCGCGAATCGCATCGACGCCGACGGCGTCCTTGAGCTGGAAGACGAGCCCGGCACGAATCGATTCCACGATCGCCGGTGTGCCCCCCTCCTCCCGGTGCTCGATGTCGTCCAGATAGTTGTGGCTCTCCGGATTCACGTACCAGACCGTCCCTCCGCCCGGTACGTCGGGCACACGATTGGAGAAGAGCTCCCGGCGCGCGAGCAGGACGCCGGGTGTCCCCGGTCCCCCGATCATCTTGTGGGGGGACACGAAGACGGCATCCTTGTAGGCGAGATCGCCCTCCGCCTTCGAGCCCATCTCGATCTCCACGTACGGTGCCGCCGCCGCGAAATCCCAGAACGCCAGCGCCCCATGCTCGTGGAGGAGCGTCGAGATCGCCGCGGTGTCCGAGATGATTCCCGTCACGTTCGAGGCGGCGGAGAACGACCCGATCCGCAGGGGCCGACCGGCGTATCGCTCGAGTTCCTCGCGCAGGAGATCCAGGTCGATGTGGCCATCCCCGTCCTCCCGGATCACGACGACGTCGGCGATCGACTCCCGCCAGGGGATCTCGTTGGAGTGGTGCTCGAAGGGACCGATGAACACCACCGGCCGCTCCTCCTCCGGGATGTGGTCGGACAGCGCGTGGCGATCCTCCAGCTCCGACGGAATGCGCAGCCCCAGGCACCCGATCATCCGATCGATCGCGCCCGTGCTTCCGCTGCCGGCGAAGAGAACGACATGCTCCTCGTCGTTCGCCCCCATGCAGTCGCGGATGATCGCCCGGGAGTCCTCGCGGAAGCGGGTCGTCTGCAGGCCCGTCCCCGACGACTCCGTGTGCGTGTTGGCGTACAGCGGAAGCACCGCATCGCGGATGTAGTCCTCGATGAAGTCGAGGGCACGGCCCGAGGCGGTGTAGTCGGCGTAGACCACGGGGCGAAGGCCGAAGGGGCCCTTCACGATCTCGCGCGAGCCGATGACGGCATCGCGGATGGAGCGGATGAGTGGATCGGTGTTCATACCGGGAAAGCTAGCGCACGGGCCCCGGGCGCTGCACCATTCCCTCCGAGAGGCGATCGCTCGGGCGAATGGAGACGAATGGCATGAAGCTCACATTCTGGGGGGCAGCGCAGACCGTTACCGGGTCCCTGCACATGCTCGAGTTCGGCGGTCGTCGAGTTTTCCTCGACTGCGGCCTGTATCAGGGACGCCGTGCCGAGGCGAAGCGGCTCAACTGCGAGTTCCCCGCACCGCCCGAAACCGTCGACGCCGTCTTCCTCTCCCACGCGCACATCGACCACTCCGGGCTGCTGCCGAAGCTGTATCGGGAGGGATTTCGCGGTCCCGTCTACGCCACCGATGCGACGGCGGACCTCTGTGGCTCGATGCTGCCCGACAGCGCCCACATCCAGCAGAAGGACGCCAGATGGGTGAACCGTCGGGAGCGGCGGCGGGGCGGCGACCAGATCGAGCCACTCTACACGATGGACGACGCGGAGGGGGTGCTCGAACTGTTCGAGTCGGTCGACTACGATCGGCCCTTCGAACCCTTCGCGGGGCTTCACGTCGAGTACCGCGATGCGGGACACATCCTCGGGTCGGCCACCATCACGCTCACCGTCGAGGAGGACGGCCGGACCCGAAGGCTCGGCTTCACCGGGGATCTCGGTCGGGCCGACCGGCCGATCCTCCGTGACCCGCAGACGATGCCGGACTGCGACTGGCTCATCTCCGAGTCGACGTACGGGGGCGAGACCCACGATCCTCCGGACCAGGCGAAGGATCGGCTCGCGGAGATCGTCGGCGAGACGGCGGCGCGGGGTGGAAGGGTCATCATTCCCGCATTCGCCGTCGGACGGACGCAGGAGATCGTCTTCCGCCTGGACGAGCTCACCAACGAGGGGCGACTCCCGCCGATTCCGGTAGTCGTCGACTCGCCTCTGGCGGTGAACGTCACCGACATCTTTCGGCGCCACCCGGAGTGCTACGACGCCGAATTGCGGACGTACATGGAGACCGACCCCGACCCCTTCGGATTTTCTCGGCTCGCGTACGTGCGCGACGTGCGCGATTCGAAGCGTCTCAACGCGTCGACCCTCCCCATGGTCATCATCTCCGCATCCGGCATGGCCGAAGCGGGCCGCATCCTGCACCACCTGCGCAACAATGTCGAGGACCCGAAGAACACCGTCCTCATCGCCGGCTACTGCGCACCACACACCCTCGCGCGCCGGATCGTCGAGCGGCAGAAGACGGTGAAGATCTTCGGGGAGCCGCATCGTCTCCGTGCCGAGGTCGAGGTCATGAACTCCTACTCGGCGCACGCGGACGAGCCGGAGCTGGTCGAGTTCATCTCCCGATTCGATCGCGAACGCCTGCGGCGCATCTTCCTCGTGCACGGCGACCCCGACCGCCAGATCGCACTCACCGGCGCACTCGAGGGCTCGGGATTCTCCGACGTGCAGCGGCCACAGCGCGGCGAGACCTTCGAGCTCTGAGCCGATGCCGGCTGTCCGGTTCGCCTCCACCGAAGAGGGCCGACACGGTGTACACCCCCATCGACGCCCGGATGGAGGAGGTTCTCGACCCCGTTCGTGACGGTCGGGGTTCCACGGAACCGGAAGAGGTTGTTACGTAGGAAGCGGTCGGACGGTCGCCTGCCGCGGCGCCCCTTCCGTCACGCCTGCCGAAGCACACGGATGCGCACGAACGCACGAAGTCTCACCCCAGCACCCCCGAACGGGGAGATTCCATGGGACGCCGACGAATTCAGGGACAGCAGCGCCAGATCAAGGGGTTCCGGCCCGGGAAGGCTCCGCCCCAGCTGCGGAAGAAGGCGGCCAAGCAGCAGATGGGCGAGATGACCAAGGCGCAGGAGCGCATGGTTGATCTCTTCGCCGACCGGAGCCCCGCGGAGTCCCGCAAGCTGATCTCGAAGTGGGTCACCGGTACGCTCATCGGGGGCATCGTGCTCACGATCCTCTCGGTTCTGGCGTGGATGTGGACGTGGATCGCCGGCGTCCCGGTCACCATCGCGGCCGGTGCGGTGTTCTTCAGCCACATACGGCTTCGTGCTCAGCGTGCACAGCTCGAGCAGATGGCGGAGATGGTCGCGAAGGCGACCGGGCAGGGGTAGAGCGACCCATCGCGGACGCCCCCTTCGCGAGCAGCCTTCCGACGCCGAACGCCGTCTCGCGCGTCAGATCCCCAGGATGGACGTCTGGTACCAGCCGATGATCACGTCGCCGAAGCCATAGGTGACGGCGGCGCCCATCGCGAGGAAAATCCCGAGTGGGATCAGGCGCTTCGTGATGGCGCTGATCGCGCCGAAGACGATCAGGGCGAGGACCGACCCCAGGAAGACGGTCAGCAGCACCCCGGTCCATCCGAGGAAGGCTCCCACCATCGCCATCATCTTGACGTCGCCCCCTCCGAGCGCGCTCTCCACGCCGGCCTCCTCGAGGCGGGTCGGGTTCGTGGCCTTCACGAGAAGCGTGCCCCCTCGGCCGACGAGCCACATTCCGCCGTACCCGACGGCTGCCCCTGCGACGGCATCCACCCAGCCGATCCCCCCGGGGGCGAACGCGAAGGCGAGCCCCACCACGGTCCCGCCGATGGAGAACTCGTCCGGAATGATGTAGAAGCGGGCGTCGGTGACCGCGATGCCGAAGAGGATGGTCAGAAAAAGCGCGCCTCGCAGGGCCTCGAACTCCGGACCGTGCACCGCCGCCATACCCGCCCAGATGAAGCCGGTCACGAGTTCGACGGCCGGGTACTGGATCGAGATGGGCTCGCCGCAGTTGCGGCACTTCCCGCGCAGGATGATCCAGCTCAGCACGGGCAGGTTGTCGTACCACGCGATGCCGGCCCCACACCCCGGACAGCGGGATCGCGGCTTCACGACCGACTGTTCCTCGGGCCACCGGAGCGTACACACGTTGAGGAACGATCCGACGGCGAGGCCCAGGAGGCCGGCGTAGGTGATGAGAAGGATCGAGGTCGTCACAGGGGAAGGCTCCGTGGCAAGGCGGGCGTCACGACGGCGGAGACAGGAGCGGCGCGGACAGGGCGTAGAGGAGAATCGCCCCGGCCACGCCGGCGTTCAACGACTCGACGCCGCCCGGCATCGGGATCGAGGCCCGCGCATCGGCGACCCGCGTGATCTCGCCCCGGATTCCCGCACCCTCGTTCCCGACCACGAGCGACCAGTGGGCGCCCGCATGGGTCGCAGGGTCGCCTCCGCCCATGTCGGCGAGGACCAGCGGTCGCGCCAACGCATCGATCACCCCGTCGAAGTCGCGTCCACGGGTGACGTGGACCGGAAGCCGGAAGATCGCCCCGGCGGATGCTCGAACCGCCTTCGTCCCCCAGGGATCCGCCGTACCGTCCATGGCGACGACACCCGCGCAACCGAATGCGGCGGCGGCACGGATCAGTGTGCCCACGTTCCCCGGGTCCTGCACGGCGTCGAGCACGAGCCAGCGACCCGTGGGCAGGGCGCCTCCGTCGGCGGGCCACGCGAGATCCGGCTGTTCGACGACCAGGAGCAGGCCCTGAGGCGTCTCCGTGTCGGCCAACTCGACGATCACGTCGTAGTCCTCGACCACGACCTCGACGCCCGCCGCGCGAAGCGCGTCGGTGACCGTCTCCTGCTCGGTGGCCTCCCTGCGCTGCGTGGCGATCGCGAGGCGGACGTTCGCCCCGGCGGCCAGCGCCTCCTCGGCCGCCCTCGGCCCCTCCACGAGGACCAGCCCCTCGCGTTCGCGGGTCTTCCGTCGGTGCAGCCGACGGATCAGCTTCGAACGGGTGTCGCTCAGGCCCACGGTGTACCCCCAGATGCACGGCCGGACGTATTCCGGATCGAACCGATGACGGCATCCCCAGATCCCGACCCGCCACGAGACCGGACATGACCGACGCCACACCCCCGACCGACCTGCCGATCGCCCTCACCATCGCCGGATCCGATTCCGGAGGGGGCGCGGGCATCCAGGCGGACCTCAAGACATTCGAAGCGCACGGAGTGTTCGGCACCAGCGTCGTCACGGCGATCACGGCCCAGAACACGCAGGGGGTATCGGCCGTCCATGCGGTGCCGACCGATACGGTCCGAGCCCAGATCGACGCCGTGGCCGACGATCTCCGACCCGCGGCCGTGAAGACCGGGATGCTGGCGTCCGCGGCCCTGATCGAGGTGATCGTCGCCGCACTCGAGGAGCACGACCTCGGACCGCTGGTCGTGGATCCGGTCATGGTCGCGACCAGCGGAGACCGACTGCTCGACCGGGACGCGGAGTCGATCCTCGTCGGGTCGCTGCTGCCGCGCGCGACGATCGTGACGCCGAACCTGTCGGAGGCGGCGATTCTCGCCGATCGGCCGGTGCGGGGGGTGGACGATATGGAGCCGGCGGCGCGCGCCATCGGGGATCGGGGCGCCGGGGCCGTGCTCGTGAAGGGCGGGCACCTCGACACCGACACGCTCGTGGATCTCCTGTGGCACGACGGAAGCGTCCGAAGCTGGGAGCGTCCGAAGCTGGTCACCCGTCACACCCACGGCACCGGCTGCACACTGTCGTCCGCCATCGCGGCGCGCCTGGCCCGCGGGCACGGCCTGGAGACCGCCGTGAGCGGAGCGCTCGACTACGTGCACCGCGCGATCGCGGCCGCCCCGGGGCTGGGTGAGGGGCACGGCCCCCTGCTCCACCGTATCCCGACCGACTGACCGGAGGATCGTCACGAGGCCGGCCGCGCGGGGGGCGACGCCGCTCCCACCTCGTCCCAGCGGGCGACCACCCCGCGAATCAGGTCGCCGAGCACCCGGCCACCCCTCCGCCCCTCCTCCATCACATCCGCGTGATCGAGCACGCCCTCGCCCAGTCCCGCGGCGATGTTCGTGACCAGCGAGAACCCGAGGACCCGCATTCCGCGTGTCCGCGCCACCGTGACGCTGGGAACCGTGGACATCCCGACCAGATCGGCGCCCAGAGTACGGAGCATCCGGATCTCGGCGGGCGTCTCGTACGCCGGACCGCCGAGACTCGCGTAGACCCCCTCGTCGATCGGCGTTCCCAGGTCGCCCGCGACATGCACGGCATGCGCCCGGAGGGACGCGTCGTACGCCTCCGTCATGTCCGGAAACCGTACCTCGCCCCGACGGACCGGTCCTCTCAGGGGGCTCGCGAAGTGCAGATTGAGATGATCCGAGATCACAACGATGTCGCCGGGTGTCAGCCCATCCCGGATTCCCCCCGCCGCATTCGTGACGATGAACGTTCCCGCGCCGACCGTGTGCGCGATGCGGAGGGGCGCCACCACCACCTCGTACGAATGCCCCTCGTACACATGGTAGCGACCCGACTGCACGAGTACGGGGCGCCCCTCGAGACGGCCCGACACGAAACTGCCGGCATGCCCCTTCACCGTCGCATCCGGCAGCCCGGCGATGTTCCTGAACGGGATCTCGACGGCGTCTTCGACCGCGTCGGCCACCCCACCCAGCCCCGACCCCAGCACGAGGAAGATCTCGGGCGGTTCGGCGATCAGCTCCCGGAGCTTCGCGCCGGCTGCGTGAATCTCCGCATCGTTCATCGCACCCTGGGTCGGCGTCATACGATCATCCCCGCGACGGTGGCGGTGAGGAAGGCGGCGAGCGAGCCACCGATCATGGCACGCAGCCCCAGCTTCGACAGGTCGGAGCGGCGCTCGGGCGCGATGCCGCCGATCCCGCCGATCTGGATCGCGATCGAGCTGAAGTTGGCGAAGCCCGACAGCGCATACGTCGCGATGATCAGCGAGCGCGGCTGAAGCCCCTGGTCGCCGAGCAGCGACGAGAGCTCGATGTAGGCGACGAATTCGTTCAGCACGGTCTTGATTCCGAGCAGCTGCCCGACCGCGTTCGCGTCGGTCCAGGGCACGCCCATGAGCCAGGTCAGCGGCGCGAGGAGCCACCCGAGAATGCCCTCGAGCGTCACACCCTCGATTCCGATCAGCCCGAAGGCACCGCCGAGTACGGCGTTGATCAGGGCGATCAGGGCGATGAAGGCGAGCAGCATCGCACCGACGTTGAGGGCCAGCTGCAGACCCTCCGAGGCACCGCGTGCCGCGGCGTCGATCGCGTTGGCGTCCGGGCGATCGATCTCCAGCGGCACGTAGAGGTCCTCGGGCCCGGCATCGGAGCGCACGGAGTCGTCCGGTGGCGGCCCGTGTCCGAGCACCAGCTGCCCCGCCGTCTCCGGCGTGCCGTCCTCGGGATGCATGATCTTGGCGATCATCAATGCCGCCGGGGCGGACATCACCGATGCCGCGATCAGGTGACCCGCGATGTCGGGAAAGAAGGCGATGAGCAGCCCCACGTATGCCGCGAGTACACCCCCCGCGACGGTCGCGAATCCCCCCGTCATCACGGCCATCAGCTCGGACTGGGTCATCCGGGACACGAATGGCTTGATCAGCAGCGGCGCCTCGGTCTGACCGACGAAGATGTTGCCGGCGGCCGACAGCGTCTCCGCGCCGGAGGTCCGCATGGTACGCTGCATCACCCACGCGATCCCCTTCACCAGAATCTGCATGACGCCGAGGTGATACAGGACGGTCATCAGCGAGCTGAAGAAGATGATGGTCGGCAGCACGTTGAAGGCGAAGAAGGCGCCCGTGCGCGCGACGGTCCCGGAGGTCGCCTCGAAGTCCCCCGCCCCGACCTCGCCGGTCCCGATGGGCACCGTGTTGAAGACGAGGTCGCCGAAGATGAACCGCGCACCCTCGACGGTGAATCCGAGCAGCGCCACGACCGCGGTGTTGAGCGCCGCGAAGATGTCGGCTCCGACCGGAGTCTTGAGGATGAAGAGCGCGAACACGAGTTGGAGTCCGAGGCCCCACGCCACGAGCCGCCACGGGATCTTCGCGCGGTTGTTCGAAAGGGCCCACGCGACGCCGATCAGCATGATCACGCCCAGAATCGACCGGAGTCGGTCGAAGAGCGGCGTATCGAGCGACTGCCCCGTTCCGCCGAGTTGCGCGACTCCATCCTGAACCGCCGCATCTTCGGCGACGGCCGTCGCCCCGGCCGCGACCGACGCCACGTCCACCGCGCCTCCGTCACCCGACACGAATCCCGCCCCCATGAGAAGGGCGCAGATACCGATCAGAAGAAGTGCGGGAAACCTCGGTCGGGTCATGGATCTGAAGCCGTGGAGACGTACGTGGGCCGGCGGACCCGGTGGGGAGCGCGCCGGCGCCTCGACCTGAGGAGTCTAGGGAATCCCTGCCGGATCGGCATCACCCACTGCGGAGACGAACGAACTGCCGGCGTGGCGGACGGCCCGTCGGGCCCCGCCATTCTGGCGCGAAGATGGGGGGATCGGGCGCCGAATCGGGCCTCCCGGGGCGGCACGGTGGTTGCATTCGACAGGGGGCGTGTCCGCCTTCACGGCGGCGACCCGACAGAATCGAGCGCCGCGCCGGCCCCGGTGACATGGAGTTCGGCGAACGAGCAGGTCCTCACGCACGACCGCGATCGGCGCGGCTTCAACAGAACAGGAGACATACATGGGCAAGGTCATCGGAATCGACCTCGGTACGACGAATTCCGTCGTCGCGGTCATGGAGGGCGGAGAGCCCGTCGTGATCCCGAATGCCGAGGGTGGGCGTACGACCCCGTCGGTCGTGGGCTTCACGAAGGATGGGGAGCGTCTCGTCGGTCAGGTCGCACGGCGGCAGGCCATCACCAATCCGCACAACACGGTCTTCTCCATCAAGCGCTTCATGGGGCGCCAGGCGAAGGAGGTCCGCGAGGAGGAGAAGTTCGTGCCGTACGAGGTGGTCGCGGACGACAAGGGACGCGTCGAGGTGAAGATCCCGAATGCGGAGGAGTCCTTCTCGCCGCCCGAGATCTCGGCCATCGTCCTGCAGAAGATGAAGCAGACGGCCGAGGACTACCTCGGCACGACGGTCGATCAGGCGGTCATCACCGTGCCGGCCTACTTCAACGATTCACAGCGCCAGGCCACCAAGGACGCCGGCAAGATCGCCGGCCTCGAGGTACTCCGGATCATCAACGAGCCGACCGCTGCTGCACTCGCGTACGGGCTCGACAACGATGCCGATGAGAAGATCGCGGTGTTCGACCTGGGTGGAGGTACCTACGACATCTCCATCCTCGAGCTCGGCGACGGCGTCTTCGAGGTGAAGGCCACCAACGGCGACACGCACCTCGGTGGAGACGACTTCGATCAGAAGGTCATCAACTGGCTGATCGACGAGTTCAAGAAGGAGCAGGGCATCGACCTGTCGGAGGACGCGATGGCGCTCCAGCGGCTCAAGGAGGCCGCGGAGAAGGCGAAGATGGAGCTGTCGACCACGATGTCGACGGACATCAACCTGCCCTTCATCACGGCCACACAGGAGGGTCCGAAGCACCTCAACATCGAGCTCTCCCGCTCCAAGTTCGAGCAGCTCTGCGAGGATCTCATCAACCGCACGATCCCGCCCATGGAGAAGGCGTTGGCGGACGCCGGCCTCTCCAAGGAGGAAATCGATCAGGTGATTCTGGTCGGTGGATCGACGCGGATCCCGAAGATTCAGGAGATCGTGAAGGACTTCTTCGGGCGCGACCCGCACAAGGGCGTGAACCCGGACGAGGTCGTGGCGGTCGGTGCGGCCATCCAGGGTGGCGTGCTCTCGGGTGACGTCACCGACGTGCTCCTGCTGGACGTGACGCCCCTCTCGCTGGGAATCGAGACGCTGGGTGGCGTGATGACGCCGCTCATCGAGCGCAACACGACGATTCCGACCAAGAAGTCCGAGGTGTTCTCGACGGCCGAGGACAACCAGACGACGGTCGAGATCCACGTCCTCCAGGGTGAGCGCAAGATGGCGCTCGACAACAAGACCATCGGCAAGTTCCAGCTGACCGGGATTCCGCCGGCACAGCGGGGATTGCCGCAGGTCGAGGTGACCTTCGACATCGATGCGAATGGTATCCTGCACGTCTCGGCGCAGGACAAGGCGACCGGGAAGGAGCAGAAGATCCGGATCGAGGCGTCCAGCGGTCTCTCGGACGCCGAGATCGACAAGATGGTGAAGGATGCGGAAGCGAACGCGCAGGAGGACGAACTGCGGCGTGAGAAGGTCGAGGCTCGCAACCAGCTCGACTCGCTCGTCTACCAGGTCGAGAAGGATTCCGCCGAGTGGGGCGACAAGGTCTCCGGCGAGACCCAGCAGCGGCTCGGGGCGGCGATGGACGCCGCGAAGGAGGCCCTCAAGAGCGACGACGCCGACCGCCTGAACGGGGCGCGTGACGAACTCATGCAGGCCTTCAGTGCGGCCGGGCAGGAGATGTACCAGGCCCAGGCCGCAGAGGGTGAGGCGCCCGACGCCTCGGGCGAGACGGCCGGCGCGGAGCCGGACGCCGGCGCGGACGAGGCGGAGGACGAGGAGGACGTGGTCGAGGCCGACTACGAGATCGTCGAAGAGGAGAAGTAACCGACGATCGGGATGGGGGCGCGCGTCGCCCCGTCTCCCTCGATGCAACGCCCGTGGCCGCTCCGTCATCCCGAACAGGGGTGGCGGAGCGGACCACGTTTCACCGCCCTCGTGTACTCATGATCGGCGGTACCGACGAAACAGAAACACGATCGGGTGCGCCCGACGTGATCACCCCAGCACCAGACGACACGCATGTACGATCCACTTCGCACCAAGGGAAAGCTGGTCGCGTACACCGCGACGGCCTTCCTCTTCGGTGTAGGAATCGCCTCCGGACTCGGCTGGACCGAAGACTCCGTGGCGATGCCGGTGCTCGACGACGCACCTCAGGTTTCGGCGACGGCGGTCGCACCCGCGACCGACCTGTCGGAGGCCTTCGTGAATGTGGCCGAGGCGGTCACCTCGTCCGTGGTCCGCATCGAGGCGACGATTCCCGCTTCGGCGGCCCGCGGAAGCCGGCCCGAGCTTCCTCCGGGTTTCGAGGACTTCTTCGGGCCCATGCCCGAGAACGACGGTCCGCGCATGGCCGGCGGGTCGGGGTTCGTGGTCTCGGAGGACGGCTTCATTCTCACCAACAATCACGTGGTGGAGAATGCCTCTTCGCTGCGCGTGTACTTCCCGAACCGGGAATACGTGGACGCCGAGTTCATCGGTGGCGATCCGCTCACCGACGTGGCCGTGATCCGCATTCCCGAGCAGTCCGTGCCCGGGACCCTCTCCTTCGGTGATTCCGACGAGGTGGACGTCGGCGAGTGGGTTCTCGCGATCGGAAACCCGGGCATCGGCGGCGGTGATGCTCTCGACTACTCCGTCACGGCGGGCATCATCAGCGCACGCGGCCGGAATCTGAACCTGCTGCAGCGTGACCTCCAGGGGCGCTCGACGCCCAACGGCGATCCCCTCGGCGGCTTCGCCATCGAGGACTTCATCCAGACCGACGCGGTCATCAACCCGGGCAACTCGGGCGGGCCGATGGTCGACATGTCGGGCCGGGTCGTGGGGATCAACTCGGCCATCGCGAGCCGCACCGGCTACTACCAGGGGTACGGCTTCGCCATTCCGATCAACCTGGCGCGGCGGGTGATGGAGGACCTCGTGGAGTTCGGTCAGGTCCGCCGGCCGCAGATCGGCGTGAACATCCGTGAAGTCGCGCCGGAAGACGCGGAGTACTACGGGCTCCCTGCCGTGGAGGGCGCATTCGTCTCGGGCGTCACCGAGGGTGGTCCGGCCGCCCGGGCGGGCATCCGGGAGGAGGACGTCATCGTGGCGATCGAGGGTGACCCCGTGGGCTACGTCAGCCAGCTGCAGGGGGAGGTGGCGATGTATCGACCGGGCGACCGGATCGAGGTCACCGTCTACCGCGACGGTGAGCGGCTCGACGTCACCGTTCGCCTCGGTGAGGCACCGATCAACACCGAGCAGGCCGCGGCACCCGAGCCCGAGGCCGACGTGGTCGATCGGATCGGTATCGGCGTCCAGGAGCTGACGCAGGACGTCGCGACCCAACTCGGGTACGACGACCCGGGCGGCGTCGTCATCAGCGAAGTCCAGCAGGGCTCACCGGCTGCCCGCCGTGGCATCACCCGTGGCTGGAAGCTGCTGGAGATCGATCGGACGGTCATCGAGGAGGTCGCCGACGTCGCTGCGGCGCTCGACGCGGTGGAGCCGGGCTCGGTGGTCCGGTTCCTGCTTGGTGCGCCGGACGGCGGCTCCCAGGTACTGACCGTGCGCATGCCCACCGAGTAGCGCCGGACTTCGACGGGACGATGGGGGGCGGTCCGGCGCATGTCGGTCCGCCCTTCCTCGTCTCTTCGACTCCCGGTTATGTTTCCACGAGCGTCGGAATGGCGCTCCACCGGCTTCACCGCCGGTCGCCCGTCGCAGATCCCGGGAGGCTTCGTGCCTCCCTTTTTCAGCAGTGAATCATGCCCATCGACGCATCCGACCTGACGATCGACCTCGAGAAGGGCGCCGCCTGGCGCCGGACCCTCAAGGTCAGCGTTCCCGCCGCTCTGGTCTCGGCCGAGCGGAAGAAGATCACCGCCCGCATCGCCAAACAGGTGCGGATGCCGGGTTTCCGAGCCGGAAAGACGCCCCCCTCCGTGGTCGAGAAGAAGTATGGCCAGGCGGTCGATCGCGAGCTCGTGGACCAACTGGTCAACGACGCCTATCAGGCCGCTCTCGGCCAGTCCGACCAGCGCCCGATCTCCGAGGGCGAGATCGAGGATATCAGCTGGCAGCCGGAGGAGGATCTCACCTTCGAGATCTCCTTCGACATCCAGCCGGAGATCGAACTGTCCCGCGTTTCCGGATTCAGCGTCGAGCGGCCGTCCAGCGACGTGGGGGACGCCGAGGTGGACGAGGTGGTCGAACGCCTCCGCGAGCAGAATGGCGCCTGGCAGCCGGTCGAAGAGGGCCGTCCGACAGCCGGCGACATGGTTTCGCTCACGGCGACCCAGCTCGAGGATGGTGAGCCGGACGCCGAACCGCAGGAATACGATCTCGTGCTCGGGCAGGGCGAAGCGATCGAGGATGTCGAGAGCGCCGTCTACACGCTCGAGGTCGGCGAGACCGGCACCTTCACGGTCACCTTCCCCGACGACTTTCCCAACGAGGAGCGGCGCGGCGACTCCCAGGAGATCCGGCTCGAGCTGAGAGCCCGCAAGGAGCGGGACCTCCCCGAGGTGGACGACGACTTCGCGACATCCGTCGGCGACTTCGAGTCCGTCGAAGATCTCCGGTCGCGCATCCGCGAGGATCTCCAGAAGGAGGCGGAGAGTCAGTCGCGGTCCGTGGTGCGTGGTCAGCTGCTCGATCACATCATCGAGGCCAACCCGTTCGATGTGCCGATCTCGATGGTCAACCGCTATCTCGACCAGGTTCTCGGAGACGGCGAGGGTGCCGACCCCCAGCGACTCGCCCAGGCCCGCGAGTCCGTGAAGGGCGAGGCGGAGCGCGCCGTGAAGCGCATGATGGTCATCGAGCGCGTCGCCGACATGCAGTCGCTGCGGGCCGACGACGACCAGATCGACGATCGCGTGCAGGAGATCGCGGACGCCAACGACACGAATCCCGCCAAGGTCTACGCCGAACTGCAGAAGAGCGGAAACCTCGAACGCCTCGAGCGCGAGATCACCGAGCGCCTCGTCTTCGACTGGCTGCTCGAACAGTCCGAGGTCACGCCGGCGGCTTCCTGAGCCGACCGGTCCCTCACCGAATCATTTCGCACGAACCCGACCCGATCCACCGACCCAACGTCATGACGACCTACCCGCCGTACGTCATCGAGCGCACCAACAGGGGTGAGCGCAGCTACGACATCTTCAGCCGCCTCCTGATGGACCGCATCGTCTTCCTCGGGAGCGGTGTGAACGACGCCGTCGCCAACATCATCGTGGCGCAGCTCCTCTTCCTCGACGCCGAGGACCCGGAGCGCGAGATCCACATGTACATCAACTCTCCGGGTGGCAGCGTCTACGCGGGGATGGCGATCTACGACACGATGCAGCACATCCGTGCGCCCGTGTCGACCTACTGCGTCGGGATGGCCGCCTCCATGGGCGCCATCCTCCTCACGGCGGGCGCCGAGGGCAAGCGCGGTGCGCTGCCGAATGCACGGATCATGATCCACCAGCCCTCGGGGGGGTCTCAGGGCACGGCGGCCGATATCGAGATTCAGGCGCGCGAGATTCTCGACATTCGTGAACGTCTCAACTCCATCCTGCACCGTCACACGGGGCGTCCGATCGAGAAGATCGAGGAAGACATCGACCGCGACCGCTTCATGAGCCCCGAGGAGGCCGTGGACTACGGACTCATCGACCGGGTGCTCGAACAGCCGGTCGGGAGTGGCGAAAAGCCTGCCGACTCCACAACCTTGGATACGGACGCGAAGGACTGACGAAGGGGCTTCGGCCCTCTCGCCGGCCCCGGGTCGTATCTCGCCGGAGGACTGATCATGTCGAGCGACAAGCACCTGCGCTGCAGCTTCTGCGGAAAGTCGAAGGACTCCGTGAAGAAGTTCATCAGCGGCCCCTCGGTCTACATCTGCAACGAGTGCATCTCACTCTGCAACGAGATCCTCGCGGAGGAGGAGGATCGCGAGCAGTCGGAGCAGACCGTCCCCTCCCCCACGCCGCAGGAGATCAAGGCAATCCTGGACGAGTACGTCATCAGCCAGGACGAGGCCAAGCGGGCGATGGCGGTGGCCGTCTACAACCACTACAAGCGGGTGAACAACCTCGGCGTGCTGGACGACGTCGAGATCGACAAGGCCAACATTCTCCTGATCGGGCCGACCGGTACGGGCAAGACGCTGCTGGCCCAGACGCTCGCCCGCATCCTGCACGTGCCGTTCACGATCGCGGATGCGACGACGCTCACCGAGGCCGGATACGTCGGTGAGGACGTCGAGAACATCCTCGTGCGACTCCTGCAGGCGGCGGACTACAACATCGCCGAGTGCGAGCGCGGGATCGTCTACATCGACGAGATGGACAAGATCGCTCGGAAGTCCGAGAACCCGTCCATCACCAGGGATGTGTCCGGCGAGGGTGTGCAGCAGGCCCTTCTCAAGATCCTCGAGGGCACCATCGCCTCCGTACCGCCGCAGGGCGGTCGAAAGCATCCGCAGCAGGAGTACATCCAGATCGACACCCGCAACATCCTCTTCATCTGCGGGGGTGCGTTCGACGGGCTCGAGAAGATCGTGGAGAACCGGATCGGCAAGCGTGCGATCGGATTCGTCGGCGACGCCGAGAATCGCGACCGCGCCGATCTGATCGAGAAGGCCGAGCCGGAGGACCTCCAGCGCTTCGGGATCATCCCCGAGCTGGTGGGTCGACTCGCGGTCACGGTGGGCCTCGAGGAGCTGGACGAGGATGCCCTGGTTCGGATCCTCCAGGAGCCCCGGAACGCCCTCGTGAAGCAGTACACGAAGGTCTTCGAGCTCGAGGACGTGGGGCTGACCTTCGACAAGGACGCCCTGCGCGCGATCGCGGAGAAGTCGCTGAAGCGGGGGACAGGAGCTCGGGGGCTGCGGTCTGTGATCGAGGACGTGATGCGCGACGTCATGTTCGACATCCCGTCCCGCGACGACGTTCGCGAAGTCGTGATCACGGTGGAGAGTGTCGAACAGGGCGTTCCACCGCTGCTCGTCCTGCACCCCTCGGCCGACCAGCGGCTCGAGGCGTAGGGCCGGGCGTGGACAGGCCCTAGATGCCCCGCCTGCTGCGCGTCGACGAGGAGATCGACCTCGAGGACCGGATGCCGGTCCTCGCACTGCGCGACCTGGTCTTCTTTCCCTACATGGTGCTGCCCCTGCTCATCGGGCGGCCCCGATCGATCGCCGCCCTCCGCTCGGCCGAGGCGGGCGAAGGTCACCTGCTGCTCGTGGCACAGAAGGATGCCTCGGTCGAGGCCCCCGGCGAGCGGGACCTGCACCGCGTCGGAACGATCGTGCGGCCGGTCCAGTCGACCGTCCTCCATGACGGGACGGCTCGAGTCGTCCTCGAGGGCCTCGGGCGCGCCAGCGTCCGGCACTTCCTTCCGCACGAGGACCACTTCCACGCGGCGATCGAT
>JGI12109J20283_10080442_pt1 | contig 26169 bp, 19 predicted proteins | sample ElkSlonscriptome_12_FD_20283 | JGI IMG/M metagenome (IMG submission 20283)
CTCACTGGACCCTTGAGGTCCCTGTAGGGCCCTGGAAGACGACCAGGTTGATAGGCTGGGTGTGGAAGTACAGCAATGTATGAAGCTAACCAGTACTAATTGCCCGTGAGGCTTGGTCATATAACACCAAAGCCAATTGATTCAACAGACTAACTATGCGTTTAGACACGACTTAAAGTCGCTCTTGAACAGATTTCTGATGGCCGGTTTCGACCGGCAAGATTTGCTTTGCCTGGCGGCAATAGCGGCGTGGAACCACCCGACTCCATCTCGAACTCGGAAGTGAAACGCGCCAGCGCCGATGGTAGTGTGGGGTTTCCCATGTGAGAGTAGGTCACTGCCAGGCATTTATCTAAAAACCCCGATGCTTATTTTAAGCGTCGGGGTTTTGCTTTTTTTAGGTCCTGGCTTCAGCGACCTATCAGCTGACCAGCAGTCTTGCGCTGCTCGTTACCAACCGCAAGGCCTTCTTGAGGAATTCGCCTCAAACGTCATGACGATTGCCGGGCCTGCCAGGCCTATATCCAGAAACCCCGATGCTCGTTTCGAGCGTCGGGGTTTTGTTTTATCTGCGGATCGGCCTCACTGATCGAGGATGGAGCGCTCCCCGTTCTATAGTCCAAGGCATTGCTAGCTTTGCCTCTCATGGAGGAGAACCTGATGAAGACGTCCTGATTTACCGACGAGAAGAATGTGGCGGACCCGCACGACGTGGAAGCGACGACAGTGGTGGCTGCGGCGCGGGAGCACGGCGATTCCGAGCAGTCGGTCCACCGCTGGCGCCCGACCTCATCAAGAGGCAGCGGCGGCGCTGCTTTCCTGCGACGTCTCATTGAATACGTCAGTGTCCAGTTCGTCTTCCGTGTAGGCCACCACGGTAGTGACCATCGCATCCCCAGTCACATTGACGGCTGTGCGCGTCATATCCAACAATCGGTCTACGCCTAGGATCAACCCGATACCCTCGGCTGGAAGTCCGACCGCCGAGAGTACCCCTGCCAATAGAATCAGGCCGACACCGGGCACTCCGGCGGCTCCCACAGAGGCCATGATGACCATCAACACGATCATCAGGTATTGACCGATACTGAGATCGACACCGTAATATTGAGCAATAAAGCCCGCCGCGATGCCCTGCATGATCGCCGTGCCGTCCATGTTGATGGTCGCACCCAAGGGCACGGTGAAGGAGGCGACCTTGTTGTCCGCGCCAAGGCGCTGTTCGACTGTCTTGAGCGTGACGGGGATCGTGGCACCACTCGAGGCCGTGGAAAATGCGAAGGCCAGCACCCCGCGCAACTTGGAGAAGAAGATCCTTGGGCTCAGCCCGGTCAGGAGCTTCAGCAGGAGCGAGTAGGTGATTGTCGCGTGCAGAACGAGGACGACGAGCACGAGCACCACGTATTTGATCAGCCCTTCGAAGGTACTCAGGCCGGTGGTTGCGGCAAGGCCTGCGATCAGGGCGAACACACCGTAGGGCGCCAGCAGCATCACGAAGCCAACCAGGCGCATGATCACCGCGTTGAAGTCGGCGAAGAATTGCCCGACGTTCGCTCCCGCGCGACCGGACAGCGCGATCGACAAACCGATCAGGATCGCGAAAACGATGATCGGAAGCATATCGCCGTTGGCCATCGCCTCGACCGGGTTGCGGGGAACCATGTCGATCAAAACCTGCTTGAAGGAGGGCTGCGCAGAAATTTCCCGTTCGACAACGCTGCCCGGATTCGCGCCAACACCGGGCTGGACGATCACCGATGCCGCCAGAGCCAGAGAGATGGCGACTCCCGTCGTCAGCATATACAGGGCCACCGACTTGCCCCCAACCCGCCCAAGCTTGCTCGGGTCACTCAAAGAGCTGACGCCCGTGATCAGCGAGACAAAGACCAGCGGAACCACGAGCATGCTCAGGAAACGCACGAAAACCTCGCCGACCACCGCCAATACACCGTCGACCACGAACGTTTGCACCCAGACCATATCACTGAGGAATATGTTGATGATCGTCCCGACAACAAGGCCGAGCAGCATGGCCAGCAAAATCCAGTTGGAGAGTTTCTTGTGGTCGAAAGCGAGATCGGACATGGGTTGGCTGCTTTTCCTGAACAACGGGCAGTATGCCAGAACCAGAATAGGCACCGAGTCGCACCGCGGAGCCTCGCGGGGCAGATACAATAAAGGCTCCGAAACGCTGACCTCAATCCATGACGACCGCAGAGCCCTCCTCGAGCAACTTTATCCGGAATCGAATCCGCAAGGAACTCGAGGACGGGAAGTATGACGCGCTCGTCACCCGATTCCCGCCCGAACCCAATGGCTATCTTCACCTTGGTCACGCCAAATCCATCGTGTTGAATTTCAGCCTGCCGCAGGAATTTGGCGGCTATACCAACCTACGCTTCGATGACACCAATCCTGCCCGCGAGGAACAGCGATTCGTCGACGCCATTCGAGATGACGTGAGCTGGCTGGGTTTCACCTGGAATAACGAGTGTTACGCGTCGGATTACTTCGACACTTTCTACCGCTACGCGATCTCCCTGATCGAAAAGGGCCTGGCCTACGTCGATAGCCAGGATCCCGATGAGATCCGTGCTCAGCGCGGAACGCTGACCGAAGCCGGCAAAGACAGCCCCTATCGTGATCGCCCTCTGGCCGAAAACCTCGAGCTGTTCGAAGCGATGAAAGCAGGCCAGTACCCGGAGGGCGCCCACGTGCTGCGCGCCCGCATCGATATGGCCGCGCCGAATATCAATCTGCGCGATCCGGTGATCTATCGCATTCGCCATCAACATCATCCACGGACGGGCTCGTCGTGGTGCATCTATCCTTCCTATGATTTCGCCCACGGCCAGTCCGACGCGATCGAGAACATTACCCATTCGCTCTGCACGCTGGAGTTCGAGGACCACCGCCCCCTCTACGACTGGTTCATCGAGCACCTGCCCGTTCCCAGTCGACCCCGCCAGATCGAATTTTCGCGCCTGAACCTCGATTTCACCGTGCTTTCAAAACGTCGTCTGACGCGACTGGTCGAAGAAGGCCACGTGCAGGGCTGGGACGATCCGCGCATGCCGACGATTGCAGGTATTCGTCGTCGCGGCTTCACGCCCGAGTCGATTCGGAGCTTCTGCCAGGAAATCGGCGTCACGAAGTCCGAAAGCGTGATTCCATTCGGTGAGCTCGAGCGCAATCTCCGCGATGACCTCAACGTCCGAGCGCCACGGCGCATGGCCGTTCTCAAACCACTCAAGCTAGTACTGACCAACTTCCCGAAAGATGAAACCGAATGGTTTCAGTCCGCAAACCATCCTCAGAAGCCTGAAATGGGCGCTCGGCAGATCCCGATGACTCGCGAGCTGTACATCGAAGCCGACGATTTTCTCGAAGATGCACCGCGGAAATTCTTTCGCCTGAAACCTGGCGGCGAGGTTCGCCTGCGAAACGCGTTCATCATCAAGTGCGAAGAGGTCATAAAGGATGAGCGCGGCGAAGTGATCGAGCTTCGCTGCACCTTTGACCCAGAATCACGATCCGGGCAACCGGGCGCAGACAGAAAGGTCAAGGGGACAATCCACTGGGTTTCCGCCGAGCATGCTGTCGAGGCCGAAGTGCGTCTCTATGACCGCCTGTTCAAGGTGCCAAACCCGACCGCAAACAAGGACGGCGATTTTCTCGACGACCTCAATCCGGATTCGCTCGAAATCTTGTCCACCGCGAAGCTCGAGCGCGGCCTGGAGCAGTCGGCACCGGGCGAGTTCTTCCAGTTCGAGCGGCTTGGCTATTTCGTGCCTGACCCGGATGGAGGGCCAAAGGCACCGGTTTTCAATCGAGCCGTGACCCTGAGGGATGGCTGGGCTAAGATCGAAAAAGCCTTCAAGCAGTCAACGTGAGCGGTGCTGGCCAACGATCTCGCCGCGCTGAATCTATGCCGAGCTTAAGAATCCACCCACCGGAGCATTTTCATGTTCAATCGCCGCGACGCCGCCCGCCCCGAAGCTGACCCGCCCCGGTCGACAGGGGAAGGCAGACATGCCCCTTCCGATCAGAGCATGATCGGCCCGTCGATTTCAATCGAGGGAACGGTCAGCGGATCGGGCGACCTTTTGGTCGAAGGAGAAGTGCGCGGAAAGATCGAGTTGAAATCAAATAGACTCACGATCGGCCGCTTAGGCCGAGTTTTCGCCGACGTTTACGCAAGAAAGGTTTGTGTCCAGGGCCAGGTCGACGGCCAGCTCATAGTCAGCGAGGAGCTTGAAATCCTGGCGACCGCGACTATTCAGGGAACGATCACCGCACCGCGAGTCAGCCTTCAAGACGGCGCTCGATTCAACGGCACGATCGACATGGATCCGGCGTCAAAGGCCCTGAAGACGGCCTTTGCTTCGGCCGATCCCCAATCTCCTTCGGCCTCCGGACGGCGCGACAAAACAGGCGTTGTCAACGCAGAGAATTGAAGCCGCCGGTAACTCCTTGACGGCAATGGACGCCTCGCCCGCAGAGAACGGTTCGGTCCGGTCCCTGAAAGCCCCCCTCCTTGCCGAAGCGCTGCAGAACCTGCCGCCGGATCGCCGGGTAGTCATCATCGATATGGGCCCGCTCCGATCGGCGACGCTGAAGCGCTTGTCCGAATGGCGCTGCCGCATCGATATCCTCAACCTTTGGAACGATGCCCCTGCGACAGCGAGTTCGGAGACCAGGGATCCTCAACGAATCGTCGATGAGTTCGAGGAAACACTGCCTGCACAAGCCGGCGAGCAGGCCGACCTTGTTCTTTGCTGGACCTATCTGAACTATTTTTCCATTGAGCAGATTCGCTCCCTCATGCGGCCGCTTCGTCCGAGGCTGAGGCCTGGCGGGCAGATCCACGCTCTGATCGACTCCGCTGCCGGCGATATGCCCGCAATACCGCGTGCCCTGATCATCGATTCGGAGTGGGCTCTGAGCTGGCCGCCCTCCGAGGCTTCCCGGCGCCCTACACCGCGCCATACCTCCGACGGGCTGCAGGGCTGTTTCCCGGATTTCACGCTGGAGCGTACGCTGCTGCTGGCCAATGGTCAGAAAGAGCTTTTGCTGACCCGCCGCGGAAACGCGCCCTGACCGGCTCGACCATGGAGACGGGACCTGAACCCGGCCCCTGCCCGGCGGCCGCTTTGCGACCGCCGAACCAAGTGGGCTGATCCTCAGCCATCGCGCCAGCGACGCATAGCCGAGCGACGCTCTACCAGAGTCTCGACCTCGGTCCACTGATCGGGCGTCAGGATGGCCTCGAGGGACTCGAGAAAGGCGAGGCGATCCTCGCGGCCTCGCTCCCGGCGTTCCTCGACAAGGTCTTTGATCGCGACGCGCTGGTCCTCGCTGAGCGCTACGCCGTCGAGCACCCTCATCAGCTGAAGACGGCCTCGTTGACGGGCGTGACGCTGACGCCGTTCGCTGCGTTTTTCCGTCCATAGCTGGCGCTGTTCACGGGTCAACAGGGCCTTGATCTCCTCCATCAGGGCGAAGCGCTCCACGCGTGCCTCGCGGCGAGTTTCCGGATCCAAGCCAAGCTCGGCCATGCGCGCCTGATGGGCAGCGACGAGTTCCTCCACCGCCTGGCGCTGATCCGCGGTGAGCGTGAGGACCTCGGCCATTCGCGCCAGGTAACGCTCGGCATCCGCCGCGCCTGCAGGCGCGGCGATCAGGCTGGATCCGACAACGATCAGGCCGAAACAGAGGGCTCGGAATGGGTGGTTTCTCAGCGTCGAGTTGGTGGTCTTGCCGTTCATCCTAGTGATCTCCTATTACATGAATTGATGAGGTCGCGATCGACGGGCTCATCATCTCGAAATCCAGCCGCGCGTAGGGTTGCGCCGAGTGGCGTTTTGTGTCGAAACGTCAACCGACGCCGCGCGCTCGAGGAAGCGTGACCGTGACCACGAGACCCCCGTCGGCTCGGTTCTCGGCCCTGACGTTGCCGTCGTGCTTGGCGACTGCCGCTTTGACGATCGCCAGTCCGATCCCGCCGCTCTGACCCCGCTCGCTGCGTTCAGGGCTCAGACGCAGGAAGGGCTCGAAGATCGCCGTGAGCTGCTCCTCGGGCACGCCGGGTCCCCGATCCAGAACCCGCAGCACGGCTGCGTCCGGCGTTTCGATGAGCTCGACCTCGACCTGCCCGCCGGTCGGACTGTGCGCGATCGCGTTTCTCAGAAGATTTTCCAAGGCGCGCTGCAACAGCTCGAAGCGGCCGGAGACCACCACCGTTTCAGGGCCGGAATAAGCCATTTCGATCGATCGGGGTGCTGCCTCCAGCTCTGCGGAGTCGATCAGTTCCCGGCACAGGGAGACCAGGTCTACGGCCTGAGGCGCCGGCCCGTCGGACTGCCTGAGCCGCGCGTAGCTGAGGATGTCTTCAATCAGGCCGTCGAGGCGCTCGATGTCGGAGGTGATGCGAGCGAGATACCCATCCCGTGCCTTCCCATCGTCGGCCTGCTCTGCCAGGGCCAGGGCCATGCGCATCCGAGCCAGGGGCGAACGCAGCTCGTGGGAGACGTCACGCAGCAGCGACTGCTGTCGCTCCATCAGAGCCTGAATACGATCGGCCATGGCGTTGAAGTCGCTCGCCAATTCGCCCACCTCATCGCGACGCCGGGTGATTCGTTCCTCGACGCGAGCGCTCAGATCGCCCCGCCCCAGGGCCCTGCCCGAGGCGCGAATTCTGCTGATCGGACGGCTGAGGGTTCGCGCCAGCAGCCAGCTGACCAGGGCGCTGGCGCCGAGAGCGACCGCCAGCAGCCCGAGGGGGCCAAGGGGGCCGAAGAGCCGCAGCAGCAGAGGCCTGGGCGGTGACAGGGCGAGTACCAGAAAGCGCCCATGGCTGGCGTGCCTGACCTCGGTCAGACGTCGTGCGCCGCCGGGCAAATCAGGAAGCGAGCGGTCGCTCCGCCAGGATTCGACCAGCGAATCGAGCGCTGCGGGGATGCGTCGGTCGTTGATTTCGCGGGCATCGCCATCGAGGATCAGCAGCCTGATGCGGGGGCTGGTCCGTGCCTGGGTCCGCCCCCAGCGTGCAAGCGCCTGCGGGCCGCCTCGGTTGAGCTCTCTGAGGACCCGAAGGCGAACGCCGCGCGCCAGGCGCTCGACGCGCTCGTTGTTCAGGCCATCCTGCTGTCGTGCCTGGTCGAGGCGATCGTTCAGCAACATCGTAGTCAGGATGCTCAGGACGATCACCAGCCAGAAGGCGAGGAAGATTCGCCAGAACAGGCTCGGAAGGGCTCGAAACCAGTCTGAGCGGGCTCGCTTGCCGCCGGCCGCCGGCATCAGGCGGTGTCGATCAGGACGTATCCCCGTCCGCGGATCGACTGGATTCTGGATTCGCCCGAGCCCGTCGTATTCAGCTTGCCGCGCAGGCGGCTGATATGAGTATCGACGCTGCGGTCGAAGGGCAGCAGCTCTCGTCCCAGGGCGTGCTGGCAGAGCTCGTCTTTGGACACGACCTCTCCACCGGCCAGCAGGAGCCGCTCGAGGATGGCAAATTCCGCGCCCGTAAGATGAAGAGCCTGCCCATCCAGACAGACGCGCCGTGCCTGGCGATCCATCGTCAGGTCGTGCTGGCACAGGGTCTGCGTCTCTCCCGGCGCCACACGCCGCAGGATGGCCCGGAGCCGGGCGGCCAGCTCACGTGGATTGAAGGGCTTTGGCAGGTAGTCGTCGGCGCCGAGCTCCAGCCCGACGATGCGGTCGGTCTCATCGCCCCGGGCGGTGAGCATGATCACCGGCACCACGGACCGCGGGCGCAGGGCGCGGAGCACGTCGAAGCCGCCCATGCCGGGCAGCATGACGTCCAGGACCACCGCGTCCGGATTCTCGTCGAGGGCAAGCCTGAGCCCCGCGGATCCGTCCGTCGCCCTGATCACCGCCCAGCCCTCGACGCTGAGGAACTCGGCCAGCATCTGGCCGAGGGCCTCGTCATCATCGACGATGAGAATCTTGCCCCTATCGCTCGTTCGCTCGGTCATGGCTCAAGGATAGCGGGGTGCTGGGTGCGCCAGGGTCACGAAGTGTTGCAAAGCCGTTGCAGTCGAGCCGCGACCGGTCGGCGGGCCGATCAATGATTATCGGCGGACCGCGCAATGATCAAAGGCCAAGCAAGCGTCGCAGCCGATCGCTGATGCGCTGCCTGAGAGAGCGCGGCGCTGGGACGGGCTCCAGGGGCTCGCCGACCCACCGAGGCTCTCGCCACTGGCGCTCTTCGGGCGTTGAGTTCATCGGCGTGTAATAACGACAGCCCTCGAAGAAATAGTGCGTCACCTGGCTGTGCCGGGTCCTGCTGCGATCCGGGTGCGAGCCGCCACCGTGAAGCAGGTTGCCGTGCCAGATGAAGGCCTCACCACGTCGGACTCGGGCTCGCTCCGCGCGCAGGTCGCGCTCGGCAATCATTTCCTCGATGAAGGCCTCGTAGTCCGGATAGTGCTCGTAACCGACCCCGCGGCCCACGTCCTGCATCGTGACCTCCGGCAGGCGATGGCTGCCGGGGTAGTATTCGAGCGCACCGTTCGATTCATCGATATCCTCGAGCGCCACCCAGACTCCGGCCATGAAACCGGCCGGCTCGCTGTTGAAGTGGATCGTGTCCGAATGGATCCGCTGCTCCGTGCCGACGGGAAAGTTCAGCGTCTGAAAGGGACGAGGCCGGCGTCCATAAAGCTGTTCGAGAGCCTCCATGATGGGTCCATGGGTCGCCAGTTCCAGCGCCGCTGCACTGAAAGTCCAGGCATCCTGGACGCGCGTGCCGTTCGGGCTGGCGCGAAGATCGTCTTGATCGTAATTGGGCCCCAGATCGGCAATGACCCGCTCCGGGAGGACGGGGTCCAGACGGGGGTCGAAGCAGAGAAACCCCTGGCTGTGAAACTGAGCAATCTGTTGGTCTGTTAGCGACATGCTTCCGTGGTCGGCTGGTGCCTTGGGGCGAGACATCGGCATGATGGCATGAATCCCCTCGCTCAAGCGCGGCTGAAGCGACGATCCTCCAGCGCGCATAATAGGGCCCCCAGCTGTCATCGAGAAAACAAACATGTCCGGATTGAATCGACCGTCTCTGCTCTTTTTTCTGGCCTGCCTGATGGCCCCTGCGCTGTCGCAGGCAACCCCGGCCCCCCTAGCGCTCGACGACGTGTTCGATCTTGAGATCGCGGGCGAGCCCCGGCCATCGCCGGACGGAGAGCGAATCGTCTTCGAGCGCGTTCGAATGGACCGGAACGCTGATCGCGCTCGCTCATCGCTGTGGATCATGAATTCTGACGGCAGCGCTCTTCAGCCCCTGACGCCTCGCGATCGTTCGGCGAGCTCGCCGCGCTGGTCGCCGGACGGCGAGCGCCTCGCCTACCTATCGGGAGGGCAGGTCTGGATGCACTGGCTCGCCAGTGGTCGTGAAGCGCAGATCGCCGACCTCGGCCGCTCCGCTTCCAATCTGCTGTTCTCGCCGGATGGCGAGACGCTGGCCTTCGTGATGCTGACGCCTGAGCCCGAGGCGCTGCCGGTCAAGCTGCCGGGGCGACCGGAGGGGGCAGAGTGGGCGCCGGACCCGGTCTATATCGATCGCCTGTTCTATCGCGCTGACGGGGCCGGCTACCTCGAGCGCGGTTTTCGTCAGGTCTACACCCTTCCGGCGATGGGCGGTTCGCCCTCGCAGCGCACTGAAGGCCCCTATCATCACGGCGATATCAGCTTCTCGCCGGACGGCACAGCGCTTCTTATGACCGCTAATCGCTCCGGCAACGCTGAACGCGAGCCCGCGCGACAGGATATCTTTCGCCTTGAATTGAGCAGCGGCGTGCTGGAAAAACTCAATTCCGAGCCCGGCCCGCACAGCAGCCCGCAGATCTCGCCGAACGGTCGCTACCTGGCCTGGCTGGGCTACGAGGATCGGATCCTCTCGCACCAGTCCGATCGTCTCTATATTCGCAATCTCGACACGGGCGAGGTCAGCAACCTCACCGAGGAGCTCGATCGCGGCATTCGCGCCTATCACTGGGCGCCGAACAGCCGCTCGCTGCTGATCGCCTATGACCATGAGGGGGATCGTTTGATCGCCCGCCAGCGCCTCGACGGTCGCCGGGAGGTGTTGACCGACACCCTGGGCGGAACCTCCTACGGCCGCCCCTACAGCAGCGGGGATTTCGCCGTTGCCGACGATGGCCTGATTGCCTTTACCCATGCCTCGAGTTCCCGTCCGGCCGAGGTGGCCGTGCTGGCCGGCGATGAGGTGTCGGTCCTGACCTCCCTGAATCAGGATTTCCTGGCCGACCACCGGCCCGGTGAAGTCGAGATGTTTTGGTACGAATCCTCCGTTGACGAGCGCTCGATTCAGGGCTGGATCATCTATCCGCCCGATTTCGATCCGGCGCAGCGCTGGCCCCTGATCCTCGAGATTCACGGTGGTCCCCACACGACCTATGGGCCCGCTTTTGCGATGGAGCTGCAGCTGATGGCAGCTAAGGGCTATGTCGTGCTCTATACCAACCCGCGCGGCAGCACGAGCTACGGCGAGGATTTCGCCAATCTGATCCACCACGACTACCCGAGCGAGGACTACAACGACCTGATCGACGGCGTCGACGCCCTTATCGACCGGGGCTTCATCGACCCCGAGCGCCTCTATGTCACCGGCGGCAGCGGCGGCGGCGTGCTGACGGCCTGGATCGTTGGTCAGACCGATCGCTTCGCGGCCGCTGTTTCGGTCAAGCCGGTCATCAACTGGTACAGCTTCGTCCTGAGCGCCGACGCTTACAGCTACTTCACCCAGTACTGGTTCCCCGGACCGCCCTGGGAGCATCGGGATCACTACATGGCGCGATCGCCGATTTCCCTCGTCGGCAATGTGACCACGCCAACGATGCTGATGACCGGCGAGGCCGATTATCGAACGCCGATTTCCGAGACGGAGCAGTTCTATCAGGCGCTCCAGATCCGCGGCGTGGACACGGCGATGGTCCGGATCCCCGAGGCCTCGCACGCCATCTATCGCCGGCCGAGCAACCTGATGGCCAAGGTCGGATACATCCTGCACTGGTTCGAGCGCTATCCGGCGCGAGGCGAGGAGCCGGCTTCGTCCAGCGGCGCTTCGGCCGACTGATCGTCGGTCTCTCACCTCGCTTTGGCGCCGCGGACCCTATGCTTCGCGGCCCTGCCGGTCCTTCGATCTCGGAGTCAGATATGCCATCCCGCCTCGCTCTCCTGCTGGTGCTCTGCGCCCTGGTCCCGACTCTGCAGGCCCAGACGCCGGTCAGCGTCGCCCGCCCGTCCTTTACCGAGGGCGTCGAGACGCTATCCCTGACCGGCAATCTGACCGCTCGCCAGTCGGCGCGCCTGTCATCGCAGGCCGCGGGCCTGGTCGAAACCCTCCGCGTGGACATCGGCGATGCCGTCGAGCAGGGCCAGCTTCTCCTCGCCCTCGACAGCGAGCTCGCCCGCCTGAACGTCGCCCGCGCCGAAGCCGCCCTGGCCGAGGCCGAGGCCGAGCGCTCGGAGGTCAACCGCCTGGCCGAGGAGGGCCGGCGTCTCGTCCAGGACCGATTTTTGCCCGATACAGAGGTCCGCGCCCGAGAGGCCGCGGTCGTCCTCGCCAACGCCGCGGTGGCCCGCGTCGAGGCCGAGGTGGCGACGGAACGCGAACGCCGGGATCGTCACGAGCTGCGCGCGCCCTTCGACGGCGTGATCGTCGATCGTCTGACCGAGCGCGGCGAATGGATCGAACCGGGCACGGCCGTCTTCGAGCTGGTGCGCCTCGACGAGCTCTGGCTCGACGTTCGCGTGCCGCAGCGCTACTGGTCCGAGCTTGCCGACGGCCAGGTCCGGATTCGGGCCTTCGCCGACGTCGCGCCCGAGCAGGCGCTCGAGGTCGAAGTCGAAGCGCGCGTGCCCGTCAGCGATGCCACCGCTCGCACCTTTCTGCTTCGCCTCGGCCTGGACACAGGCACGGGTTTTCTCACGCCCGGGATGTCGGCGCAGGTCGAGCTCGATCTGCGCTCGGACGAGCCCGCGACGCTGATTCCGCGCGACGCCCTGCTGCGCTACCCGGACGGGACGACCACGATCTGGGTCGTTCCAACGGGCAGCGATCGGGCGCAGGAGCGTCAGGTGACCGTGCGCCGCCTCCTTGCCGAGCAGGTCGAGCTCGCCGAGGATCTGTCGGCTGAAACCCGCGTCGTGATTCGCGGCAACGAGGGGCTGAGCGAGGATGAAGTCGTTCGCATCGTCGAGGAGCGCGGCTGATGTTCGAGAACATCATTCGCCACGGCATCATCGTGACCGTGACGGTGCTGATCTTTTCCGTTCTCGGTATTCTGGCGGCGCTGCGCATTCCCGTTCAGATGATTCCCGACCTCGAGGTCCGAGTGATCAGCGTCGAGACCCGCTGGCCCGGCGCGACGCCGCAGGATGTGGAAAAGGAAATCCTGATCGAACAGGAGCAGTACCTGCGAACGATCCCCAGCATGGACCGCATGATCTCCACGGCGAGCTATGGGCAGGCCTCCATCAACCTCGAATTCCCGTTCGGAACGGACATCAACGAGGCGCTGATCCGGGTCAACAACGCCCTCAGCCAGGTGCCCGGCTACCCGGAGAACGTGGACGAGCCGCGCCTGGAGGCCAGCTCCTTTTCGCAGAATTCCTTCATGTTCTTCCGCGTGCTGCCCCTGGAGGGCAACCCCTTCGAGCTCGATATGCGGCGCATGTTCGATTTTCTCGACGACAACGTGCGCCCGCGCATGGAGCGCGTAGAGGGGGTGTCGCGCGCCAATATCCGCGGCGGCACCGAGCGCCAGATCCGCATCCTCATCGACCCGGCGGCCCTGGCCGAGCGTAACCTGACCCTGACCCAGGTGCGAGAAGCGATTCGCGGCCGCAACCGCGACGTCTCAGCCGGGGACGTCGACCTGGGCAAGCGGCGCTACCTGCTCCGCACGGTGGGTCGCTTCGACAACCTCGAAGAACTCAGCGATCTGATCCTGACGCGCCAGGGCGACAGTCTGGTGCGTCTGTCGGACGTGGCCGAGGTCGAATCCTCCTTCTACGAGATCCGCAGCCTCAGTTTTGCCGACGGTCGCCCCGGGGTCAGCATCGCCATCGACCGCGAGCCGGGCTCGAACGTCATCGACATCAAGCGCCAGCTGCTGCCGGTGGTCGAGACGATCAATCGCGACGTCCTGGCGCCGGCCGGCATGGAGATGCGCCTGTTCAGCGATGACGTGCGCTACGTCCAGGCCTCGGTGGCCAACGTCTGGCAGAACCTGCTGCTCGGCGCCCTGCTCGCGACGCTGGTGATGTTCGCTTTCCTGCGGTCCTTCGGCGCGACGGTCGTCGGCGTGGTGGGCGTTCCGATCTGCACCATCGCCGCTTTTCTAGGGCTGCTCCTGGCCGGCCGAACCATCAACGTCATTTCCCTGGCCGGCGTGGCCTTTGCCGTCGGGATGACCCTGGACAATACGATCGTCGTGCTCGAGGCTATCGAGCGGCGTCGGCGGGAGGGGCTGGATCGCCTGGCCGCGGCTGCCGAGGGCGTACGGCAGGTCTGGCCGGCGGTGCTGGCCTCCACGCTGACCACGGTGCTGGTGTTCGCGCCGATCTTTTTTATCGAGCAAGAGGCCGGGCAGCTCTACTCCGATGTGGCCGTCGCCATCTCGGCCTCGATCCTAGCCAGCATGCTCGTGGCCATCACCCTGGTTCCGACCCTGAGCGCGCGCCTCGATTTCGGCGGCCGTGAACACGCCCCTGCAGGCCAGGCCGCCCGTAACCGCCTGCTCGGACTGATCCAGGCGCTTATTTCAACCAGCCGCCGGCGACTGGCGACCCTCGCGAGCGTTGTGGCTGCCGTGGTCATTATCATCACTGCGCTGACGCCGCCCGCCGAGTACCTGCCCGAGGGGGAGGAGCCCAAGACCTTCGCCCTGATGTTCGCGCCGCCGGGCTACAACCTCGATGAGATGGAGGCGATCGGTCAGCAGGTCGAGGAATGGCTGCTGCCCTATGTCGGCGATGATCCCGAGCGTTTCGCCAGCGGCGAGAGCGAGGTGCCGGCCCTGGCCTACATCAACCTGTCGGTCAGCGCCGAACGCCTCTGGCTGCTAGCCGAGACCGTCGATCCCGGCCAGATCGATGCTTTCATGGACGTGATTACGGCCTATTACCGGACCTTCCCGGGCATGCGCGCCTTCGCCAACCGCGGCTCGATCATCTCCAGCAACGACGGCGGTTCGCGCAGCGTCAATCTCGACATCACCGGGCGCGATCTGGCTGATATCTATCGCGTCGCCGGGCTGGCCTATGCCCGCGCCGAAGACGTCTTCGACAACCCGCGAATCGGCTCCTCGCCATCGTCGCTGACCCTTGATCAGCCCCTTGTCGAAATTCGGCCCAACTGGGATCGTGCCGCGGAAATGGGCCTGAGCGCCGATGAAATCGGCTTTTCCGTCGCCGCCCTCACCGATGGGGCCTTTATCGACGAGTTCTTCCAGGGCGACGACAAGATCGACATCTTCCTGTTCAGCCAGGCAGGCAGCGATCAACAGCTCGACCGCGTCGACGCCTTGCCGATCTTCGTCCCGAACGCCGGCGTCGTGCCCCTCGGCAGCCTTGCCGAGATCGTCGAAACCGTCGACACCGATGCGATCCGACGTCTGAACGGCCGTCGCACCGTCACTCTCAACATCATCCCGCCCGAGTCCGTGGCGCTGGAAACGGCCCTCGGCGAGGTCCAGACCGAGGTCGTGGACTGGCTGCGCGACCAGGGCCACCTCAGCGACGGGATGAGCCTGGATATTTCCGGCGCCAGCGACCAGCTCATGGCCACCCGCGAGGCCTTGACCGGTAACTATCTCGTGGCCATTGTTCTCTGCATCCTGGTCATGGTTGCGATCTTCGGGCACTGGGGCTGGCCCTTCGTCATCATGACCGCCGTCCCCCTGGGCATCGCCGGCGGCATCGGCGGCTTAGCGGTGCTCAACGGGATCGGTTCGCTCCTCCCGATGATCGGACTCCAGCCCCTGACCCAGCCCTTCGACATGATCACCATGCTGGGCTTTCTTATTCTGCTGGGTGTGGTCGTCAACAATCCGATTCTCATCGTCGATCGCACCCTGCGACTGATGCGCGAGGGCGAGTCGGACCCGGTCGCGGCCGTGACCGACGCCGTGGCCACTCGTGTCCGCCCCATCATGATGTCGATGATCACGACCCTGTTCGGGCTCGCGCCGCTGGTCTTCATTCCCGGCGAAGGCACGGAGCTCTACCGCGGCGTCGGCGTGGTGGTGCTTTCCGGCCTGCTCTTTGCGACGCTGGTCACCCTGACCTTCCTCCCGGCTCTGATGGTGACCCTGCTCGAACTGATCGAGGGCGTCAGGCGCAAGCGCCACAAAGCCGATCTGGCTGAATCGGGCTGATGGCGGCGGGCGGCCGTGTGGCGTTTCGAATTGCTGCCTGTTCGAAGTGGTTGCCTAGTTCAACCACCAGAACCCCAGGTTGAGGGCAAAAGCGAACGTCACCCAGGCTAGATAGGGGACCAGCAGCCAGGAAGCCGTGTTGGAAACGGGCTGAAAGCGAATGATGCAGACCGCAATGGCGGCCCAAAGCAGGCCGAGTTCGACCAGCGCCAAGCCGAGCCAGTGCAAGCTGAAGAACAGCGGCATCCAGAGCGCATTGAGAGTCAGCTGAATCAGCCAGAGTCGAATCAGTGGCGACGCCCAGCCAACTCGGCGCCAGACCCGCCAGGCCGACAGGGCGATGAAGATATAGAGCACGCTCCAGACCGGCCCGAAAAGCCAGTTGGGCGGGGCAAAGATCGGCGCGTTCAGGTCGTCATACCAATCACCGGGGCGGAAGAAATAGCCCGTTGACGCCGCCGCGAAGCTCAGCAGAAAGAACGTCGCCAGCGCCAGGCCCGTCGCCAGCGGGCGCCGGCTCTGCCGGGGCTCAGTGGTGGTCATGATGGGTCTGTGGGCCGGCCGGGTCCGGGCCGTTCAGGGTTCGACTCAGGTAGGCGCGCAGCCGTTCCCAGGCGTGCGCGGCGGCAGGACGGTTATGGGCTGGATCGCGCTCCGTGTGCAGCCAGAAGCCGTGCTCCACGGCATCGTAGATGTGGACGTCGTTGTCGATGCCCGCCGAGCGAAGGGCCTCGACGAAGGCATTGACCTCCTCGACGGGGATGCCCCGATCATTTTCGGCAAAAGTGCCGTAGACCTCGTGGTGGACGTGAGCCAGCTGTTCCGGATCGTCGAGCAGTGAGCCATAGAAGATCGCCGTGCCCTCGTGCTCGGCGCCTCCCAGCGCATAGGACAGCGCCATGCCGCCGCCAAAGCACCAGCCGATCGTGGCCACTTGCCCGGTCGTTGGCGTGTTCGATTCCAGCCAGTCGACGGCGGCATCGAGATTGGCCACCACGGTGCTTTCATCGGCGCGAACTTCGCGCACCAGCGCCATGTTCTCCTCCCGCGTCGATCCCGTGCGGCCGGAGTACAGATCCGCCGCCAGCGCGATGTAGCCGTGGGCAGCAAAAGCGTCGGCGGTCTGGCGGATTCGGTCGACCAGACCGTTCCACTCGTGGATCAGGATGACTGCTGGGAACGGACCATCGCCCTCGGGCAGCGCCAGATAGCCGCGCGTCTTGACGTCCTGTTCGAAATAGTTCACGTGGTCGCCGCTCGGGGCGTCGCCCTGGCCGGAAATGGCGCGCATCATGACGTCGTCGGGGCTGGCAGCGACCCACGAGGTAGACGCCAGAGCGACCAGGCAAGCGGATAAAAAGCGGGAAACTAACGTCATAAGGAATTCCTGGTGATGAGTATCGAGGCGCGGCCAGTATGCATGCCGTGCGTCAAGTCGCCGGCGGGCTAACTTGCAAAAAGGCCCGCGGTCGGTCATCGTAGGCGACGGCTGGCGCTGGGGATGGGACGCAACAACTGACGCGACGAAGGACGCATCAACCCATGGCCGGTAAAAACAATATTTTTCGTGATCGGGCGCCGACGCCTTGGCATCTCTGGGTCATCGGTGTGCTCACGCTGCTCTGGAATGGCGTCGGAGCCTTCGACTATCTAGCCACGCAGCTGCCGATCGAGGACTATATGGCCGCCTTCAGCCAGGAACAGTTGGCCTATTTCTACGGCTTTCCCTCCTGGGTTGTCGCCGCCTGGGCCCTGGCCGTCTGGTCGGCGCTGGGCGGCTCCCTCGCGCTGCTGCTGCGAAGTCGCTGGGCCGTCCCCCTGTTTACGCTGTCGCTGCTCGCGATGGTCGTTACCGCGACCTACAATTTCGTCTTGACCAACGGAGCCGACGTCATGGGCCGGGCCGGCGTGATTTTTTCCGCCGTGATCGCCGCGGCTTCGGTGCTGCTGGTGATCTACAGCCGGGCCATGGTCCGGCGCCACGTGCTCGTCTGATCGCGCTCGCCTGATCGCGACTGGGCCTGGACGGGCCTCAGGCATGATGGCGCCCGTCCTATCTCACGCACGCACCGTTAGATTCGAACCGATGGCCTCATTCGCTCGCTTAAGCAACGCGCTCTCAGCGCTTGTCCTGATGGTCCTTGCCACCCCCGTGGTCTTGGCGCTGGAGCTCGATGAGTTCGATCGGGATTTCGCGCGCTCGCTGGAGAACGATCGCGTGCCCGGTGGCGCCTATGCCATCGTCGAGGGTGACCGCATCGTCGCGGCCTCGGGACACGGCGTTCGATCCCTTGGCGAACCGGCGCCCGTCACGCCGGAGACGGTCTTCAGAGTGGCCTCGGTCTCGAAGCCCTTTGCTGCGCAGCTGACCGCCATGCTTGTCGGCGAGGGCCGATTGAGCTGGAACGATCCCGTCCGGCGCAGCGTGCCTGAATTCAGTCTGGCCGACACCGAGCATGCCGAGAGCCTGCAGATCCAGCACCTGCTCGGTCAGTCCGGGGGCATCGTGCCGAATGCCTACGACAATCTCCTTGACGCCAGTCAGCCGCTCGATCGGATCCTCCCCCACTTCGCTCGCCTCGAGCCCCTCTGCCGGCCGGGAGAATGCTACACCTATCAAAACGTCCTGTTCTCCCTCGTGGCACCGGCGATCGAAGCCGCCACGAGCCGGGGCTACGAGGAGCTCCTCGCTGAACGCGTGTTCCAGCCCCTCGAGATGACCCACAGCTCGACCGGTCTGGATGCATTCAGAGGCGCCGCTAACCGTGCCGTGGCCCACGTCCGAGTCTCGCGACACTTGCCCTGGGTGCCCGCCACCAGCAACGCCAACTACTATCGCGTGGCGCCCGCCGCGGGCGTCAATTCCAGCGTGCTCGACCTGGGACGCTGGCTGATTGCGCAGCTCGGGCATCGGCCGGACGTGATCGACCAGACCCAACTCGAGACCCTGACGCGCTCGCGGGTCCGCACCCGCCGCGAGCTCCGACGGCGGGGCTGGCGCGATCTCCTGACCGACGCCCACTACGGCCTGGGCTGGCGAGTCTATCGACTGGGCGAGGAGACGATCTATCTGCACAGCGGCTGGGTGCGCGGCTTCGTCGCCGAGGTGGCCTATTCGCGCCAGCGCCAGATCGGCATTGCCGTGCTCCTGAATGCCGAGACTCGGGCATTGAACGAGATAAGCACTCGTTTCTGGCGCCAAGTCATGGCCGACGGCATCCGGCTTGACGGCACTTCAGCGCCCGTCGGCCGCCCTGCCGACGGGCCTCGGACGGTTGCGGGCGGTTCCAGGTAGGGGTTCGCTCCCCCGTCCATTTTTCGCCGCGCCCCTCTGACGGCGCCTTGGGTATTGTTCCCGCTTTCCATGACCGGCCGGAGTCAGCCATGCTTCGAAATGTCGCCAGCGCCCTTTTCTATGCGCGCTTTTTTCAGGCCTTCTCCGTCAAGGGCTTCGACCGTCGCGTCGGCGCGCCAGCGGAGGATGAATTCGATTTCAACAATCAGCGCTGGCTGGTGACCGGCGCCAGCGGCGGTCTGGGTCAGGCCGTTGCGCTGAAGGCCGTCGCCTCCGGGGCCGAGGTCCTTGCCGTGGCTCGAAGCCAGCCCAAGCTCGATGCGCTGGCCGGGCAAGCTCGCGGCCCGGGCCGACTCGAAACCCTCGCCTGCGACCTGTCGGTCATGGCAGACACCCAGGCCCTGGCGGCCCACCCGATTGTTCAGAAGGCGCCGATCGATGCCCTGATCAATAATGTCGGCGTTCTGCTGAACGACTACGAGCTCAGCGACGAGGGCGTCGAGTCATCGCTGGCGACCAATCTGCTGGGGCATTTCGTCCTGACCGAAGCGCTGCTGGCCCGCAAAGCCCTGGCGGCCGGGGCGGCCGTCGTCGAAGTCTCGTCCGGGGGCATGTACGGAGCTGCGCTGAATCTCGACAAACTCACCGCAACCTCGAAAGCTCGCTGGGACGGAATGGCGGCCTATGCCCTGCACAAGCGCTGTCAAGTCGAGCTGGTTCGGGCCTGGAACGCGCGCTGGTCGCAGGGTCGCACGGCCTATGCCATGCATCCGGGCTGGGTGGACACGGAGGGCGTGAAGACGTCCCTTCCCGCCTTCCGCGCCACGCTCAGGCGATTCCTCCGAACCCCGGACCAGGGCGCCGACACGATCCTCTGGCTGGTCGACCAGCGCCCGGCGGTGGAATCGACGGGCGGGATCTGGCTTGATCGCCATCTCGACGAAGAACACGCCTTCGGCTTGACCCGCCGGTCTCGATGGACGGCGGACGATCTTTACGCGCGGCTGGCGCAGACGGCAGACGGTTTGGCGACCACCTCAGGCGCTTAATCGCCTGAGCGGGAATGCCGCGGCCTGCGCGAGGTAGGAATGCAAAAAAGCCGCCCGGCGGGCGGCTTTTTCGCGCTGTTGCTGGGGCTGTTTCTGACGTGTTGCGAGACCCCGCCGCGGGCCTTAGAAACGGAGTCGGCTACGAGTCCGCTCGCGCCGCGTGTCCTCACGCTCGTCGTACTTGGCCAGGCAGCGATTGCTCTGGATCACCATGGCGCACTCGAGGTAGTCGGTGATTTCCATCAGCGCTGCTCGGATCGCTTCACCAGCCGGCGTGTCTTCGTAATTCGACAGGTTGCCGCCAAAGCCGCCGCGGTAGGCGCTCAGATTGATGCCGCCACCGCCGGCGCGCCCTTCGATCGTCCGGGCGTAGGCGATCTCGCCGTTGTTCGCGTCGACCACGCGCAGATCGACGGCCAGATAGGCCTCGGTCTTGCGGCCGCCGATGCCGATGCCGCGGAAGCTGATGCCGCCGCCGGTCGAGCTCGTCTGTTCGTCATAGGCCGTGACCGTGCCAAGGACGATGTACTCCGCGCCGGTCAGCTGACCGATCTGCGCAGCGGTGTCGGGGCGGACGCGACCCGAAGCGCCAAGGTCCTGCTCGTTGAGCACGGACTCCAGATTGGAGCGCTCCACGACGCGGAACGCACCGATCGAGGCCAGCTCGTTGGCCAGCATGCCCGAAAGATCCCAGCCGACGCCGCCGCCCCACCAGCCGGCACCCGACTCATTCTTGAATTCCGCGACGCCCAGCACGGGGTCGTCGGCCAGCGCCGGTGCGGTCGCTGCCAGAAGGCCGCAGGTGGCCAGGACAGTCAAAGACTTACTTATGAATTGCTGCATTTCATTCTCCTTGGGTTCAGTCCCACAGGCTCTTCATTGATTGACGAGTGTAATCCCTCGCTCGCCTGAATTCAGACGGGTCCGAATCAGGGCGCGTATCCTAGACAACGACAAATGACGGACAAACGTGTCATTGCTTCGGGTGACTTGCAATCGAGATCGGCCTGAATGTACTCTGACGCGCTTCCGAAAAATCGGCTCCGCGCAGAGACTCCCTTAAAACGAATGACTTCCAAACTTTCTGCCCTGAATGAGTGGGTGGATCAGGTCGCGGCGCTGACGCGTCCTGATCGAATCCATTGGTGTGATGGCTCCGAGAGCGAGAACGCGCGCCTCATCGACATGATGCTCGAGGCCGGCGACCTCGAGCGCCTCAATCCCGAAACGCACCCGGACTGCTACATCCACCGTTCCGATCCCGATGACGTGGCCCGCGTCGAGCACCTGACTTTCGTTTGCACCTCCCGGGAACAGGACGCGGGGCCGAACAACAACTGGATGGCTCCGGCCGAAGCGCATGCCTTGATGAACGGGCTGTTTGCCGGCTGCATGAGCGGCCGCACGCTCTATGTGGTGCCTTATTGCATGGGGCCGATCGACTCGCCCCTGTCGCGCTGTGGCGTGGAGATTACCGACAGTCCTTATGTGGTGGTCAATATGCGCCTGATGACGCGGATGGGCACCGACGCCCTGGCCCGCATCGAGCGCGATGGGCACTTCGTCAAGGGACTGCACTCGATCGGCGAACTCGATCCCGATCGTCGCTACATCATGCATTTCCCGGAAGAGTTGAGTATCAAGAGCTTCGGCTCGGGCTACGGCGGCAACGCGCTCCTCGGCAAGAAATGCCACGCTCTGCGCATTGCCAGCTATCAGGCCCGAACCGAAGGCTGGCTGGCCGAGCACATGCTGATCGTCGGCATCGAAAACCCCCAGGGCGAGATTCGCTACATCGCCGCGGCTTTTCCCTCGGCCTGCGGCAAGACCAACCTCGCCATGCTGATCCCGCCCGAGGCCTACCGCGAGGCGGGCTGGAAGGTGTGGACCGTCGGTGACGACATCTGCTGGCTGCAACCGGGCGAGGACGGTCGCCTGTATGCGATCAACCCGGAAGCCGGCTTTTTCGGCGTCGCCCCCGGTACCGGCAACAAGACCAATCCGAACGCCCTGGCGATGCTCGATCGTGAAGCGATTTTTACCAACGTCGCCACGACCAGCGACCACCAGCCCTGGTGGGAGGGGCTCGATGACCGCACTCCCGCGAAGGACTGGCGCGGGCGCGCGTTCGATCCGAAGAACGGCCCGGCGGCCCATCCCAACTCCCGCTTTACCGTGTCGATCAAGCGCTGTCCAACCTATTCCAACCAGGCTGAGAGCGCCAAGGGCGTGCCCATTGATGCCATTGTCTTCGGCGGTCGTCGCGCGACGCTCGCGCCGCTGGTCATGGAAGCGCGCGACTGGCAGCACGGCGTGCTGATCGGCGCGGCGATGGCGTCTGAAACGACCGCTGCCGCCTCAGGCCAGGTTGGCGTCGTGCGTCGCGATCCGATGGCGATGAAGCCGTTCTGCGGCTATCACTTCGGGGACTACTGGGCGAACTGGTTCGACGTCGGCCAGGGCCTGAGCAATCCGCCGAAAATTTTTCAGGTGAACTGGTTCCGGCGCGACGACGAGGGCCGCTTCATCTGGCCGGGCTTCGGCGAGAACCTGCGCGTGCTGGAATGGATTCTGGCCCGCGCCAGCGGCGAGGTCGATGCGGTGGACACGCCGATCGGCGCTCTGCCGAAAGCCGAGTCGATCCGCCTCGACGGCCTGGAATCGCGGCCGGATCTCGAGACATTGCTGTCCGTTGAGCCCGAGGCCTGGCGTGAGGAAATGGCATCGATCGAATCCTTTTTCGAGGGCTACGAGCCTCGAGTGCCGAAACCGCTCCACGATGAGCTCGTTCGCGTGCGTGAAGCGCTCGACTCCTGATACGCGTAAAAAATCCCTCGACGACCCGGGCGCCAGCAGCGCCGGGGTGAAAGGTCCCCACGCAGTATTCGCGAAATCAGGGAGTTAAACGGGAAAACCCAGGTTGAAAATAGGTTTACAAGACTTTAACAAAAGCCTTTTCATCCCTGACCGATGGTGCTAGTATCGCCAAAGAGTCGGTGGTCATCTGCCAAGAACATGCCTGTGAGGCGTTCTCAGGCAGGGATACGTCGCTCCGACAGCCTGCTGTCGATACTAGTATCGAATGCTTTAGAGCAATATCAAAAGACACAATGGAGAGTCTGATGAAGCACAACCGTAACCCACTTGCTGAGGCGATTCGCTATGGCCTAGGTGCCAGCGTTCTCGCCAGCCTGGCAATGACGGCATCCCCCGTCGTTGCTCAGGATGACGACGAAGAAGATGCGGAAACACTTGACCGTGTACAGGTCACTGGTTCCCGAATCATCAGCCCGATCGTCACCTCGTCTGCGCCGGTGACCGAAATCGGCGAAGAAGAAATTCAATTCACGGGTACAACCCGTATCGAAGACCTGGTCGGTCAGTACCCGCAGGCCGCTGCCGTCAGTGATGCCTTCACGGTCAACCCGACCGCCGGCTTCCCGACCGTCAGCCTCCGCGGCCTCGGCGCCAACCGGACCCTGACCCTGGTCAATGGTCACCGTCTGCCGCCGGGTGGTATCCGCTCCCAGGCGCGCGATTTGAACCAGATTCCTGCCGCCCTGGTGAAGAACGTTGAAATCCTGACCGGTGGTGCATCGGCCGTTTACGGTTCCGACGCTATGGCCGGTGTTGTCAACTTCATCCTGGACACCGATTTCACCGGTTTCAGCATCCAGGCCGGTTGGAATGCCTACCAGCACGACAACAGCAACAGCTACATGCAGGGCCTGCAGGACGCGCGCGGCTTTGAGTACGACTCCGGCGATTCCGGCTTTGACGGCCAGTCCAAGTTTGTCGATATCTCGATGGGTGGCTTCTTCGACGGTGGCCGCGGTCACGCGATGGCGTGGGTCACCTACCGTGATAACGACGAAATGCTTCAGGGTGAGCGCGATTACTCGTCTTGCGCCTTGAATGGTTCAGGCACGGCTTGCGGTGGTTCTGCGACCGCTCCAGATCCCAACTTCTTGGTGTTTGAGGTCGATCGTGACCTTAATTTCATCCGTTCTCCAGTGCCAGGAGGAACGGCCCATATCGACTCCAACGGCGTTTGGCAGCCTGGTTTCGATGCGGTTTACAACTACGCACCGATCAACCACTATCAGCGCCCGGACAAGCGTTGGACCTTCGGTTCATCCATCCGCTACGACGTCAACGATCGCTTCCGTCCCTACATGGAAACGATGTTCGCGAACACCAACGGTGCGGTCCAGATCGCCCAGTCCGGTACTTTTGCGGTTAACCAGCTGAATTTCGATTGCTCTGATCCGCTGATTACCACGCTTTGCAGTGATTTGGGAGTCAACCCGGATAACTTGGCACAGGTCTACGTGCTCAAGAGAAACATTGAGGGTGGTCCGCGTACGGCAAACCTGGAAGCTTCTAATTTCCGCGTTGTCACCGGGTTCGAAGGCGACATCAACGAGTCCTGGACCTACGATGTGTCCTACCTGCACGCGCGCAACAGCTCGTCTGAGGCCAACCAAAACGACTTCATCCCGTCGCGTCTGGCCGAAGCCCTGCTGCTTTGCCCGCCGGGGTCATCGGCTACTTGCCAGCCCTACAACGTGTGGACGCCAACCTCCGACGTCTCGCCGGCACAGGCCGCTGCTCAGGGTGGTACGGGTACTCGCGTCGGTAAGACGCAGCTGCAGGTCTTCAACGCCTTCGTCTCCGGCGACACGGGCTTTGCCCTGCCGACCGCCGACGGCGTGCCGATCTCGCTGGTCGGCGGTTACGAGTGGCGTAAGGACCGCTTCCAGGTCATCAGTGACGCCAACATGGAATCCGGCAACTTCGCAGGCCTCGGTGGCCCGCGTCCGTCGATCGATGGTGAATTCAGCGTAAACGAATTTTTCGCAGAAGCGGCTGTCCCGGTTCTGGCTGACGCTGGCATTATCGACAGCTTCGCCCTCGACCTCGGCTTCCGTTATTCTGACTACAGCACCTCAGGCGGCGTTGAAACCTATAAGATCGGTTTCGCCAGCCAGATCCTGAACGACTACCGCGTCCGCGGTGGCTACAACCGCGCGATCCGTGCGGCCAACGTCGGTGAGCTCTTCTCCCAGCAGCAGATCGCTCTGTGGGGCGGTGCCGATCCTTGTGCCGGCCCGAACCCGACGGCTTCAGCGGCTGCCTGTGCTCTGACCGGTGTAAGTGCTGATCAGTACGGTAGTGTTCCGGACAATCCGGCTAGTCAGTACAACCAGTTCATCGGCGGTAACCCGGACCTGGATCCGGAAGTCGCGGATACCTGGACCCTGGGTGTCGTTGCCACGCCGATCGCCGGTCTGCAGGTCGCGGTTGACTACTGGAATATCGCTATTGAGGACCGCATCGGCACTATCGGCGCCAGCACCATCCTCAACCAGTGTCTCCAGGGCAACACTGCGCTGTGTGGAAACGTGCAACGAGGCGGATCTGGAGACCTCTGGATTGGTTCGGATCCGAATAGCTCGGGCCTAATCGTGAACAGCTCCCAGAACTTCGGTGAGTTCAACTTCAGCGGTGTCGACCTCAACGTCGCCTACAGCTTCGAAGCCTTTGGCGGCACCATCTCGACCTCTCTGGCCGGTGCTTACTTCCTCGAGCAGGAAGTGGTTCCCCTCCCGGGTAGTGACAACGACGCGGCGTACGACTGTGCCGGTCGCATCAACGATACCGACGGATGTCAGACCCCGAACTGGCAGCACGTGGCCAACGTTCGTTACTCAACCGGTGATTGGACGGTCAGCGCGCGCTGGCGCATGATTGGCCGCATGAACTACCGTGACGGTAACGGTGACCTGACCACTGACCAGATTCTGGTTGGAAACGGCAACCGTGTGGGTTCCTACCACTTCTACGATCTCTCCGGGTCGTACAACTTCCTGGGTAACTACTCGGCGACGGTCGGTGTGAACAACATCTTCGACAAGGAGCCGCCGCTGGTTGGCAGCACCCTGGCGTTGAACGGTAACTCCATTGGTGGTTACGACCAGCTGGGTCGCTACATCTTCGCAACGATCGGCGCCGACTTCTAAATCGACTCCGACAGTTGTCTTAAGATGACACCAGGCGGCGGGCCGAAAGGTCCGCCGCCTTTTTTATGTCTGAATGGTTTATCTTCGTTCTCCAGTTCACCACAGCCAACAGACCCCGAATGAATCTGAAGCACTGGGAGTCCTACTATCAGGGCGGCGCGCTCGCCACGGGTCCTGCCGGGCCGGGAGGCGGCTATGACCGGGAGCTGCGTGCCGCATGGGAAGATTTTCTGCAGCCCCTGCCGGATGACGCCACCATCCTTGATCTGGGAACGGGCAACGGCGCCCTCGCCCTGATCATCAAGGAGTTCGGCGATGCTCAAGGCCGAGCCTGGCGCATCCACGGCACGGACCTGGCGCAGATCGACCCAGCGAGTCTGGTC
>JGI12109J20283_11990571_pt1 | contig 26131 bp, 20 predicted proteins | sample ElkSlonscriptome_12_FD_20283 | JGI IMG/M metagenome (IMG submission 20283)
GACCTGGGCCGGCCAAATCAGGGATGAACAAACCGCCTCGCAGGGTGCCCGCCGAGGTGTCCGGATGCCGTGGAATGGGTGTCCGGATGTTGGTGGAATGGGTGTCCGGATGCCGTGGAATACGCATTCCCAATCTGATGCAGTGTCTGCCCACGATTCACGCCGATTGAAGCACCCCGCTGATGCTGAAGGGAATGACGATACGCTTGTGCAGCTTCCCCATATTTCTCTTGAGAAAGGAGGGCAAATCCCAACATACCAAGCGCATTCGAAATATCGTTGTGCAAACCTTGGCGTTTCGCTTCAAGATCATCATCCGCTTCTGTTTTGCCCTTCAAAGCTCGCCCCACTGTGCGATAACCTTCAAATGCCTGCCGGGCTTGCCGCTCGGCCTCTGGGAAATCTTTTCGGCTCTGAGCAGCAAGAGCCCGGCACATGGCCACGTCCGACAGCACTTCCAGGTCGGTCGTTGAGGACGCGATTTGATCGACTATCCTTTGCACTTTGGCAATCAGTGACTCATCGCCGGTGCGTTGGGCGAGGGTCAAAAACTGCATTGCCAATCCGCTTGCTCTTTCAAAGTGTCCGGTTCGAACTGCGAGGTCGGTAGCATCATACAAGACATGCGCGCCTTGCTCCGGCAGTCTCAGAACGAAAAAGAATCGCATCAAGGATTGAACGACCGACAGCGCAGTTAATACAAGTTCTTCGTCTTCGATCCTTTCTTGCGCAACCTCGAGAACGTGCAACAAGTTGGGAAGTTCATGATCAAAGCGCTGGAGTGCGTATGGGGTGTCCTCGGGTGTATCATAGTTAAGTTCAAGGACTGCCACCATCATGGCAAATCCCTGGATTGTCCGCCGCACTGTTTCCTCATATAAACGGAGGTCTTCCTGTCTACCGCGATCCGTCACAAACCGACGCACCGGGTTCAGTATCCGTGTCCGACTGAGATTGTTGTCAATATGGGCTACGTCGACGAGATGCCATTTTCGCAGTGAAGCCAAGGCGTCGGCAATGCCATCAAGTTCCAGCCACTCGTAAGCTATGTAATGCGTCCAAACACCGGCTGGTGCTTCCGCTAGTGCCCAAAGTACCTGCCGACTACCGGGTGATAGAGCTTCGTACGCGGTCTGGAGACACAATTCGAGATTCGTTCGACGGGAATGGCGTTTTCGCCCTGGCAGTCCGACCGATTCGACACCGCGGTTGCAAATAGCGTCCAAGGCCGCAGCGGTGCCGCCATAATGCACCGTCAGAGCTCCGGCTAGCCTGATCGTCAAAGCATGTCCATCGCAAAAGTCTAGCAACCCCTCCTCATGGGCATAGGTAGAATCGTCGTCTCCGTTACAGGACTGAACCAAAAGTGTGCGACTAGCCGCTTCTTCTAACCCTCCGAGCTTCAACCGCGCCTCGGCTGGCAGTCTATGCAACAGGACCTGGCTTGTTGAAACGAACTGCGTGTCGCTCGTTGAACGAAAAAGGGTATCGACGGTGTCTTCAAACTCATCGAGGTTATCCAGACCGCTCTGCTCGATACCGTCGAACACGACACATGCATGTATGGCATCCAGCCGCGAAGAAAGCTGTTGATCGCTACATTCTATGCCTTCAATAGAAAGTGCGGTCTGCAACGCCGACGTAACATCGGCAACCTTTCGGTATTGTTCGATGTTGCACCAAAGCACCGGGCGTCCGGTCTCGCAGCAGTCAAGTGCCTGAAGCACAAGTTCCGACTTTCCGATTCCGGCAACACCGAAAATTGCGGCTGAACGTCCGGATCGCAGGGCTTCAACCAAGGTTTCGAGTTCGCTCTCTCTGCCAACGAAGTCGCGCAAAGGGCGTGGTGGCCGCAGATGCTTATGCAACGGCTGCATCCGCTCCTTCAAATTGGCACGTGTTCCGGCGATTAAGCGATCCTTGAGCGCCTGCAATTCTTCCGCCGAAAGGCTGTTCTGAAAGTCGTGTTCACGATGGCATGCCGAACAGATACGAATAAGATTATTAGGGTGATGTGATCTGCTGTCTTTCCACGGACGAATATGCGCCGTGTCCACGCCGATACCACTTCCACAACGTGCACATTGGTTCCGGCTCTCTGCCCGAAGATGGTCGAGAATGGCTTTTGGAATAGCGGGACGGTCTTCTGACGAATTGGACCACGGGCCGCCAAGTAGGCTGTCGAATGCGTTTAGCTCGGACAAACTGAAGCGCGTCTGCCCCTTATGCTCGACAGTCTCAAGCGCTCGTAAACCTGCCGATCTTCCAAAAGTCCTTTTAGTGAACTGAAACAAGAGTTCAGTTGTTATTCCGAAATGATGTGCGGCCTCAAGCGGCGTTAACAGCTTTTCGTCTTCAGCTTTCATGCTCCGCCTTCGGCTCATCATTCATTGGCTGATGACTGGATGTCCGAAATTTTGACGATCAATGCGGCTTTCCGGGAATTGCCGGTGACGTCGCTGCCTTCGTCGAATTCCTGCCCCCGCATAATCACGGCATAGACTTGGTTACCGTCCCCTTTGATCTCTTTCGTGCCCTTGTCATCGGACATTTCAATTTCACCGCGTTCGAACCTCGTGAAAAAACCTTTATCACCTTTTACTGCGTCCAGGCTGGCTTTGGCCGAATTGTGCACTGCGTCGCGGTCCAAAGCGTGCAACGCCTGTTCAATGTGGTCGCAGGCTTGTTCCGGAAGTACCAGCCTGTGAACAGGTTCCGGACGTTCCCCGCGTCCCACGTAGCAGGCCGCGGATTCAATCGCCTCCACCTCAAGCCTCCGCGCCTTGGCCTCGGCATCCACGTAGAACAGAGATACGGAGACCGGGAACGGCACGGGCAGGTTCGCAGGCCGTCCGATCCGTCCGAGATCGGCAAGCAGCATCTGCTGGATTTCTATCGCGTAGATTTCACGAAGACGCCCGATGCGCCGGACCTTTTCTTCTTCACCGAAGAACTTACCCAGCTCATCCCAGTCGAGGCTCTGGATATTCTTGAGGTTCCACCTGATCCACTTGCGGCCTTCGCCGGGCAGAATGACAATTGCGGTTCTGACCGGTCCCGCTTTGTATGACCAGTTTCTCGGTTGAAGCTCTTCGAGCTTGCCCGAGAGCAGCATCACGCGCTCTGTCCCGCCATCACGTACGAGATCGCACGCAGGGCTGACGACAAGGGAGACATCATCGCTGTATTGACTGCCGTCTTCCGTCTTCCATCGCAGGACATCTCCGAATTGCAACTGGACCTTGCCATTGTCTTCGGACAATTGCAGGCGATCGGGGTGCAGGAAGACCATCCGATGGACCAGTTCCTGCAAATCCGGAGAGCCGACAAGATGTGGTGCGGGGTACTTCGCCAGGTCGATTTTGTTTAGTTCGAGCGCAGCCGCGATGGTGGTGTCATCGTCTTCGATTTCATGCTGCAAGACCCGGTCGGCGACATCCAGAAGATATTCGCCGAGATTCTGTCCCTCGAAGTCGAGCAGTAGCGCCCGCACTTGCGCTAAATCGGATAAATCCAGCCGGCGCAGTATCCCGATGAAGTTTTGTCGTGCCTGATCGAGGCCGCTGTCCCATGCATGCACAAAGCCCGCGACCCGCTTCGCATCCTCGTAGTGGTTCGCAAGCCTGGTCAACAGGGTGTCAAGCGTTCCGTCTTTGGCGAGATCGGTCTTGCTGACTACGCGAAACGTCGATCCCAGGAGACCGGCCGTATCCCGAAATTCGTTGCGCTTGTCCTGAAGACGCGGACTGCGTGACATGAGGACCACCAGCGGCGGGTTTGCAAAGCGGCCTTCGACAAGTTCGCCGACACGCTGTATCGCGCGTGTCATGTCGTCTTCAGACTGTTGGAAACCGAGAAAGAGATCGATGAAAATCAGCTCGGCTTCCCTTGCTTCCGCAACAAGGTCTCGTCCCATCGTGGTGCAGGTGAGCTCAAGCGCTTCCAAGGCTGCGACAAGGGCGTCCAGACCGCCGCGCTCCGTGGCCTTTGTCTGTTCGTATTCCCGAAACAGATGCTCGCGAGCCTGTGGCAGGTTTTCCCGATTTTGCCAGACAACGGCAATAAACTCCGGCGAGGCTTTGAGATCGTCCGTGGATGCTTCTTCATATCCTTCGTGAAGGGTTTTCAGCAGTTCCTTTTCTTCGTCGCTGAGATCGTCGAAAAAGATCGACCAGTCCCCTTCGTTGAGTTCTTCCGGACGTGGAACATCGTCAAAGACATCGTCGATGACGACCGCCTTCCGTATTCCGCGCGCTTCGAGCAATTCCTTCAGGTCCGTCACGAGACCACGACCTCATCAGGCAGTTGGAGGACGAAACGATGCAGGCGGCCGGTATCGCGATTGACGTGACTGTCCAGTGCGAGACTGCCACCGTGGTATTCGGCGCAATCCCGCGCGATGTACAGGCCGAGCCCCCGGCGCTTGGACTTTTCTTTCAGAGAGAAGAATGCGCGAAAGACGTTTTCCCGATTTTCCTTTGCGATTCCCCGTCCGTTATCCTCGTATGTGACGGTCAATGGATCCACTTCCAGCGAGATCGAGATGTGCGGCTGGAAATCAGGTTCGTGCTGTTTTCGCAAATCAAGCCAGTACAGCGAGTTTGAAAGGAGATTCTCAAGAATCTGGACGATCATTCCCTTCACCGCGCGTATGCGAACGGCGTGATCGGGCAGGTTCACCTTGAGTTTGACGTTGTGTCTTTCGAATTGAAGTTCGTGGCCGCTCAATATGTCCTCAATCAAGGACCCCAGGTTGAACGTCTCCTTGCGTTGACGGCCCGATACGCTGAGCGGATCGAGCACGCGCACGCGTTTGCTGACGGATGTCATCTCCGATCTGAGCGAGTTGAGCAGCCCGCTGATCCGGTCCGGCACTTCCTTGCCGCGAAGGTTCTCAAGGGCCGCCAGCGCATTCTCCGTAGACCGCGCCAGCTCATGCGCGACAACTTCGACCAGCAACCCGACACCGGCCATTTGCACCATCTGACGGTTTTCGCTTTCCACTTCGTCGATGCGGCGCTGTGCCCGGTCGAAGAATTCCTTAATTTCGAAGAAAGTGTGTTGCAGTTGCTCGACGATCTCCGCGGATTCCGGCGCCATGCGCCTGATTTCGCGCAAGGCGGATTTGGCTCTTTTTTCGAGATGCGATACGTCGGTCTTGGCCTCTTTCATATTCAGAGGCTGATCCTTATGACGACGATCAACTTCCCGCATAAAGCCGCGAAGTTGCGACTGGATGGCGAGTTGCAGCAAACCGATGAACGCCTGCTGTTCCGGACAAACACGCAGCCCTTCGCGGTTTGTCTGATCAATTAGCAAGGGATTGCCCAGACGCGAGATCGTAACGCGGCCGACGAACTGCGTCTTGTTCAGAAGGTAGCCCGTGCTTGCAAGTGCCCGGCGGTCCAGCGCAAGCCAGTCATCATCGTCTTCACCATAGGGAAGGACGCGAAACCCGTCACGGAACAACAGGATTCCTGACCAGCGCCGCTGTAAGTCACGCACGACTTTTCGGTCCCCTATACTGTCGATGCGCCCCAGCCTCTGGCGGTTGAACCAGTAGATTTCGAAGTCGAACTCCCCCAGATCGTCGAGGGCCGATACAGGCACCTCGCCGGAAGTCCCGCTGATCGAACCTTCCAGATCAGCCAAGGGGTACTCTCGATTCTCAATCTCAACGGGGTGCTCGAAACCAAGGTCTCGCGCTTCGTAGGTGCATTGCAGGACCGGCTGCGAGTCCTTATACAGGAATCGTCCTTTTACCGATGCATGCGCGTGCGCGAGCAGATTGCGGTCCATATGCGCGACGGGGATGCGCGTGCCGTTCCAGAATATCGCGATGCGTGGACGGCGTTTTGCGTCGGCGAAGGGATCGGTCAGCCGCGCAAAATCGTGTTCGCCGAGATACTTGACCCGGTCATCGGTCCAGTCGGCGCTCAGTGCGCTTATGATAAGTCGCGTGCCGCTCCAGTCGTTGTTTGGCTTTGACGCGCCACGTTCAGGGGCAACGTCGATTTCATCCAGCATCGCGTCGAGATCGTCGAAAGCCGACCAGTCGATCTTGAGCAGGTTGAGGCGCTTGTCGCCGGCCTCGGCGGTTTCGACTGTCAGCCTGTCGCCAAGCCGCATCGCGGACAATCGGCCGATGCCCTTTTCGCCCAGGAAGGGCGCGCGCCGGTTTCCTGAAGCATGTTCGGCCAGCGCTGCGTCGATTGCGCGTTTCCGGGACGCCGTCCCGATCACGAGATAATTGTCGATCAGGTCCTGGCGCGACATGCCGGTTCCCTGATCGGACACGATGATCCTATTCTCGGACGCGTGAAGCGCATCCAATGCTTCAACGAACGATTCCACGTCTCGGGCGGCGTCTATGCCCTCGCGAATACGTTCCAGAGAGTCCTCCGGCGCTGACGGGTCCAGCGCCTTCTCGACATCCGATTTCAGGCGCGGCAAATCCGCCTGGCCTTCAATCGCCCGGTGTCGAAATTTCAGGTAATCATTTCGCCGCAAGGCGATTTCGAAACGAATCTCTGCGCCCGTCGGAGACACGGCATCAAATGCGTTCTTGATCAGTTCATAGAACGCGATCACGTCAGAGCTAATAAGCTCTGCACCAAGTTCCAACACAGTTCGCGCACATATTTTGAACAAGCCTTATCTCCGTTTGTTTTGCGGCCCGCTAAGCACAAGCAAATACGTTTCTTAGATAAACTAAATTATTCCCCGAGAGTGCAAATATAATTTCTTGCTTACGCAGCCTTTTCTTTCCGAAGCAGAGAGTCGACTGCATCAGACAGGTTCCAGATCGGCTCCGCATCGCCGTCCTTGAGCATTTCAATGACCTTTGGCAGCCCAGCCACGGCGAGGCCGCTGGCCAGCGTCATCATCTTTCGCGGCTCGGAGACGATATGCACGTCGCCGGTCTTGCCGATCGCGATTAGCATGAGCTGGTGCACCCGCCATGGGTCGCTGCCGAAGATCGATCCGTCGATGATCTTTCGAGTGTCGTACTTAGTGGTGTCGGCTGGCTCCAGGCCCAGCCGCGCGGCTACGCAGACCGAGAGAAACCACAGATCGACCATGCGCGGAAACGGGCTCTGATCAATGACCGCGTCGGCGCTTCGCTGGCAGTACCGGGTGAACGCCTCGTGGAACTCGACCGGCACGTTGATGTCGATTGCCTGGAACGGGTTGAAATATCTGTCCGCCATCGTCGCCTCCTATGACGCCATTTCCAGCTCAGCCTGCGCATCCGCGCGGCGCTGGCAGAGTTGACATTCGCTACGGTGGTCGCATTCGCAGCGGAGAGCTTTTCGCTCGGCAACGCCCGGATCGTTGACGAGCATTTTCGGGTAATGTGCCGGGTTCGTCAGCGTGAAGACGACGCCCGCAGCTTCGTCGATAATTTCCTCGCATCCGGCAATCTCGTCATGCGTCAGGAACAGCACAAGCTGTGAGCTTTCGCGCACCGCCGTGCGCAGGATCGAGCGCTTGACGTAGCCGCTGGTCATCCCGAGCGGGGTGTCGATAACGTTGGGAGCTTCAACCTCGCTGACTTTCGTCAGCGCCAGGATGAAGGCGAGGGTGAGGGCGCGCCGCGACGCCCCGTTCAGGTCACGATCCGGGTTGAGCGTCCTGTCGTTTGGCCCGTAGACGATGATGTCGAATTCCCGGCTGATTTCGGCGTGCCGGATGATCGCCCCCTGCTCCGGGTCCGCGCCGATCATTTCGATGAATATGTTGTTCATCAGCTCGCTGACTTTGTGCAATTCCTCGTTCGTGATCCGCTCATACGCGCTTTGGAGAACCTTTGTCACATCCTGGGTGACTTCCAGTTCCGCCAGAATACGCGCACCCTTCTTCTGTTCGCGCAGCAAACGATCACGGTTAGCCTCTAGGTCTTCGCGCTCGCGCCGCAGTCCGGTAAGTTGTGTCTCAATGGAGGACTGCCGGGACAGGTGCCGGTCCCGTTGGTCCTTGTATTGACGGCGCGTTTCCCGCAGGCCCTGAATATCGGTGTCAGGAAGCTCGTCGAGCTGCATTTCCAGCGCACGAAATTTCCGGCCCGCTTCGTCGCGCAGTGTCTGTAAGCCATCGCGGCGTTCGACGACTGCCTTGTATTCCTCAAGCCAGACGCTTGATCCGGAGTCTCCGTCGGCCTGGCGCGGCTTGGCTCCGTAATAGAGGTCCGTGATAATCTCCTGGATTTCATCGGCCCGCTGGCTGTCGTCGATGAGCTTCTGTATGTGGGCGCGCCGCTTCTCGCCGCCCGGGTCACCGGATTCGAGCGTCTCGCCGCAGATGCAGATTTCTGCTGAGAGCCGATCCTGCAATACCGGAATCGTCGTGTTGGGAATTTTCCCCTGATCGTGCAGCTCTTCGAGTTTCTCGAAAGCGCGGCCGAGCAGGGGGGCGAGCAGGTCTGTCGCGATGGAGCGGCTACGGAACAGTGCCGAGTGTTCCTTGTTTGCTGTAGCAAGCTGGTCGTCAAGCCGCTTGATTTCACGCTTCGCCTGATCGAGATCCTTTTGCAGCTTCTCCTTGTCACCCTTCTGGAGCGCGGCTGCGATTTTACGGTCAATGTCATCGACCTTCTCATCGAAGGCCCCGAATTGCTGCTTCGCGTCTTCGAGGTCGGCTTCGAATTTCTCCCGGTCGTTCTCCATCTCTTCGAGCCGCGACGCGATCCGGTTCAGCTCGCTGCCGCTGCCGACCTGTTTTGCTTTCCTGTTCACTTCCGATGCCGATTTGCGGACATGCTTGATCGCGTCGTCGATCACGCCGAGCCCCAGCAGGGAGCGTATAGCCCGCTGCACCCGCTCACGCTTGGTGGACAGGGCGACATCCGCTTCGATGAAGCTGAGCGCCCGGTCGCCATCGGTGAAGAAGACCTCCCGCAACTCTGGCGGCAACTCGTCATTGATCACCGCTTCCGGCGCATCAATCGGGCTTGCCCCTGTTTCGTTCAGCGCAAACAACTTGACGGTCGAGGCCGACCGGCGCGCCTGACTGTCCACATCCTCGAATGCCGAGCGTACGAGGCGGTATCGACGGCGCGTTTCGCGTACGTCACCCGACACCCGGCGATATGTTGTCAGCTCGAACTCGACGGTGGCCGTAATCGGAACGCGCTTGCCTTCGCTGGCATTCCAATCGATGGGATGGAGGCGAAAGCCTTCGCCCTTGCCGGGCAGGGCGGCGTCTCCGTAGAGCGCCCACTGCAATCCATGCAGGATTGTCGTTTTGCCCGACTCGTTCGCCGCCCGGATAACCGTCAGCTTCTTTTCCGGATCGCTGGAGAAATTAAGCTCCAGGTCGCGGAGCATCCGAAAATTCTGAAATTCAGCGCGGAGAAGTTTCATGAGTCCAGTTCCTCCGTACCAGTATCATGGCCGCGTTGTGCCGCAAGGAACCGTGCGGCGGCATTGCATTTTTCGTTAATCTTTTTCTGAATATTCGTTGCCGATACGCGGTGGCCCCGCTCGTATTCAAGAATCTCCGAGATCACCTCGATAAGTTCTTCTCTGTAGCCGTCGCATTTCTCATCTATCCCTTCGCATTGCTCAAGGATGATCGAGATGATCTTCTTGTCGTTCAATGGCATGTCTTTTCCCCCAAGCGTTACAGGTACGCGGCGTCCACCATTTTATCGATCATCGCCAGCGGCCCGTCCGGTCGGCCCGCATTTCTTGCAAGCCGTGCGAATTCCTGGGCGCGGCGCAGCTCAGCGCGCACCAGCGCACGCGCATCCGGGTCAAGCCCTTCATCCATCCCCGGCGGCAAGGCGAGCAGGTCATGAATGACACTGTGCGTCTTGCCGATCGCGCTGCATGTGCGCAGCAGGCGTCCACGCCGTTGTACCCATTGCCGTTCCACCGTTGTGCTCGCAAGAATGAACGCCTTGCATATCTGCGGTATGTTCACCCCTTCATCGAGCACGCGTTTGGCGGTCAAGACCTGTATCTCGCCATCCTGGAATGACCGGATGATCCGCTTGGTCTGGTCGCGGTTAGCAGTTTCTTCAGCCGTGAGCTGGTGGAACAGAATATTCTTGTCGCGGAGCAGCAGATTCACATTGTCGAGCTGGTCCGGCCCCTTGTCTGACGTATAAACCAGCGTGTGCCGCAAGCTGCCCGCATCCTCCTTGTCCAGAAGCTCCCTGAGCATCGAGACCTTGCCTGACGCCGTTTCCAGCAATGCGCGGCGGTCGCGCAGCAGCTTTGCCAGGTAATCATCGGGCTTACCGCCTTCGCCGCGCCAGGCATTCTGTTTGATCTTGCCTGTCAGGTCGAACCACTCACCCATCTCGCTTTCGGTGAGATAGACGGGGTGGACGTAATAGTCGTACTCAACCAGGCACCGCCCAATCGCTTCTTCAAGCGTGAATCGGAACGCGACGTCACCAAAGAAGTCGAATAACGCCTCCGTTCCTTCCTCGTCGTATTGACGTATCGGCGTGGCTGACAGGCCGAGACGGTGTTCGAAGAACTCCGGCGGATCGTTGATGAAAGACGGACGGCCAAGATTGTGGGCCTCATCCGCAATCAGGAGCCGCGCGCAATCGAATGACTTCACCGCATCGAGAAATTCCGGCGTGCAAAGTGTATCGTGGCTGACGACCACCGCTTCGATATCCGACAGACCGGTGCGAAGCCGCCGTTTGAGCTTCTGAAGCTCGCTTGCGCGTTTGGCGGCGCTGCCCGCCGTTGTCAGATTGACGGGCTTGATTCCGAACGGGGCGATTTCATCGCACCATTGTTCGATCAGCGGCACGTAGGGCGCGGCGACCACGATCAACAGTGGCTTATGCCCCTCGTAAAGCCGACGGGCTGCGATCATCGAAGTGATCGTTTTGCCCGATCCGGTCGCCATTTCCAGCACACCGCGATATCCGGCGTCGCACCAGGCGGCAACAGCCTTGCCCTGATGCTCAAACGGGCCGTCCTCGTATTCCAGCCAGTCCGGTATCGTGAACCCCGTGCCGGGGATTGAAGCCGGTTCGGCTTCGTATGACTGAGGCTCTTCCGCAAGGCCCGAAGCCTTGCCGTAGAGTGCCCGAAGCTCGTCTTCCGACGGTGGTGCTTCGGAGCTGTAAGTATGCAGCAGGTGCTGCCGTACGGCCTCCGGGAGCGAGATAACAAGGCAGTTTTCGTCCTTGTTCTCCCACAAGCGGCCGAATTCGTAGCGTAGCTTGTCCGTGATATAGCGCTGGTTCGGATCCTGCCACGACCGCGATACCGCAATCTGCTCGATGTTTTTCCTGATCCCCGCATAGGTCACATTGCTTGATCCATGCGCCGTGACGACATCCTCACGCTCTTCGAACAGCCAGACCTTCGGGTGAAAGAGCGCATCCTTCATCAAGGCGATCTTGATTTCGATACGTCTTTCCCGCAGCAGCCAAGACAGGCATTTCAATGTGTGCTGCTGAAGCAGGTCTTCCGTGACAGTCAATTCTTCCAGAATCCTGTCCGCGACCTCGTCCGCCGATTTCAGGCCGTCCTCAATAGCGGCTTGATCTTCGGCGCGCAGAAGCGGGCTTATGATGAGGCGGAAGCTGTTTTGCGAGCCGGCGATATAGGTTGCGAGTCCGGGCGCGAGGGCGGCCAGCACTTCGCTTGAGAAGAACCCGACCATACAGTCAACCTTGCCCGCCTCCTGAAATCCCGGAATCAGGACTTCTTCCGCGAGCGGATCGGTTGGCAGCATGTAAAGGGGGCGGACTCCGTCAAGCGACCGCAGTGAACGGTCTTGTGCCTCAACGGCCGTCTCCGGCTGTATTGCCGCCTGGTCAGTGACCACCTGAGCCCCCAGCTTTCTTTGTTCCCCCAGCTTCCGATTCGGGCCGCCGCAGTGGAAGGTCTGGTGCGACATTCTCGCGATTGCGTGCCACAAACTCGGATACAGCCCGACGGATCATCCACGCCGCCGATAGATCGAGCGCCGCTCCAATCCGGCTTAGCTCAGCGTATTCCTTCTCATCCAGAGTAACGGACAGGCGCACGCTGTTCTTTTTGCTTTTCGTCCGAGCCACAAGTACAACTCCCGATAGGTGCACCAGTTTTACACCAATTTGGCTCTTTTCCAATGGCGAAAGGGTAAAAATCGATAGTCGGCGCGTCCGGCGGAGCCGGACCGGGCGCTACTCGCGCCTTCGGCGCTCCCCGAGCCCCTGCCGCGCCGGGGCTCTGCAAGGTCTCGGCCCTCCAGTGACGCTCCCTCGCGCGTCGGGCCGCTAACGCGCCCCGATTCCTGGCCTGGCCTGTAACGGTGTGGCGGCGGCCATGGCCGCCGCTGTCATGCCGCTCATCGTGCTCCTTTCTGTGCAGCGGGCCGCGCCCGGGCCTTTCATCACGGGCAGCCTGGGGCCGGCGGCCCTCGCCGCAAGCGGTTTTTTCCCCGCCCTGGCGGGCTCCTCGCGCAGCAAAAAACAGCTTGCGCCTCCGTCCTTTGCCGTCCCCCGAGCGACTGCCGTGAAAGGCCGCGACGGGCGCGGCCGGCAATTGACGAAAGGAGTCATCACAATGAACATGCAATCCATCCAACTGGCCGATCTCAGGCCGCCCGCGCACAACCCGCGCAGTGTCATCGAGGACACGAGCCTCGACGAACTGGCCGCCAGCATTCGCGGCGACGGGCTGTTGCAGAACCTCGTGGTCGCACCGTCACGCGGCAAGACCTACCGCGTCATCAGCGGCGAACGGCGCTTCCGCGCCCTGAGGCTGCTGTGCGAGCGCGGCGATATCGACGAGACCTACCAAGTCCCTGTCGAGATTCGCGGCAAGCTGTCCAAACGCGACAAGCTGCGCATCGCCACGGTCGAGAACGTGCAGCGTGAGAACCTGGCCCCGGTGGACGAGGCCGAAGCGTTCGCGGAGCTGGCCCGCAACGGCGTCACGCTCGATGACATCGCAGCCGAAACCGGCAAGTCGGTCGGCACGGTCAAGCGCAGGCTGGCGATCGCGGGTCTGTGCGACGAGGTCAAGCAGGCCCTTCGCGAGAATCGCATCACGCTGGCGGTGGCCGAGGTCATGACGCTCGGTTCCCATGACCGGCAGCGCGGCATTCTCGAAGAGGTCACGTATGCGACCGAGAGGGGCTGGACGCCCGATATCGACGATATCAGGCACGATCTGCTGGACAGCAAACCGTCCGTGGCCGAAGCGATCTTTCCGGTCGAACGCTATACGGGCACCTTCACGAAGGATTTGTTCGCAAGCGACGATCAGACCTTCTTCGACGACACGGACCAGTTCCTCGAATTGCAGGAACAGGCTGTCAACGAGAAGGCCGAACAGCTCCAGGCCGAAGGCGTCACGGTGGAAGTCACCAATGCCTATTCGATTCCGAACTGGCAGTACCGGGACGCCGAAGACGGCGAGGACGGCATCACGATCATCAACCTGTCCCCGCAGGGGCATGTCGATATCCGTGAGAACGCCGTTCCCTACGATCTCGACCGTGACACCGCGACGGCGACCGCCGATACTCCGGCGGCCCCATCGAAGCCGAGACCGGCCTACAGCACGCCGCTGTGCCGTTACATGGCGTATCACAAGACGCTGGCCGTTCAGGCGGAGCTTCTGGCCCATCCCAGGGTCTGCAAGATTCTCGCAATCGGTCGGCTGATCGGTAATCACGACGCTCATGAAGCCTTGCATGCCTTCGAAGAGCTGGACGAACCGCCGGCAAGCTACGTCACCGTCAATGAGACCGCTGCGAGCTGTATCACCCATCTTCCGATCGAAGGCCGCGAAGATGCGCCCGCATGGATACGGCTGAAATATCTCTCCTGCGATCCGGCGGCGCTGTACGGCACGCTGAAGGAATTCAGTGATTCCGAACTTGATGCGTTGCTGGCGCTGCTGACCGCGCTGGAATTCGGTCAATCCCATTGCAACGCGCTCGATACGGACGAGAAGAGCCTGTTCAACCATGTTGCACGGGACCTCGACGTCGCCATGCGTAATCACTGGACGCCGGATGCGGCTTTCCTGTCCCGCCGCACCAAGGACCAGATTACGCAAATTGCTGGCGAAGCCGGAGCCTTGCAGAAAGGGCCGTTCGCCCGTCTCACCAAGTCGGATCTGGTGAAGCTGATGGAACGTCACTTCATACAGGCAGCCGAAGCGACCGATCCGAACGAGGATCAGCAACGCGCCAATGCGTGGCTGCCCGAAGCGATGCAGTTCCCGGCCATCGATCCGGTATCTATCGAGTCCGCTGACGCGGAGGCCGACTCCTCTTCCGAAGAGGCGGACTGACCGCGGTCACTTGCCGTCCGGTGCTCTCGCGCCGGGCGGCTTTTTTCATTCCTATAGCGTCATGCGTCGAATACGCACTGACCCCATAACTCCGCAATTGTATACTCCGACAGAAACGGTAAGGCTCGCTTGTTGCGGCGCATTGGCGCGTAGCATCAGATTTCGCCGCGCCGGACACGACGTTCGTGCTTGTAGTCGAAGCATTGAGACATCCGTCCGACAAACTTTCCTTTGTGGAAGCGCCATTTCGGCTGGTCATCAAGGGTCGTGGTGAAAATGTCGCCGGCCAAGCTCAGGCCAACGCCGTAGAAGATACGAACCAACACCAGGTCGTAGACGCGAAATACCAGCTTGTTGAATTTGTTGAGTGTGGCGACTGTTTCCATGCCGGGTGACTCGCCCCGCCGGGAGCGCGCCATGGTGCTTTCAAACTGGGGCACACTCGCATGGACATATTGCGATAGTTCGCTGTACAGAGACAGTGCCTCGGCGTTCGCTTCTTCCGGCTTTTCAAACTCCTCGAAATATAGCAGTTCGTCCACATAGTCTTCAAAGCGCTTGCCTTTGTCACCAAGTCCCGCAAGCCGGTCTTCGAACGTGGTGGCATCGTCATGCGTGTCTCGCGATGACAACTTCACGGCGGCTTCCAAAAGGAAACGGAGCTCACGCCGTGCGGCGTTTTGCATCCCTTCTTTGGCACAGAACATCACAGCGAGTGCCGCCTCACTCAGGTGCGGCGCAAACCGGAAAAGCAAATAGTCCTCGCCTGCCGAAAAACGACTGCCCTGCAGATGCACATAGCTCTGTGCCAGCAGCATATGAGCAGTAATCGATTCAAGGTAATTCAGGGCATCCTGAAAAGGCCGCGACTCTAAAACCTCCGCCACATAGCGTTCGCGTTCGGCGCGGAGTTCCTTGCCTACTGATTCCAGCGGATCATCTTCACTCATTCTTCAATGTCACTTTCTGCAAGTGCCTTGTCGAGGGCATTAACGATCACGTTCGCATCCAAGAAAAAGCCCGTTGCGCTGGAATAGGTTGCCCGCAGCATCATGCCTGCCAGCCTGTGGCTGCGCGGTTCGTCGTCTCCTACCCAGAAAACTGGCGTTCCGCTCAGGCCGTCCAAGGTGGAGAACGGTGATAAGTCCCGAAACTTGACTTCATAGCAATGGTCCATTGCTGCTGGCCCGTCAAGGTCCGCTTCCAGTTGCGCTGCTCGCTCATGCATAACCGAGTTATCGTAGTCGATGGCAGAAAGGTCGTGAGGGAACCCCCTCATGATGAAGTGACCGTCATCATCAGGACGCCAGATCAATTTACGGAAGGGAACAGGGTATGGTGGCTGATCGCCAAACTCTTTGTCACTGTAAAGGGTGCGCTCCAGCGGAAAGAACACGATATCACGCCAGTCCGGGTCATCATCTCCAGGATTTGCCGTTGAGTTCAGTTTATCGGCCCTGATTGTGATTTGCGCATTGTGCGGAACAAAATGGCGGGAACCCTGATGAAAAAGAACTCTGATCGCGTCCGCATCATAGTCCGCCACAACATGCCGTGCGGTCACAGCAAAATCCTGGTCCCCGTAGCGGCACAAAAAGCAGGTCCCACGGCCTGTATACTCAAAACCATTCACGGCATTCTCAAATATCATTCGTCTTGAACAATTTAGCATATCGATAACACGCATCGCGAGACCTCCACCGTCAAAGTACCTGTTTACAGACATGTAAATCCACCGCTGGACGAAAATTTTCCCTGGCCGCCGAAAGCGCTGATCCGAACGAGTATCAGTGATCCGCGAAGAAGCAATCTGTCCGGCAGAGCTCATTACTTGCGGACTGGTCCGATACACATCGCGATATTCCAGGTGATGACGGCAACCTCAGCATCCTCCGCTTTGCCATGACCTCAAATCCCTGACGCTGAAATATTCTCGACTGTAGCCCCGTCGCGTTCCCTGTTGTCCAATCGCCTTCGGCTGATGTCCTGATGTGAATCCCTGTTTGGGGGCTTCCAGCCGTTGAGGCGTTACCTCGCTGGCGCCTGTTTCTTTGCTGGCCGCGCTCTGTCCTGACCTTCCTGTCCTTCTGATTACTGCCACCGACCGACATTGGCCGGTGGGGTTTCCGATCATCCCGCCATCACTCCTGTAGGCCGGTGTCACTCATTTACGCCGGACCCTGGCCGCTGCCGTGCGCGGCGCAATCCCGAGCCCTGCCGGGTGCGGACGGTCGCTCCCGTGTTGCTCCGACTGCGTCTGCGCGCCCGCTCCATTCGCTGTCCGCAGGTTTGCGCCGCGCCCGCCGACGCGGCCGGACGGGAGGCGTACTTCGTTCACAACCAACCAACAGGAGAAAACAGATGGCTAAGACGAATAACAGGAAACCCGACTTCAACGTCTACATGGTCTCGGGCGGCGGCAAGGACAGGAAAGGCTTCTGGACCAAGATCGGCGCGGCCTGGAAACACGAGGACGGCGAGGGCTTCAACGTCTCTCTGGAAGCTTTCCCCACCAACGGGCAACTGGTCATCCGCGCGCCGAAGGCGAAGGACGACAACGGGGAATAACGCGAACAGGGGCCGCTCACCAGCGGCCCCTTCGCTTTTCAGGACACGAATTTCGGAGACAGGATCATGTCAAAAATCAAGGAGCTTTACGAGAACGTCACCAACCGCATCATCGCCGAGCTTGAACAGGGCGTGCGCCCGTGGGCGAAGCCCTGGAACGCGGAACACGCAGCCGGGCGCATCACGCGGCCGCTACGACACAACGGTGTCGGCTATAACGGCATTAACGTCCTGATGCTGTGGTGGTCCGCCCAGGATCGCGGCTTCATCTCGCCTTACTGGCTCACTTTCCGGCAGGCGAAAGAACTTGGCGCTTTCGTCCGCAAGGGCGAGAAGGGATCACCCGTCGTTTACGCCAACACGATCAGCAAGACCGAGCAGAACGACGCCGGCGAGGATGTCGAGGTGAATGTCCCCTTCATGAAGGCATACACGGTGTTCAACGCCGACCAGATCGACGGGCTGCCCGAACACTACACGCAGCTCGCCAAGCCGGTCATCGATCCGGTGCAGCGGATCGACCGCGTGGAAGCGTTCTTCCGCAACACAAACGCGGATATCCGCACCGGCGGCGGACAAGCGTACTACGCCGTTGGCGGCGATTACATCCAGATGCCGCCCTTCGAGGCGTTCAAATCCGCTGAAAGCTACTACGCGACCCTCGGTCACGAAACGACGCACTGGACTCGCCACCCGTCGCGCCTCGACCGCAGCTTCGGCCGCGAGAAATGGGGCGATGCCGGGTATGCCCGCGAGGAACTGGTCGCTGAGATTGGCGCGGCGTTCCTTTGTGCCGACCTCGATATCGAGCCCGCGATCCGTGAGGATCACGCGCCCTATATCGCGAACTGGCTCAAGGTGCTCGAAAACGATCACCGCGCCATCTTCACGGCGGCTGCGCACGCGCAGCGCGCCGCGGACTTCCTCCACGGCCTCCAGGACCCGGCGGGTCAGGCCGAACAGCAGGAAGACAGCGATGACGATGAAGACCGGGCCGCCGCTTAGGCGGCCCTCCCTTCGTTTTTTCACAGTCATTGTATCAACGTGCGCGCTCCGGCAAGGACGCGCACCGCGTTGTTCGTATCAGAACGATCCAGCGCGCCGCCTCCGGCGGCACGTCCCTGCCTTTCGCTTGCGCGCGTTGATGCCGCGATCGCGTCGGCTCCGAAGGGATGCCGGTCCTTTGTCTCACCAAAGGGATGGTCTGGCAGGAGCGTCTGTCAGCTATCCCCTGTGGTCATAGCCCCGCTAGGGTTTTGCGACGAAGGCTCCGGCGCTTGCCCTGCGTCTGTGCCTGCGCCACGGTGCGCCGGTCGCACCTTTACGCGGTGCCTGCCGGGTATGGCCTGGCTGTGTCGTTGATTTCGAGGTCTGTGTCTGCGTTTCGCGCATGGCCCTGAGCCGGGCTTCCGGCAGGGAACCGACGACCGAGGCGCGGGCCTCTTCGTCCGACCATGCCAGCCGCTCGGTATCGTCATGGCCGACCGTCCGCCTTGCCCGGCGCACGGTGTCGCCGACCTGATAGGCGTTCTTGCCCTCGCTGGCGACGACCTCAAGCTCCAGCTTTTCGTTGCCATCAACCGGATCGAACAGAACCTGCGCCGTGACCGCACGGTCGCCGACCTTCACGCGCTGGCCCCGGTTATACCGGTCGGGCAGGAACACGCCTTCATGCCAGCGGATTACGTCGCCCTCGATGAACTCAGGCCCGCAGACAATCCACTGTTGATGCCTCATGGCGCGCCTCGTTCCGCGTGTTCCGCCATGACCGGCGGCGCGACCGCCGGTGTGCCCTCGGTCCCGCGCAGTTGCGCGGAGACGACATGGACGCCGCACATATTGGCCTTGTCGATACATGCGCCCTTCAGATGCGCCGTGCGGAAATCCGCCCCGTCGAGGAAGGCCCCCGATATGTCGGCGCCGCGCATATCCGCGCCCCTGAAGAACGAGCCGCGCGCATAGGCGTCGAACAAACTGGCCCCTTCGAGGTTCGTGCCCTCGAAATCCGTCCAAGCCAGCGCCGCCGCGCCGAGATCGGCCCCGGCCATGTTCGCGCCCTCCATGCAGGCACCGTTGAGATTGGCGTGGCGCAGATCGGCTTCCTCCAGATCTGCGCTTTCAAGGTCCGCCCACCACATGCCGGCTGCGACCAGCCTGGCGCGGCGCAGCCGCGCGCCGCGCAGGCCGGCATTCTTGAGGGAACAACCGTTGAGGTTTATGTCTTCGAGATCGGCCCCGGACAAATCCGCGCCGCTCAGGCAGACGCCTTCGAGATTGCAGCCGGATAGATCGGCACCGGCCAGACGCGCCTGCCTGAGATAGCCGCCGCGCAAATCCAGCCCCGCCAAACAAAAAGCCTGCCCCTCGGGCAGGCCATGATGGCGCATATGGCGGCAGAGTTCGGAAACGGTGCCGAACTCCATGACGCCGAGAAACGTGCCGCTGGAATCGATGATACGAATATCAAACGGGGTTTGTTGTTTGAACATCTCCATTTTTTATCTCCCTTATAGAATGGGAGATATTATACACGTCAGAGTCGAATCTAATATTAACGGCGCAATTCTTTATTAAATATCCGGGATTTACTGTCAGCTCCCCGCCTGGTCGTAATGCTCCGGTGCCATGGGGTTGGGGTCGGCAAGCTCGTTTAAGGTCGAATGGAAATAGGGCAGCTTCTGCGCCCGGATCGGGCGGAGCTCAGCGCCGAAGAACAGCAGCTCTTCATTCGGTCCCAGATTCATCACTTCGTCCGGCGTCATCAGCGGACGGCCCGTCTCGCTGATGTTTTCCCTGTCGCCGCTCGATCCGCTCGACCACACCGTGGTCTTGCCAAGCAGGTCGGACGCGTATTTCGCGGTGAAGAGATCGTTGGTGCCGAAGAACTGCACGATCCGTGAGTTACTGACGAAGCTCTCCCAGCGGTCACCATAGGTGTCCTTGAGCTGGCTGAGATTTTGCAGGATCGGCCACATCTTCACGCCGTAGCCTCGACCCTCTGCTATGCCGCGCTCTGCAATCCGCAGATGCCCCAGCGCGGCAAATTCGTCGAGCAGGAACAGCACGCCGGGCTTTGTCGGGCCTTGCGTTCGGGAAAGCGCCGTCAGGCTCAGTGTGATCATCAAGCGCAGCCAGCGGGCGAACTGGCCGCCGACATGTTCAAAGGGCAGGCAAAGATAGATCGTCATCGGTTTGCGCTTGAGGTCCACCAGGTCGAAATCCGACGTGCCCAGCACCAGCCGCATGCGGTTGCTATCGAGAAATTCCGTATGGCGTTGCGCGGTCGAGAGGACTGCCGGGCCTTCCCGGTCGGATTTCGACATGAAGCGGTTCGCGGCCGATGCGACCAGGCCGTCAGCATAGGGCGCGCGCGACATGGCCTGGAGCGTGGCCGTCCAGTCTTCCGGCCCCTGAGACAGGAGCTTGCGCACCGTGATCAGGTTGCGCCGCTCCGGTGTCTCCACAAACGCGACGTAGAGGATCAGGCCCTTTAACAGGGACTCGGCCTCATCGGCGAAATGCCCTTCGACGCCGGACGTGCCCTTGTCGCGCAGCACGAGGGCGTTCGCCATCATGGCGGCGTCATCGCCCACGTCTTCGCTGTTGGTGTCCAGCCAGTCGAGCGGGTTGAAGGCCGAGCAGGGCAAATCCCACGGCGGGTCGCTATGCAGGCCCCACGGGTTCAGGACGTGGACCTCCTGGCCCATCGCGCGGCGATGCCGTGCGGTGATGGCGGCGTTCTCGCCTTTCGGGTCGTTGCAGATCACCGAGCCCTGCCACAAGAGCAGGTTCGGGATGATCGAGCAGACGCCTTTTCCGGCCCCGGACGAGGCGACCGTCATGAGATGGCCGTCGCCGTCGAACCACAGCCCTTCATCGGTCAGGTCCGGGTACTGGCCGAGATAGACGCCGCCCTTATCCAGCAGACCGGCTTTCTTGATCTCCTTATCGTCGGCGAACCGGGCCGAGCCGTGACTCGTCAGTTCGGGCTCGTCGATGGTCTCGCCGAAGAATCTTTCGTAGGCACGCACGCCGATAATGAGGCAGACATAACCGAGCGCCGCGACGCCGGGCCAGAAGGTGACGATGGTCTGCATGCGGGCGAAGTTGGCGTTATCGCCGGTGACGCCATCGGCATAGAGCAGGAGGGGAAAGCCCAGCCCCAGGCAGAGCTGCCACAGACGGATATGCCGCCAGCGCCATTGGTTCTCATCTTCATCGTCGTCCTCGTCATCCTCCGGCTCTTTTGCCGATTTGGGGATGCCGAACAGAGCCAGAACGCCAAGCCCCAGAAATATGAACCCGGCCGCCACCGATGACCTTGCCGCGTGCCCCCACGCAAGGGGCATATCGTCGCCGGTGAGGGCGATCGCGAGGAACGGAACGGCGATGCCGATCGCGGCGAGGGTGAGGAGTTCGCGGGCTTGTATGTTCACATTTACGGCCTTCCGTTTGTCGCCATTTTGTTCTACAAGGAGTCGATGCGATTTGTGCAAGGCAAATCGCATCTCCATCGGTGTCGCATCGCGACACAAGCGGGGCCGGATAACGGCCCCGAGCATGCGCGGATCATAACTCCGCGCGCCGTCCGCAGGACGGCCCACAGGCGCAAGTGTTAATGGCGTCTTAAGCATATCCATGATAGAGTTGATGATCCAGATTTGCCGTTAAGGTTGGAGGCAAGCCGTGAACGGTATCACCGTTCAGACGGCCCGGCCCCGCCGTTGCGGGACTCGGGCCTGGCTTGGCAAGGGGCTCTCCGGCCCCCGTTGCATCCCCCGGCCAGCGTTTCGGCGCTGGACAAACGACCGGGTTTCCGGCCCCGGTACCGGCCAGCCCCCTTCGGGCTGGACACCGCGTTAAGGCGCTTCGCCCTTGACGATCCCGACCGCTGTTTCGGCAGCGGCTTACGACCAGCATCCGTGCTGGAGCGGCCAACCCCTTCGGTTGGATGCGGCGTCGGGTTTCGGCCCGACATGACGAGCAGGACACGCCGCCCCTGCACCCCGGCGAGAGGGTTCGCGCAACCCCCTCGACCCCGCGACAGGGGGATGCCCCCTGTACCCGCACCAGCAGCCATGCTGGACCCGGCCAGGGGAGGCGCCCCTGGATGCGCATGAGACCGACGGCGGAGGGCGGCGGTATGGCAACCAAAAAAAGCGAAAAACGGCAACGCAACAAGACGGTCCATATCCGCCTGACCGACGCGGAGCATGCGGCCCTTCTCGCCGCCGCCGATAATGCCGGCCTCACGCTTGGCGCCTACATGCGCGCCGCCGCGCTCGGGTCACCCGGCCCCCGCGCCGCACGCAAGCCGCCCGTCGTCAGGGAGGAGCTGGTGCGCATTCTCAGCCAGCTCGGCAAGATCGGCTCCAACGTCAACCAGATCGCCCGCGCCGTGAACAGCGGCGATGACCCGAACGGCCTGTCCGACGACATCAAGGCCGCTGTGGTCGCCCTCGCCGAAATCCACGCAGCCGCCGCCCATGCGCTTGGGTGGAAGCCGGGGATGGACGCATGATCATCACGGGCAACAGCATCGGCTTCTCACTCGACCTGGTCACGCGGCTCCTGGACGACGTATCGGAGAACACTCGCGTCGAGGCGCTTGAGTTTCGGCATGTGGCGGTGTGGGAGGTGAAGGAAGCCCTTTCCGATATGCAGTTGCTTGCCTCCGGCACAATGGGCCGGAAGGGCCTCTATCACGCCAAAATCCGCCCCGCCCCCGAGTACAGTCTCACGCGTGAGCAGTGGTTCCATGCCGCCGACATGCTGGAGCAGGAGCTGGGCTATGACGACCTGCCGCGTGTTCTTGTCCTGCATGAGCAGGGCGACCGTGCCCATCTTCATGCCATCTGGGGGCGCACCGATATCGACACGATGACGCTGCGCCCGGACAGCTTCACCTATGCCAAACATGAGCGGGCCGCCCGCGCCCTGGAAGCCGCGTTCGGCCATGAAGCCGTTCCGAGCTGGCGGGAGTCCGACCCGGACGGGCGGTCCGAGCCGGACGGGCGGGAGGGCGCGTCGTGATTATCAAGGGCGCAAGCCGCGCGGCCCCGGCCAAGCTTGCCAAGCACCTTGAGCGCGAGGACACGAATGAGCGCGTCGAGGCGCTGGAGTTCCGGGACGTGCCGCTGGAAGACCTGGAGCACGCCCTGCGGCACATGCAGATGCTTACCGCCGGGACGCGCGGCTACAAGGGCCTTTACCACGCCAATATCGACCCCCATGCCGATTATCCCATGACCCGCGAACAATGGGAGCGCTGCGCCGACGTGCTGGAGCAGGAGCTGGGCTTCGAGGGCCAGCCCCGCGTCATCGTTCTGCACAAGAAGGAGGGCCGCGAGCATATCCATGTCGTCTGGGCGCGCACGGATGTCGAGACGATGACGTTGCGATCCGACGCCTTCACCTACGGCAAGCATGAACGCGCCAGCGCCCGGCTGGAGGAAGAGTTCGGCCACGAGCACGTGCCCGGCAAATGGTACAAGCGCGACATGGAACAAGAATTGCCCATGGCGGAGTTGAACCACGCCGAATGGCAGCAGATGGAGCGCAGCCAGCTCGACCCGCGCGAACGCAAGGCGGAGATCACCGGCCTGTATGAACGCGCCGATAACGGCCAGGCGTTCCGGAACGCGCTTGAGGATGCGGGTTATCTGTTGGCGCGGGGCGACCGCCGCGCCATGGTGGTGGTCGATATCGCCGGCGAGGTCCACAGCCTCAACCGCCAGATCACATCCGCCAAGGCGAAGGAAATCCGCGAAAAGATCGCCGATATCGATATGTCGGCGTTGCCGGACGTGAACGCGGCCCGCGAGCTGCAAGAGCAGCGCCGCGACGCCCGCAACAGCGCGAAGGGCCGCGCAGACGCGGAAGAAGGCCTGACCGAGACCCCGGAAATCGATCAAGGGCCGGACGGTGCGGATCAGTCGCAAAACCGGGATGCGCCTGCGCAAGACGCGCCGCCCATCCTGGCCCCGGAAGACCCCGCGCTTATGGAAGCCCGCGCCGAGCTGGAACAGAACCATGAACGCCGCAGGGCGTATTTCGAGCAGGACTGGGAAAAGCGCATCGCGCGCGAGATGGATCTGGTCAATCGCCAGATTCAGGAGCGGCGCGAGATCGAGCGCAAAACCGACTGGAAGGAAATGGAAGGCAAGTCGGGCTTCGAGCGGTTCGATCACAAGCTCAAGGACCGGCTCGACCGCAAGCGCGTCAGGGACCGTCACGACGAACGCCAGGCTCGCGAGAAAGAACGAGACGCGCGCGACGAGCAGCGCCGCGAGGCCCGCATGGAAGAACTGCTGCGCGATCGTGAAAACGACCGCGCGAAGATGGAGTGGACCTTCGAGCGCGAGCACCGCCAGCTTGAAGATATGCACCGCCGCGAACAGGAGCGCGCGCGGCAGCAGGAGCTGGACCGCGCCCGCGATCCAAGCCCGCCCGACTTTGATCCATCCGGCGACCGGCCACCCGACCGTGGCGGTGGCTACGACCGATAAGCGGTCCTTCCGGACGGGAGGAGCAGGACCGCAGGACCGGACAACCCGTCGATCCTGAACCACCGCAGGCACGGTTCAGCCTCAAGAGGCTGTTCAACAAGCTCACCGGGCTGCTGGGAATCCGGGCGCTGTTCAACTGGTTTGCGAGGCCGCGCGGCCCACGGCCGGAGCCGATCCAGATCGACCCGGCATGGTTCCCCGTGCCACAGCCGACGCCCGCGCCCGCGGATGAATGGCTGCCGCCGGGGCTGGTGCCGCCCAAGCCGCATCTGCCAGCTTGGGAGCCGCCCTGGACGGCGGTGTTCGAGCCCCCTTGGGTGCCGCCATGGGAGCGAGCGTTTGCGGCGCAGCCGGAGGCGACAGAATTGCCGGGGGCGTATTGGGAACAGGATGATCCGGAGGATGATCTGTACCCGGAAGATGACCCCTATGACTATGAGTGCGACCCATACGCCTTTGCGGAGGATAACCCGGGCTGGGCTGACGACCTGCCCGATCCGGAGCCGGAAGACGACGACATCTATGTCCGGCCCGGCGATAAGGTGCCGTTCGATGCCGGAGAGCTGTTGCGGAGCTATTACGTGGTTGGTCTCGGCGACGTGCATGTTTATGCGCGCCTTCATCCCGACGATATGGACTTGGACCCGGATCAGATCATCGAGCCCGGCGAGCTGAGGCAGGACTTCAATCTGCATTTCCGGCCCAAGGGGCCGAAAAAGCCGAAGTAGAATCTGCTAACGGCCATTCTCGGTGCCTTCGTGACCGCTTGCCCGTGCCGCATTGCCGTACAAGGTGGGCAAGGGCGGTTCCCCAGCGGCTGGCGGCAATCCCACTCAAAATGGCGCAGAAATGGCTAAGCACGCCCAGCTATCCACCACGGCAATCTATGGCAATGCCATCGGGGCCGAGGAACAGGCGATTGCCGAGCGGATGAGGAGGTAGAATAAAGGCCGACGCGGGATAGGCCGGATTCTAGTATTCCCTGTGTCGAAAGATTTTTCGGTACTCTTTCATCACAGAAAAGAAAGCTCCACTCTCTCCATTATCTCGCTTTTCCCGATACTTAAACGGCAATTAAAGTTATGTAAATACAACCTGTACTAGACTTTGTCTTTGCATATTTAGCGGACATATTTTCTGTGCGGGAGTTTGTATTATGAGATGTCTTTTCTATGGGCTTTTGTTTGTTTTCGTACTCCTGACAGAAACCGCCCCGGCGCACGCCACATCCATATCCAGCGGCTCAAAAACCCAGGGCGCGATCACCCAGGGCGGGAGCATGACCTACACCTTTGACGGTGATGCCGGTCAGGGCCTGATCCTGCAAGGATATTCCACCCAATACACGGTCAAGATCAGCGTCACCCGACCCGGCGGTGTCTCGTGGATCAACAACGCCACCGAGCGCGTCACCAACACCCTGCCGGATACGGGCACATATTCCGTGAAGATCGAAGCCGCCCTGCCGACGGATAGCGGGGCGTTCGACCTCTGGCTGCTGATCGGGGGCGAGAGCGTATGCTGCGGTTCGCTGACCAGCGGCGGCAGCGAAAGCGGCACGCTGGATACCAACGGCCTGGACAGCTACCAGTTCACCGGCACGGCGGGCGAGGCCGTGATTCTGCACGCCGACGCGGCGTCATACGACGCCAAGATGATGGTCTATGATACCGGCCGACGCCTGATCTGACTCAAAGGGGGATTCCCAAGTCGCCCTGGATGTGATTCGGTAGAGTCGCATGATATGGGGTGCGAGATGCCGAAGACACTCAAGATATCCGAAGAATTGAG
>JGI12109J20283_10132418_pt1 | contig 26100 bp, 22 predicted proteins | sample ElkSlonscriptome_12_FD_20283 | JGI IMG/M metagenome (IMG submission 20283)
GTTCGGGGTCGTCGGTGCCTACGCCGCGACGTTCGTCATGCGTCGGATGAGTGCGGCCGAGGTGCACGCGGCGGTGACGATCGAGTCCCTGGCCTTCGCCGTGGCGACCGCCACCATGGTGGGACTCGTGTTCGGGATCGTGCCGGCCAGCCGGGCGGCACGCCTGTCTCCCGTCGACGCCATGCGGACCGAGTGACGGTCAGCGCGACTCCGTCGACGCATGCAGGACGACGTTGCCGCGCTCGAAGTCGAGGATCGCACGGACGGCTTCGTCGATCGCGGCCAGGTCGTCGCCGTCCCACGAGCCGGCGTGCAGGACGAGCTGTCGTTCCAGGACCACGGTGTCGCCGCCGACGACGACCCAGGCGCGGTACTGCATCGCCTCGTGATCGACTTCGACGGGCTCGAAGCCCTCGATTCCGTTCCAGGTGGGTGGCTTCGGAAGTTCGACCGACCACCGGTATTCCAGCGGCCAATGGACGAAGAAGGGGGGACGCTCGACCCCGGTCCATGTGTCGAAGACACTGTTGCCGAAGACCGTGGGGCCCGGGACTTCCCAGGTGAAGCTCCGATCCGGGACGTCGATGCGTACGCCGAGGGCGACGGGCAGGGCCGACGACGCGTCTTCGGACACGGCCACGCCGGGGAAGCGCGTGGACCAGTGGTCCTCGTCCGGCTCGTCGATTCGGGCGTCGGCTTCGTAGCGGCCGCGCGCCGATGCGCCGTCGGCGGCGAAGCGGATCACCTCGTAGGCTCGATGGGTTTCACGCGGCGGCTCGGGCGGCGTGCGGAGCATGCGCGTGAGACGGCTGCGACGGAGTGCGAACAGATAGCGCGGGATGATCTTCTCGGGCGCACGTGGTCCGCCCTTCCAGGCGGATTTCCAGAGGTCGTCGAGTTGCCGATCGATCTCGGGATCGATGAACACGACCGTGTTGTCGTACAGACCGACGTCGAGGCGGCCCGGCTCGAGGCCTTCGCGCGTGGGGCAGTACCAGCGCTGGATCGTGAAGTCCAGGCTGACGGGCGCGACGACCATGTCGGTGAATTGCCAGCGTCCCGTTGCTTCGAGGTCGAGAGGACCGAGGCGTTCGTCGCGCACGAAGCCCAGGATCACGTCGACGCCGACCGCACGGACGAGGCTCGCGAAGAGTGCCGCGCGCTCCAGTGGGTTCGCTTGGCCGGACTCGATCACGTCCAGCATCGGGCGAACCCGCAGGTCGCGCTCGCTGCGGCCGAGGTCGGGATTGCCCGCGATGTCGTTGGATTCCCATTCGAGGGGCTGGCGCCAACCCGACATCGACGTCGGGCCGGTGCGCGTTTCGAGGCCGCGGAGCACGTCGAAGACGTCGAGGGCCTGAACTTCGTTTCCGTCCTCGAACAACGGGCCCGGCACGGGCGTTCGTTCCAGACGAATCGATTCCTCCAGCCACTCGAAGAGGAGGTCGACGCGTTCGGCGTCGGTGCCGCCGCGCGTCGCGACGTCGAGAGCCAGAGTGCGCAGCTCGAAGTCGTCGCCGAGCCAGCGGGTCGGTGAACCGACGTCGAGGGCGGCCCACTGGTCCCAGTCGTTGCGGAGCAGGAGGATTCCCAGATCGCCGTAGAAACGGCCGCGCCGGGTGATGCGGACCTGGGGTGCCCGTGCGTATTCCGGCGGGGCGAAGATCGCGTTCTGGCGCGCGCGCAGGTTGAGCGCGTCGATCTGCACCCAGCTCGGCTGGCCGTCGCGTCGCTCACGGATCTCGTGCTCGATCTCGTAGTCCGTCGCTCGCAGGGGCTCGGCCCAGTAGATGACCTCGGCGCCGCTCTTCACGTGGACGCGGGTTCGCATCACCGGATGGTTCGTGAGCAGATCCTCGAGGTGATGCTCCACGCCGTAGGGGATCTCCGAGACCGTGGTCCAGCCCCAGGCGTCGCCCGGCCGCAGGTTCTCGAAGGTCACGATCGGCGGATCCGCGGTATCCACGGGATCGTCGCTGCCGCCGACCCGCGCGACCCGCTCGACCTGCCCCTCGCGGCGGACGATCCAGGCGCGGACGCGGACGAGGAAGGATGGGTCGACCGGGATCTCGACGCGCGACGGAACACCGTCACCTGCGCGCCGGACGAGATGCACGCGGTTCTCCGTTCGACTGGCATCGAAACGGGTGCACTCGACGAGGAGAGTGCGCGCGAGGGCGACGACGTCGGCGTCCATGGTCCCGGAAAGGGTCTCGGCACCGCGAGAGAGTACGTCCACGCGGGCGCGGAGAGCGTCGTCGTCGAGGTCCGCGATCGAGAAGTTCGCGGCCGCAGAAAGGGGTCCGATCAACAGTAGAACGGGAATCCAGGCCAGTCCTGTGAGTCGGCGCAGACGGGGCATTTGCGTCTCCTGGAGACTTGGGATCTGGCCGGGAACCGCCTTCAGGTTGCGGGCCCGACTGGTCGACCGTCAAGTGCCGCGGTACGGTTGGGGGCGCCACGGGACCCCTGCCGATGTGATCGGAGTACGGCATGCGAGATCAGAAGCGCCACGAAGGTGTCGAGCCCACCGACCACGTGGTCGTCCACGATGACCGACGAGTCCACGAAGGCAAGCTCCTGAAGATCGACCGCGCCGACGTGGAGCTGCCCGGGGGCGCACGGACGATCCTGGAGTCGATCCGGCATCCCGGTGCGGCCGCGGCCCTTCCCTTCGTCGACGACGATCACGTTCTGCTCGTCCGACAGTACCGACACGCCATGGGTGGCTACATCCTCGAGGCACCGGCGGGAAAGCTCGACGACGGCGAGCCCCCGATCGTGTGCGCGCGCCGTGAGGTCCAGGAAGAGGTCGGTCATCTCGCGCAGAAGCTCGAGCCCCTGGGCGCGATCTTCACCACGCCGGGCTTCACCGACGAGGTCATCTGGCTGTACGAGGCGCACGACCTGATCGAGAAGGGTCTCGACCACGAAGAGGACGAAGTGATCGAGGTCCAGACCTGGAGTTTCGAAGAGGCCGTCCTGGCGGTCCAGGACGGGCGGATCCGCGATGGGAAGACGGTCGCGGTCATCCTGCACGCCGCACTGCGACGCCGCGTGGCCACCGAAGCGCGGCCCGAGTGAATCCGGAAGTGATTGCTTGACGGATGCAACGTCGGCGGGCGGTCCGTCGTACACTCCCGGTCACCCGACACGATCCGAGTTCTCGCCGCGGAGATCCCATGGTTCCTGCATTCGCCCACGTCACCTGGCCGACTGCCTTCGAAGCCTTCGGGCCGATCGCTTTCGTCGTCGTGGTCGCGACGCTCCTGGTCGAGGTACCAGTGCTCAAGACGGCGCTGGGTCTGAAATGGGACGACGCCTTCGGCAGTGTCTTCTTCGCACACCTGCTCGCGATCGTCGCCTTCCTGCTGATCGCGATTCCCTTCACGCCGCTCGTGCGCGATGCGGCCACGACTTTCGAGCTCGACACGAGTACGTGGTGGACGCCCTGGTGGTCGCGGTTGCGCTGGATCGCTCTCACGCTTCCTGGCCTGTTGTGGCCCGGCGCGCGTGAAGCCATGGGGTGGACGGTCGACGACGGTGTCGGACAGACCGTCGCCATCGCCGGTTCGGTGCTGGTGCAACTGCTCGTCGTGCGTTCGGTGTGCGACCTGCGTTGGTCGCTGCGCAACATCGGCACGATCATCGGTGTTGCGGCGCTCACCGCGAGTGCGATCGTGATCGTCCTGAGGTGGCCGGACGGTGCCGAGGACGACGGATCCGCGGACGCACCCGTCGAGGGCTGATCGCGGTCAGGCCAAGGCCCAGGTCTCGGCGTCGTCGATGTCCTCGAAGAGACCGATCTCCACGCCTTCCATGTCGACGTCGGCCGCGAGCTTCTTCCAGCGCTCGACTTCCTCTGGCGGCAGCAGGACGGCCATGCGCTCGCCCGGTCGCTCCGGGTGCAAGACGATGAACTCGGTGATCATACGCACGAATTCAGGTGTCCGGTCGCCCAGCGACGTCGAGGCGCGCAGGTCGATCACGACCTGGTCATCGCGCGGTGCTTCCGCGAAGGCGCGATGGAAGACCGCATAGATGTCGCGCGCGGGCGTCGCGCTCGTGAACACGAAGCGGAGGATGCGGTCTCCGGATTCGACCTGGAGGCCCATGGGGGACGTCCTCTCGATGCGGGGGAACGCAGCGCCCCGCGAGACTAGACCGGGTGTCGGGGGCGCTGCAAGTCCGGTGAACGCATCCGGAGATCGGTTCGTGTCGATCGGGAAGGAGAACTCCAACCCGATCCGTGAGGTCCTGTTATGGCAAGCTCCACCGTTCTCGTCGTCGGTGCGTCGTCCGGCGTCGGGCGATCGCTCCTGCCCCTGCTCGAACAACGCGGGCTCCAGGCGGTCTGTTGGTCGCGCGCCGAGGGCTTCGACGCCCAGGTCGACGTCGTCGCCGACGCCGAGCTGCCCGAGGTCCCGGAAGGCCTGTCGGGCCTGGTGTATCTGCCAGGGACCTTCGAGCTGGCTCCCTTTCCGAAGATCCCGCTCGACCACTTCCGGCGCGACTGGGAGATCAACGTCGGGGGTCTCGTGCGTGTCCTGCAGCACACGATCGGCGACCTGCAGCGCGCCGAGAGCGCTTCGGTGGTCACGGTGAGCACGGTCGCGGCCGGCTACGGCCTCGGATTCCACGCATCCATCGCAGCTTCGAAAGCTGGGGTCGAGGGACTGATGCGGTCCTTGGCCGCCGAGTACGCGCCGCGCGGCGTGCGCTTCAACGCGGTCGCGCCTGCACTCACCGACACGCCTCTGGTCGAGCGCCTCACCAACACCGATGCCAAGCGCAAGCGCGCCGACGAACGCAGTCCGCTGGGGCGCATCGGACGCCCCGAGGACATCGCGCGGGCGATCGCCTTCCTCGCCTCGGACGACGCGGACTGGGTGACCGGTCAGGTGTGGTCGGTGGACGGCGGCTACGGCGTCCTGCACTGAGTTCGATTGCGTGCGGGCTCTCGAGTCACACGGGTTGGCCGGCGGTGATGGTCTCGGACGATTCGATCTCCATCGGGATCGAAACGACGAAAGTCGTGCCCTTTCCGGCTTTGCTCCGGAAGTCCATCGTTCCGCCCATGAGCGTCACGAGGCGATGGGCGACCGTGAGTCCGAGCCCGGCCCCCTCGAAACGCCGAGTCGGCGAGCTGTCGGACTGGACGAAGGCTTCGAAGATCGCGTCGGCACGATCGGCGCTGATGCCCACGCCCGTGTCACGGATCTCGAAGTGCAGCACGGCGCGACCCTCGTCCGCTTCTTCCACTTCCACACGCACGCCGACGGACCCCTTGATCGTGAACTTGATCGCGTTGTCGATCAGTTTGCCGAGCACCAGCTCGATCGAAGCGGCGTGGCCGCGCACGACGAGGGTATCCGACATGTCTTCGTCCCAGCTGAAGTCGAGCCGCTTCGCATGGGCAGCCACCTCGGTGCGCTCGCGTACCGGACGGAGGACGTGCTTCAAGGTCATCGGGGAGATGTCCTGACGGTGGTCTTCGCGGTCGAGACCGGCGAGGAGCAGCATGTCTTCGACCGTCGAGAGCATGCGTTCGCCGGCGCCGATGATCATCTGCACCCACTCGTCGGACGTCGGGTCCAGGTCCTCGGACTGGAGACACTCGGCGAGACCGAGAATGCCGTGCAGGGGCGTGCGCATCTCGTGGCTGATCGTGGCCAGGAATTCGCTCTTCGCTCTCGATCCCTGTTCGGCGCGTTCGAGCGCCTCCGTCAACTCGCGCGAGTGGGCCTTCGCCGCGCTGATGTCGATGAAGGATCCGACGATCCATCGTGGGCCCCTTGGATGTGGACGCACGACCGTCTTCTGGGCGACGACGTCCAGTCGATTGCCCGCGGCGTCGAAGACCACGGTCTCTTCGTGGCGGAGCTTGCCACTCAGGACGGCGGCATCGGAGTCCTCGTAGCGTTGCGCGACCTCGGGTGGAGCGATGTCCCGCACCGTCCTTCCGATCAACTCGTCCCAGGGCACGCCGATCAATTCGCAGACGGCGCGGTTGGCGTGGACGAAATGGCCGGACTCGTCTCGCACGTAGACGGGGCTGGGAATGTGGTCGAGGAGTTCGCGCTCGAAGTCGGTTCGATTCCGAAGATCCTTCAGGTAGACGTCGCGCGTACGCTCCGCTTCTCTGGCTCGAGCGCTCGCCTCCGAGAGTCGGTAGCGGAGTCGAAGGACGATTCCCAGGGCCAGCGTGCCGCCCAGCAGCAGACCGACGTACAGTCCGCGCACCGACGCGGACGCCCACCCCGCGTTCTGCGAGGACGAGTGGGCGAATTCCAGGAGCGTCATGGGACTCAAAGCGACACGACTCCCGCGCACGGCGGCGGTTCGAACGGATTGGACGACTCGAACTTTCTGGATATCGGACGACTCTTTCTTTCCTTGAGCTTGATCCGACTTCGTCTTCTGACCAGAATGCAGGCCGAACGCGTCTCGTCTTTCATCAGTTGGCCGCTGGGCGGCCAGGAGAACTCATGAGCAATCCGGGTTGGCGCGAGCGCGTCCACGAGATCGTCTTCGAAGCCGACACGCCGGCGGGGAAGGCCTTCGACATGGCACTGTTCGTGAGCATCGTGGCCAGCGTGCTGGCCGTCGTGCTCGAGAGCGTCGAATCCATCCGATTGGGACATGGGCCTCTGCTGCGATTCACCGAGTGGTTCTTCACCGTGCTGTTCACGCTGGAGTACCTCGTGCGCCTCGTCGTGATCCGCCGTCCCTGGCGCTACGCGGTGAGCACCTTCGGACTGATCGACCTCCTCGCCATTCTGCCCACCTACCTCAGCCTGATCTTCGTCGGGTCGCAGTCGTTGCTCGTGATCCGAGCTCTGCGACTGCTTCGCGTCTTCCGCGTGCTCAAGATGGTGCACTTCGTGGGCGAAGCGGCCCTTCTGCGGACGGCCGTGCAATCCAGCGCGCGAAAGATCGTGGTGTTCATCAGCTTCGTGCTGACGGTCGTCCTGATCATGGGCGCGGTGATGTACCTGGTCGAGGGGAGCGAGCACGGCTTCGTGAACATCCCGCAGAGCATGTACTGGGCGATCGTCACCATGACCACGGTCGGCTATGGCGACATCGCGCCGGAAACCGTGCTGGGCAAAGGGATCGCCTCGATGCTCATGATCATGGGCTACGGCGTGATCGCGGTCCCGACGGGGATCGTGACCGTCGAGCTGGGGCGTGCACAGAATCCCGTGACGGTCAGTACGCAGGCGTGCCCGACGTGCGCGGCGGAAGGGCATGATCACGACGCGCGTCATTGCAAGTTCTGCGGATCTCTCCTTTGAACGCGACGGCGGACGGAACGGTCGTCGTTCCGCCCGCCCCGGGGTTCAGGCCTCTGGGTTCAGGCCGCGGGCGCGTGGGTCTCGACGGCGAGTCCGGACAGCAGGCTCCACGTGTCGATCCACGCTTCCTGTGTCGCGGCGTCGAACTGCGTGCCCAGCTGGTGGCGCAGCGTGTTGACCAGGGCGATGCCGATCGTGCCGTAGTCGCTCGGGCGGATCCCGCGCTCGTCATATTGCCTCGCGAAATCGCCCAGCACGGGCACGAGGTCCTCGACCTGGTCGAGCATCCGTACCGACGTCGAAATCACGCTGAAGAGACGTTTGCCCTCGCGGTCGTGATCTCCGGGGAAGTTCAATCTCAGTCCGGGGTCGACGGCGAAGAGCGTCTTGAAATACAGGTCGACGGCCTGGGGTGTGAGGGGCTCGATCATCTTCCAGCTGCGAAGGACGAGTTCCTGTTGCTCGCGGGTCACGAAGTCTCCTCTCGGGGATTCGTCGGTGCGTGGGATGCCGGGTCGGAGCGGTCGGTGCGATTTCGCGGGCCTCCACCGCGAATCTGGCGAAGTGCGAGGCCGCCCGGTGGCGATCGGGCGGCGACGGGTTCCTCGGCCGTTCCGATCGGATCGCGCGATGTCCGGCGAAGGACACGTGCGGGCCGCGGAAAGGCCGCCGGATCACGTCATTGCACGCGGCGGACCAGACGGGGTTGATTCGGCTTTTGTAGTCATCGAGGCCCTAAGGGATTGTGAAGTAGTCATTTGACATCAATTGGCCTGCACGACACGCTGCACGACAGCGACCGACCGACGGCGACGTAGGTCGTGGCTACCCAGCGTCGGCCGTTTTGCGCTAGTCTCTCCGACTCGCCTCGCGACTCCCCTTCGCCCCTCGGGAACGAATTCCATGATTCCATCAAGATTCCTCGGCTCGCTCGCTGCGGCCGGATTTCTCGTCGCGTCCCATGGCGCCGCGCCGGCCCAGGCGCGCGTGGACGTCTTCACAGGCGCGACGATCCACACCATGGCCGGTGAGGTGATCGAGAACGGCACGTTGGTGGTGAGCGATGGCGAGATCCTCGACATCGGCGACGACGTCCTGTTGCCTCGAGCCGCCGACGTCCAGGTCCACGAGCTCGAAGGTGCCGTGATCATTCCCGGCCTGGTCGACACGCACAGCCATCTCGGCGGGCCCTGGGCCGCCGACGGCAGCGAACCCATCCAGCCCGAGTGCCGCAGCCTCGACGCGATCAACGTGCGCGACGCCGGTTTCCAGAAGGCGCAGGCCGGTGGCATCACGACCGCCAACATCATGCCCGGCTCGGGCCACCTGCTCAGCGGCCAGACGCTCTACGTGAAGCTGCGCGACGCGGGAAAGGTGGAGGACATTCTGATCGTCGAAGACGGTGTCGTTGCGGGTGGCGTGAAGATGGCCAACGGCACGAACAGCCAGAAGGACGCGCCCTTCCCCGGCACGCGCGGCAAGAGCGCGGCGCTGGTGCGCGAGGCCTTCGTGGCGGCGCAGGACTACCAGAAGAAGATCGAAGCGGCCGACGGCGACGCGTCGAAGCTGCCGCCGCGCGATCTCGGCATGGAGACCCTCGTCGACATCCTCGAGCAACGTCGAGTCGTGCACCATCACACGCATCGACACGACGACGTGCTCACGGTGTTGCGTCTGCAGGAGGAGTTCGGCTTCCGCGTCGTTCTGCACCACGTGAGCGAAGCCTGGAAGATCGCCGACGAGATCGCGGCTGCCGGTGCTCCGTGCTCGATCATCCTCCTCGACAGCCCGGGCGGAAAGCACGAGGCCGTCGACCTCGACTGGAAGAACGGGGCCATGCTCGAAGAAGCTGGCGCGAGCGTTTCGATCCACACCGACGACCCGATCACCGACTCGCGCCTGTTCCTGCGCGCGGCCGCCTTCGCGGTACGCGCGGGAATGAGTCGCGAAGCAGCACTCGCCGCCGTCACGAGCGAAGCGGCGAAGCAGCTCGACCTCGACCATCGCATCGGCACGCTCGAAGAGGGCAAGGACGCGGACTTCGTGATCCTCAGTGGCGATCCCTTCGCCGTGCGTACCCGCGTGCTCGAAACCTGGGTCGAAGGCGAGAAGGTCTTCGATCTCGATGACCAGAAAGACCGACTCTGGGCCGAGGGCGGCTACCGTGCGAGTCAACCCCAGGCCTTCACCTGGTGCTGCCACGGCGATCTGGAGGCGAAGTGATGAAGGCGTTCAAGCTGATGAAGTTGATGAAGCTGTTCCGGGTCTTTCGCGTGTTCCGGATCTTCCGCACGCGCGGCACCTTCCCCGCGATCGCATTCTGCCTGCTCGCCACGACCGTCCCCGCTTCGGCCACCGACCTCGCGGTACGGGGCGACCTCGTGCGCACGATGGATGACGGCGACATCGTCGACGGCGTCGTGCTGATCGCCGACGGCAAGATCGAACGGGTGGGTCCGGCGTCCGACGTCCGCATCCCCGATGGCGTCGAAGTGCTCGAAGCGCAGGTCGTACTACCTGGACTGATCGATGCGCACTCGGTCGTCGGCCTGGCCGGTCAGTACAACGTCGACCACGACCAGGACCAACTCGAGTCGAGTGCTCCCATCCAGCCCGAGCTGCGAGCGATCGACGCCTTCAACATCCGTGAGCGTCTGGTCACCTGGCTCCGCGATCTCGGCGTGACCACCGTGCACACCGGTCACGGGCCGGGCAAGGTCATCAGCGGTCAGACCATGGTGGTCAAGACGGCCGGCCCGAACGTCGACGAGGCCGCACTGGTGGAGACCGCGATGATCGCGGCCACGCTCGGCGACGGGGCGACCGAGTCGGGAACGAAGGTTCCGGGCAATCGCAGCAAGGCCGTCGCTATCCTGCGCCAGGCCCTGATCGACGCGAAAGCCCACGCCGAAAAGGACGACGCCGAACGCAACCTGAGGCACGAAGCCCTCGCGCGCGTTCTCGACGGCGATTTGCCGCTCATGATCACCGCGCACCGCCACCAGGACATCCAGTCGGCGCTGCGTCTGCAGCGTGAGTTCGGATTCCGACTCGTGCTCGACGGGGCCGCCGATGCGCACTTGATGCTCGACGAGATCGTGGATGCCGGTGTGCCCGTCTTCGTCCACCCGACGATGTACCGGGCGTCGAGCTTCCAGGCGGGCCCGGAGACGGAGAACCTCACCATGACCATGCCTGCTCGACTGGCCGAGGCGAAGATTCCCTTCGCTTTCCAGAGCGGATTCGAGAGCTACGTTCCGAAGACGCGCGTCGTGCTCTTCGAGGCCGCCATGGCCATGGCCTACGGACTCGACGAGGACGTTGCCTATCGCGCGTTGACGATCGAAGCCGCGCGTCTACTCGGGGTGGAGGACCGTGTCGGGTCGATCGAACGTGGCAAGGACGCCGATCTGGCGCTCTACGACGGCGATCCCTTCGAATACACGACGCGCTGCGTCGGTGTCGTCGTCGACGGTGTGGTGGTGAGTCGCACGCCGCGTTGATCCGCAGCGTCCGTTTCCTCGCCGCCCGCCCCGCGAATGCGGTGATGGACGGGCGGCGGGCGCGGGCGGTTCAGTCCTGCCGTGTCTCGTCCACGTGCCAGCATTCCCGGATCACCCGGGCGATCGACGGGACGGCCAGAGCGAAGTTCCGCCCGGCCGAGCGCGGCTGGGGGAACCACTTCCACAGGAAACTGCCGATCACCTGCGGGGCATCTTCGATCTCCTCGAGCGCGACGCCCAAGCAGAGAGCCTGGACGGCTTCGGCCTCGGGTCCATCCGTGCGGTGATCCCACGGACGCGCGGCCGCGTCGAAGCTGCGGTTGTAGCCGAGCTCGGTGAACACGACGTGCCGATCCCGGGCGCGACCGTAGGTGCTCACGTCATCGAGGATCCGGTCCCAGGCTTCACGCAGGCCCTTCTCGGTCGGTGGAGATTCGTCGGTGAGCGGGAAATAGGCCTGGATTCCGATCACGTCGAGTGCGTCCCAGAAGCCCACTTCGCGGTAGTGGGTCCAGTTCGCGGCGTAGCAGAGGGGCGCGGGGGTGGCGCCCCGGACCGCGGCGATGATCGAACGCCATTCCGCTTCGTGATCCAACGTGCGGTCGAGCTCGGTACCGACGGCGAATCCGTCGGCGTCGGGGGTCGCGGCGGCGACGTTCGTGATCCACGCCCGATAGGTGCGGAAGAAGCGCTCCCACTGCTCGTCGTCGTCGAAGGTGATGTCGCCGCGCCACGCGAAGCGCGAACCCCAATACCCCAGGTGTGGTTTGACGAAGACCTTCAGGTCGCGGCGGCGGGCCTCGACGAGCGGGCGCTCGAGCCAGGCGGGCCGCGCGGCGGGATCGATTGCGTCGAAACGGACCGTTCCGTCGTTGCCGATCCAGGCGTAGGGGTGGATCTGGATCCAGTCGGCGCCGACCTCGACCATGGCGTCGAGCGCCGGCTCGAGCCCCGGGCCGGCCCAGTCGCTGCCGTTCGTGTGGGTGCTCAGCGTGATGCCGTGGATTCGCGCGGCGCGGGCCGAATTGGCCAGAACCAGAACGAGGGCACAGCTTACCAGGACGCACCCGATCAGGGCGTGTCGCGTCGCGTGGGCGGAGCAGATGGGCACGCTGGGACACCGGGGGGAGGGATGCGCCACGGGCCACCGACCTGCCGGTCGGGCCGGACCGCGTTATGATATTCCAATCTCTCGTCGCTCACGATCCCTGGAAAGCGCTCCCGGCGTAGGCCGGGGCCCCTCGCGTTCGTCTCGGAGGAATCCCATGCCCGCGTCCAGCACTCCCGGAATCGCTCTGCTCGTCACCGGAACCGACATGGGGGTTGGCAAGACCTACGTGGCTGCCGGTCTGGCGCGGCTGCTCCGCGAACGCGGGATCGACGTCGGTGTGATGAAGCCGATCGAGCTGGGCTGGTCCCGTGCGGACGGGGAATGGCCGCCGGACGCCGAGATGCTGCGCGAGGCCGCGGGCGTCGATGATCCCGTCGAGGACATCGTCCCCTACGTCTTCGAGGAGATGGTCGCGCCGCAGGTGGCCGCCGATCGTCTGCACCAGCCGATCGAGGCCGAGGTGATGAAGGCCGCCCTGGATCGTCTCCGGGCGAAGCACCAGATCGTGTTGATCGAGGGCTCCGGTGGTCTGGCCGTTCCGCTCGACGACGGCTTCGATCAGGCATCCTTCGCCGAGATGTGCTCGCTGCCGATTCTCGTGGTCAGCCGAGCGCACGTCGGAACGCTCAACCACACCTTCCTGACCGTCCACTACGCGAGGTCGCGAGGGTTGGAAGTGGCCGGGATCGTGGCCAACCGCCTCGACCGCACGCTCAACGATCCGTCCGCGCCCACCAATGCCAAGATGATGGAGCGCATGTGCGGCGTGCCGGTCCTCGGTGTGGTGCCCTTCCGTCCCGAGTCCGACACGCTCGAAGACGTGGTCAGCACCTGTGGTGCCTGCTTCGACATGGACACCTTCATGGTCCGCGTCGGCCTGGCCGAAACGCCCGCCAACTAGACTTCTGCGCGCTGGTCGAAATCGTGGACGCTGCGTAGGATCCGCAGCGTCATGGTTGCCATCGTTCTCTGGAATCTCGCGGTCTGGATCGTCGTGGCCGGTCTGCGCTTCGGCGTCGACATGGATCTGGCGCTCCCCTTCGCACGCCGGTCGTGGCCTTTCGCCGCCGCCGTGAGCGGAGCCTTGTTCGTCCTGGCTTTCCGCCGTGAGGTCGTCGAGGGGCGGCGGCCGTGCAGTAGTCGCGATCATGCTGCGCTGTGGATCATCCTCGGGATCGGTCCCCTACTGCTCTGGATCTTCGGTGATCGCGTCGTGACGCGGGGCTTCGACGCGATCGTCCTCGTCGCGCTCGCGCTCGTCGGACTCGAACGGGTCGTCGCCCATCGCAAGCTGGTCTTCCGTCGTGACGTCTGGTTCGCGACCGGAGGCCGCGTCGGTGGCGCGCTCGCCGCAGGGACGGCCGTGGTCGCGGTGGTCGCCTTCGTCGCGGGGCGTTTCGCGGGATCCGGGGAAGCCGATCCCACGCACTGGGCAGTGGCTCTGGCCACCTACCCGCTCTACGCCATGGTCCAGTTGGGTGCAACTCTCGCCCTCCCCGCGCGCGTCTGGAGGTCGAAGGACGAGCACGGACCGCGGGCCACGATCGCCGGACTCGCCTTCGTCTTCGCTTGGATCCACGCACCCAATCCGCTCGTCATGGTGCTGACCGGGGGCGGAATGGTCGCCTGGGCGCTGGCCCACCAGCGGCGCGTCGGCTTCGCCTGGATCGCCCTCTCGATGGGCCTGGCCGGAGCGACGGTCGCCCAGTCGCTCCCGGATTCGTGGACCCAGAACATGCGGGTCGGCGCCGCCTATGTCTTGGCATTGCAGACCGAGCGCCACATCGATGCCTACGACGATCAGGTCGAGGCCTGGTCCACCGACGCCTATTGGAAGGAGTCGGGTAGCAGCACCGAGGGCTGGCTGCGCGCGATCTCGCAGGACATCTTCGGCGCGTCGATCGCGAATGCCGTACTCGAGGATTGGACCTTCCGCCTGCAGCACGCGCGGCGCCGACAGATCGTCCTCGCCTTCCTCGACACCGAGCGGTTCCGGCGTCGGCACGGCATCGAGCGCCGGATGGACGGCCGGGACCGATCCTTGCTCCACTCGACCTTCGCCCCGTGGCATCCGGCCCAGGGGGCGGTTCTCGAGACTCTGGAAGAGGATCCCTCGAATCCACCCGTCGAGGACTTCGAGGCCTTTCTGGCCCGGATCTACCGCGAGGTGCTGGACCGCGACGGCTCGGACGAGGAGATCGCCTCCTGGAGCCAGGAACCGCGGCCCGGCGATCGGCCCGAGATCGTGCGTCACGTGCTCGGGTTGGTGGGCGTCGAGGATCCCGCGGAGTGGCGGCGTCCTGCCGACCCTCTCGCATGGGCCCGCCCCTGAGTCCGCACCGATCAGGACTCGCGGGACCCGGGCGGCGCCCCTAGAATGGCGCCCGCCGGGCACAGTGTGCGTCCGAAGGATGATTCCCCTGCGGGGGCCGAAGAAGAGGAAGCCGTGGACAAGGATCCCCAGTCGACGACGTCGAACGCCGAGATCAGTCTCGCCAGCGTTCTCAACATCCTCTGGCGGCGGCGCCTGATCGTCGTTGCGCTGCCGCTCCTGGGCATGATCGCAGGCTTCGTCTACGGTCAGGTCGTCACACCGCTCTACCTGGCCACGGCAACCGTGCGCCCCGGCATCACCTCCTTCGGGCCGCGCGGTGGAGGCGGTCGCGAGTGGCGTCTGAAGGACGTCGAGCGCTGGTTCGAGAGCGGCATGTACCGTCCGTGGACCGCCGCGAAGATGGACCGTGCGCCCAGTCTCGTGCCGCTGATCCGCGCGAGTTTCATCCAGCGAGGCCTTCAGAACACCCAGCGCGGTGAGATCATCACGCTGACCTGTCTCGATGCCTCGCGCGAGAATGCGGTGGAGGGGATCGAGGCCGCGATCGAGGCCTTCAGTCACTTCGCGATGGCCGACACGACGTCGAACTCGATCGCTCTCACGAAGCGAGGCCTGCACATCCAGATGGACGAGTTGCGGCGCTACCAGCGCGTACTCGCCGCACGCGTCGACAGTCTGAACACCGACCTGGCCGTGGCCCGTGTCGAAAGCCTTCAGATCGACGACGAGGAGATCCGCCTCGCTTACGACGTGAGTCTTCTCGAGGACCGTCGTCGGGTGATCGCCGAACGCATCACTGCCCTCGAGGATCAGGTCGAACAGCTCCGTGCGAATCGGCAGGAGCTGATCACGGTGCGCCAGCGCGTGCGAGACCGGCTGTCGGGTGCGCAGGGTGATCTTCCGAGCGGTGCGCGCCCGGAAGTCGCCTTGACCGATGCCGAGGTCCTGCGCGGTCTCGTGGCCTCGAGTGCGGATCTCGAAGACCAGATCGTTCGCGTGAGCGCGCGCGCCGACTCGCTTCGCCAGGCCGACAAGGCAGCCCAGCGCGAGAGCGAGTACCTCGAACGTCGAAACGAGACCCTGATCGCCTACGACCGCGCCGAGATCGGCAGTCGCATGCGAACCCTGCGTCAGGCGCGCGACTTCGGCGTGCCGAACGCGATCGCTTCGGTCGAACTCCGCGTGATGGAAAAACAGGGTCAGCTCGCGGCACTGTCGCCGATCGAACCGATCGGAGACGTCCAGGTGACCGACCGGCCAGTGCGTCCGCGGAAGAAGCGCGCGATCACGATCCTCACGTTGATGGGACTCGTGGGCGGCCTCGCCGGCGCCTTCGTCTTCGACTACGTGTGGAACAACCGGAAGAGCATCTTCCGAAGCTGACGTGGCCTCAGCGCACCGGGTCGTCGACGGTTTCGCGGACCGGGACGACTCCCGACCGGTCGGCGCTGGCTGCGATGAGCCAGCTCGCGAGCACGAGAAAGGTCGGGTTGTTCAGGTGTTCCTCGAAGAGGAACAGCCCGGCCAAGTGCACTGCGAGCAGAGCGAGCAGGAAGCCTTCCGACGCTGCTCCCTGGATCGCACCCCACGCGAGATGGATCATGCCGGCCATCAGCATGATCGCCAGCGGCAGGCCGAAGACCATGCCCACTTGCACGAAGGCATTGTGGGTGGCCGACAACGAGGTCTCGTCGCCCAGCTGGATGCGCGCTTGCCGTTCGCCCAAGCCCCACGGATTCTCGAGACCGAGCGTGAAGCCGGCCCAGGTGCTCCGAAAGCGTTCGGTCGCGTTCGCCTCGACCGCGTCGAGGTCCTTCCAGCGCAGAATGCCCCCGGGAGGGCCGATGATGATCATGGCGGGCAATGCGATGCCGGCGATGACCGAGGCCAGCTTCACACTCCGACGCGGTGCGCGACTGGCCGCGACGGCGACGAGAATCGTCAGCGCCGCGACGATCAGGGGTGAACGCGTGAAGGTCAGGTGGAGCGTGATCGCCAGTCCGGCGAGACTCGCGAGGGGCAGCCATACGCCGTGGCGACCGCGAAGGTAGAGCCAGAAGGCCGGAGGGACGATCAGGCTCGTCACCGCCGACGACGCGCCATAGTGGCGATGGAGTCCCGGCAACCGCGACTGCTTGCCCACCCAGACGAGCGAGTCCTGGTCCTCACGCGAGACGCCCAACAGTTTCAGCGGCGCCTCGAAGCCGACGTACTGCATCAACACGACGGCTACGTTCGCGAAGCAACCCGTGATCAGTCCCCAAGCGAAGCGCTCCATTCCTCCCGGAACGCGCGTGAGTTCGACCAGAGCGGTGGCCCACGGAATGGCCAGCAGCCAACGGGCGGCAAGGATCACGGTGCCTCGATCGCCGTCGAGGAACGAGACGAAGAGCCAGATCAGCGGGAGCGTGTTCGCAATGCCCAGTACCGCGAGGGGAAGTGCCCTGGCGCCGCGCTGGTGCGCATGCACGAGGACCCATATCGCGAGGCCAGCGCCGAGGAGGTCGGTCGCGCGCGGCGAGGCTCCCGAGGTCGGGACCAGGTACAGGTTCACGACGACCAGGAAACCCAGCCACCACGATCCACTGCGCAGCCACGGAAACGCGGTCATGCCCGATTCCCCGGAGAGGTGAGTGTCGAATCGGCGGCAGTATCGACACGCCGACGCCGAAGCGTCAAGGCAGCGCGTCGTAGGCGATGAAGCGGGGGGCGTCGCTCCGTTCGCGTGCGACGGGCAGAACCCGTCGGATCACCCGGATCTGTCCCTCGGCATCGTCGGCTTCGCCGAGCGGGTGGCCGAGTTCCACGTCGCGCACGACCACGCGTGGAGGGCGGACCTTCCGGCTCACTTCCTCCAAGGTGCTGATCGAGACCGTAGGGATCCCATTCTTCTCGATCACGCTCTGGATCAGTCCAACGGACTGATGGCAGAGCGGTCACACGGGTGTGAGCAAGACCACGTCGACCCCGTCCTGGCGGAGCGCACGCGCGACCGAGGGCGCCGTGCGCTGGACAAGCCGTGCCGGCGCGCTGATCGATCCCATGAAGCTGAAGTGACGCGGCGCGACCGATCGGATCATGCCCTCGGCAGCCATCACTTCGAGGCGATCGAGCGGGAGCGCGACGTTCGGGTCCCGCTCCATCGACTCGTGCTTGAAGGCATTGCTCTTGTGCGCGTGATCGAGGGTCGAGAGGTCTGCACCCCGTGGGATCACGCGGTAGGTGACGTCTCCACCGCGCGACTCGACCTCGAAAGGTTCCTGGTAGGGAAGGAAGAAGGCGGCGGTGGTAACGACCGCAACGCGGCACGCGTCGACCTTGCGGGTCAGACGCGCGCCGGGTCGCCAGTCGACGGACCGGTAGCGGTAGGTCCGCATGAACAGCTGATGCCGTGCGGACAGATCCGACAGGCGGGCCACGACCGGTCCCTCTCGATCAGTCTCCGGCTTCGACGAGACCGCGCCGCGCGAGCAGCGGGGCGATCTCGGGCTCGCGCCCACGGAAGTCGACGTACAAGTCCATGCCCGGGGAGGTCCCACCGCGCGAGAGCAGCGTACGGAATCGCTTGGCCAGCTCGGGATCGAAGATCCCCTTCTCCTTGAAGGCCGCGAAGGCATCGGCGTCGAGCACTTCGCTCCACAGGTAGCTGTAGTAGCCCGACGAATAGCCGCCCGCGAAGATGTGCGCGAAGTAGGTGTTGCGATAGCGCGGGATGATCTCGTCGATCAGGCCGATGCGTTCCATCTCGGCCTTCTCGAAGGCCACCGGATCGGAAATCTCGGCACTGCCGTATTCGAGCGTGTGCCAGGCCAGGTCCAGGTAGCTGGCGGCCATGTACTCGGCGGTGGCGAAGCCCTGGTTGAAGGTCGAGGAAGCCTTGATCTTCGCGATCAGCGCGTCCGGGATGACCTCACCAGTCTGGTAGTGCTTGGCAAAGATACGCAGGGTCTCGGGCTCCCCGAACCAGTTCTCCATGACCTGCGACGGGAACTCCACGAAGTCGCGCGGCACGTTGGTCCCGCTCATCGATCCGTAGGTGACGTCGCTGAACAGGCCATGCAGGGCGTGACCGAACTCGTGGAAGAGCGTCGACGACTCACCGAAAGACAGCAGGGACGGACCCGCGTCGGTGGGCGGCGGGTAGTTGAAATTCGTGGTCACGATGGGCGAAACGAACTCACCGTCGGCGGTGCGGTGCTGCATGGTGAGTTCGTTCATCCACGCGCCTCCGCTCTTGCTCGCGCGTGCGAAGAAATCGAGGTAGACGATTCCGATATGGCTTCCGTCGGCGTCGCGCACCTCGAAGACCTGCTGGTCCTCGTGCCACTTCGGCATGTCCTCGAGTTCGACGATGTCGACTCCGAAGAGCTTCTTCGCCACGGCGAAGCAGCCGTCGCGGACGGCGGTGAACTCGAAGTAGGGTCGCGTCTGCTCTTCGTCGAGGTCGTAGCGTTCCTTGCGTACCTTGGCTGCGTAGTAGCGCCAGTCCCAACCCTTCAGCGTGTCGTCGATGCCGTCGGACTGCATCATTTCCTGCAGGGCGGCGCGCTCTTGCTTCGCCACGCGGAGCGCGGGCTCCCAGACCTGGTCGAGCAGTTCGCGGACGCGGGTCGGATTCTCGGCCATGGCGTCGCTCAGCACGTAGTGGGCGTGCGTCGGATAGCCGAGCAAGGTCGCGCGCTCGGCCCGCAGGGCGGCCATGCGCGCGAGGATCTCGTTGCTGTCGAATTCGTTGCCACGGTTCGCACGCATCGCGTAGCCCTCGTAGACCTTGCGACGCATTTCCCGGTTGGGCGAGTACTCGAGGAAGGGATTGCAGCTCGGGCGCTGCAGGGTGATCGCCCACCCGCCGTCGAGACCACGATTCTCTGCCTCGGCCGCGGCGGCGGCCTTCAGGCTCGAAGGGAGATCGCCGAGATCGGCTTCGTCGGTGACGTGCAGGACGAAGTCGTTGGTCTCCTCGAGCAGGTTGTCACCGAACTTCTGTGACAGCGACGCGAGTTCGGCGTTGATCTCCTTCAATCGTTCGCGAGGCGCACCCTCGAGCGCGGCGCCACTGCGGACGAAGCGCTTGTGTGTCTCTTCCAGCAGCTTCGCCTGCTCACCGCTGAAGTCACCCTTGGACGCGTAGACGGTCTTGACGCGCTCGTAGAGGCGCGGGTCGAGAACGATCGCGTCGCCGTGGCGTGCGAGTTCGGGGGACAGGATACGGTTCGTCTCACGGATCGTGTCGTCGGTGTTCGCGGCTTCGACCGCGTAGAAGACGTTGGTGACGTTTGCGAGGTCCTGTCCCGCGCGTTCGAGGGCTTCGATCGTGTTCGCGAAGGTCGGGGCCTCCTTTTGCGTCGCAATCGCTTCGATCTCCTCGAGGTGACGTCGCATCGCCTCGCGGAAGGCGGGCAGGTAGTGCTCGCTCTCGATCTGGTCGAAGGGCGGCACGTGGAATGGCGTGTCCCACGTCTGCAGGAGGGGGTTGTCTTCGAGCGTCATGGAATCCTCAGCCGAGGCGGGGGCGGTGCTCAGTGCGAGCGCGCACAAGAGGACGGAGAGCAGTCGATGCATGGTCCGCGGCCTTTCGCCCGGCCGCACGGGGCGCCGGGTCGCTCGAGTCAGGGGGTCCTCGGCCGGGAAGACGATCGGATCAAGGTAACAGGGTGTGCGGTGGGCCTCAACGCGGAGAACGTTGTGGGAATGTGCGTCGGAGGACGCGAAAGAGCCCCGACCGGTGTCGATCGGGGCTCTCGGAAGTGCCTGGAAAGTGGGCTCAGCGCCGGGACGCGCGCTCGAACCACCACATGCGGCTGATGTTGCGTGACTTGGATTGCATGCGCGCCATGTAGCGTTCTTCGCCTGCATTCCATTCGGTGCCGAGGACGTCTTCTTCGCCGCCCCACTGGTTCCAGAGCCAGTACACACCCGGGCTTTCGCCGCGTCGCTGGACCTCGCGGCTGTCGCGCGGGTTGGCCCAGGTGACGTCCCAGAGCATGCCGGCGAAGTGGTTTCCGTTGGGCATGGTGAGCAGGTTGGCCGGGCCGGATCCGTCGCCCGGGTCGAGGGCGCGGGTGTCGCCACCGTACTGGTTCTTCATCAGGTGACGGCCGTTTCGCGGCACGAAGTACCATCTGGTGCCGGTGGTCACGACGCCAGGGGAGACGTTCTCCATGAAGGCGTTGTAGGAGTTCGCGAAGGTGTCCAGACGACGGTCGAGACCGCTTCGGTAGCAATGGACGAAGTAGTAGTAGTCCGGATCCCAGAAGATCGTCTCGAAGAACAGGTCGGGTTCGACCTCGAGGCGGTGGCCCTGCACGGTCTTCACGGTGCCGCTCAAGTCCAGGCGATAACCGGTTTCGTATTCCTGCCACAGTCCGCCTGCGGGGCGGAAGGTCGCCTGGTTGCCGCTCACCGTCCAGGTGCCTTCGAGGGCCTGCCGGTAGCGGTTCTCGACCCAGGTGTCGGGGATCACCTTCAGCGTGCTGGTGTTGATCGTCGCCGGGTCGGGAGCGCGGTCGAAGGTCAGCACCAGGGGCGACTCGATCCGCACGCCCGTCGCTTCGTTCGACGGGCTCGTCCGCGTGACCCTCAGCGCCGGAAGCGTGGTGAAGCCGAAGTTGTAGCTCGCGCCGAGTGCGTTGCCGTCGGTGTCGCGGACGTTCGGACTGATCGTGATGCTGTAGTAGGTGTCCGACTGCAAGTAGCTCATCTGGCAGACGATCTTGTTCCCCTCGACCGACACCGCGCCGTTGATGTCCTGGCTCGCGCCGTAGGTCACGCGGACCGAACCCGTGGTCACCGAAGAAGGGTCGATCGCGGAGTCGAAGACGACTTCGATCTTCTGGTTCCACACACCGTTCGTCGCGCCGTCTGCCGGGATGGTCGAGACCACGCTCGGCGCGGGAGCGCTCGCCGTGGTGAAACTCCAAGTGAGATCTTCACCGAGACGGTTTCCCGAGGCGTCGCGGACGTCGCCGCTCAGCACCACCGTGAAACTCGTCGAGAAGGGGAGGTCGACGTCCGGGGTGAGGGTGAAGCTCGTGGCCGACATGGACGTGAGCGTCGCGTTCACGCGTCCGTCCGGTCCCTCGATGCGGTAGGTGCCTTCGTCGAAGCGCGAGGTGTCCATTGCCTCGTCGAAGACGACGGAGACCGCGGCGCCGACGGCCACGCCGGTCGCGTTCGGCGCGGGAGTGCGACTGACGACCGAGGGCGCCTCGAGGTCGACGTCGTTGGAGGTCCGGAACGCGTCGAGATCGTAGGTGATCACGCAGGTCGAATCGGCGCTCACATGACGGGTCCACACGGTGCCGAAGGCACTGTCGACGTCCTCTTCGAGCGTCAGGGTCAGTCGGGCGACGGTATCGCCGCCGTCGACGCGCTCGAAGACGACCGTGCGCTCGTCGATCGTGCCAGGGAAACTGCCGCCCTCGCCGTCGTGCAGGACCACTTCGGTTTCGGTGTGGACGACCGCAAAGGGACCGTCGGGCCCGCTCTCGTCCGCGAGCAACTGGTCTTCGCCCACGCAGGTGGTCCCGACGCGCTCGGATTCGAGCTCCCACGTTCCGTGGAAAGCGGGTGCCGCGAGGTCGCCGCCGCTGCCTCCGGGGCCGGCAGGCCCGGAGCCGCCGTCGTCGGACGAGCTTCCGCAGCCACTCAGGGCGAAGATCGCGGTGAGCAGGACGGATGCGATGGTGTGGCGCCGGAGCGCTTTGATGTCACGTCGCGCATCGAGATACATGAAAGATTCCTCCCGGCCATGGGCAGTGGCCGCATCGGGTTCTGGAGGGTTCAGGTCGCGGCCCTCTCGAACCCCACAGCCGCGAAACGGCGGAGGCAACCGTCAGCGAAATCAGGATTTCTGGAGTGCGTGTGTCAGTCCGGCGTTTCGCCGGCCTGCACGCGTTCCAGCGCCGCTCGTGTACTGCGCACGGCCGAGCTGTCCTCGCCGTAGACACGAATCTGACCGGCAAGGGCCTCTTCCAGGAGGGCGATCGCCTGCTCGGTGCGACCCTGGCGGGCATCGAGCCGACCCATCTGGGCCATGATCATCAGCGTGTTGTGGTGGTCTTCGCCGCGGACGACGCGGAGGCGAGCGAGGGCCTCGCGCATGAGGGGTTCGGCCAAGTCGTCGTGGCCCATTCGTGTATGGGTGTACGCGAGCGCGTACTGGGCGTAGAGCGTGTCCTTGTCGTCCTCGCCAAGGATGCGGCGTCGCAGGTCCCATACGTCCTGATAGGTCGCGATCGCCTCGTCGAATCGCTCTTGGGCCAAGTAGAGATTGGCGAGCGAGTGACGCGCGCGCAGGACATTGCGGTCCTCGCGGCCGCGAAGACGGATCTGGTCGGCGACGTTGCGCTCGGCGAGGGGAATCGCGCGCTCATTGTCCCCGTTGACGATGTAGGCACCGACGAGACTCGACCGCGCCTCGATCGATTCGGGCGCATCCGGACCGAGTTCGCGCTCGCGGATCTCGACGGCTTCTTCCAGGAACTCGACGGCGCGTGGCGCTTCGTCGATGCGGCGGTAGACCTGGCCCAGTGTCACCAGCAGGCTGGCCCTGACCAGAGGCTCGTCCTCGAGTCCGGTCTCGATCTCTTCGGCACCGATGTCGAGCAACTCGCGCGAGGTCAGGACTTCGCCACGCGACTTGCCCGGATCGGAGTATTCGAAGAGTCCTCCCAGAAACGCGGTGGTGCGTTCGGCCGTGCGTGCCTGGCGCTGGGCGTCGTCGCGCGCATTCGCGACGCGGTCGGCCTGGATCCCCATGGCCACGCCGAAGGCGATCGAGAGCGCGAGGACGGCGCCCGCCATCGAAACGGCGACTCGGTATCGATGCACGGTCTTGCGGAGTCGGTAGGTCACGCTGGGTGGACCGGCGAGGACCGCGTCGCCCTCGAGGAAGCGAAGGAGGTCCATCGCGAGGCCGTTCGCGGTTTCGTAGCGTCGCGCACGATCCTTCTCGAGTGCCTTCAACAGGATCCAGTCGAGTTCCCCACGGAGTCGGCGGCTGAGCGACCGAGCGTCGGTGCGGCGCGACGAGACGACGGTGGCCACGTCGCCGTCCGTTGCGCTGAATCGTGTACTCGGGCGTGGTGGTGCCTCTTCGCGGAGCACGCGGAGAACCTCGGCGAGGCCGGCGCGCAGCAACGATTCGCGTGGGAAGGGAAGGCTGCCGGTCAGGAGCTCGTAGGCCAACACGCCCAACGAATACACGTCGGCGCGGGTATCGACGTCGAGGTTGCCCGGGTCGGCCTGTTCGGGGCTGCAGTATTCCGGGGTTCCGACGAACTGTCCGTGCGTCGTGAAGATCATCGTCGAGGCCAAGTCGGGAGCAACGGCTTTGGCGATGCCGAAGTCGATCACCTTCACCAGGGGCCGGTCGTCGACACTCGTCACGAGAACGTTCGACGGCTTGAGATCGCGGTGGATGATTCCCTTCTGGTGCGCGTGCTGGACGGCACGGCAGACGTCGATCAACAGCGAGACACGGCCTTCGACCCCGAGCCGTTCGCGATCGGCGTAGCGGACGATGTCGAGGCCGTCGACCATCTCCATCACGAACCACGGACGGCCGTCGTCGGTGTGTCCGGCGTCGTACACGTGGGCGATCGACGGGTGATCCATGCGCGCGAGCGCTTGCCGTTCGGCCTCGAAACGGGCGAGCACGGCCTTGGAGTCCAGACCCGGTTTGAGGACCTTGATCGCGACCTTGCGTCGAACCGGTTCTTCTTGCCACGCCGCATAGACGGTGGCGAATCCCCCCTCGCCGAGCTCTTCGATCACGCGGTAGGGGCCGATCGTCTCCGGCGCCTCCTCTTTGCGCGCCACGATCGAGGTCGGCTGGATCACCTCATTGGCGCTCGCATCCTCCTCGAGCAAGGCGTCGACCTCTGCCCGAAGCTCGGAGTCGTCGCCACAGGCCTGGTCGAGATAGGCCAGCCGCTCGGACTCCGGGAGTTCGAGAGCACGATGGAAGAGTTCTTCCAGACGGGCGTGGCGGTCACGGTTCACGGTCAGGCCTCGGTTCCGTCGGTATCGAGTTCCTTCTTGAGCCAGGCACGCACGAAGCGCCACTTGCGCTCGACGGTGCTCTTCGAGACCTCGAGCGCGTGCGCGGTTTCGTCGACGTCGAGGCCGGTGAAGAAGCGGAGCATGACGATCTGCGCTCCCTGTGCGTCGAATTCCTCGAGGCGTTTCAGCGCATGGTCGAGGGCGATCATGTCGTCGGTGGGTGATTCGATCACGAGGTGCGCCTCGTCGAGTTCCACGCGCTGGCGTTCGCCGCCGCGCTTCTGCGCACCCTTGCGTCGGGCGTCCTCGACCAGGACGTCGCGCATCGCGCGTGCCGCCATGAAATAGAAGTGTCGCCGCCCTTCCCAGGTGGTGCCATCGTCGGCGAGTCGGATCCAGACCTCGTTGACCAGTGCGGTGGCCTGGAGGGTCTGTCCCGGCGGCAGACGATGGAGACGTGCGTTCGCGAGGTCGCGCAACTCGCGGACCACGACGGGGAGGACGGCTTCGGCGGCGGAATCGTCGCCCTGGGCGGCGAGATTGAGCAGCCGGGTGATGTCGGGGCGGGATTCGGGCATGCGATGGCGAGAGGCCAGGGTCCGGGGAACGTCTTTCGAGTGTAACGGTTCATGGTGAGGCGATCTCCAGAAAACGGTCTGTTCCTTCAGCCGCGAACGGCGAGGAGAATCCGTCAGTCCCGCTGGGCTTCGGTCGACTTGACCCAGGTCGTTCTCTTTCACGACATTCGAGGGCACCGGTGACATCCGACCGCGACCCCACGCGACGGGAGCCGCAAATGAGTCCTTCGATCCTACCGTTGATCTTTCTCGTTTCTACGTCCGTCCAACCGTCGTTCCCGGTTCCGCTCACGCCCGACGCCCTTGTCGAGAACTTCGAGCGCTCGCTCGAGGAGATGGACGTCGGCGAGTACGAACGCCTCCTCGATTGGTCCTATCTCTTCGATTTCGCGCCGGAACACGAGTGGATGGCGCCCGAAGGCTGGCAGATCGACGAGGAACTGGATGCCATGCGGCGCCTGCTCGGTGGCGAACCCAGCCGGCACGACGGACACGAACGCCGGGTGGCCGCGATCGACGTCGAGATGCGTCCGATGGGGCCCTGGGAGGAGACCCACGAGGATCCCCTGGGCGTACTCCGTACATGGCAACGCGACTACGACGCGCGCATCGTCGTCGAGTTCGATGACGACACGAAGGTGCGCATTCATCGACGTCAGGTGCTGACCGTGATCTCCGGTTACGACGAGGCCCGCATGGAGCTGCGCGAGTTCAAGCTGCTGCGCTGGGAGGAAGAGGAGTCGCTCGTCCGTCCCTTCGGCTCGATGAAAGCGCGCTTCTGATCGATCAGGAACCCGCGAAGCGCACCAGGAACACGACGTCGGCGGGCCGGTCGCGGCCGATCGGCACCGCCACGTCCAGGCGCACGTTGGCCGCCCGTCCGAGGCCGATCCAGTGCCGTTGGATCCCCAGACCGATGCTGTGGATCCAGGTGCCGTCGTCTTCCGCTTCGACCCACGCCGCGTCGGCCCAGGGAACGAACTGGACCCCGGTGTCGCGCAGCAGCGGGATGCCGGTGCGGCGCAGCACGTCGAAGGGCACGGGTAGCTCGGCGCGGAGAAGGACGGACTGGTCGCCGACGAGTGTGCGTCGCGGGAATCCGCGGACGCTCGACACGCCGCCGGCGTCGGCGAGGCGCTGGACCGGCGCGTTGCCGATCGTTCTCGCCCACGTGGCTTCGGTCTGCAGCTCCCAGCGTCCGACGTAGTTGCGGCGGCGGACGAAGAGATCGGTGCGTGCGTAGTCGAAGTCGCCGGCCAGCACGCCGCCC
>JGI12109J20283_10143038_pt1 | contig 26072 bp, 28 predicted proteins | sample ElkSlonscriptome_12_FD_20283 | JGI IMG/M metagenome (IMG submission 20283)
CCGCGATAACCGCCCTCACCGCGTTTGGCTCGGCTCTGACGCTTGGCTCTCCTGGTCTGGCTCAGGACACTCCGGCTGAGGCTGCGCACAGCCCCAATGCTATCGTTGAGGCTGCGCCGCCGAAGGCATGGGTGACCATCCCGTCAGAAGACCTTCTGGTGATGACGCTAGCCCCGGATAGCGACGGAGACGCGCGCGAAGTGGTGCTGCAATTGATGCCCGCGCCCTTTTCACAAGGGTGGGTCAGCAACATCCGCACCCTCGCCCGCGCGCGCTGGTATGACGGGATCAGCGTGAACCGGGTGCAGGACAATTACGTGGTCCAATGGGGCGATCCCAATTACGACAATCCCGAAGCTGGTGGTGAGACGAAGCCCTTGCCAGCTGGGCTGAAAGTGATGGAGGAAATCTATTCATTTCGTCGAGCACTTGAACGCCCGAAGGCACTAGACGGACTATTCCGACCACCGAATAATGTTTCTAGATGGACCAGTTTCCACAAAGGATTTCCAGTGGCAGGATCCGGTACTCCCGATAGTGTCAGCCATTGGCCCGTCCACTGCTACGGCATGGTCGGCGTCGGGCGGAACTATTCCCCCGACACCGGCTCGGGCGCAGAGCTTTACACCGTGATCGGTCATGCGCCGCGGCATCTTGATCGCAACATCGCTCTGGTCGGGCGCATCATCAGCGGGATGGAGCACCTATCCTCGCTGCCGCGCGGGTCTGGCGCTCTGGGCTTTTACACTGCCGACGAAGCGGACAAACGCACACCGATCCTCTCGATCCGCGTTGCCAGTGACCTGCCAGAGAATGAGCAACCCGCATACGAATACCTCTCCACCGAAAGCGAAACCTTCGCCAGCTACGCCGAAGCGCGCGCCAATCGCCGCGATCCGTTCTTCATCGTGCCCGCTGGCGGCGCAGATATCTGCAACATTCCGGTGCCCGTTCGCGCTGTCAAAACTGCGGATGGCGAGTGAGCGAAACTGTCACCGCGACCCTGCCTTTGCGGCAATGGAGGGGTGATCGCGGCACCTATCATCTGGTCGAATTCACCGGAGATGAAGCTGAAGCGCTGACCGCGCATGCCGTGATCCAGCGCCTTGAATTTGGCCGTCAGCGCGGGTTCGGATCGCTCAAAGTCACCGCCCGCATTGGCGAGACTGAGTGGCGCACGTCTGTCTTCCCGCAAAAGACCAACACGCCTTCAAATAGCAAGGCGACAGGGCAAGATAATCGCGAACAATCCAGATCATGGGTGCTGCTGATCGGTAAGAAGGTGAAGAAAGCCGAAAGTTTAAGCGTTGATCAAAACGTTGAAGTAGCTGTGACGCTTTGACGAACTTCGTCGGAACACCCCTTGCCCGTTGCCGTTGGTGTGGTTGAACACATTACAATCGAAAGCGACATCTATGAGAATCCAAGACCGCGTCGAATTTGAAAACAAACCGGACCCGCTCACGTGCCCGCCGGACACGATGATCTACGATGCTGTGGTCCAGATGGCGGAAAAAAACTTCGGCTCAATTTTCGTTACGGACACCGATAAGACCATTCTTGGTGTCATGACAGAGCGCGACATCTTTCGCCGGGTGATCGGCGAGAGCGTCGATCCCAAAACGACACCGGTCAGCAAGGTGATGACCACGAATGTTCGTATGGCGCGCAAAGACGACGATATCCTCGACTGGCTTCAAGTCATGTCGAATGAGCGGTTCCGTCGTCTGCCCATTGTCGACGACAAAAAACAACTGATTGCGGTCATGTCACAAGGTGATTTTGTGGCCTACACTTGGCCCCAGATCTTGCAGCAATTCAGAAAGATGGCCGAGGCGACCCTCGCCCCCGCGTTCAATCCGATTGCGATTATCCTTGGAGGATTGGCTTATGCGATCCTGATCCTTGTTGTGGTGCTGACATTCGTTGGCTGATCCATCAGGTTCGCCGCCCCTGAGGATATTCAGATCCGCTCAGCCTCAGCCACGGCGTCGCTGGCCCTCAAGGCGCTCATAATGCGTGACAGATGCGCCAGGTCTTGGACATCGGCTGAGATTTCGTAGGTTGTGAAGGGATGCTCCAGCTGCGTTTGATCCAGACTGATCACGTTGGCTTTGGCCTGCGCAAAGATGCCCGCCATTTCAGCCAGCGTGCCGAGCCGGTCATAGAGCGTCACCCGCAGCATACCGACCGCCCCGAGCGATCGTTTACCCCAACTCAGATCGAGCCAGTCGCTGTCAACGCCATTGGCGAGCTCCAGACAGTTAATCGTGTGGACCAGCACCGTCTCGCCCTTGCGCCTCAGGCCCACAATCCGGTCGCCCGGGACAGGGTGACAGCACGGGGCCAGCTCAAACGCGACGCCCGGCGTCAGACCCTTTATCGAAATCGCGCGTTCGCGCCGCGCCCAGTCCGCTTCTTCTTCAAAATTGGCGGTGCAGCCCGGCACCAGCGCTTCCATCACTTCGCGATCAGTCAGTTTGGCAGAGCCGATAGCGAACATCAGTTCTTCCGGCCCGTCCATACCCAGCCGTTCAATCGCCGCGCGGATCGCCTTCTTCCCGATCTTCGCCGGTACCCGCTCGGTAATCCCGTCAAACAGTTTGGAGCCGATATCCGCGACCTCGGCGCGCTCTTTCAAGCGCACTGCGCGGCGGATCGCAGCGCGCGCCTTGCCCGTGACGACAAAGCTGAGCCACGACAATTGCGGTTCGGCGTGGGGGCCTTTGATGATCTCAACCACGTCACCATTATCGAGCCGCGTGCGCAGCGGCATGTGCCGCCCGTTGATCTTTGCCCCCAGCGTCGCAAGGCCCAGATCGGTGTGCACGGCAAAGGCGAAATCGACCGAGGTTGATCCCTTTGGCAACTGGAACAAGGCCCCTTTGGGCGTGAAGGCAAAGATACGATCCGCGTAAATCGCCATGCGTGTATGTTCGAGCAGTTCTTCTGCATCGTGGCTGGCATCGACAATCTCGATCAGATCGCGCAGCCAGGCCACCTGCCCGTCCGGCGTGTCGGATTGTTTATAGGCCCAATGCGCCGCCAGACCGAATTCATTGCGCTGATGCATTGCCTTCGTACGGATCTGCACTTCGACCCGCATCGAATTTTCATACATCAACGATGTGTGCAGGCTGCGATAGCCGTTGGTCTTGGGCGTGGAGATGTAATCCTTGAATTTGCCCGGCAGCGCCTGCCACGTCTGATGCAGGACACCCAGAGCGCGGTAGCAGTCGACTTCGTTTTCCGTAATCACGCGAAACGCCATGATGTCGGTCACCTGTTCAAAGCTGACATGGCGCTCAGACATCTTTTGCCAGATCGAATAGGGATGCTTTTCGCGGCCCATCACCTCGACCTGCAGGCCCGCCTCGGCCAGCGCTTGCTTGAACTTCAGCGCAATCGCATCAACCTGGCCACCATCCTGACTGCGCAATTGCTCCAGCCGCTTTGTAATCGTCGAATAGGCTTCAGGCTCCAGCTGCTCGAATGCGAGCAGCTGCATCTCGCGCATATATTCATACATGCCCACGCGTTCTGCCAGAGGGGCATAGATATCCATTGTCTCGCGCGCGATGCGCTGGCGCTTTTCCGGCTTTTTGATGAAGTGCAGCGTGCGCATATTGTGCAGTCGGTCCGCGAGCTTTACCAACAGCACGCGGATATCTTCAGACATGGCGAGCAGGAATTTGCGCAGATTCTCAGCCGCGCGCTCGTTCTCAGGCATGGCCTCGATCTTGGACAGCTTGGTCACGCCATCCACCAGCCGCGCCACATTGGGTCCGAACAGATCCTCAATGTCCTCGATCGTCGCCAGCGTATCCTCAACCGTGTCATGCAACAGGGCGGTGATGATCGTTTCCTGATCCAGTTGAAGGTCCGTCATCAACCCGGCCACTTCAACCGGATGCGAGAAATACGGATCACCGCTCGCACGCTTTTGGCTCCCGTGCTTCTGAACGGTGTAGACATAGGCGCGATTCAGCATCGCCTCATCGGCGTTAGGGTCGTAATCCTTGACCCTCTCAACAAGTTCGTACTGGCGCAACATTGACATGAATATGCGCAGGCCCGCGAGGCACGGCAAGCGCCATGTTCGAATTCACCTAGGCTGCGGCGAAGTTTTCGATGTTTTCTATGCGTCCGGAAACAACCAGTTCGTCCCCGGGAAGTATAAGTGTGTCGGGAACAGCGTGGATGAAATCCTCTCCGGACCGCTTTACACCGATGACAGTGACGTCGAACTTCTTGCGGCATTCGCTCGTGACAAGCGGCACTCCGACTATCGGCTCGGGCGCCTTGAGCCGGGCAATCGCAAATTCATCGCCGAAAGACAGGAAATCGAGCAGCCGCTCGTTAACGAGATGGGCGACCTGCTCACCCATCCGCTGTTCCGGAAACACAACATGATGCGCGCCAGTGCGCTCAAGTATTTTTGCGTGCCCATCATTGGTCGCCTTGGCCCAGATGTTCGGAACGCCCAGATCAACCAGCGCCAGAACCGCGAGCAGGCTTGCCTCGATACTGCCGCCTATTGCCACTACAGCGGTTTCGAAGTCGGCACCGCCGAGCCTTTTGAGGCAATTGTTCTGAGTGCAATCCGCCTCGACAACCTGAGTCAGCGCGCCCGCATATTCGTTGACGATCCGCTCGTCGATATCGGTTCCAAGCACTTCGTGCCCCATATTTTCAAGCGTCAGCGCAACCGAGCTGCCAAACCGGCCCAGCCCGATGACAAGGACAGGTGAACGATTTTTATCCGACAATGGGATTCTCCTCGGGATAGCGATAATGTCGTTTGCTGGAACCCAGTGCCAGCGCCGTCGCAACAGTAATGGTGCCCACCCGACCTACAAACATCAGAAACAAAATGACCAGCTGCGCGTCAGGGGGGAGATCAGCAGTAATGCCGGTTGAAAGACCGACAGTTGCAAAAGCGCTAATACACTCGAACAAGATGTCATGCATCGCCAGTGGCGTTACCGCCGCAATATATGTCGCCGCAGTCAGGATGGTGAACGCGGCCAGGACCGCCACGCTCAGCGCCTGACGCTGGACATCGCTGCCGAAACGCCGGCTGAAGAGGGTGGCGTCATCGTGTCGGCGGATTTCAGAGACAACCATCGCCAAAAGCACCGCAACGGTCGTTATCTTGATACCGCCCGCCGTGCCCGCGCTGCCCCCGCCGATAAACATGAGCCCATAGTTCACAAGCAGTGTTTCATCGCGAAAGCCGCCGACATCCAGACTGTTAAAGCCCGCTGTTCGGGGCATCACAGAATGGAACGCCGCATTCAAAACCTTATCCCCGACGCCCATCGGGGCCAGCGTATCGGGGTTGGTCCATTCCATTATGAGAACCGAAACAAATCCGAAAGCCAGGAGGCAACCTGTGCCCGCCAGCGTGACTTTGGTATGCAGGGAATAATGCGACCAACCAACACCATTGGCGCGCACATCCTGCATGACGGGAAATCCGACCGCAGTGATGATGACAGCGACCATGATCGGACCAAGGATCAGCGGGTCTGACTGAAACCCCATGACGCTGTCGGAATAGCTTGAAAAACCGGCATTGTTGAATGCACTGACCGAATGAAACAGACCGTGCCACAGGGCAGACCCGAGATCATGATCGTAAGACAGCGAGAGCCTTGCAGTCAGGATGGCTGCGATGACGATTTCAACGACCAGTGTGATCGCCAATACGAGAAACAGGACACTGCGCGCATCGCCGATGTCGAGCCTGCTGCGCTCTACCCGGGTGGCAATCCGCGAACGAAGGTCAAACCCGCGCCCGGCCAGCAACCCGAAAATGGTTGCCGTCGCCATAATTCCGAAGCCGCCAATCTGGAACAGAAACAGGATCACGCCCTGGCCAAAGGGCGTCCAATGCGTCGCCGTATCGACAGTGATAAGGCCAGTGACTGCAACTGCGGAAGTCGCGGTAAAAAGGGCGGTCATGAAATCGGTCTCATTCCCGGCGGCAGTCGCAGCGGGGAGCAGCAGCGTGAGCGTGCCCAACACTATCGCAACCAGAAACAGAACCGGAATCAACCGGACAGGATTACGCAATGCGATCATGACATTGGTATGATCGGTCGGACTTCAGGTTCCAATCTTTATTGATATTATTGCAAGACAAACGGCTGTCTTAACGTGTTCCGTTCCCCGGCATGCAACAACGCCTTAAGACCAGGTTGCGCGTGGTGGCAGGCTCATCAGAATAGCGTCGATATTGCCGCCGGTTTTCAGACCGAAAATCGTACCCCGGTCGTAAACCAGATTGAACTCGGCATAACGCCCGCGATATTCGAGCTGCCGAGCCTCATCCTCCGGAGTGAATTCGTCGTTCATCCGCTTGCGCACCAGCTTGGGATAGATGTCCAGAAAGGCTTTGCCGACATCCTGTGTGAAGGCGAAATTGCGCTCCCACGCGGCCTCTTCATCGCTTTCGAGATGGTCATAGAATATGCCGCCCACGCCGCGATGCACTTCGCGGTGGGGGATGTAAAAATAATCGTCCGCCCATTTCTTATAACGCTCGTAATAGGTCGGATTGTGCGCCGTGCAGGCCGCGCGCATTGCGGCGTGGAATTCCTCGGTGTCTTCCTCATACGGGATTGGCGGGTTGAGGTCGGCACCGCCGCCAAACCATGCCTTGCCCGTGGTCAGGAACCGCGTGTTCATGTGCACGGCGGGCACATGCGGGTTCGTCATATGCGCGACAAGGCTGATACCGGTTGCGGTAAAGCCGGGATTGTCCGCGTCCGCTCCGTTGATGGAGCCTGCAAATTCCTTCGCAAAATTGCCCGCAACCGTGGAGACGTTGACGCCCACTTTTTCAAACACCTTGCCCTTCATCAGGCCCTGCACGCCGCCGCCGGGCTTTTCATTGCCCTCTTCTTCGCGGCTCCATGGTGTGTAGGCAAAGGACGCGTCCGAGCCTGCCTCGCGTTCGATCGATTCAAACGCCGCGCAGATCTGGTCGCGCAGACTTTCAAACCATTCCTTCGCGCGCGCTGTGTGCGGATCCCAGTCGCTCATAGTGTCATCCCGTTCCGTATCATGTCCAAAACCGGGCCCGAAGACCCGCATGCCGCCTCCCCATGACGACATAGATGTCCATCCTATTTGACACCCTGCGTGTCAATGCTTGAGTGCGTCGCATGGCGCGAAACGTAATACCGCGACTCACCCCTTGCCAAGCATGATGAAGCCCGTCACACACGCAGCATGGTTCCTGTTTCGTTCTCTGGCATGGCCCCCGGCTCCTTTCCCGGTTCAACGGGTGCACCCATGCCCTTTGCCGGGGAAGAGCTTGTCCTGCTGAAAAGCAACGCGCTGTATTGGCCGCGCGAACGGGCATTGCTGGTCGCGGACCTCCATCTGGAAAAGGGCAGTTGGTATGCGACCCACGGCCAGATGCTGCCCCCCTATGACAGCCGGGAAACGCTCGAACGGGTGGCCGATGCGGTCAAGCAAACGGGCGCGCGCCGGGTCATCACGCTGGGCGACAACTTCCATGATGAAGCGGGCACAACCCGATTGGATGCGTACGCTGCCGGAATGCTCGAATCGCTCATCCGCTCGCTCGACTGGGTGTGGATCACCGGCAATCACGATGAACAGATGAATCGCGCCTTCGGGGCGACGCTGGTCGATGAGATGGAAATCGGCGGCATTGTGCTGCGACATGAGGCCAGACCGGGAGAGACACGCGCGGAGATATCAGGCCATTATCACCCCAAAATGCGGGTGCGGGTGCGTAACCGGCATATCGCCCGACCCTGCGCCGTTATCGGGCGGGTGGAGAGCGGCGCGGACCGCATGATCGCCCCGGCTTTCGGAGCCTACACCGGTGGTATGGATGCAGGGGCACCGGAAATCCTTAGCGCGCTCAAACCTGCGCAGGCCATAGACGCGGTGCTGCCCGCGAAGGGCAAACTTGTCAGCTTTCCGTTATTCCGCGCGGCAGCCTAAGACTCATCTGGCGCTTTTAACGCTTTGTCTCTATATTGGGCGTAGTACATTCTAAGGCTACAACAGGAGAACACACATAGCCCGTCCACCCAGGCGTTCGATGGCCCCGCCAGTCAAAAGCGGCCCTCGCTACGATAATTTTATTCAAGTCCCCAAGGTTCGCGTTATCGATGACGAAGGCGAAAACCTTGGCGTGATGTTCACACGTGAAGCGGCAGAGCAGGCCAATGAGAAAGGCCTGAACCTGGTCGAAGTCTCGCCCAACGCTGATCCGCCCGTGTGTAAGTTCCTCGATGTCGGTAAGTACCGCTTTGAGGCGCAGAAAAAAGCCAATCTGGCGCGCAAGACACAAAAGACGCAGGACATCAAAGAGGTGAAGATGCGTCCAAACATCGACACTCATGATTATGATGTGAAGATGCGGAACGTGAACAAGTTCATCGACAATGGCGACAAGGTGAAAGTCACCTTACGGTTCCGTGGTCGTGAAATGGCGCACCAGCATCTTGGCATGGATCTGCTTAAACGGGTTCAGGAAGACGTCGCCGAGACAGCCAAGGTTGAAGCGTTCCCGCGCCTCGAAGGCCGGCAGATGCTGATGGTGCTCGCGCCGAAATAACTAAAGCCGGCGACCGGATGATCGCTATCAAACAGAAAAGGGCGAAGGCACTGGTTGCTTTCGCCCTTTGTGTTTGTGCGATCGGTGTGAATGGCCGCGCCACCTTCGCGCAAAAATAGGCCAACAACAATCAAGTGTATTCGATGAATAACACACTGAAGCCGACTGGCGGCCCCACGCGTTGTAACTTCGCGCTATATATCATGATGCTATCCCCTGCGGCACATCGCGGTTGGACGGCGCCGCAGCAATGGTCCCACCTCTATCAGGCGGGCACATGAGAAGGGCCAGCTCACTCAGTAAGGAATCGACGAATGAAGACCCTGCGTGCTTCCTCCCGTGCTCTGGCACTGGCTCCGATGACCGGTGCACTTGCTCTGGCCGCAGCCCTTACGCTTGCGGCTCCCGCCGCGGCGCAAAACGCGTCCGGGACAGATGCCGCATTCGCAACCTTCACACCGGCCAGCACAGCGAATAATGACTCGATCGATTATTCGATCTGGGATGAGGCTATGAAAAACCTCGTTATCTCGATGGGCCCTTCACTGCGTCAAACGGCCGGCCGCCCGCCGGAAGGGTACGGCACACGACGCATTTATGGCCACACATCACGCTATCGCCTTGAAGGCTCGCGGATCATGTTCAGCTTTCTGGATTCCGATGTGATCGCCAGCTTTACCGAATATCGCAAGGATCTGGAAGCGACCGCCGACCAAGTCGACATCCAGTCACTCAGCCGCAACGAGCAACTGGCCTACTGGATCAACCTGCACAATGTCGCCCTGATTGAGCAGATTTCGAACAACTGGCCAGTGCGCCAGCCGCGCAAGATTGAAATTGGCGGCGTGCCGCTGGACAATGCGAAGTTCATCACGGTCGAAGGCGTCGCGATGAGCCCCCGGGATATCCGCACAAAGATCGTCTATCCGAACTGGAAAGACCCGCGCGTCATTTATGGTTTTTGGCGCGGCGAGATCGGCGGTCCGTCGATCCAGAAAGAGGCATTCAACGCGGACAATGTGTCGCGCCTGCTGGACAAGGGCGCACGCGATTTCATAAATTCGCTGCGCGGGACACAGCAATCGGGCAATACCTTGCAGGTTTCCACCCTCTATGAAGAAGCCGCCCCCTATTTCTTCGAGAATTTCGACAAGGATGTACGCGCACACATCGCCGCCTTTGCGCAGGAAGACGTCACCGAAATTCTGGCCGAGACAAACAAGACCAGGGCCACAATCTCGGAATACGATATCGCTGATCTGGCCGGAGGCTCACGCGAACCAAGCTACAGCTATATTGAAACAGCTGGCGGCGCCGCGCAGGGCTTTCGCATACCGCGAAGCATGAGCAATCTGCTCGCCCAGCGCGAAGAGAAATTCCGCCGCATCCTTCGCGAAGGCCGCACTGGCACAGTCACTTTCAGTGAACTGGTCCTGCCGGATGACGAAGAGGCCGACAGTCAGGTCGACTAATGGTCGAATAGGCAGTGGGTTCGGCTCTGCCCATCGCAATCAAACTCAAGGATCGCCGAATGAATGACGTTCGGCAGTCCTTTTCTCTTCTATAGTTTTCAGGCGTTCTGCGTATAAAGCAGGTGGCGAGTAGAGACGCGGATAATCGGGCTTCAGTCAGGGTTTGAACACATGCAGCCAATCACACTGTCGCTTGGCCAAACGGCTGCCACTGGCCGCAAATCTCGGTTGTCATTCGTGTTGCGGAGCACACTGGCGGCCGGTGCCTTAACCGCGACAATGGCGGTATACTCGCCCCTCAACGCCCAAATGCAAGAGACCGATACGGGCAATCCTCCAGTGTTTAAAGCTGTCGCGCAGGAAGCCGATCGCTTCTCAGTCTTCCGTCCAACCGGCGACCGCATCGATCACACAATTGATTACTCGATCTGGGACTTTGCGCTGAAACAGCTTGTCGTGTCGATGGGTCCGTCGACCCGTCAGCGCCCCGTCATCCTCGACGGCGGAGTGGGAACGCGCCTCCGTCAGGGGCACAATTCACGCTTCCGCGTTGAAGGCTCGATGGTCTTTTTCTCGCAGCTGAATCAACGCGCAATCAACAGCTTTACCGAATATCGCGAGGATCTGGAGCGGGTCGCAGGCAGCCTCGATATGGCGTCCCTGCCCCGCAACGAACAGCTCGCTTTCTGGTTTAACCTGCATAATGTCGCATTGATGGAGCAAATCGCCAAAGCGTGGCCGATGCGTCAGCCGCGCACCTTCGAAATTGACGGGGTGCCGCTGGATGATGCGCGGATCATTACGATCCGCGGAATTTCCATGAGCTTGCGCGATATTCGGGAGAATATTGTCTTTGCCAACTGGCGCGATCCCCGCGTGATTTACGGGTTCTGGCGCGGCGAGTTGGGCGGGCCGTCGCTCGACCGTGAGGCGTTTACGGGTCAGAATGTCGACGGCCTGCTGACGACACGAGCGCAGGAATATGTCAGTTCCTTGCGCGGCACCGAAAAGCGTGGACGCACGCTGCATGTCTCTACCTTGTATGATGAGACACGCCGGTTCTATTTCCTGAATTTCGAAGCGGATGTGCGCGCCCATATCAGCGAGTTTGCGAGTGAAGAGGTGCTCGAACTTGTTGGCAAGACAGAAGAGGTGAAGGCGACCATCCGCGAGTGGGACATTGCCGATCTTTCCGGTGGGCGTCGCGATTCCATTGCTCAGATCAATGCCAGGCCGGGCCTGTCAGCGGGAGCCGCTGAAATTCTGCGACAGCGGGCTGTCAAACTGGATCGTATGCGCCGCAATGACCAGCCCACCGGCCGGGTGATTTTCTCACCCCTGATCCTGCCGGGTGACGATCCGGATAAGGGCACGGTCGAGTAAGCCCCTGAGTAGACCGAGCAAAAAGGGGCGCACCGTTCGAACGATGCGCCCCTTGGTCGTCAAATTCAGGTAAGGTCCATTCGACTTCTTTGAGTTTCCCCACCTCGTTCAGGTCGCCATCGCCCACGATAACCTGACCCGTCCTGATACCGCGACGCCATGCGCGATACAGCTTTTCGTTGCGTTCTTCTATCAGGCGCTGGGCTACATAATTGGGCCTTGTGCGTAGAGGAACCGGACCCCGAAAGTCGCCGTAATCAACTTCCAGATTGAGCAAACCGGGGCCCCTCTCCCCTTTCGACAAATCGGCCAGATCGCGTTCATAGCGATTATACCTCGTCTCATCGGTCTTCTTAAGCAGCTTGGCCACATCCTCACCTGCGTACTTTTTCAGGTGGGCGCGAAGTGCGGCATCATCGTCAAAATAGAATGGCGCGGCCTCACGATAGATTTCGCTTACCTGCAAGGCTCCGTTGAACTTTTCGCCCCCACGCAGTGAGTTCACAAACTCCTCGCCTGCCAGCGAAAGCAGGAAGTTCACATTGGCCCCGGTAACGGCTGTGCGCTAGATGGAGGGTCCGCCGATCTCACCGCGCCAGAAGCCATAAATAACCTTGCGGTCTTTCCAGTTGGCATAAACAATCCGCTCACGGATATCGCGCGGTGACAGGGGGACACCACCGATTGTTATCAGCTTGGCATCATCCAACGGCAATTCGTCAGGCCCAAATTTTGCATCCACCGTCTGTGTTAAAGGATACCGACTCGCCAAAGCCTCAATCACCGCAACATTGTGCAGGTTAAACCAGAAAGCGAGCTGCTCGTTTCGCGGAAAACGCGTGATATCAAGCGTGCTGCCAACCCTTTCGAGATCCTGACGATATTCCGTCAGGAAAGAAAATGCGACCCGATTGCCTTCAAGCCGAAGGCGCGAATCATGCCCGTAAATGAAACGCGTGCCTATGAGCGGCTCGTCGAGATAGGTGTAATCAATTGTGTGATCGTCTCGATCAGATGCGGGTGCGAACCGCGTCAGGCTCGCACCCGGAATATAAATCGTCGCATCAACCCGTTTTGACGTGCCCGCCGTTATATCAGCTCTATTCGCGTGGACTGGTGCGGTAAGCAGGCTCACCGATGCAAGCGCCAATACAGTCGTTCGTGTGAGGGTGCGCGCCAGCGTCAGGCGGCGTGATGGCGTGATGGCGCGGAGGAGATAATCGAAACAGGCACAAGGATTCTCCTTCGTTGCTAGAACCACCCGCACTTCGAAGAAGAAAGTCCCATCGGCAAGTCTAACCTGTATTGAACAGATGCGATCAAAGCAGGTGCCAAAGAGCAAAGGGGTTAATCCGGTAAAGCGGGGTTGCGCTGACAGTTGCCCTTGGTGAAAAGTCCGCTGATGCATTGCCTGTTTCCTGCTCAGCGATGGTCACCGCAAGCGGACCTGCGGCGATGAACAGCAGTCGCGATGACAGCATGCAGACGACAGGCCGCTTGATAGGACCAAGGTGGATCGGCCCAAAGCAAATCGGTTTGGTCCTTGGTCCCGCTGTCTTCGCCCTTACTGCTTTGTCTTCTCCCCCGGATGGAATGAGCGCGGCGGCCTGGCTGGTCGCGGGCCTTGTGGTCTGGATGGCGGCGTGGTGGATGACAGAGGCGGTGCCGCTGACGGCAACGGCCCTGCTGCCATTCATCTGGCTTCCCCTGGGCGGCGTGATGACCGCGCCGGAAACCGCCAGCGCCTATTATGCGCCGATCCTGTTCCTGCTTTTAGGCGGTGCCTTTATCGCTCTCACGATAGAACGTACCGGCCTTCACCGGCGGCTCAGCCTCGCGATATTGAAAGCCATCGGCACCGGCGGCGGGCAAGTGCGGCTGCTGTTGGCCTTCATGGTCAGCGCGGCGCTCCTTTCGATGCTGATCTCCAACACCTCCACCACGCTGATCATGATGCCGATGGCGCTGGCAGTGCTGGCTGGTGCGGGTGGTAGCGACATTGAGGACAAAACCGCAGGACTACACGGGGCTTTACCTATGGGGATCGCCTTTGCCGCGTCCATTGGCGGGCTTGGCACGATTGTCGGATCTCCCACCAACGGCATCGGCGTGCAATTGCTCGATACGATGATCGGGCTGGAGATTACCTTTGCGACATGGATGGCGTTCGGTCTGCCAATCGTTGCCCTTGGCATTCCGCTGGCGGCAGCGATTATCGCACGGGTGCAAAACGTTGCTGCTTATCCCTTTGATGTCGGTGCGGCGCGCGATGCGATTGATGACAATGCGCCGTGGTCGCCTGCGGAGAAGCGATTGGTTCCCGTCATCGCGATCACATTCATCCTATGGATGACGCGCCAGTGGGTTGCACCTTTCCTGCCGGAGAAAAGCTGGACTGACGGGACCATCGCGGTGATCGCCAGCCTTGTGCTGTTCCTGCTGCCCGATGGCACGAGAGAGGCCGGCAAGACCCGTCCGCTGCTGATCTGGCGTGAGGCGGACCGCGCGCCTTGGGGCGTCATCATGATGTTCGGCGGCGGGCTGGCGCTGGCGGCGGGGATGAAGGCGAGCGGGCTTGCAACATGGCTCGGCAATGCCCTGTTGCCGCTGGAAGCGATGCCGCTGATCGTGATGGCGCTCGCAATTGTTGCGATGATTGTTCTGGTGACCGAATTTGCCAGCAATGTCGCCACCGCCAGCGCGATCATGCCGGTCGTGGCCAGCCTCGCCGCCGCACTGGGCCTTGGCGAGGATGCGATCCTGATCGCCCTTCCCGCTGCGCTTGCCGCCAGTTGGGGCTTCATCCTGCCCGCCGGCACCGGCCCCAACGCAATTGCGTGGAGTACAGGCCAATTGCGGATCAGGCGGTTGATGAGCGCGGGCCTGCTGCTCGATGTGATCGGGATTTTCATGATCGTCGGTGTGGTCTGGGGTGTCGCGGCACTGGGTTGATAGCGGCGCGCGATAAACGGCGCGAGTGACCGCAATCCGGTCTGCAAGGGCCCATCACAAAAGGTTGCAACTGAAACCACTCAACGGTAATCTCCCGTCCGTCATCAGGGCGAAGGGAGATGCGCTTCTGCGGAGGTTAGAAGCGGGTGCCCACACGCTCTGTCATCACTGTAGCTCCTGCCTTCCTGGGAGCGTGACAAGCAGGAAGAGACCCGCACATGACGGACGCAATCGACGCCACAAATACACCAACACCGCGCCGCAAACCCAAACCGGAAAAAACCTCAATCGGGGGGCGCGAGCTTAAGCCTTCGACGATGATGATGGGGTATGGCTTTGATCCGGCCCTGTCGGAAGGATCGCTGAAAGCGCCGATCTTTCTTACCTCAACCTTCGCGTTCGAGAACGCAGCGGCGGGCAAGCGCCATTTTGAAGGGATCACCGGAAAGCGAGAGGGCGGCGCGGAAGGCCTTGTGTATTCTCGCTTTAACGGGCCAAATCAGGAAATCCTCGAAGACCGGCTGGCAATCTGGGACGGGGCGGAAGATGCGCTGACCTTCTCCAGCGGGATGACCGCGATATGCATTCTGATGATGGCCTATTGCAAAGCAGGCGATGTAATCGTGCATTCCGGACCCCTTTATGCAGCCTCCGAAGGCTTCGTCTCCAAGGTTCTCAGCAAGTTTGGCGTCACTTATATCGACTTTCCCGCAGGGGCGAGCCGGGAGGAACTGGACGAGGTGCTGAAACGCGCGAAATGCCAGGCGGGCGAGAATGGCGGCAAGGTCGCGATGATCTATCTCGAAAGCCCGGGCAACCCGACCAACGCTCTGGTGGATATCGAAGCGGTGCGCGATGCGCGTGATGCGAACCTGAAATGGTCGTGCCCGATTGCCATCGACAACACATTCCTTGGCCCCCTGTGGCAGCGGCCACTGGACCATGGCGCGGATATCGTCGCCTATTCGCTGACCAAATATGTCGGCGGCCATTCGGACCTTGTCGCGGGCAGCCTTGCGGGCGCGAAGAAGTGGATGGACCCGGTGCGCGCCCTGCGCAATACGATGGGCGGAATCGTCGACCCCAACACCGCATGGATGTTGCTGCGCAGCCTTGAAACGGTGGAACTACGGATGCAGCGCGCAGGCGAAAACGCGGCGAAGGTCTGTGCCTTCCTTCGCGATCATCCCAAGGTGACAGGGCTGGGCTATCTCGGTTTTATCGACGATGCGCGCCAGCAGGATATCTATAACCGGCACTGCAAGGGCGCAGGCTCAACCTTCAGCGTGTTTCTGAAAGGCGGCGAGGCGGAGTGCTTTGCTTTCCTCGACAACCTCCAGATCGCCAAACTCGCCGTCAGCCTTGGCGGGACAGAGACCTTGGCCAGCCACCCCGCCAGCATGACGCACCTGTCCGTCGCGCCGGAACGCCGCGCGGCTCTAGGTATCACAGACAGCCTTGTCCGGATCAGTATCGGGATCGAGGATGCCGATGACCTGATTGCCGATTTTGAACAGGCGCTTGAACAAGTTTGAGCGTTTATGAAGCTCGCCGGACAGGAGAGAGGCATGGCTGATACACGCACGCCGGTGATGCTCGTGATCGGGGCTGGTGCGGGGATTGGCGGGACCACCGCCGCGCGTTTTGCGGCTGGCGGGTATCACGCGGTGCTCGCGCGGCGCTCTGATGAAGACGGACTGGCGCGTCTGGTTGGCGAGATTGAGGAGGCTGGCGGCAGCGCTTCGGGCGCGATCCTCAATGCCAGCGAGGATGGCGCGATCGAAGATCTAGTCGCGCGCATCGAAGCTGACATTGGCCCTATCGAGGTCGCGCTGTACAATCTCGGCGCGCAGATCGGGAACAGAAAGCTGCACGATACCCCGCATCGCACATTTGAACTTGGCTGGCGGCTCGGCTGTTTCGGGGTCTTTCGCCTGGCCCATGCGATGTTTCCAGCGATGGTGGAGCGCGCCAAGGGCGGCAATCACGGGACGCTGCTGGTGACTTCGGCAACATCGGCCGTGCGCGGCAATGCCGGGCAGCACAGCCATGCAGCGGCCATGGGAGGGCGGCGGATGTTGTGTCAGACGCTTAACGCTGAATTTGGCCCGCAAGGCATTCATGTCGCGCATATCGTAGTCGATGGCGCGGTCGATGCACCGGACACACTGGGCAAACTGCTCGGTGACAAATTTGACGCGTTCAAATCCATGAAAGGCGAAGAGGGCGTGATTGACCCCGGCGCGCTTGCGGAAACCTACTGGCACCTCGCGCAGCAACCGCGCAATTGCTGGACGCATGAGGTTGATGCCCGACCATGGAGCGATGTGGCGTGGTGGAATGACAATCCCGACCCGCAAATCGACGGCAGCGGAAAAAGCTTTGCCGGCCCTGAGTAACTGTCCGGTTTGACCGAAACGGCGACAAAGCGTTCAGTTTCGCTTTCGTGAGAAGGCCAATACAGCAAACCACCCGAATGATACCAATGAGGCAGCCCTCTGCGTCACTCCGCGATATTCAGGCGGTTCGAGCCCAACCAGCAGCACCCACATGTAAAGCAGCGCAATGAAAGACGCCGCCAGAGAAAGCTGCTTAATGCTGCGCGATGTCCGGTATTCGGCGACATAAAAGGCTGGAACAAGAACCGAAAAGATCGCGAGGCCATGCAGGCCGTGCAGTGGATTGCCCGCTGGAAAAATGCCATTTGCAATCATCGCAGCGCCAAAGAGCAGCGCCGCTAGCCCACTCCATGACCATCCCCTGCTCTGGCCAAGGCACCCCAGTCCGAACAGCGTGATACTTGCGCCCATTATTCCGGGCAATATGCGGATCGCCAGAGCAAGCCACCAAGAGCCTTCGATGCTCTCGCTCATATGCTGGGTCAGCGGATCATGCAGCGGGTCAAAAAGCGAAAGAGTGATCATCAGGGCCATCGCCGCCCCGGCGATCCAGCCCTGACCGATCAGACGACCAGATAGAGTTCTTTTACGCATTGTGCGCCGCAGCATGACAGCGATAGAGTTTGATTTCAATGCCCTATGTCAAGCTTTGGAAAAGGCAAGATCCGATCATTGTTTCAGAAGCTGACTTGTCAGCCTGGCGACAAGGGCGCGCAATTCCGCGTCCAGTTCCGCGTTGTCGATGTTGCCTGCCCCGGTGTCGAAGTTCTCGCCAAAGCTGGGCACAGAAAGTGTGCCAACGACCTCTCCGCCAAAGCGTGGCGCGGCGTCTGCTGCGATCTGCAGCACGCCTTTGCCCCCGCGTCCGCCGGGCGATGTAGCCAGCAGCACCATGGGCTTGCCCTGCCACACATCGCGCCCGATGCGGCTGCACCAGTCAAACAGGTTCTTGAACGCGGCGGTGTAATTGCCGTTATGTTTAGCGAAGGAAATGATGACTGCGTCCGCCGCTCTGACGCGGGCCAGAAAGTCATGCGCAGGCTGAGGGATGCCGTCCGCTTCCTCGCGGTCCATGCGATAGATCGGCATTTCGAAATCATGGATGTCCAGCTCGTCTATGGCGCATCCTTCAGCAAGGCTCGCGGTATAATGGACACGCTGGCGATTGATCGATTTCGAAGAGTTGCTGGCGGCAAAGACAAGTTTACGCCTTCGGGCAAGCCTCCTGATGGAGCGGAATGTGAAGCGGGTTCAAACAGAAGTGGCGCGAACAAATCTTGGGCCGAGAGCCGCAATGGTCGCCGCATCGCCCGTGATATGGGCATCGCTTTCGCTGTTGTAATTCAGGTGGTCGATCCAGAACGGCCGCGCCAGCGTGAAGTGGAACGCGTATCGGTTGTGCGTCGATCTGTTGGTGATCCCGCAATGCTCCGTGCGATAATCCCAGACCAGCGCATCACCGACATCCAGATCGACCGTGTAGACATCCGTGTCAGATGTATCTGCCCTGGCCGTGCGATGCGAACCGAGGCGAAATGCTGTCGCCCCGCCATCAGGGCCAACGCGGATCGCCGGGATCAGGATGACCAGCGCGCTGGCGGGCAACATGGCATCCAGCGGCGTTTCCGGAAACATCGGGACCCCGTCGCGGTGAACGGTCTGTGCGACCGACCCGACGGCGGACATCATCATTCCGAAGGCTTCAACCACATGGTCCGGGCCCAGAGCCGCATTGCCAATGCCGGTCAGGGTTTTGTTTTCAAAGAGACCGGTCGCGCGCAGCGCCGCCGTGATAGGAACCGAGGCGATATATCGGCCCTCGCCCGTGTCATTGCCCGGCTTTCCCTCACCCAACGCGGCCAGTGCAGGCTGATCGCTGATAGCGATGGCGATCGCCTGACTGATGGTTTCAGCGGGAAACACGGCTTTGAGGTGAACCACCCCGTCACGCACGATTGCGGCATGTGCGCTTTCAACGTCGGTCCCCTCGACCGTCGCAATGCCGCTCATCCACGCCATTCCCGGCGCTCTTCGGCAGCGCGCAAAATCTCGTAGGAAACCTGAATCGCCTGAAATTGCTTCGCGGCCTCTTCATCGCCCGGCTTCACGTCGGGGTGCACTTCCTTCGCCTTTGCCCGATACGCTTTCTTGATGACGACGAATTCGGCGTCTGCTTCCAGCTCAAGCACTTCGAGAGCGCGCATTTCATCGGGGCTGCGCGTCCCGTCACCAGAACCTGACCAGCCATAATGCTGCGCCTCGGCATAGCCGGATGTTTCTGCGCGCTCTGCCTTTTGACGCTCGGCCTTTTGCTCTTTGTCGAGGCCCTCGAAATAGTCCCAACCCTTGTTGTATTCCGCCGCGTGCTTTTGACAGAAATACCAGCGGTCCGGGCTGTTGGGCGATTTGGGCGCGGGGCAATCGCCCTTCTCCTCGCAGCCATGCCGGTCGCACAGGCGCACTGTCGCGGCCTCGCGCGTCTCCTCATACCCGCGCCAGCGCGGAAAGCCCCAATCATTGGAACGGCGGGCACGGCTCATTGCGCGATTGCCTGAGCGGGAAGGTCATGGAGTCTCACGGGCGGCAACTTAGGGAAAGTGGACGTGATTGCAAAGTGTTGAGGTTACCCAGAATGTGCCTGCGAGAGAACGGGGAACCGGTTTCGGTTCAAAATGTTGCACTGCAATAAAGACTTAACACCCCATGCCATAGGGCGATACAAGCCGCCTTCACAGGAACATTCCGCAATGAGCCCGCAACTGACTGTTTCCAGCCTTATCTCGGCCTTCGCGCTGGCTTGGCTGTGCCTTACCCAAAGTGCGGGGACGTTGCTGGCAAACACGCCTGCCTTATGAAGCTGGAGGAGCGCGGGTATCCTGCACCCGCGCCCCGCCCCGGCCCGATACCTAATTCACCATAATGCTCGCCGCACGGCGGTTTTGTGCCCACGCGCTTTCATTAGAGGCGAGCGCGATGGGGCGCTCCTTGCCATAGCTGACCGTTGTGATCCGCTCTGCTGCAACGCCCAGGCTGACGAGGTAATTCTTGGCCGAATTGGCGCGGCGCTCTCCCAATGCGAGATTGTATTCGCGCGTGCCCCGTTCATCGGCGTGCCCCTCAATGGTGAAGGTGAGGCTGGGATACTGCAGGAAATACTGGCCCTGTGCCTGCAATGCGGCGGCATCTGTGCTGTCGACGTTGAACCGGTCCGTGTCGAAATAGACTACGGTCGATCCGCCAACAGCTTGCTCGAAATGCGCCTGAGAGCCGGGCTGCGGAGCCAGCGAACGGGTTGGTGTGGGTGTGGGTGCAGAAGTTGGCGCAGGCGTTGTCACAGGGGGCGGCGGCAGTTCTTCGGGCGGCTCCTTCGAGCAGGCGGCAATCGCGCTGACGCCGGCCAGCAGCATGACAGTCTTAAGAGGCGTGTTCATGGTGTTTCCTTTCAATCGAAGCGTCCGTTTATTCATCATCAGTCCCGAATGGGCCCCCATGCGGGATCAGAAGCGTCCACCGGTGTTGGCAGGCGGCGTTCATTGCGACCGGTCAGATCAACCTGCCACAGGCCCGACCGCCCGGAATTGCGAGCCGTGCGGAAGAACTGGATAATCCGTCCATTCGGCGCCCATGTCGGGGCCTCATCCTGCCATCCGCTCGTCAGCACCTTAAGGTTTCGTCCCGCTGGCGTCATGACGGCAACATTGAAGTCACCGGCGATGCGCGTGAAGGCGATCTGGTCCCCGCGCGGGCTCCATTCAGGTGTGGCGCAGCGCCCCCCGAAAAAGGTGATGCGTTTCTGATTGGTGCCATCAGCATCCATAACATAGCATTGCTGAGAGCCCGAACGATCGCTTTCAAACACGATCTTCTTGCCATCAGGCGAATAGCTGCCGCCAATGTCGATCCCCGGAGTGTTGGTCAGCCGCACCGCGCGCCCGCCGGTGACAGGCACACGGTAAATATCGGTGTTACCCGCGACCGCCATCGAATAGAGGATGTAATCGCCATCGGGCGACCATCGCGGTGCCAGAGTAGGGTTGCGGTTTTCTGTTACCAGCGTCTGTTTCCCGCTGCCGATATCATAGACATAGATGCGCGGATTGCCGTCGACATAGGACAGGTACAGGATTTTCTCGTAATCCGGCGAATAACGCGGGGTCAGCGCGGTTGCACTGCCCAGCGTCAGAAAACGGTGGTTCGCGCCGTCTGAATCCATTACCGCCAGACGCTTGACCCGGCGGTCTTTCGGCCCGGTTTCCGCGATATAGGCGATGCGGCTGTCAAAGAACGGGCTCTCGCCTGTCAATTGTGCATAGATAAGGTCGGAACATTTGTGCGCGGCGCGGCGCCAGTCGGCGGGGGGCGCCTCGTACCCCTCGCGGATCAGCTCTTTCTTCAGCGCAACATCATACAAGTAGCACCCAACAACCACGTTGGGTCCTTTGACCGTGACATAGCCGTGTACGAGCATCTCTGCCCCGCGCCCGCTCCAGCTGCCCCAGCTTGGCTCGGTGATTTGGCCGAATGCGGGATTGGGCAAAGCATCAGGGCCAGTCGGTTCGAACAGGCCATTGTTGCGCAGATTGGCGGTGATGACCCGCGCGATCTCCCGCCCTAACGCAGCTGTGCCCTCCGCATTGGCGGGGGTTGGCACATCGCGGTCTGTCGCAAAGGCGGGGATCGCAATGCCAAGGTCTTCCCAGTCGCTTTCATCGGTAACGGTGAAGGTAAGACCGCCTTCGTCCTCATCCTGCGCGCTCGCGTTTGTGCCCGTCGTCAAGACTTCGCCGCCCTCACCCAACGGCTGGCCGAGATCGGTGTCCTGCGCGGCGGCAATCGCACTCCATCCGCCGGTTAAAAGGGCCAGGCCATAGACAGCCGGGGCAAAGAGTGATGATTTCATTGTGACAGGTTCCTATCGAAGCGTGCGCCGCGGATCGACTTCCACGCATTGTAGTATTCGTCCGGAAGGTCAAACGGTGCGGCAAGCTGCACAGCCCGGATAGCGCGCTGTGCATGGAGGGCGGCCTGCGGCCGGTTGGAATCGTTGATCCCGGTTTGCCGGACAACCCGAGGCTTGCCTTTAAGCGAGCCGTCTTCGTTCAGGTCGAAGGCGAGGATAGTGACAAGCCTGTCCGAGTCCAGCCCGCTCGGCGCCGTCCAGTGCGGCTTCAACTCACGCGAGATTGCCTGACCGATAGAGGCCTTTGCGCTCGCCCCGATTTCGGAAGCGGGAAGGCGCGTTTCATCGGTGCTGGTGGAGCCTCCGCCGCCGGTCAGAAAATCATTGCCGATACGCGATCCACCGCTGTTCTTTGCAGCCGGTGCGGGCGCCGGTGTGCTGGTCCGATCGGGGCGCGTGCGCGATCCCGGCGGCGTGGGCGGAGGAGTGGTGGTGCGCCTGTTGGCTGAAGGCGGCGGGGGAGGTGTTGGTGTCGGGATCGTGGCAGCGCTAGCCGCGTCGCTCGGCATATCCTCGATCACGGGCGCAGGCTCGGCGCTTAATGTCGGAGCGATGGCCGCGCGGCTTTCAGGCACGATCTCGGGCGCGGTCGCCTCCAGACTGATTTCGGTGGCGAGGCTGACAGTCATCCGCTCCGGGCTTCCGACCAGACCTTCATTCACCGGCTGAAGCAGCAAGAGCGCAACGACGCCGACATGCAGCACCACCGCGACGATCAGTCCGGCGCTGTCCTCCCTGCGCAAAGCGGCCTCGCGACGAAAAGGCGGGTCAAAAGTGGCGGTCTCTCCCATTACGCCTTCTCGCTATGGCGGGCTAACTGAACCGCTGGTGACCAGCGAGATCGAGGTAAAGCCTGCACGGTTCAGCTCACCGAGAACCGCCATCGTGCGACCGTATTCGACCGCCTGATCGCCGCGAAACACGATCACCGGTTTTTGCCCGTCGGCGTTGCGATCAATCCGGGCCAGCGCCTCCGGAAAGCCGCCGGTCTCAACCGCCTGATTGTCGATGTAGATGATGCCGTCACTATCCACCGAGATGGTGATCTGTTCCGGCGTCTGGTCCACGGCATTAGCGCGGCTTTCAGGCAGTTCAATCGGCACACCCACGGCCAACAATGGCGCAGTGACCATAAAGATGATGAGCAGCACCAGCATCACATCCACAAACGGCGTGACGTTAATCTCTGCCATGGGCGCGCGTTTGGAACGGCGGCCCGAGCGGGAGGAGTTGAGCGAAGCGCCCATTACGCCTTATCCAGGTCGCGGCTCAGCCCGTTATGCACCTTGTCGGCGAACCGCTGGAGCTTTGCCTCATACCGGTTCACCCGCGCGGAAAACCGGTTGTAGGCGATAACGGCTGGGATAGCCGCAAACAGGCCGATGGCGGTGGCGAACAACGCCTCCGAAATGCCCGGCGCAACCACGGCCAGACTTGAGCTTTCCTGTGCGCCGATCTGGAAGAAACTGTTCATGATACCCCACACCGTCCCGAACAGGCCGACAAACGGGGCAACTGATCCGGTGGTTGCCAGAAATGTCAGCTTGTCCGCCAGTTCATCGGCTTCGGTGGCGATCTGGCTTTCCATCGCCGCGCTGATCCGGTCTCGCGCGGCAGAACGGTCCACGCTGCGGCCATTGGCGGTCGATCGCTTCCATTCGTCCAGCCCCATACCAGCAACCCGTGCGGAAGGAATTTCCGCGCGCACCTTGCGCGTCAACAAGGCCTCCCGGTCCTTGGTCTCCCAGAAATCCGTCTCGTATCCGCGTGATTTTGCTTCCAGCGCGCCGACCCTCAGCGAGAAACTGACGATGATCGTCCACACCCAGATGCTGGCAAGGATCAGGCCTGCCATCACGATCTGGACGACGATATCCGCGTCCAGAAACAGTTCGACAGGATCCAGCCGGGTGGGCGCCGCGGCAAGGAAATGAGAGGGAGAATAAAGCGGAAGGTTCATCAGGTCTCGTTTTCCATAAAGTCTTTAAATGCAGCGCGCCACGCAGCGGGCTGGCGGCGCGGACGGCCTTCCAGCGTGATAAAACCGACGCGCAAACTCGCTTCGCACAAAGGCGTGTCATCGCGGGTGGCGATCTGGTGCATCCGGCAACTTGCCGCGCCCAGCTCGGTACAGGTGGTGGCGATCACGACATCATCGTCCAGTCGCGCCGGGCTGAGATATTTGAGGTTGATCTCCGCGACCGCATAAGCACCGCCTTCTTCTCCTTTGGCCCCGCTTTCAATCGCGGCGCGCTGATCAATCTTTAGAAGGCGCAGCAAGTCGGAGCGCGCGCGTTCAAACCAGCGCAGGTAATTCGCATGATAGGTGATGCCTGAAAGGTCGGTGTCCTCGTAATAGACACGCACCGCATAAAGGTGGCGCGGTCCATCAAGAACGCCGCCCGGAAAAGTCAGATTTCGTGGATGTGGCTGGATCATTTCGCAGGATGGTTAACGCAGCGGGTTGCGCCATGCCACCCGCTTTTACGAGTTGTGCATGAATGACGGCGAAACACCCTCTTACTTCATCACCATCGGTCCGATGAACTGCCCGCCCAGAATGTGCACATGCAGATGCGGCACTTCCTGCCCGCCATGCGCACCGAGATTGGCAAGCAGCCGGTATCCCGGTGCGACGAGTCCTTTTTCGCGCGCCACATGGCCGACCGCACGCACGAAGCCTGCGATTTCATCTGCCGAAGCCTTAGCAGAAAAATCGTCCCAGCTGACATATTTGCCTTTGGGAATAACCAGAGTGTGCACTTTCGCCTGTGGGTTGATGTCCTCGAAGGCATAGGACCATTCATCCTCATACACTTTGGTCGAGGGGATTTCCCCGCGCAGGATTTTGGCGAAGATGTTGGTGTCATCATAGGGCAGGGTCGCGTCGATGGGCATCAGTCGTCCTTTCTGCTGGCTTTTTCGGTGAGCCCGGAAAGCCCCTCGCGCCGGTCCAGTTCGGCCATGACCTGATCCAGCGATATGCCTTTGGCCTGAAGCAGGACCATCCAGTGAAACAGCAGATCGGCGCTTTCGCTGACGACCTCCTCCGGAGAACCGGACAGCGCCGCGATTACGGTTTCGACCGCTTCCTCGCCCACTTTTTGGGCGATAGTGGGCAGGCCCCTGGCGTTCAGTTTCGCAACATAGCTTTCCTCGGGAGAGGCGCTGGCGCGGGCGGCGATGGTAGTTTGGAGGCGTTCGAGTGTGGTCATGTCAAATCGTGTTGCGCAAAGGTGCCAGATTTACAAGCCACGGGCCGGTAAGCCGGCATCGCGCAGAGCCTTGTGAGCCTGCGAAATCGAATAGGTGCCAAAGTGGAATATGCTAGCGGCCAGCACCGCGCTTGCGCCGCCTTTCGCCACGCCTTCTACCAGATGATCCAGCGTGCCCACACCGCCGCTTGCAACAACGGGGATGCCGACCCTGTCCGCAATGGTGCGGGTGAGTTCGAGATCATATCCCTTTTGCGTCCCGTCGCCATCCATACTGGTAACGAGCAATTCGCCCGCGCCGAGATCAGTGACTTTCGCGGCGTATTCAACTGCGTCGATGCCAGTGGGTTTGCGCCCGCCATGGGTGAAGATTTCCCATTTGCCCGCTTCATCGGCACCGCTAACCTTGCGGGCATCCACGCTGGCGACAACGCATTGGCTGCCGAATTTCTCGGCAATCTCGCGCACCAACTCAGGCCGCGCAACAGCGGCGGAATTGATCGCAACCTTGTCCGCCCCTGCCAAAAGCAGCGCGCGCGCATCCTCGACACGGCGCACCCCGCCACCCACCGTTAGCGGCATGAAACACACTTCTGCGGTGCGGCGAACAATATCGAGCAGGGTCCCGCGCCCTTCGTGACTGGCGGAGATATCCAGAAAGCACAGCTCATCCGCCCCCGCCGCATCATAGGCGCGCGCCTGTTCGACGGGATCGCCCGCGTCCTTCAGATCTACGAAGTTCACGCCCTTCACAACGCGCCCTTCGGCAACGTCAAGACAGGGGATAACGCGGATACGGACTGTCACCGGGCGGCCTCCGATGCATCGGCGCCGATACCCGGCGTGGTGAAGATGCCAGCGAGACACTGATCGCCCTCACACCCTTCATCACCTAAAAACGGCATCAGCGCGAACGGCCACATGAAGCTGGCGAAAAACGTGCCCATCATCCCGTAAGCCATACCCTGTTTGCCCAGCCGCGGTCCAAACAACCGCTCCAACCCGAGCGACAGCGCGAAGAACACAACCACATTGATCAGCGCGACCGAAACCGTGCTGACTGTGATGCCCGCAAGGAAGGTCAAC
>JGI12109J20283_10293793_pt1 | contig 26060 bp, 20 predicted proteins | sample ElkSlonscriptome_12_FD_20283 | JGI IMG/M metagenome (IMG submission 20283)
GTCGGTACGATCGGCCAGCGCGGCGTCGTGGGTGACCATGACGATCGTGGTGCCGTCCTCGCGGTTCAGGCCCTCGAGGAGCTCCATGATCTCGTTGCCCATCGCACTGTCGAGATTTCCCGTCGGCTCGTCGGCGAGCACGATGTCGGGTTGGCCGACGATCGCCCGCGCGATCGCCACGCGCTGTTGCTGCCCGCCGGACATCTGCGTGGGCCGGTGGTCCATGCGTGCCGCCAGGCCAACGCGCTCGAGGGCCTTCTCGGCGAGCCGACGTCGCTCACCCGACGAACCCTTCCGGTAGAGCAGGGGCAGTTCGACGTTGTCGCGTGCGCTGAGATCCGGCACCAGGTGGAACTGCTGGAAGACGAAGCCGATGTGCCGATTCCGCAGCTGCGCACGTGCCTTGTCGTTCAAACGGGCGGCGTCGGTGCCGCCAATGGTGACCGTTCCCGAGGTCGGAGCGTCGAGTAGGCCGAGAATGTGCAGGAGCGTCGACTTGCCGGATCCGGACGGTCCCATGACCGAGACGAAGCTCCCGTGGCGGATCTCCAGATCGATGCGACTCAACGCGACGGTCTCGACGCGATCGGTCCGGTAGAGCTTTTCCACCCCGCCCAGAGCGAGCGCGGGGCCCGATCGCGGATGCGGCGTGTCGACCGTAGCGGTGGCTGGTTTCATTTCAGAAGAACCTCTCGGTTGCGGGCATGGCGGGTCATGTCGGTCAGGACGATCTCGTCGCCGGCCTCGAGGCCTTCGACGATCTCGGTGTTTTCGGAGTTGGCGACGCCCAGGGTGATCGGCGTGCGGACCGCGCGATCGTCGCGGACGACGAAGACGTGCTGACGGCCGTCGTGGCGGACGAAGGTTCCACGACGAACGATGAGCGTGCGTGGGCGCTCGGCGGTGACGATCTCCACGTCGACCTGCGCGTTGTGTCGCAGCGACGGGTCGCCGGGGTCTTCGAGGGCCAGTTCGACGACGAAGGTTCCCTGATCGATCGTTGGTTCGACGCGCGTGATGCGGGCATCGAGACGGACCTCTCCGGAGCGTACGTGGGCGATCTGGCCTTCGCGCACGAGTTCGGCGTGGCTTCCGGCAACGCGCGCTTCGACGGCAAAGGCGCTGAGGTCGGCGACACGCGCGAGTTCGGATCCGCGCTGGACCGCGGTGCCCTCGCGGGCGACGACCCACGTGACGATCCCGTCACGTGCCGCCGGGGCGCTCGCGCGCAGGAGGCGCGCCCGCGCTTCGTCGCGCTCGCCCTCGAGGATGTCGATCTCGAGCTCGAGTCGTTCGACGTCGATCGCGAGGCTCTTCTCCTCGTGCGTCTCGCGTTGACTCAACTGTTCGATCTCCATCGAGGTGCGCGCCGAATCGGTCTCGCTCTTGTGCAGGACGTCGATCGTCACCAGACCCTTGGCGCGCAGCGCCCGATTCCGGTGGATCTCGAGCACGGCCGACTCGAGGGCGAGCTCCTTGATCCCACGCTGCGTCCGCAGGTCCGTGATGGTGTTCTGGAGTTCCAGCCGCGCCTTGGCCATGGCGTTGCGCTGCAGCGCGATGCGGTCGTCGATCGCATCGAGATCGGCGCGCAGAGGGGCATCGTCGAGCACGAGTAGTGTGTCGCCCGTGGCCACGGTCGCGCCGACGCGCTGACGGATCCGGGTCACGCGCGAATCGATCGGGCTGACGATGATCTGTTCGTCGCGTGGAACGACGGTCCCGACGGCACCGATCGTGGACTCGATCGAACCGACGTGGACGAAGTCGGTGCGCAGGCGTGCGCGCTCGAGGCTCGGTCGTACGAAGCCGAGGAGCTGCCAGGCGCCGATGCCGATCCCGACCAGAATCACCGTCGGGATCAGGGCACGCCGTAGAGTGCGGGCGCGGCGTTCGGTCGTAGGGATCGTTCGGTCCACGGTTCACCTCCGGCCGCGTGCCTTCGCAGGGCCGGTGCCAGTCAGGAACCGTTGTCAGTCAACGAGTTACGTGATCGATCGGGCGCGTGGCCGTTCGCTTCCGCGCATCTGTGTCCGGAAGCGGACAGTCCGCCGGGCGCTTCGGCTCAGCGCTCGAAGGCGCCCAGGTCGATGCCATCTCCCCGCGGGCGCGCGGTCCCCGCCATGTCGGTCGCGGGCGCGAGATCCGAGGATCCGGCGTCGATCGCCGCGCTTCCCTCGCGCAGACGGAAGTCGCCGTTCTGCGCATCGACGAAGACGGCGGCGAGGTCGGTCGTCTCGAGGTTGTGATCGGTGACGACGCCGTCGCCGGCCGAAATGCTCGCGGCGATGTTGTTCCGCACCACGCATCCTCGACTCGGCCTGCCGTCCTTGTGATCGCTGATCATGATCCAGGGCGGGCCCGGGCGCGCGTCGTTCAGGTCGACGACCGTGTTGTTCACGATGCGGCAGCCGTCCGCGCCCATCAGCGTGATGCCGTGATAGTGGTCGGTGACGACGAGGTTGTTCTCGATCACCCAGTCCACGTAGAAGCCGTCGAAGCATCCGATTCCCTGCAGGGTCCCGCGCAGCGGTTGATTGGGATCGGTGAAACCGATGATCGTGTTGCCGCGCAGGACGACGCGCTCGCGCGGCGGGGCGCCGTTCACGCTGAACGACTGGAAGCCGTCGTCGTGATTGTCGTTCACGTCGAAGCAGTTGCGGACGAGGTTGCCCTCGAAGATCTGGTCGTTGCCGATGCCGCGCAGGCCGTCGCCCGCGAAGTTCGTGACCTCGCAGTCGTCGACCCAGATGAATTGGCCGCCCATCATGAGACCATGGTTCACGTTGAGCGCGCTGACGCGGTGCAGGGAGACGTAGTCGCCGTCGGCGCCGACGGCGGTGGCGGCGCGTGTGTTCCAGTCGTCGGCCGTCCAACCCTCGATGTCGGTCGTGCTGCGCACTTCGACGTCACGGACGAGGACGTAACGGCAAGGTCCGCGCCAACCGTGGCTCTCGATGTCGAGGAGCGTGCCGCTCAGGCCGTCACCCTTTTCCCCCTCGATGGTCAGCCCCTCGATGACGATGCGCTCCACGCCCTGGAGGTGCAGTCGTCGTAGGACCGGGGACGCGCCCGGCGCGGCCTCGATGAACAGGAAGTCGGGATTGTGCGCGTCGGAGAGCGTCGCGACGCCGTGGTCGCCATCGTGCAGGAGCAGTCGGTCGCCGGGCGCGACAGGCGCGTCGGGATTCGCGAGTTCGAGCGGTGCGCCGTCTTCGAAGGGATGACTCACGGGTTGGTAGCGTTGCACCAGCCCGGCGGCGAAGACCTCGGCCAGGCCCGGCCAGGGATCTTCGGCCGTCCCCGCGGCATCGAGGCTTCCACGCGCCGGATCACAGTGGAAGGTGCGGCCCTCGAATACCGCATCGTCTTCCCACGTGGTCCACTCCGACGACGGCGCGATCGGTTCGTCCGGGCCCGTCGGCGAGTCGCCGTTCGAGCACGCGATCGCGCCGAAGACGAAGGTGCAGAAGGCGAGCGAAATGGGCAGGAAGCGTTGCACGGTGGACTCCCGGGCAGTGCGGACGTGATCGAACGCCGCGCGCGCTCGACCCGGAAAGTCCAGTGCAAGGGCCGGGCCGTGGCATTCAGTCCCCGTCGGCCGAACCGCGACGGTCGGTCCGCGAAGGCCGATCCGTCAGTCGATCCGCACGAACAGATCGCGCACCATGATGCTCGCGCGGTCGTCGAAGGCGACCGTGGCATCGAGGCTGTACAGACCGGGATCGACCTGGCGACGGATCGTGCGCGACTCCTGATTCCACGTGAAGGTCGACGCGATCGTCGCGCCCGCTGCGAGTTCGAAGAGATCACGCTCACCGTCGCTCGCGGCGAAGTGGTTGAGGGCGTCGACGTCGTCGATGTTCAGGGTCAGGTTTCCGTAGCGGGCCGGTTCGCCGCGCAGGAAGTCGAGAGCGATGGGCGCGTCGGTCACGTTCGTCAGCTCGATGCGGACGCGGAAGCTTGCGCCGAAATCGACGGTGGCCGCGGGGGTCGAGACGGTGAGCTCGAGGCCGTCGACGGTGGAGCTCCGCGCGTGATCGAAGGTCGAGTTCGACGGACCGGTCGGCGAATCGTCGTCCGAGCAGCCGGTCGCGGCCAGCAGGAAGAAGGTCAGCAGGGCGAGGCTTCGTAGGGTCGTGCGCTTCACGGCGGTCTCCTGGGCGTGTGGGATCGTTTTCACCCAGGAATGCGCAAAGGCGCGACGGATCGCGCAGCCTCGCCCGCGGGACCTACTCGAAGATCTCGGCGAAGAAGTCCTGCATGTGGACCCACGACCGACGATCGGCGGCGGCATCGTACGCGGCCCCGGCCGACGGATCGTCCCCCGCGCCCTTCTGCGTGAAGGCATGGACCGCGCCCGCGTACATGATCAGCTGGTAGTCGACGTCGGCAGCTTCCATCTCGTCGACGAATCCCGTGACCTGTTCCATGGGAACGTAGGGGTCGACGGCCCCGTGGCAGACCAGGAGCTTCGCGGTGATCGCCTCGGCGTCTTCGGGATCCGGCGTCTGCAGTGCGCCGTGGAAGCTCACGACGCCGGCCACGTCGGCGCCCGAGCGTGCGAGTTCGAGGGCGCCGCTGCCGCCGAAGCAGTAGCCGATCGCTGCCACACGGTCGCGGTCGACCTTCTCGATCTTCGTCAATTGGGCGAGCCCGGCGTTCAAGCGGTCACGGAAGAGCGCGACGTCGCCGTAGAACTTTCCGGCCTGCTGTCCGGCCTCCTGGGTGTTCGTCGGCCGGATCCCCTTGCCGTAGACGTCCAGAGCGAAGGCGACGTATCCCATCTCGGCGAGCATCCGGGCGCGCATGCGCTCGTTCTCGGTCAGCCCCATCCACTGGTGCACGATCAGCACGCCCGGCACAGGGCCGTCGATCGCGTCGTCGTGAACGAGGAATCCTTCGAAGGTCGTGCCGTCGTGTTCGTAGGTCACGGCCGTCTCGACGAGAGCGGCGCGGGACGGGATGGCAAGGGTCAGAATCAGAACGAAGAAGAGGGCGTGACGCATGGCAGCTCCTGGTTCGGGTCAGCGAAAAACTTCGTCGTCGGCACGTTCTCGGATGCGTCTGCGAGGGCACCGCGGACCCGTCGTCCTTGACGCACGGGGGACGATGCGTTTGGCTCTTGTCTAGGTGTTTCCCGCGTGAAAGCCCCGGCCCATGACCGAAGAGCCCAATCCGCAGCGCATCCTCGTCAAGTATGGCGGCAACGCCATGACGGACGAGGACACCCGCGCCCGTGTCCTGGACGACGTCGTGAACCTGCACACAGCAGGTCACCGCGTCGTGCTCGTGCACGGCGGTGGTCCCGCGATCGCCGAGATCCTCGAAGAAGTCAGCATCGAGTCGGAATTCGTCGGGGGGCACCGCCGGACCGACCATCGGGCCATGCGCTACGTCCAGATGGCACTGCGCGGACGTGTGAACGCCGATCTCGTGCGGATCCTCGTCGGGAAGGGTGTCAGTGCGGTCGGACTCTCGGGCAAGGACGCGGGCATGGTCGTCGCGACCCGTCGCGTCCATCGTGATCCGCTCGATCCTTCGGCCGTTGCCGTCGATCTGGGCCAGGTGGGCGACGTCGCGCGGGTCCAGACCACGTTGCTCGACCTGCTTCTCGACAACGATCATCTTCCCGTCGTCGCACCGATTGCGCTGGGCGAAGACGGACAGGACTACAACGTGAACGCCGATGTCTTCGCCGGCCATGTCGCGGCCGCCCTGCGCACCGACGTCTTCATCGCCCTGACCGACGTGGACGGGCTGCGGCGCGATCCCGCGGACGCCGGTTCGGTCGTCCGTCGGGCGAATCGCGCCGAGATCGAAGGCATGATCGGCACGTCGATCCAGGGAGGAATGATCCCGAAGATCGACGCCTGCCTCCACGCACTCGATGGCGGCGTTCCGCGGGCCCACATCATCGACGGTACCCAGGAAGGCAGCCTTCCCGCCGCCGTCGCCCGCGATCCCCAGCGCGGAACGGAGATCACCCCGTGAGCGATCGGAGCGCCGAGCGCGAACTCGCCGTCGAACGCGAGCAGCAGCACCATTTCCAGACCTACGGTCGCCAGCCCCTCGTGTTGGATCGTGGCGAGAACGAATTCGTTTGGGACGTCGACGGGCGCCGCTACGTCGACGCCCTGGGCGGCATCGCCGTGAACGTGCTCGGGCACTGCCATCCCGAGGTCACGAAGGCACTGCAGGACCAGGCCGCCCGCCTGATCCACGTGTCGAACCTCTACTACACCGAAGTCCAGTCGAAGCTCGTGACGCGACTGTCCGCGCTCGCCGGATTCGATCGCGTCTTCCTCGCGAACAGCGGGGCCGAGGCCGTCGAGGGCTCGCTGAAGCTCGTGCGCCGCCACGCCGCCGGAAAGGGACGCGGTTCCCGAATTCTCGGTCTCGAAGGTTGTTTCCACGGCCGCACGCTCGCGACCCTCGCGCTCGGCGCCGAAAAGTACCAGGAAGGCTTCGGGCCCATGCCCGAGGGCTTCTTGAGGTTGCCCAAGGGTGACACGGGTGCTCTGGAAGCTGCACTCGGTGATGACGTCGCGGCCCTGATCGTCGAACCGATCCAGGGCGAGGGCGGGATCCACGAAGTGGGTGCCGACTATCTCCAGCACGCGCGCCGTCTCTGCGACGCGAGCGGTGCCCTGCTCGTCTTCGACGAGATCCAGTGCGGCAACGGGCGCACGGGTTCGATGTACGCCTGGCAGGAATACGGCGTGAAGCCCGACGTGTTGATCACCGCGAAGGGGCTCGGCGGCGGCGTGCCGATCGGCGCGATCCTCGCCGATCACGACGTCGCGTCCGCACTGGGCGCCGGCGACCACGGGACGACCTTCGGTGGCAATCCCCTTTCGAGCGCGGCCGCGCTCGCCACACTCGAGGTCCTGGACAGTGAAAAGCTGCCGGCCCGGGCGGCGCGTCTCGGTCGCATGGCCCGCGAACGACTCGAGGCCTATGCCGGTTCGTCGGGCGTCGTGCGGGAGATCCGCGGGCGGGGCCTGATGATCGGGGTCGATCTCGATCCGGAGATCGACGGGCCCGGTGTCATGAACCGCATGCGTGAACACGGTGTCCTGGCGAATTGCACGGCCGGCACCGTGATTCGTCTGCTACCGCCGCTCACGATCGGCGAAGACTCTCTGGCCTTCGTTCTCGACGTGCTCGAGAAGGCCGTTCACGAGGTACGCAACGGAGTAGAAGTCGATGGCTGAAATCAAAGTGGGAATCATCGGCGCGACCGGCTACACCGGGTCCGAACTCGTCAGATTGCTTCTCGGTCACTCGAACGTGAGCATCGATGTGGTCACCTCACGGAGCCACGCGGGCAAGCGCTTCTCGACGCTGCATCCACAGTTCGAGACGCTCTTCGACGAAGAACTCGAACCGACCGAGGCAGTCGCCGATCACGAACTCGACGTCGTGTTCCTGGCACTTCCGCACGGCGTGTCGATGGACTTCGTTGCCCAGTACGGCGTCGAGAAGCATCGCGTGATCGACCTCTCCGGAGACTTCCGTCTGGCCGAACCAGCGATGTACAAGAAGTGGTACCGGACGGCGCACCGCGCGCAGGAGGCCCTGGAATCTGCGGTCTTCGGGTTGCCCGAACTCTTCCGGCAACGCATCCGCGGCGCACGTCTCGTGGCCAATCCGGGCTGCTATCCGACGTCGGCGATCCTCGCGCTCGCTCCTCTGGTCAAGCGCGGGCTGATCGATCCGAAGACGCTGATCGTGGACGCGAAGTCCGGAGTCACGGGCGCGGGAGTCAAGCCCTCGGCGACCACGCACTTCGCGCATGTCTTCGGCAATTTCTCGGCCTACGGTCTGCTCAAGCATCGCCATACGCCCGAGATCGAAAGTGCCGTCGGCCGCTACGGTGGACGTGACGTCCAGGCCCTCTTCACTCCGCACCTGCTCCCGATCGATCGCGGAATCCTGACCACCGTCTACGCCACGCCGACCGATCCGAAGCCGGATCCCAACTCGTTCCAGGATGCCCTGGACGCGACCTACGAGAAGGAACGCTTCGTCCGCGTGGTCGACCGCGCACCCGACGTCAAGTCGGTCCGTGGTTCGAACTTCTGCGATCTCCACGCGACCTACGACAAGCGCACCGGCCGCGTGGTCATCCTATCGGTCATCGACAATCTCGTGAAGGGTGCGGCGGGACAGGCCGTACAGAACATGAACGTGATGTTCGGCCAGCTGGAACACCGTGGTCTGAGTTCGGCTCCTCTCACCCCTTGACGTCACCGGCGGCGGTGACGAAGCCCCGAAAGGTCCTGCGACCATGCAACTTGCTCTGAACGACGTTCCCGGATTCCGCTGCTGGGGCGCGCACGTGGGCATCAAGTCCAAGCGACGCGACCTGGCGATGATCGTCTGCGACGAACCGGCGACGGCGGCCGCGGTCTTCACGCAGAACGTCGTCGTCGCCGAGCCGATCAAGCTTTCGCGGCGTCACATCAAGGACGGCAAGGCACAGGCCTTCGTCATCAATTCAGGCAACGCCAACGCTTGCACCGGGAAAGCAGGTTTCGCCGGGGCCGAGGCCATGGCCGATGCCGCGGCCGAGGCCTTCGGGATCGAGAAGGCGCAGGTCATCGTCGCATCCACCGGACTGATCGGGGAACCCTTTCCGACCGACAAGGTCGTCAAGGGGATCAAGGCCAACGCCGTGAAGCTCTCGAACCGTCGTGTCGCCAGCACCCTGTGTGCGAACGCGATCCTCACGACCGACACCTTCGCCAAGGAAGCCGGGGCACGTTTCGACATCGGCGGCACCGCCGTGTCGATGTCCGGGATCGCCAAGGGATCGGGTATGATCCACCCGAACATGGCGACGATGCTCGGATTCATCGTCTGCGACGCGCGGATCACCAAAGGGCTCCTGCAAGACGCCTTGCGTGAATCGGTCGATCGGACCTTCAACATGATCACCGTCGACGGAGACACTTCGACCAACGACATGGTCGCGATCATGTGCAGCGGCAAGGCTGATCATCCAGTGATCCGCAAGAAGGACGAGTCCTACAAGAGTTTTCGTCGTGCGCTCGATGATCTCTGCGGTGAACTCGCGCGACTGATCGTGTCCGACGGCGAAGGCGCGACGAAGTTCGTCGAGTACACCGTGGAAGGAGCTTCCGACGACGAAGCTGCACGGCAGGTTGCCCGTACGATCTCGGATTCGACGCTGGTCAAGAGTGCCTTGTTCGGTCACGACCCGAACTGGGGTCGCATCATGGGCGCCGCCGGGCGCGCGGGTGTTCCTTTCGATCCGGACAAAGTCGACCTGTCGATCACGGCAGGGTCGACGACGGTGCCGATCCTCGAGAACGGTCAGCCCGTGCGCCTGAAGCGGAGCACACTGGGCAAGCGCATGCGCGAAAGCTTCTTGAAGGTGAAGCTGGACCTTCACGGGGGTGAAGGACGCGCGGTGGCCTGGGGAACGGATCTCTCCTACGAGTACGTGCGGATCAACGCGGAGTACACGACCTGAGCGCGGACGATCACCGTGACGCCTGAGCTACACGGTGCACTCGGGTGGGTTCTTGCAGGAATCTTCGCCGCCGTCGTCGCGTGGTACTTGGCCACCCGTCGATCCCGCCGGCGCGCGCGCATCCTCGCCCAGCCTTTCCCCGCGGAATGGGAAGCGGTCCTGCAGCGGGACGTCGTCTTCTTCCGCGCGCTCGACGACGCGGCCAAGGTCCGCTTCCGGCGCGACCTACAGGTCTTCCTGGGAGAGACGCGCGTGACCGGCGTCGGTGTCGAGGTCGACACGACGACGCGTGTGCTCGCCGGGGCGAGCGCGATCATCCCCGTCTTCGGGCATCCGGAATGGGAATGGCGAGAGATCCGCGAGATCTTGATTCGATCCGGCCGCTTCGACATGGATCCCACCGAACACCGCGGCGACACGAACGTCCTCGGCATGGTCGGTACCGGCGTGATGGACGGGGTCATGATCCTGTCGAAGCCCGACCTCCTGCGTGGCTTCAGGAATCCTTCGGACAAGCAGAACGTCGGTCTGCACGAGTTCGCGCACCTCGTCGACAAGACCGACGGTGCGATCGACGGGATCCCCGCCGTCGGGCTCGACCGAGAAACGATCGGCCCATGGGTCGAACTCGTTCGCCGCAAGATGCAGGAGATCCGCGACGGCGACTCGGACCTTCGCGACTACGCCCTCACGAACGAAGCAGAGTTCTTCGCGGTCGCCGTCGAGGCCTTCTTCGAGCGGCCGGACACGATGAAGGTGCGCCATCCCGATCTCTATGCGGCTCTCGAGCGGATCTTCCGTCCGGGATTCGGCGACCGGTTGCGTGCCTTCACGACCGAGCGAAAGCGCAAGCCGAAGGAATTCGGGCGCAACTCGCCGTGTCCGTGCGGGAGCGGGAAGAAGTTCAAGAAGTGCTGTCTGCGCTAGAGGACGAGCCTCCGGTGGCGTGCTCGGCATCACGGTCGCCGCAGGCGCTTTCGCCGAGCAGGATTTCTGGATCGCGATCGTCGCCGGTGTGATCTTCGGGATCGTACGCCGCCGCGCCTGACGATCAGCGCTCGCGCGTCTCGATCGCCATGCGTGCGCCGCTCGGCGCGACCAGTGTCGGAGCGAACCCGCCGGGAAGCCCACGCGTCGCGACGCTCACCGCATCGTGCGGGTGCAGGCTCTCCTGATGCGTCGCGCGGACCCAGTAGTCCTCCACCCCGTCGATGCGCTCGAGCGCCGCGCGCACACGACGCCCGGCGTCCTCGCAGAACATCAGATTCTGACCGTTGAGATGTGCGAAGGCCTGTTCGTCCTCACGCTTCACCGCCGCCTGGACCGGAGTCTTCAAAGCGTCCTCCACCAGATCGATCAGCGCGAGGGGATCGACTTCCTTCGTGCCATCGCCCAGCCGCACCTTGACCTCGGCCAACGAACGCTGACTGTGCGGGGTCGCCACGACGCCCTGGTCGGTCCCGATCCACGCGCGGACGGCGTCGCGTTCGACTGGGCCGTCGCCGGGGAAGTCCTGGTCGAACTTCTCCTGGATGAGTTGGCGCGACAACGCCGCCGAGCAGGGGCACGTGCTCGAGTAGGTGATGGTCGCGCCGAGGTCGATCGTCACCGTGTCGCCGTCGCGCATGGCCGTGACCGAGACGGGATAGGTTCGCCAGCCGCTCTCATCCGACGACAGGGCCTTGCGGCGCACCATGACGTCGAACTCCAGATGGATCAGGGCGGAACCGCTGATCGTGTCGTGCTTGTCGACGAAGGTCTGCAGAGTGTCGGCCAGCAGTGCGGGCGAGAGCTCGTGGTCGGTCAGCGCCTCGTCGAGAGCCAGGAAGAGCCGCGACATGTGGATGCCGCGCTCGTCGCGGTCTGCCAGGTCGACGAAGGCCGCTGCGCGCGCTGGTGTCGTGATCGTGCGGCCGTCGGCCAGGGTCAGGATGACCGGCATCTCCATCTGATCCATGCCGACCCAGTCGAGCACGCCCGGAAACTGCGCGCGGGTCTCGTGGGCGATGTCGGGCATGGCGTGCGGAGGGGCTGCGGTGGACCGGGAAATCATGACGGCCTCCTCAAAGGGCTCGAGCAACAGCAACCGTTTCGCTGGCGGGAGCGAATCGGTTGCACCACAATGCGCATCGAGGGCAACTCCACGATCTCGCACACCGTCCGGGGAGACCGTTCGTGAACGAATCCGATCTTTCTCTGCGCAGCCGACGGGTACTCGTGACCGACCCCGACCTCGCGCTGCGGTGGACAGCAGCCCGGCTCGATGTCCGCAACGGGACCATCGTGCGGATCGAAGAGACCGGGTTCGCCCATCCGCCGGACGACGGTATCGAGGTCATGGAACTCGGCAACCGTCTCGTGGTTCCCGCCTTCGTGAACGCGCACACGCACCTCGCGTTGAACGGCCTGCGCGGTACGGACGCCGATCTGCGCGGAAACGTGGTCGAGGATCTGTTCTACCGCTGGGAGTCCGCGCTCACCGCGGAAGACGTCCGCGCCTTCGCCCGACTGGGCGCGCTCGAGTGCGCGCTCCACGGCACGGGGGTCGTCTTCGATCACTACTACTTCGGGACCGCGATCGCCGAAGCCGTGCGCGACGTCGGTCTGGCCGGCGTGATCGCGCCGACTCTCCAGGACCGCGGGGGACCACAGGTCCAGACGTTCGAGGAGGCCTTCGACACGACCGACCTCCTCCTGGGCGAGGACTGGAAGAATGCGGGGATCGTGCCCGCGCTCGGACCGCACGCCACCGACACGGTGTCGGCCGAATTGTGGGGGGAGGCCCTCGAGCTGGCCGAGGACAACGACCTCCCGTTGCACGCCCACGTCGCGCAGAGCGCGGAGGAAGTACGACGCTGTATCGAGCGCCACGGACGCTCGCCGCTCGCGTGGTTGCAGCACGAAGGCCTTCTCGACTCGCCCGCGACGCAGCTTCTCGTGCATGCGCTGTTCGTCGACGACGCCGATCTCGATCGTCTCGATCCGGCGCGTCATCGCCTCGGCGCCTGTCCCTTCTCCCAGATCAAATTCGGTTTTCCGGCCGCGGTCGAACGCTGGCACGCGCGCGGTGTTCCCTGGATGACCGGGACCGACTGCGCTCCGACGAACGATTCGATGAACGTGCAGAAAGAACTGCGCTTGATCGGGGGGCAGAGTGCTTTCGACGTGACCTACGGTTCGGCCGCGGGAGCGCGCCGTGCTGCGATCGACGCCGCTTCGGTGGACGCGACCGAAGACGCGCGGACGGGTGCCGACGCGTCGCTACGTGATCCGCAGGCGCTTCTGGCGAGCGTGTGGTCGACGCCCGGTGACTTTCATCCGGGGCTTCCCACGGGTCGGGTGGCCGAGGGGCGACGCGCGGACCTGGCGATCTTCGATCCGACCCATCCATCGATGTGGCCGGGCGACGACGCACTCGCTGCCCTGGCCTATGCCGATACGTCTCCCGCTCTGCACGGTCTCCTCGTCGGTGGCCGATGGATCGGTGAGCCGGGCGACGTCGCCGCGATCCTCCGTCGTGACCAGGTCCGGGACTGGATCGACGAAGCCACTCGGCGCGCGGGCGAGGTCCGCGCACGCATCCACTGAGAGGACGGCATGCCCGACAACCCGCAGCACGATCCCTGGCACGATCGGTGGGAGTCCGGCCGCATCGGCTTTCACCGCGACGACGTCCATCCCATGTTGGAGTACTTCTGGCCGCGCCTCGGACTTCGCGGTGACGAGACCGTCTTCGTTCCGCTGGCGGGCAAGTCCCTCGACATGCGCTGGCTCGCCGCGCGTGGCCATCGGGTTCTCGGTGTCGAACTCAGCTCCATCGCCGCCCGACAGTTCTTCGAGGAGGCCGGCGAGGAGTCCACGATCGATCAGCGCGGAAACTTCGTGGTGCACCACTACGGCGCCATCGAAATGTGGGTCGGCGACGTGTTCGATCTCTCCGTCGAGGACCTCGCGATCACGACGGCGTTCTACGATCGGGCTTCCTTGGTCGCGCTCGACCGGCCGACGCGCCAGCGCTATGCGGAGCATCTCGCGGCGTGTCTTCCTGCCGGGTCGCGTGGGCTCTTGATCGGCCTCGAGTCGATACAGCCCGACGCTCAGGGTCCGCCCTTCTCGGTCGCGCGCGACGAGATCACGACCCTCTTCGCCGGTCGCTTCCAACTCGAAGCACTGCTCGAGCCGAATCCGGATGCGGCGCCGGAAGTGCGGGCGCTCTTCGAACACGTGCATCGCCTGGTGCGTCGCGACCGATGACTCCGGTCTGGCTCGCGTGGAGCAGCGGTAAGGACGCCGCCTGGACGCTCGAGACCTTGCTCGATGCGTCCGATCTGCAGGTCGTGGGTCTGTTCACGATGCTCGACGAGGGGACGGGACGTGTTCCCTTCCAGGGCACCGGTCGCGATCTGCTCGAACTGCAGGCGGCGGCCACGGGTTTGCCCCTGCACGCCGTCGAGTTGCCCTCGGACGCCTCGAACGATCAATATGACTTGGCTTTCACCTCGCTCGTCGCGGCCGCGCGTGGGGCCGGCGTTTCGACCTTCGTCTACGGCGACCTGTTTCTCACCGACCTGCGGGACTACCGGGAGAAGCTGCACGTTCGTCACGAAACGACCTGTCGATTCCCTCTCTGGAGGGCCGACACCGGCGCGCTCGCGCGTACGATGGTCGACGGCGGACTCGAGGCGATCATCACCTGCGTCGACCCGACGAAGATCGACCCACGGTGGTTGGGCGCGCCCTTCGACCACGCCTTTCTCGACGCTCTGCCTGCCGATGTCGATCCCTGTGGGGAGAACGGTGAGTTCCACACCTTCGTGAACGGCGGGCCGATGTTGATCGAGTCGATCGACGTCGGCGTCGGCGAGGTCTTCGAAGAGCGCGGCTTCCGCTGTGTCGAACCCGTCGTCAGGCTCGAGATCGACGGGACGCTCGACCTGCACGGCATCCCTCCGAAACAGGTCGGCGATCTCGTCGACGACTACCTGGACGAAGCGCGTCAGCAGGGAGTGCTGCAGGTACGGATCGTCCACGGCAAGGGGATCGGCGCGCTGCGCGATACGGTACACGCACGCTTGCGGCGACGCGGCGACGTCGCGCACTTCGCACTCGGAGGCGAAGGTGCGGGCGGATGGGGCGCGACACTCGTGCGGCTCGCTCCGTCCGACTGACCGAGAACGAACTGGCCACTCTTTCGCGCTTCCCACTAGACTCCGAGTCCCCTGACTCGAAACGATCGAACTCTTGCCGGAGGTGACTGCATTGGCTCGCGCCCCGATGCTCGTACTCGTCTTGTTCTCCATCTTGCTGCTGCAGGGCGGTTCGTGCTCCGACGACGGAGAGACGAGACCGCGTCCGGACTTCTGCGAAGTCGAGGTCACCGGCCCCCTGGAGATGGAGGTCGGAGAGATCAAGACCTTCGAAGTGGCACTGGGTGCGACCTGGGTCGAAGGGCCGGTGACATGGAGCGCGACCGGTCCCGGAAACGCGACGATCCGACCCGAGACGGTGGGCGATCCGCTCGGTCACGAAGTGCGCGTGTCCTTCGACGCGACGGGGACCTACACGCTGACGGCGACCGCCTCGGGAGACGAGGACCCCATCTGCGAGGACACCGCGACCTCGGTGACCGTGATCGTCGTCTCCCGTGAAGAAGCCTGCGCTTGCGAGGTCGCCGGGCCGGCCAGCGTCGAGGTCGGGCAGGTCGTCGAGTACACCGGGATCGTCGGTGTCAGTTTCTACGACGACGGGATCGATCGCTGGTCCGCGTCGTGGAGCGCGCTCGGCGATCCCACGGGATGGGCACTCAGCGGTGGCGCGAGCGTCAGTGGACGTCAGGTTTCGCAGTCCTATGCGTTCTCGAAGCCCGGAATCTACGTTCTGCTCCTGGACGTCACCGACTCGCCGACCGGCGAGGAGCCGTGCGATCCCGCGCGGTGCGAACTGGAAGTGATCGTGACAGACCCCAACCAGGTCTCCGTTCCGGAGGGCCGGATCGACCTGGGCGTCGAGAAACCCGACGGCGGTAGGATGTTCGAGGGGGCGGGGAGCATTCAGCGCGACGTCGCACGAATCGACGATCCCTACGTGTTCCTGTTCGCGTGCGATCGCGGCTACGAGGCGATCGATCTCGTCACCCGTCAGCCGGTCGACGAGGTGCGTCTGGTCGGCAGCGAGGCGGATGGCGTCAACCGTCTCGGCGTCGGCCTGATCTCGTGGCCCGAACGAACCGAGCGTCCGCTCTCACTGCTCTTGTACGGGGGCAACAGCCTGTCGTCGCTCGATTGGATCGCGGCCGAGGATCGCTGGTCGACGCGAACGCAGTCGCTGGACTTCGGCCAGACCTACATCGGAGCGGTGCCCTTCACCGACGGATCGCCGGGCGCGATCCTCGTGGACGCCGCGGGCTCCGTGTCCGAGGTCCGCCCCAATCAGGGCCAGACGGGATGGACCGATTCCTTCCGCTTCGTGCCCAACGCGCTGACGGGCGACGGCGAAGATCGCACCGTCGCCGCGGTCGGAACGTCGTCGGAGGGGCCGGTGCTCGCCGCCGTCGCCGGCTCGCCCGGTGCGGTCTGGCTGTGGTACGACGCGGGTCAGGGTTTCGAAGGCACGGAGATCGGTTCCGTCGGAGATGACCCGCGTCTCATGGTCTGGCGGAACGGCATTGCGGTCGTCACGAACTTCGCGTCGGATTCGATCACGGTCCTCACCTGGGACGGCCAAGGCGATGCGGCGATCACGACGACCCAAGGGGTCGGTGACGGACCGGTCGGCGTCGACCTCGCGCCGCGAGTCGGTGGAGGCGTGTACGCCTTGACGACCGGCTTCAACGATTCGAGCTACTCCATCACCGAGATCGATGCGTCGGGCCAGGTCGTCCGTTCCACGACGGAAATGCTTCCTGTCGATCTGACCCAACCGGCGCATGGCACGTGGATCGGCGATGCCGACGACAGTTTCGTGGTGAGCTGCTTCGGGAGTGACGCTTTGTTCGTGGGGCGACGGTAGGGGCCGGCCCCCCACGCGAGTTCTCGGCTCGTCCGGCGCCCGGGAGCAGATCCTGGGCGCCGCTCCGTTGACTCCGTGCGGAGTTTCCGTGAGACTCACGCTCTCCCATTGCAGTGCCATGTTCGAAGACGCCTGAGCTCGATGCCGACATCCCGATTCCGACAAGTCGTCACCGACGACGCTCTCGAGGCGTTTCGCCACCTGTGCGAGCTCGTTCATCGGCCGACCGAGCGCCGTCTCGAGCGGTGTCTCGATTTCGACTGGACCCCGTTCCCGAAAATCCACGTCCTGGTCAGCGGCGAGACGCGCCCGACGCCGTCTCTGATGAGCGTACGCATGCGTGCGTTCCTCGAAGAAGCCTGTACGGCACTGGCTTCGGAGCACCCTTCGACCGACGAGTCGCTGTCCGGACTCGACGTCGTAAGGTGCCACCTGCTCGAGGGTCATTCGTGGGAAGCGATCACCGCCGAGCGCATGGAGAAGGGCGCGCCCGTGTCGGCGCGAACGCTACGCACTCGGCAAAGGGAAGGGCTTCGTGCGGTTCTCGAGTGGGCCGGCGTGCGGAGTGAAGCCCTCGACGCCGGGAATGCCGCGAGCTCAGCGACTCGCACACAGTCGACCGGGAGGGCGGCGCACGCTTCCAGTCTGCTCCTGGGACGGGTGATTCGGATCGGGATCGCCGGAATCGCACTCATGGCGATCTTGTGGATCCTCGGGGGCAGGGACGAGCCGACGGTGGAGTCGCGGCAGGGTGTCGACCAGTTGTCGGTTCTTCACGTCGGGCACACGATCCCGATTCTCGACGGGGCCCACACCTTGCCCGAGCCTCTTCCTTCGATCGCGCTCCCCTTCCTGCCCGGGCACAGGGTCCACTGGGGCACCGTCGTCCCGTGGGAGGGACGGTTCGCACTCGTCTTCTCGGCGTCCAGCACGTCGGCGGAACCGGGGTTCGCCCTGCTGTGGGATCCGGTGGAGGAGCGCGAGGTCTGGCGCCACGAACTCTCGGTGACCCCGGACGAGATCCTGACTCACGACACACTCGAACTCGAAGCGACCCGCAGGCCGTTCTGGCCGGGAAGGCCCTTGTTCGGCAGGAGCGAATCGAACCTGGGCGATCGTGTCGCGATCGCCTACATGCAGGACTACAGCCCGTGTTTCGTCGTGGTCGTCGCGTTGAGGGACGGTCGCGAACTCGGTCGCTATGCCCACCCCGGGAGGCTCGAGAACGGGAACGTGTTCGATGTCGACGGAGACGGTGTAGCCGAGATCGTTCTGGCAGGAACGGACAATGCGGTGACCCGGCCTGTCGTCGTGGCTCTCGATGCGGACGACGTCCGGGGCGCGGCGTCGACCGTCCGGTGGAGGGAGACGCCCGGAATCGAAGACGCGAGGGCTCGCGCCATCCTGCCGGACGTTCCTTCGTTTCGTGATGCAACGGGCGAGGTCCGGTTGGTGGCGCGCACGAGCGGCAGCGATTTCAACTCGGCGCGCGGCACTCTCACCGTGCACGTCGAGGCCTCGATCGGCGGGACGGCGTACAGCGCGTACCAACTGTCGCTCGGTCGTGACCTGCGGCCCGTCCCGGGTGCGAGCCTCGTGTTCGGGGACGCGGAACGTCGGACGTGGAATCAGTTGGGAAGGGTTCCGCCCGACCGCTCGGTGATCGTCGAAGGGGTCGAGGTTCACGGCCGTTGATCCGCGAGACCGGACGGACCCAGTCACCAGGCTCCCGAAAGGTGACGCGCTCGTCGCCCGGTCCCGCGGTACGAGACAAGATGCCTCGACCGCGGGATCGGTTGCGAGAGCGAAGGCTGGCAAGAGGTGGAAACGGAGCCTGGCGGCTCCGGATCCACGGATTCAGGACTTGTCGAGCCTAGCGTTTGCCGCCCGATTCGTCCGGTGGCACGGGCGACTGCATCTGCTGCTGTTGTTGCTGCATCATCGCCTGCATGAGCATCTGGAAGCGCTGCTGCGCGCTTTGCATCTCTTCGACCAGCGTATCGGTCCGTGCGTCGGTCTCGTTCATCGCAGTGAGCAGTTCGGAGTTCAGCGTCTGCAACGATTGCTGGATCGCTGGGTCTTGCATCGCCATCTGCTGCGCTTGTTGGTATTGACCTTGATTGGACTGCATCGCTTGCTCGATCCCTGTCCGGTCAGCATCCGAGAGGGTCGAGTCCTCGTAGGCCGTGGCGAGCGAATCCATCGCCGCACGGGTCGAGGGCCCGTCGAATCCGCCCTCGAGCATCTTCGCATCGATGCTGTCCATGAGGGCATCGCGGCGCTCGCCCAGCGCTGGATTCGCCTCGAAGGCGGTCTCCTGGATCTCCGTCAGCTCGGCGTTGATCTGCTCGAGCCGGACCTGAAGCTGCTGCAGCTCGGCCGTCGGGTCCGGAGACTGGGCCCCGGCGACGGTGGTCACGAGGGCCAGAAGAAATAGTGAAAAGACGCGCGCGGACATGTTCCGGCTCCGTAGGGTCGCGCAAGATGCACTGACCCGCGGGAAATCGGAGCCTCGAACATCCAAGCGGTGAACGTCGGTAGGGACAGCAACGGTGCCGATCCGGCATTTGTCAACCGTGCGGGCTGGACCGCCGAGCGCATCCATCCCGCCCGTGCGCCCGCGGCCGGACCATGGCACACTGCCGGGGCTCGGTTCCATCTGTCACCCGCCCCTGGAAAGCACCATGCGCGCATTCGTCCTCTTCGCCCTTCTCCTTGCTTCGACTTCCTTTGCCGCCGAGACCTTCGACGCCGCCGTCTTCGAGGACGGATGGGAGTTCCGTTCAATCGGCCCCTACCGCGGTGGCCGCTCCTGCGCCGTCGCCGGTGTGCCCGGCGACCCGATGACCTACTACTTCGGTGGCACCGGTGGCGGGATCTGGAAGACGCAGGACGCCGGCCAGTCGTGGCGAAACGTCAGCGACGGCTACTTCGGCGGTTCGATCGGCGCGGTCGCGGTCAGTGAATGGGATCCGAACGTCGTCTACGCGGGCGGCGGCGAAAAGACCGTCCGCGGCAACGTGAGTCACGGATACGGCATGTGGAAGTCGACCGACGCCGGCAAGACCTGGGAGTCGCTCGGTCTCGACGACACCCGGCACATCGGTCGCATCCGGATCCATCCGCGCGACCCGGACGTCGTCTACGTGTCGGCCATGGGCCATCTCTACGGACCGAACGAGGAGCGCGGCCTGTTCCGCAGCACCGACGGCGGCGCCACGTGGGAAAAGATCCTCTACGTCGACGACGAGGTCGGCTGCGTCGACCTGGCGATGGACCCGACCAATCCGCGCATCCTCTACGCGAGTTTCTGGCGCATCCTGCGTACGCCCTATTCGCTCGAGTCGGGCGGCGAGGGCAGTTCCATGTGGAAGTCGACCGACGGCGGTGACACCTGGACCGAGATCACGCGCAACGAAGGACTTCCCAGCGGTACGGTCGGCATCAATGCCATGACGGTCAGTCCGATCGACCCGGATCGGGTGTGGGCGATCGTCGAGGCCGACGACGGCGGCGTGTTTCGCAGCGAAGACGGCGGCGAGACCTGGCGTCGCACCAGTGACGATCGCAACCTGCGCCAGCGCGCTTGGTACTACACGCGCATCTACGCGGACACGGAGGACGTCGACACGGTCTATGTGCTGAACGTGCAGTTCTGGCGCAGCAAGGACGGCGGCAGCGATTTCGAGTCGATCGACACGCCGCACGGCGACCATCACGACCTGTGGATCGCACCGAACGACGCGCAGCGCATGGTCATCGGTGACGACGGAGGCGCGCAGGTCTCGGAAGACGCCGGAGAGAATTGGACGACCTACTACAATCAGCCGACCGCGCAGTTCTACCGCGTCACCACCGACGACAGCTTTCCCTACCGCATCTACGGTGCGCAGCAGGACAACTCGACCGTGCGCATTCGGCACCGCACCAATGGAAGCGGTGTCAGCGAGTACGACTGGGAACCGACCGCCGGCGGCGAGAGCGGGTGGCTCGCCCCCGACCCGCGGAACGACGAGGTCGTGTACGGCGGCAGCTACGGCGGATTCCTGACGCGGGTCGATCACCGAACCGGAGAGACCCGTGCGGTGAACGTGTGGCCCGACAACCCCATGGGTCACGGCGCCGAAGGGATGAAGGAACGCTTCCAGTGGAATTTCCCGATCCTCTTCTCGGGACACGAGTCCGGACTGCTGTACGCGGCCGGCAACCGTCTGTTCGCCACGCGAAACGAAGGACAGTCGTGGGAAGCGATCAGCCCCGACCTGACGCGCAATGATCCGACGAAGCTCGGTCCGAGCGGCGGTCCGATCACCAAGGACAACACCGGCGTCGAGTACTACTGCACGATCTTCGCGGTGGCCGAGGACCGCTTCGAAGCGGGCGTGATCTGGACGGGCAGCGACGACGGCCTCGTCCACGTCACGCGCGACGGCGGCGAAACCTGGACCGACGTCACGCCGAAGAACATGCCGGAGTGGATCCAGATCAACTCGATCGAGACCGATCCGCATCGGGCCGGCAGCGCCTACATCGCGGCCACCATGTACAAGAGTGACGACTTTCGGCCCTACCTCTACCGCACCGAAGACTACGGGAAGAGCTGGAAGAAGATCGTGCGCGGCATCGACGATGAACACTTCACGCGTGTCGTTCGGGTCGATCCCGCACGCGAAGGGCTGCTGTACGCCGGAACCGAGAGTGGCCTCTACGTCAGCTTCGACGACGGCGAGCACTGGCGCTCCTTCCAGATGAACCTGCCGATCGTTCCGGTCACCGACCTGGCCGTGAAGGACGACGACCTGATCGTGGCCACGCAAGGTCGCTCGTTCTGGGTGCTCGACGACCTGACCGTGCTGCACCAGTGGGTCGACGGGCTGGCCGAACGCGACCACGCGCTCTTCGCCCCGCGCGACACCTGGCGCATGGACGGCCGGGGACGTTGGTCGACGGCCGGGTTCGCGGGCGAGGACCATCCGAACGGCGTGCTGGTCCACTACCGCTTCGCAGAGGACGCGATGCCCGACTCGAGTGCCGTCACGTTGCGCCTGCTCGAGGACGATGGCGACGTGATCCGAAGCTTCACCCCCGCCGGAGACGAGGGTTTCGGGAGCATGCCCTTCGAAGCCGGCATGAACCGCATGGTCTGGAATCTCCGATACCCCGACGCTCACACCTTCGACGGCATGATCCTCTGGTGGAGTCAGACCAGCGGCCCCCGCGCGGTGCCTGGTGCCTATCGCGTGCGGATGATCGTCGAAGACGATTCCACGGAGGTCGGTTTCGACCTGAAAAAGGACCCCAGGGTGTCCGCCACGCAGGAAGAGTTGGAGGAACAGTTCGAGTTCCTGATCACGCTGCGTGACGATCTGAGTGAGATCAATCGGGCCGTCGAGCGGATTCGCGACGTGCGTACGCAGATCAACGGCGCGATCGAGCGCGCCGAAGGCAGTGATGCCCACGACGCGTTGAAGGACGCGAGCAAGGACATGCTCGAGCGACTCGGCGAGATCGAGAAAGCTCTGTACCAGACGAAGAACCGCAGCAGGCAGGATCCGCTGAACTTTCCGATCCGGCTCAACAACAAGGTCGGGGCATTGGCGGCCATGGTCGGCATCGGTGCGGCACAGCCGACCGATCAGTCGCGCGCGGTTCACGCGGAACTCATGACGGAGGCTCGCGTCCAACTCGATGCACTGGACACCGAGCTCGCGAAGGTGCCCGCCTTCAACGCTCTGGTGGCCGAGCGCGAGGTGCCTGCAGTGCGATTGGAGAGTGAGTGACCGAGACCGGCAGCGGTGGGCCCTTCGAAGGGCCCTTCGAAGGGGGAGACCCCCAGCCCGACCGCCGACTGCGGAGGCGGTTGAGGGATCTCTATGCGCGGGAACTGCCGATGGGCGTCCTCGCGAAGTCCCTGCTGAAACCCCTGTCCACGGTCTGGTACGTCGAGTGTGTCGACTGCGGCCGTGATCTCACCGATCCCGGGACGACCTATTACGTCGAGCGCGCGATCCGGGGTGGTGAACCGATGTACGAGTTCGCTCTCTGCGAGACCTGTCTGTTCGACTACGAAGACGAGTTCTCGGCCGAGTCGATCCGCGCGATCGGTGACTTCTGGCTGGAGCACGCGAACCTCGAGGACCGTGATGCTCTGGTCGAGTCCACGGAGAACGCAGACGCGCTGCTCGAGAGATGTCTCTTGAACGGCGGCCACCGGGATGCGCTCGAGGAGTACCAGGTCTTCGCCTGGTGCCGCGACGGACGTCTGATCTGTGACGCCGGCGCGCCCGGACTTCTCTCGGGAGCCGTGATCGAGGAATTGATCCCGCTGTTGTCGCGCAAGACGCGCGACACGATGGACGATTTCATCCGCGACAACCTCGGCCTGCCACCAGAACTCCAGAATCTCCCGGTCTTCGTCTGACCTCGCGACGGAATACGAAGAGAGCGCGACCGCATGGCCGCGCCCTCTTTCGTGCATGCCGGGTCGACTACTCGATGCCGAGGTCGATGCCGGTCAGGACTTCCGTACTCTCGCTCGTGCGATCCTCCATGAAGTCCTCCTCGAAGGAGTAGCTGCGCACCGGACCGACGCCTGCCGCGTAGTAGGTCGAATCGGTGCCGGACTGGAAGGTCTCGCCGTCGACCACGAAGTCGTAGTCGAGGACGACTGCCCACGTGTCGGCCCAGATCAGCGTCTCGCCGGGACCACTCTCATTGCCCACCTGCGCGACCAGGTCCGACTTTCCGACGACCTCGATCGTGTACTGGACGGTCACGACGGTGCTGTCTTCGGTCGCCGTCGTCGAGCCGCTCCAGGTCTTGCCCACGCTCAGCGGGAGGTCGAGCCAGGGCACCGGCGGTGAGAATTCGATCTCACTCGTGAGGTCACCCTCGTCGTAGTCGCCGAAGCCGTGGAACTCGACGATGTTCCCGTTCCGGTAGAGGGCATCGTAGCCGTAGGTCTCCAGGAAGTCGGGCGAGTAGGTGACGCGCCGGACCTTGAGGTCGTCCTGTTCCTCGAAGCGTATGGCATCTTCGTATTCCGAGTTCTGGGTGCCCTCGGAATCGGTGCGCGAGCTCTCGCCCTCGAAGTAGTGCACGACACCGTCGACCAATGGGTAGGGATTCGCCTCGCCCTCGACCGTGAGTCGATAGGTGAAGCCTTCAACCGATTCGTTGCCGGCCTGATCGCGGAAGGGCGGGAAGTCGACGAGCAGCGGAAGCCCGTCGGGCAGCGGTGTCGGCAGCGGCAAGGTCAGTGTGGTGCCGTCGGGCGACCAGGTCGGCTCGAGATCGAAGGCTTCCAGGAGGAACGCGAACTGACCGCTGAAGGCGTTCGGTTCGAGCGAATCGAAGTCGAGTGCCTCGCTGAACTCCAGCACGAGGGTGTTCGTGCTCGCGGGAATCGTGCTGCCGTTCGCCGGCGTGAGCGAGACCAGGGTGGGAGGCGTGGTGTCCGCCGTCGATCCCGTCGTGAACGAGAAGTCGTAGGACTGCTGCGTCGCGGCGCCACCGAGAGCCTGCGCGCCCTGCGCGACGTTGACCGAGATCTCGGTGTTCTCTGGAAGGGTGTTGGTGGGGTTGAGGATGATCTCGTCCTCGCTGCCCACGGACAGGTTGAAGGCGATCGCGGCGCGCGCCGGTTGCCCATCGTCGAGCGTGATGAACGACGCCAGGGTCGCTTCGTTCATCGAGTCGCTGAAGCGCAGGACGACGTTGGCGTTGCGGTCCACGCCGGTCGCGCCGTCGGCAGGCGTCGTCGCCAGCAGCACGAGCGCGCTCGACTCGGTGAAGAAACTGGTCGAGGACTCCGCGGCCAGCGTGTTCCCGGCGACGTCGGCGATGCCGGTGCCGAGCGTCAGCGTGATCTCCGTCGCCTCCGGGAAGGGGTCGTGAGCGATCACCAGCGTGCGGTCGTCGCTCCACGTGGCAGCCAGGCTGGCGTTTTCGTGCGAGAGGCTGATCTCGCCGTCGTCGCTGGTGGTGTCCATGTCTTCGCTGAACACCACGGTGATCGATTGCGACGGGCTGATGGAGATCGCGCCGTCGCGGGGGGTGACGGTCAGGACGACGGGCGCGGTGGTGTCACCGCCGCCACCTCCGCCCGGATCCGTGGGGTTGTCGTCGTCGCCGCCGAAGCAGCCTGTCAAGGTCATGGCCAGGACGAGAACGATCGTCGACCAGGGGCGCACACTGGACATCGTGAATCTCCGGATTCGAGGGCACTTCGCCGGCTCGGCGAGTGAACGCCGGAGGATCAGGCAAGATGCGCGCCGCGCTCAGGTACTCGAAAAGAGATCTCGATGATCTCTTTGCGTCATTCGCTCCAGGGCGGAACGAGTCCGTTCACGCGCGTGTAGGCGACGAGCTGACCCTCGTGCTCGGCGATGTGCTTGACCATGGAGAAGAGCGCGGCGCGGCGTGTGACCTTCGAGTTGCCGAACCAGGTCACCTCGTCGTCGAGGGTGGCGTCGTCCATGGCCAGGATCGCTTCGCGGACATGGTGGAAGGACGCGGGAACGATCAACTCCAGCTCGGCCTGCGCGGTGACGCGGCCCTCGACCGGATTGTCGCGCGACCAGTCGTTCGGAGGATCGACGCCCAAGAGGGCGGGGATCCCGAAGTTCGCGTCGGCGACGTGGGCGAAGACCTCGGTGAAGGAGCGCACGCCCTCGCCCGGGCGCCAGTTCATCGTTGCGGCGGGAATCGCATCGAGCAGTTGGACGAGCTTCTTCTCGTATCCGTCGATCATCTCCACGGCCTCGCCACGCGGGCCGTCGGGATACTCGACCGGGTCGTCGTGGTGTTCCGCGTTCGCGGGAAGGGTCAGAGCGAGCAGCAGCGAAGCAGTGAGCAGGCGACGCATGGAGTCTCCGTGGAAGTAGGGTCGACGCGCGCGGGTCCGGACGTGAGGCTCAGAATACCTGGCGAACGGTGGCGAAGGCCAGTGTCGGCTTGCCGGTGATCCGGCCCGGCGCTACGTTCCGCCCGCCGATCCCCGATCCGAGCCGAGGTTCCGCCGTGCGCATCCTTCATCTGATCGACAGCGGTGGACTCTACGGTGCCGAGCGCATGCTGCTCACGCTCATGGAACGGCAGCTCGACGCCGGCCATGAGCCTGTCCTGCTGAGCGCCGGCGAGCCGGACCAGGCGCCCAAGGCGATCGAGGTCGAGGCCGAGGCGCGCGGTCTCGAGCTCTGCGCTTGGCGCATGAAGCCGCGCTTCAACCGCACCGAGGCCGCCCGCATCCTGAAGTGGATCCACGAGCAGCGCTTCGACGTCATGCATTCGCATGGCTACAAGTTCAACGTCCTGCTCGGCACCTTCTCACGACGTCGGCGACGGATCCCTTTCGTGACCACGCTCCACGGCTACATCACGGGCAAGCCCTTCGAACGTTCGTGGGTCTACACGCAGGCCGACAAGCTGATCCTACCCAGGCTCGACGCCGTGGTCATGGTGTCCGAAGGCATCCGCGCGAAGATTCCACGCCTGGTCGCGCGCAAGTCGACCACGCGCCTCATTCCCAACGGGATCGATCTGCAGGCCG
>JGI12109J20283_10900185_pt1 | contig 26040 bp, 26 predicted proteins | sample ElkSlonscriptome_12_FD_20283 | JGI IMG/M metagenome (IMG submission 20283)
CTTCTATGCACCCGTTGTCTCGCGTTTTATCACCTACGGGATAGGCGTGCCCGGCTTTGCCCAAAGCTATATCGAGGCGATCTGGGAGCACGCCTGGATGGAGCAATGGGTCAAGGCCGCCGAGGCAGAGGAGTGGGTGATCGAGCAATACGAGATCGCCGGGTGATCCGCCGTGTGCATAGTCGTGCGATCAGGTGTGTGCGCAGCCTATGGCAAACGGGTGGTCGAATAACGCGTGCCGTCCTTGCGGGCATAGCCGTCTTTGTCAAAGACCATATCGATATCGCAATATTCGCCGCTGTCAGATGCGTAATCTCCAGCTGCTGCAACAACATAGATGCAAGGCACAGCGCTTCGATTTTGCAAGTGGTGCCCGTTGGCGCATCCCGCCGCAAAGGCCAGAACATCGCCCGCTTTCACCAGTGTTTCGCCGGTGTCCTCAACCAGCACAGCCTCGCCCGAAATCATCACCAGCAGTTCGTCAATTTGGCGGTGCCAGTGGCGTTGCGATGACCATGCGCCTGGCTGAAGCACCACATGGCTGGCGCGCAAGTGCGAGAGGCCCGCAGTGGGCGCCAAGCGTCGGTAGTGCCGTTCCTTCACGGGCATATCGAAGGGGTCGGGATAGCCGGTCGCGTTCGTCTGGGGGATGGCATCAAGATCGAGCTTGGGCATTGGCGGCAACTCCTGCTAGCTGCGATGCGGTTATCACTTTTCACGCTACCTATCCTACACACAATCCACGAGAGCTGTCTGAATGAAATCCTGGTTTGCAATTCCGCTTTGGCAGCGGGTGATCGGTGCGCTGATCCTTGGCATTATTGTCGGGCTGGTTTGGGGCCCGGGGGCAGAGAGCATCAAGATTGTGGGCGATATCTTCATCGCTTTCATCAAGATGCTGGTAGTGCCGTTGATATTCTTCAGCCTTGTGGCGGGCGTTGCGAGCATTGGCGATCTTCGCAAGCTGGGCAGCGTTGGCTGGCGGGCGATGCTGATCTTCGTGGTGACGGGCCAGATGTCTGTCTGGCTGGGGCTTGGCATCGGCACTTTGGCCCAGCCGGGCAGCGGTATCGATGGCCGCTCGATGGATCTTGATCAAAGCGCGCTTGAAAAGGCGCAGTCGCGCCAGGAAGAGGCGGTGACATTCCGCGACATGGTTCTGGAGGTGGTGCCATCCAGCCCCGTACAGGTCATGGCAGACGTAAACGTGCTGCCGCTGATCATCTTCTCGCTGCTGATCGGCATCGGCATTCTGATGGCCAAGGAAGAGGGCAAGCCGGTCCTCAAAATCTTCGATTCAGGCAGCGTGGTGATGCAGAAGGTGACAATGGTGGTGATGGAACTCACCCCCTTTGGCGTGTTCGCGCTGATGGCATGGGTCGCGGGTACGCTTGGCGTTGAGGCGCTGCAGGCGCTGGGCATCGTTGTCATCCTCAATTATCTTGGCTGCCTGCTGATCATCGGATTTATCTATGGCGGAATGATCAAGTTTCTGGCGCGCCTGCCGGTGATCGATTTCTTCCGCGGCATCGTAGATGCGATTGCGGTGAGCTATTCCACCGCCAGCTCCAACGCGACCCTGCCGGTGACGCTTCGCTGCGCAGAGCGAAATCTGGGGGTATCAAAATCGGTTGCCGCCTTCGTCATCAGCCTTGGCGCGACGATCAACATGAACGGCACTGCGATGTATCTGGGTCTTGCGACCCTGTTCGGCGCGCAGGCGTTTGGTGTCGACCTGTCATGGGGCGATTATGTCACGATCTCGATCCTGGGCACGCTGGGCGCGATCGGCGCGGCGGGCATTCCGGGATCAGGCCTGATCATGATGGTGCTGGTGTTTGGCGCGGTTGGCGTACCGCTGGAGACGATTGCGCTGGTGGCGGGGATTGACCGGATCATGGACATGATGCGCACCACCACCAATGTGAGTGGCGACGCGGCAGTGGCGACAACGGTGGCGGCGATGACTGGCGAGCTGGACCGGGCGGAGATGATCAGCGCGGATGATGTTTGAAGCCACTCGGATCGGGATAGCCCGGGGTTTCTCTATCTTCGGGCATCCAATGATTATGCTGCCGGCCAGCGCGCTGCTGGTTTCACTGACGCTCGGCTCGCTTAGCAGAATTTTGGGCGTGATCGGATCAGCTCTTGTGATCAGCGCAGCACTTGGCGCGTGGGCAAAGCGCAAAGTGGCTGCGGGTGCGTGGGCCCATATCGACGCGAGCAATCCAGATGAGAGGCACCAGTGGAACCGCGTGGTGCTGATCTGCTTTCTCTTGGTTGCTGCGGTGTTTGCATATCTGGACCGCATGATTGCAGCGGGAGCTGCCGCGCTGGCGTTCATCATGGTGTGTGCGATTGCGCTGGAGCCTTTGCTCAAGCTTTCGCAGCATACGGCCTTCACGGTTATGTCCGCCTTTGTGGCGGGATCGGTCGAGCCGTTTGTGGGCGCGGTGTTCGCCATTCTGGCACTCGGGGTAGCCTGGTCTCGCCTCGAGTTGAAACGCCACACACTGGCCGAGGTCATCGTAGGGACGATCTGTGGATCGCTGGCAGGCGGCGGGCTGTGGTGGCTGGTGAAGGATGCGTTCGGCTCGTGAAAGACGGAGCTCGCGCAGCTTCATGACGACAATGTTCGATCAGGAAGACCACGAGAGCAGGGCCGCTTTGGCGCTCCGTTGGCTTTGTGGGCTTTTTCTCGCGCTTGTCGCGCCGTTCGGGCTCCTTGCCTTGCTGATAGGCCCGCCTGACTTCGATGCCGACCCGGATCGTTTCCGGATCCCCTGGTATCTGGTTTGGGTGGGGCTGGTCGTACCGGGTGTTCTTGGCATCCACCTCATGCCCATAAAGAAGAGCTGGAAGGGCATATTGACGACTTTTTATGTGCCCGCCTGCCTTGTAGCGACCGCATTTTTCACGTTTTGGTACGCCTGCAAATATTACGGTGGATGCCTTTAGCGCCGCGCTACCGCCCCTTCGGTTTCTCCAGCACCTTCTTTCTGAAGCTGCACAGGTCAACCAACTGGCATCGCCAACATTCCGGCGTGCGCGCTTTGCAGACATAGCGCCCATGCAGGATCAGCCAGTGATGCGCGCCGATGCGGAACGGGGCGGGCACGCGCTTTTCCAGCTTTTCCTCCACCTTTTCCGGCGTCTTGCCCTTGGCAAGTCCCGTGCGATTGCCGACGCGAAGGATGTGGGTGTCGACCGCAAAGGTCTCCTGTCCGAACCAGCAATTGAGCACCACATTGGCCGTCTTGCGCCCCACGCCCGGCAGCCGCACAAGGTCTTCGCGAGTATCGGGCACCTCGCCGCCATATTCATCGACCAACAGCTGCGACAGCGCGATCACGTTTTTCGCCTTGGAGTTAAACAGGCCGATAGTCTTGATGTGCTGGATCAGCCCTTCCAGCCCCAGATCGAGCATTTGCTGCGGCGTCTTGACCTTGGCAAACAGCGCGCGGGTTGCCTTGTTGACGCCCACATCGGTTGCCTGCGCAGACAGCGCGACTGCCACCACAAGCTGATAGGCGTTGCCATATTCAAGCTCGGTCTCGGGCTCGGGATTGTCTTCGGCAAGGCGACGGAAGAATTCGAAGATCTGGTCTTTCGTCACTCGGCATTCTCCGTTGCCGCGGTGCGCCGCGCGCGGTGGTCTTGCATCGCGTCGGAGAAGGCTGCGGCGATAATCCCTGTCGGCATGGCAACCAGCCCGATCCCGCTGAGCGCCACGATCGCGGCAAATATCTTGCCAAGCGTCGTTACCGGAGAAACATCGCCATAGCCCACCGTGGTCAGCGTGATGATTGACCACCACATGGCGCGCGGGATTGAGCCGAAGGCTTCGGGCTGCGCTGCGCTTTCGGCCCAGTAGAGCGCTGTTGCGCCAACCAGCACCAGCAATCCGGCGAGCGCTCCGGTGACGTAAAGGTCATAGCGCCGGTCAACAATCGCGGCCTGCAAAGCGCGAAGGGCAAAACTGAACTCGCCAAAGCGCAGGAGGGAAGCGAGGCGAAACAGGCGCACGAGCCGGAAGATCGGCGCGCCGGTGACCAGAAACGGCACTAGCGATGCAACCACCACAGCCAGATCAATCAGCGCGAAAAAGCTGCGGGCCCATTCGAACCTTTTGGCAGTTGCCGACGCATCCCCCGGACGTTCTGCCGCTGCCCAGAGCCGGACAACATATTCGACAAGGAAGAATAACCCGAAGGCAAACTCAGCCCACCGCAGCACTGTCTGGTTATCGATCGAAACCTGTTGCTCGGTGCCCACCACCGCCAACACCACAGAGATCAGGATCGCACCCACCACAATGCGATTGGTAAGCGACAATTTGCCATCGGTCCGCGCCGAGGCGAACAGCTCCATGTAAGCGCGATGGCGCGTGGTCGTATGTCGGTTCATCGGCGCATCCTACAAGCCCAGAACATCGTTCATTGTATAGCGCCCATGCGGCTGTCCTTGCAGCCACAAGGCCCCTTTCACCGCGCCGCGCGCAAAGATCATGCGATCCTGCGCTATGTGGCTGAGAACCAGGCGCTCATCTTCTCCTGCAAGGATCACGCTATGCTCTCCCGCTACAGTGCCGCCGCGAAGGCTCGCAAAGCCGATGGCACCGCTTTGGCGCGCTTCCGTTATCCCGTCGCGCCCGGCCTCGCGATTATCGGCGAGATCAATGCCGCGGCCTTCCGCCGCTGCCTCGCCCAGCAGCTTGGCCGTGCCCGATGGCGCATCCACCTTGCCGCGATGGTGCATTTCCACGATTTCAATGTCCCAATCATCGGCAAGCCTTGCCGCTGCCTCGCGCACCAAAGCCGCCAGAAGGGTGACACCCAGCGAGGTGTTACCTGTCTGCAAAACGGGGATGTCCTGCGCGGCCTCTTTGATCGCGGCGAAGTGCTCTGCCTCCAACCCCGTTGTCCCGATCAGGAGAGGAATCTTTTCTCTGCGCGCGGCCTTCAGAGTGGCGACTAGGCCATCGGGCGAGGAAAAATCCACCGCCACATCGCACTGGCCGATCACCGGCGCAGGATCGCCTCCACGATCAACGCCGACGCAAAATTCGTGGCCCGCTTCTTCGATTGCAGCCGCCAGCGCGCGGCCCATGCGGCCCTTATGGCCGAGGATAGCAAACTTGGTCATCGCGCTAATCTCCCGATTTGAATGTGGCACGCCTCAGGCAAAAATGTGCTCGTGCCATGGGTATGAGGGCGCTATCGCAAGAGCAAGCGCAACCCAAGGGGACGATATGAACACAACACCAAAAAGCATCGTGATCCTTACCGGCGCGGGCATTAGCGCAGAGAGCGGGATCGATACGTTTCGCGATGCTGGCGGGCTGTGGGAAAAGCATTCGATCCATGATGTCGCGACACCCGAAGGGTTCGAGCGCAATCCTGATCTGGTTCTGGGTTTCTACGATGAAAGGCGCGCGGCGCTAAGCCAAGTCGAAGCCAATGCAGCACACCGCGCGCTTGCCCGGCTTGAGGCGGAGTTTGCAGGCGAGTTGCTGCTGGTGACACAAAACGTTGATGATCTTCACGAACGCGGCGGCTCGAAAAGCGTTTGCCACATGCATGGCGAGCTGAAATCGGCGCTGTGCACATCGTGCGAGACGCGCAGCGCGTGCCACGGCAGCCTGCTCGATCGGCCCCGATGCCCTGTGTGCCACGCGCCGACACTGCGCCCCGATGTCGTCTGGTTTGGCGAAATGCCTTACGAAATGCCGCGCATTTATCGCGCGCTTGAGGCGTGCGATCTTTTCGTCAGCATCGGCACATCTGGCGCGGTCTATCCAGCGGCGGGTTTTGTGGCAGAGGCCAAGGAGTGCGGTGCGCGAACTCTTGAATTGAACCTTGAGCCGAGCGAAAGCAGCGCGATTTTTGACGAAGCGCGCCACGGCCTTGCAAGCGCGCTGGTGCCTCAATGGGTGGAGGAAGTGTTGGCGGGAGCGGGCTAGAACCCGCGCACAGCGCCCGGTCCCCTCAGCCACAACCTTTGCAGGCCGGGTCCTTTGCGATCCTGAGCGAGCGCATACCCGGCTCCAGCCCGTCGAGCACGAACAACTGGCCCCATAGCGGATCATCGCCCAAAGCCGCTGCGCCATTCAGAAGCGCACGCACCGTCTGCATCGCGGCAAAGCTGCCAGTCCACCCGGCCATCGCGCCGAGCATTCCGTCTTCTGCGCATGTGTCGCAATCCTCGGCATCGAAGGCATCGCCGACAAAGCAACGGTAGCATGGCTGGCCTGCAAGATGCCCAGCAAACGCGCCGACCTGCCCTTGAAAGCGGCCCACAGCGGCCGAAACAAGCGGCACGCGTTCGGCAACGCAGGCATCGGATACGGCAAGGCGGGTCGCAAAATTATCCGTTCCGTCCAGCACCAGATCGCAACCGGCGATAAGATCGCCTGCATTGGTTGAGCTGATCCGGCTATCTGAGATGGTCACATCCAGCTTGTCATCGAAATTCGCGAGCCAGCGGCGTGCGCTCGTCGCCTTGCCGTGGCCCACATCGCGAGCGGTGAAAATCGTCTGGCGCTGAAGGTTGGAGAGTTCCACCGCATCATCATCCACCAGAGTGAAGCGCCCGATCCCGCTGGCGGCGAGATATTGGAGCGCAGGAGATCCAATCCCGCCAAGCCCGATCACGGCAACATGTTTGGCCGCAAGCGCGACCTGGCCCGCGCCCCCGATTTCCGGAATGACGATATGGCGTTGAAACCGCTCAAGCCTCACAGAGGAGAGGTCAGGGCCTGTTGAAGAACCTGTGGGCTTCTCTGGGGAAGGGGGAATGAACAACCTGTCTACCATCACAGCTCTGTTGGCAGGCTGTGGGCAGCTTGTGAACACCTTGAGGATGAGCGGTGCAAAATTGTTGCGCAACCAATTCGCAAAAGCGCCCGACAGGCTGCACCGGGTCCAAAGCGAAGCGGAGGATATTTAGCGAAGGAGCGCCCGCCTATGCGAGCGCACGCTATCGTTTGTTTCCCTCAATTTTCCAATTGTCGCAACAAGCTGCGCACGTCGCCGTCCATATCGGCATCGCGGGTCCGCAGGTCTTCGATCAGGCGCACGGCGTGGATCACCGTCGAGTGGTCGCGCCCGCCAAACTTGCGACCGATTTCGGGATAGCTTCTTGGGGTGAGCACCTTGGAGAGATACATCGCCACCTGCCGGGGACGCACGACAGCGCGCGCGCGGCGCTTCGAGCTCATCTCTGCGCGGTCAATCCGGTAGAATTGGCACACAGTGCGCTGGATTTCATCGATCGTGATCCGGCGGCGATTTGCGCTGAGAATGTCCGTCAGCTGCTCCTCGGCAAGATTGAGCGACACTTCCTGTCCCGTCAGCTGCGCGTAAGCGATCAGCTTGTTCAGGCCGCCAACCAGTTCGCGCACATTACGGGTGATGGTGCGGGCGAGAAAATCGATCACGTCTTCGGGTACACCCAGCGGCGCAAAGCGCTTTAGCTTGGCCTCGAGAATATTCTTGCGCAGCTCGATATCGGCGGGCTGGATGTCCGCGACCAGACCCATCGAAAGGCGTGAGAGAAGCCGAGGTTCCACCCCGTCCAGCGAAACCGGATCGCGGTCAGCGGCAAACACCAGACGCTTGCCCTCGGCCAGCAGCGCATCGATTGTGTAAAGCAATTCTTCCTGCGCGCTTGCCTTGCCGATGATGAACTGGATGTCGTCCACCAGCAGCAGATCGAAAGAGCGCAGGCGCGCTTTGAATTCGATCATCTGGTTGGCCTTCAACGCCTGGACAAATTCCACCATGAAACGTTCGGCTGAGCAGTAGAAAATGCGCGCTCTGGGATGGGCCTGCAAGTATGCGTGGCCGATAGCGTGCAAAAGGTGCGTCTTTCCCTGTCCGGTCGCCGCTTTGAGGTAAAGCGGCGAGAATTGCGGGGTTTCGGTAGCCGCCATGCGCTGTGCTGCATTGCAGGCGAGCACATTGGCCTCGCCCGTCACGAAGGCGGCAAATGTGAGCGAGGGATCAAGTCCGACGCTTGAGGTAAAACCGGTATCGCCGATCGTCCCTGCGGCGACGGCCAGTGATGAGGCGCCATCATTGGCCGGGCGGCGGCCGTCATCGATACGCAGCTCAGGCAGTTGGCGACGGCCGGGATGCACCTGAATGCGCACCTCGCGCACTTCGGGACGCGCAATGGTCCAGGCGAGTTGAAGCCGGTCTTCGAACCGGTCTTTGACCCAGTTGGCCGAGAACTCGGTTGGCAAAAACAGGTGAAGGACACCGGTCTGCTTATCGATATCGCCCACCTGGATCGGCTTTATCCATTGGCTGTGAAGTTGATGCCCCAGATCCTTGCGAAGGCCCATGCTGATATCGGCCCAGTCGGCGGCGAGATTTACGGCTTCGGCATCTTCCATCAAATCATCATCCGAGTTGCGGCGCGTGGTCCGCGCCTTGTCCATTTTGTGCACCTTGTTTTCCCCACTACTTCCCCGCCCCCGGAATCGCCCCTCCGAGGTCGCGCGTCATCGTTACGACAGGCAGAGATTTCCCCCCACCCGGAACTGCGAGTTCCGGGTGTTTCCGTCTGTAAATCTCTCGTTTGGCCCAGGCTGTCCCGTCCCGGGTAGGATGCCAATAAACGATTCTTTCACCAGTTGCGCAACGGGGAAATTTTCATTTTTCTGCAATAAATTCGTTGACACTCCCAAGGCCGCATACTTGCGTTCAAGTGCCTGTTTTTGCTCATTTCAGGCCAAAATCGTTCCGCGAATCGCGGAAATTCCATGAGTTAGGGGATGTCACGAAGGTCATAACTGACATAAACCAAAAGGGTCGTGTCCAGTGAACACGACCCCTCTGGTGTCAATGCTTATCGAATGCCGTTCGGTCTACACTCTGGCAGGTCCAGAACCCGCCTTCAGTTTTCCGACTCGAACCAAAGTTAGAGTGAGGCGACCCGCTTTGTCAGGCGCGAAAGTTTGCGCGCCACGGTGTTCTTGTGCATCACGCCGCGAGCAACGCCGCGGGCCATTTCAGGCTGGGCGGCCTTGAGGGCGGCGGCGGCGCTGTCCTTGTCACCCGCCTCGAGTGCGGTCTCTACCTTTTTGATGAAGCCGCGGATGCGGCTCACACGAGCGGTGTTGATCTCTGCACGGCGGTTGTTGCGACGGATGCGCTTACGGGCTTGCGGCGAATTGGCCATAGGTCTTGTCTAATCTCGTGTTGTGCTTGAGGCCGCTTCAACTTGGCGCGGCCGTTGTGCAATCTGTGGTGTGTCGAAAACCACGCGCCAGAGCATCGCCCTACGCGTAGGAAAGCGGCGCACATAGTCGGCGGTGTGGAAAAGGTCAAGAATTGAGTGGCCGGTGCATGATACCAGAGCGCATCGCCTGCCACGGTTTCACAGTCACTTTTGACAAACCGGGCAATACCATGTGCTGCGCCCCCCTTGCACGATCCGCCGCACACGTCCGCCATCTTCACGGTGACAGGCCTCGCCCTCGCGCCCGTAGGTATCAAAGCGGGTGGAGAAATATCCCAGTTCGCCATCGGGTTGCGCATAATCCCGCAGGGAGGATCCGCCATCGCGGATCGATGTTTCCAGCACGTCGCGAATGGCGATGACCAATCGCTCCAGCTGAGGCTTGCTGACGCGCCCGCCTTTCTTCAGCGGATGAATGCGCGCGCGCCACAGCGCTTCGCACACGTAAATGTTGCCAAGCCCTGCAACGACACGCTGATCCAGCAGGCACAGCTTGATCGATTGCACCTTGCCTTTGAGCGCGGCCTTGAGATGCGCCGCTGTCAGGTGCGGTCCAAGCGGTTCTGGACCAAGGCTGGCAAATTGCGGCCATTGATCAAGTGAGGGTGTTGCCACCATATCGACAGAACCGAAGCGCCGCGGATCGCACAACGCAAAGCGGTTTTCTGCCGTTTCAAGGATCAGGTGATCGTGCGCGTCGGCCTCTTCGGGATCAATGCGCCAGCGCCCGCTCATGCCAAGGTGGAAGATGACGGATTGCTCGCGGTCAAGATGGATGAGGCCATACTTTGCGCGGCGCGAAAGCCCGGTCACCAGCGCGCCTGTCATCACCTGTACAAGATCAGGTGGAAAAGGGCGGCGCAAATCAGGCCGGTTCAGCACCACGCGCTCGATTCGTGCTCCATCCAGATAACGCGCAAGCCCGCGCACGGTGGTTTCTACTTCGGGCAGTTCAGGCATTTTGTGCTTCCGGCTTGCAGATCCCTCTAATTCTCAGCCACCCGGATTGGATTGCAGTGTGTTCCCGGTGAGCGGAGAGGGACAAGGCGTGTCGCATGGCATTTTTCGACGTAAGCCGAAAGGGCAAACGCAATCCATGGAAGGGCGCGGGCAAAGGCGCGGGCAAAGGCGCGGACAAGGGCCGGGCTGCTCGTAAAACCGCCTTGCGAATCTGCAATGCGTTTAATGCATGAACTGCACCCTTTTCGCTTCTCGCAATTGCCTCTAGGAGACGCGCTTATGAGCGACAGCAATTCCGAAACAGTTTCCTTTGGCTACGAACAGGTAGCGCCCGAGGAAAAAACCCGCCGGGTTGGCGAAGTCTTCACCAGTGTGGCCAAGAAATACGACATCATGAATGATGCGATGAGCCTTGGCATGCATCGCGGCTGGAAGGATCGGTTCGTAAAACGGGTGAAGCCGCAATCGGGCGAGCATATTCTCGATATGGCGGGTGGCACGGGTGATATCGCTTTCCGGATGGCTGATCGCGGCGCGGATGTGACAGTTGCCGATATCAATCAGGAAATGCTTGATGTGGGCGCAGAGCGCGCGCTGGACCGCGATGAAGCTGAAGGCGCGGGCAGCCTCGTCTTCACGCATCAGAACGCCGAAGACGTCGATTTCGCCAACAGCTCTTTCGACGCCTACACAATCGTCTTTGGCATTCGCAATGTCACCTTCAAGGACAAGGCCCTGGCAGAGGCCTATCGCGTGCTGCGTCCGGGAGGACGGTTTTACTGCATGGAGTTTTCCACCACCCAATGGGAAGGCTTTCGGCAGATCTATGACGTCTATTCCGATGCGCTTTTGCCTCGCATGGGGCAGATGATCGCAGGAGATGCGGACAGCTATCGTTATCTTGTCGAATCGATCCGGAAGTTTCCCAAGCTGGACGAATTCGAAAGCATGATCCGCGCGGCAGGCTTCGTGAACACCAAGTACGAAACAGTCTTGGGCGGCGCTGTCGCGATCCATTCAGGCTGGAAGATCTAAGCGGGAACGGTTGAACCCGTTGGCGCTACTATCAGCATGGTCTCACCTGTCACTCATCTCTCCCGTCTTGCGCGCTGGGGCATTACGCTAGCCCGGCGGCGCGCGCTTGTAGGGATTGAAAACGATGTGAACGCGCCGGCGCCTGTGCGTCGTCTCGCCAAGATTGCGCGGCTCGCCACGCTGACGGGGAAGAAGGGCAAGCCCGATTATGCCGGCGCCTTTCGCGCCATTGGCCCTGCGGCGATCAAGCTGGGTCAATCGCTTGCAACACGGCCTGATCTGGTCGGCGAAGAGGCGGCAACCAATCTGCTTTCGCTGCAGGATTCGCTGCCGCCGGTGCCGTTTGAAGAAATCCGCGATGCAATCGAATCAAGCTTTGCCCAGCCGCTCGATGCATTGTTCGCCCACATTGACCCGGTGCCTGTTGGTGCTGCCAGTATCGCTCAGGTGCACAAGGGCGTGACCACCGATGGGCGCACCGTTGCGATCAAGGTGCTGCGCCCCGGAATTCGCGAAAAGTTTGCGCGAGACATCCAGACCTATGAATGGGCCGCCGCGCACGTAGAGGCCATGGGCGGCGAAGCGCAGCGCCTGCGCCCCCGCCTGACGATTGCCAATTTCAAGCGCTGGTCCAATTCCGAGCTCGATTTGCGCCGCGAGGCCGCCTCGGCAAGTGAGCTGGCCGAGGAAATGCGCGGCATGGGTGGCTATCGCATCCCCGAGATCGACTGGGACCGGACCAATGGCCGGGTGATGACAATCGAATGGATCGATGGCGTCAAGATCTCCAACCGCGAGGAATTGCTCGCGCGCGGCCATGATCTCGAGCGGCTTTCGACAAAACTGGTCATCAGCTTTTTGACACAGGCGATCAGCGGCGGGTTTTTCCATGCCGATATGCACCAGGGCAACCTGTTCGTCGAAGACGATGGCACGATTGTCGCAATCGATTTCGGGATAATGGGCCGGATTGACCGGCGCGCGCGCCAATGGCTGGCGGAAATTCTCTACGGTCTGACCACAGGCAATTACAAACGGGTCGCCGAAATTCACTTCGAGGCGCAATATGTGCCAAGCTACCATTCGGTCGGCGAGTTCGCGACAGCCTTGCGCGCGGTGGGAGAACCAATGCGCGGCAAGCCGGTGAAAGAGCTTTCTGTTGGCCAGATGCTTGACGGCCTGTTCGCGATTACCCGCGATTTCGACATGCAAACCCAGCCGCATCTGCTGCTGCTGCAAAAAACCATGGTGATGGTGGAAGGGATCGCCACCCAGCTTAATCCGGATATCAACATGTGGGACACCGCCGCTCCCTACGTGCGCGACTGGATCCGCGATGAACTGGGCCCCGAAGCGGCTGTGGCAGACCGCATCAAGGAAGACACCGAAACGCTTTTTCGCCTGCCTGGGCTGATCCGCCGCGTTGAAGAAATGTTCCCGCCCAAAGGCGGCGCCCCTGAACCGGCTCCCCTGCCAGACATTCGCCTGATAACAGACCGGGGAGCGCGATCTGGCCTTGGCTGGCTGGGCTATGTGCTGGCAGGTGCTGCCGGCGCGGCTGCCATGTTTGCCGCAAGCGCCTCGGGCCTGATCTAGTCGCGCATCCGCCAGGCTGCAAAGCAGCACAGGATCACCGTTACAGCTTCGACTGCCATCGGCATTTGCCAATCATCGTATGGCCCATCGAGTGCAAGGCTCAGACACCGCGCGGCAAACACGATGCCCATCAGCGCCGCGGTAACCAGAAAATAGGCACCGCGCCCGCGCCAGGCGCCGATCAGCAGCGCGCCGCCTGATACCCAGAAGAACGAGGTCATATCGGCGCGGAGTGTCGAAAGGCCGCCATTGCCGATGGGCGTCAGGCCAAAATCCGCCCCCATGGTGACGGGATCGGTCAGAAATTGCAGCCCGACAAATACAAAAACCACGCCCAGAAGGGCCAGCACCACCCGCAATGCGATCATCATTGAACCAATCTCCCTCGTCTTTCTGAGATCGCGCTGAAGCGTTCGAGTGCAAATGGCAAGTGCACTGAGCCCCTTGGCATATAGCCTATCTTAACCATCGTCATGCAAACGCAAGCGCGCGAAAATGCAAATGGGCGATGATTTCAAAGCGGTTGGCCTTGGCGGCGATGATCGCTAAACCATATTGAGAGTACGCTTGGCTGAAAGCTGATTATTGGCGTTGCTCAGGCCTCGCAATTCTCGATGGAGTGACACAGACGATTATGGCACGCCGCAGTCCCTTAACCGTGCTTCTGGCCGGGAGGCCGTGCGCATGAGCACTGCTCCTTTGGAAGTGGTAGGGCCAAAGGTGCTGCTTGTCGTGGGTGGCGGGATCGCTGCGTACAAATCGTGCGAACTCGTGCGCCTGATCCGCAAGGGCGCAGGCGGTGTCGAGGGTGATGTCACCTGTGTGGTGACAAAGGGCGGCCAGCAATTCGTAACCCCCATGTCGCTTGCCGCGCTTAGCGAAAATCAGGTTTACACCACTCTTTGGGACCTCAAGAACGAGGCCGAGATGGGGCACATCCAGCTTAGCCGTGAGGCAGATTTGATCGTGGTGTGCCCGGCCACAGCCGATCTGATGGCCAAAATGGCAGCGGGAATAGCCGACGATCTGGCAACCACATTGCTGCTCGCCACCAACAAACCGGTTATGGCCGTGCCTGCAATGAATGTGCGCATGTGGGAGCATGAGAGCACGCAGGCGAATGTAACGGCGCTTAAAGCCGCAGGCGTTGAGGTGCTGCACCCTGATGAGGGCGCAATGGCCTGTGGCGAATTTGGCTATGGCCGCTTGCCCGAACCCGATACGATCTGGCGCGCGATTGCAGCGCATTTCGATATTCCCGTTCCCGAGGAAACCCCCGCACCGATTGCGGCAAACGCCAACGAGGCGTTCGAAGCGCTGGAGCCTGATGACGAGGGATCTGCCGCATTCGGCAATCTTGGCGGTCTGCTTTCCAAGATCATCCCGCGCTCAACAGCCAAGAAATCCGAAGAGGAGCTTGAGGCCGAACGGCTCGATCTGGAAATTCCCGAAGATTTCGATCCCGATGCCTTTCTGGCGGAGGATGGCGAGGCGCCTGAATTCAATCCCGATATGGGCGGGCCTTTGCTCGCCAAAAAAGGCGGCGCGGGCGCAGCGCCCCCGATTGATCCCGATGCGATCAATCATGAATTTAACGAACGCCAATCGCCGCCCGAAGTCATCCCCGAAGCCGAGAACGGCGATGGGGAAAGCAAAACGGATGGCGATGAAAGCGAGCCCGCTGAAAAAATCGAGGCGAGAGAGACCGATCTATCCTCCCCATCCCCAGATGACACGCCCGCGGCTCCAACCGCCAAGACCGAGGCGATCGAGACCGTGTTGGGCGATGCGACCGCTGGCAGTGACTATGCTGTGGATGCCAACTATCGGCCGCTTGCCGGCAAGCATGTTCTCATCACCGCAGGCCCCACCTGGGAGGCGATTGATCCGGTGCGCTACATCGCCAATCGATCGAGCGGAAAGCAGGGATTTGCCATTGCCGCCGCCGCTGCCGCTTTGGGAGCGCGGGTAACACTGGTGGCCGGACCCGTTTACCTCAAGACGCCAGAGGGAGTGGACCGGGTTGATGTGGAGAGCGCTGCGGAAATGAATCAGGCGGTTCGCGCCGCCTTGCCTGCTGATGCCGCCGTAATGGTTGCAGCGGTCGCAGATTGGCGTCCGCGCCAATATGTCAGCGAGAAGATCAAGAAGCGCGGGTCTGCCCCTCCGGCCCTGATGTTGACCGAGAACCCCGACATCCTCACCAACCTCGCCGCGAGCGACAAGCGCCCCGAACTCGTGATCGGATTTGCCGCAGAAACCGACGACCTGCTCGATAACGCCAAGAAGAAGCGCAAACGCAAGGCTGCTGACTGGATCATCGCTAACGATGTGTCGGGCGATGTGATGGGCGGCGATGAGAACGAGGTGCATATAGTCAGCGGTGATGGCGTCGAAAAGCTGGAGCAAATGCCCAAGCACGAAGTCGCCATGGCATTGGCAGAGCGCATTGCCCAGACACTGACAAAGGAAGCGGCTGAGTGAGCAAACCTGTGACGGTCGAAGTCAAGCGGCTTGAGAACGGTGCCGGCTTGCCTTTGCCTGCTTATGCAACGCAAGGGGCGGCTGGCATGGATGTGGTGGCAGCTGAAACGGTCACGCTGCGACCGGGCCAGCGCTACGCTGTTGCAACCGGCTTTGCGATTGCCATTCCTGCCGGATATGAGATTCAGGTGCGCCCGCGCTCAGGGCTCGCTTTTAAGCACGGCATCACCGTTCCCAACACGCCCGGCACGATTGACAGCGATTATCGCGGTGAACTGCGGGTGCTGCTGATCAATCACGGTCTGCATGATTTTCAGGTCGATCGCGGCGACCGCATCGCGCAATTGGTTCTCGCTCCGGTTGTGCAGGCCGCCTGGTCCGAGGTGGAGGAACTGGATGCGACAGCACGCGGCGAGGGCGGCTTTGGCTCCACCGGCGGCGCAGCGGGCCTGTAGCGCCCCAGCGGTTCTCAGCACGCAAAAGCTGCGTGTGCGATGCAAGGCCTTTGACCGGACGAGCCAGCAAACCCTTTCGAACGCTCACATGCCAGCGCTGAATGCGGGGCCTGGCCGGTTACGGCATCTAGCGCTGCGCGCTCGCAGACCCGCCATCGGCTTGTGCTGGCCCCAATCCGACTCATCGAAAATGCGGCGCGTAGCCTTTCTCAAGTGTCCCGACACAAAAAAGGGCGGCGCCGATCCCCTGGCGTCGCCCTTTCAGTCCCGTCCAAGGGTTTTTCCCGTACGCTTTGCTTTACACTATCAATCCTCGCGACGCACACTCTTTTCGTCATCGCGGATCGTGATACGCAAGGTTTCTCCCGAATTGCCGGGGAAATCGGTGAACATGGCGTCAACCAGATTGGGCACGATGGTTTGCAAACGGTTGGAGCGCGATACGCTTTCCGCCCGGCCTTCGAAGAGGCGTTCACCCGTCTGGGTGTCATCGATCTTCATATCGATCTCGCCGGTGTAGATGGTGTAGCTGCGAACATCAGGACCGCCAAGGAACGGATCGTTGAAGCCGAATCCCCAGCCGCCAAAGCCGCCGCGCCAACCGCCCCATGGGCCCCATGGTCCGAACGCGCCAAAGCCGCCGGCACCGGGCCGGGTGCGGATACGTTCGCGTCCGTTATCAACGCTGTAGTCAAAGCGCACGAGCATATCGGCATTTTCGGGCGAGGTTGCCCGATTGTAGCCAAGCTCGCCAAGCTCGCCCGCAACGGCATCGGCATACAGGCTGAATTCCAGACCGCCAGCAAGCTGCGGATCTTCGGGAACAACAGCAAATGTCTTGCCTTGCGGCGCCGGCAATTGCGCCGAAAAGCGCGAAACATCCGCCTTGAAAGGCGTGGCGCAAGCGGCAAGGCCTAATGCGACTGCGCTGACGAACAGCGCCGATCCTGCGCGCCGGACGCGCGATTTTGATGGGGAGGTGACAGTGTGAACACCATTCATGGCGATAAATCCCTTTGTGTTTAGCCCTTTATTGTGGGTCTTAGGCGACCGTGTCCAGTGGCGAATTGTGCCGCCTCCTTCGGCCAAGACACCTCCAGTTGGCAAAGAGCATAGTCATCGCGTGTGAACAGCGTTTGAATATCGCGCCACGGGCGCCCCTATCGGGCGCATTGAGCCGCTTCAGACGCGCACCAATCCCAGCGCCTTGTAGGCTGCATCCAGCGTTGGCCCGCCCCGTTCGCGCGCTTTTGCTGCGCCGCGTGCGAGGATTGCATCGAGTATCTCGCGGTCTGTTTTGAGTTCGCGAAACCGCTGGGATATCGGTGTCAGCGTTTCGATCAGCACTTCGCCCAGCTTTGGCTTGAACGCACCAAAGCCTTGGCCGCCATTTTCCGACAGAACTGCCTCGATTGTCGTGCCTGTCAGAGCGGCATAGATCGTGACAAGATTGAGCGCTTCGGCCCGGCCTTCCAGACCGGCCTTCTCGCTTGGCAGAGGTTCGGGATCAGTCTTTGCTTTCTTGATCTTCTTCATCACCAGATCGGCATCATCGGCAAGGTTGATACGGCTCATGTCGGACGGATCAGACTTGCTCATCTTGGCAGAGCCATCGCGCAGGCTCATGATACGGGCAGCCTCTGGCGGAATGATCGGTTCGGGCAAAGTGAAAACAGGCGCTTCTTCAGATGCAAAATCATTGTTGAACTTTTGCGCGATGTCGCGTGCCAGTTCGAGGTGCTGCTTCTGATCCTCGCCCACGGGCACATGGGTCGCCTGATAGAGCAGCACGTCCGCTGCTTGCAGCACCGGATAGGTGAACAGAGCGATTGATGCGCCCTCACGGTTCTTGCCCGCTTTGTCTTTCCACTGCGTCATCCGGTTCAGCCAGCCCATCCGCGCCGTGCCGTTCAGCAGCCATTGCATTTCGGGATGGAGCGGAACCTGCGCCTGGTTGAACAGGATCGCCCTGTCGGGATCGAGCCCGCAAGCGACCAATGTTGCCACCAATTCCAGCGTCGAGGCGTGCAGTTCGCGTGGATCGTGCGCCAGAGAAAGCGCATGGAGATCGGCGATGAAGATCAGGCACTCTCCATTATTGGCTGCTGCATCGTCTTGCAATTTCACATAATTGCGGATCGCGCCCAGATAATTGCCGAGATGCGGTTTACCTGTTGGCTGAATGCCGGAAACTACACGCATGTTTTGTCTTTCTAGCTGGTCTTCTGCCTGCATCAGGCGCCCCGGCGCATTAGGCGCTGCACCGTTGCTTTGTCGAGTATGCCGAGCGCAGCGCCGCTGACGCCGTAAGTCACTGCGCCCACAGCAAGGATCGCCGCAATGCCCAAAGCCTTGTCGATGACGGTGCCCACGAACCATGGCTCGATCCGGCTCATCACCAGCCACAGCGCAGCGCCCATCAATGCAGAAGCGATGGCAATGCGGGCCAGCCGTCCGATTACACGAACGGGCAGGGTGAAGAACCCGCGCCGCGCCAGAATGCCGCTTAATAAAACGATGTTTACCCAGGCGCCGATGGCCCCTGCCAGTGCCAGCCCCACAACGCCAAGATTCAGGGTAAAGATGAACGCAAAATTGAGTGCTACCGTCACCACCAAAGCGGCCGCTGCTGTATAAACAGGCGTGCGCGTGTCCTTTCGCGCGAAGAAATTGGGGGTGAGCACTTTTATAAGAACATAGGCAGGCAGGCCCAGAACCAGCGCTTTCACCACCATCCCGGTAATCCGCGCATCTTCGGGTGTGAATGCCTGGCCCTGCATGAATGTGCGCACAAAGGCAGTGCCGGTGAAAAACAGTGCGACAGCGCACGGGATGGTGAGCAGCATGGCAAGTTCGATCGCATTCGATTGCAACCGGCTTGCCTCGTCGTTTTCCTCGCGCCCGATATGGCGTGAAAGGGCGGGCAGGATTGCCGTGCCCAGCGCAATGCCGATAATACCCAGCGGCAATTGGTTCCAGCGATCGGCCATCGCCATATAGGTGATCGAGCCGTCGGGCAGGACTCCATAGAAAGCGAGATCGATAAAGCGGCTGATCTGGTAGACCCCGGCGCCAAAGATCGCAGGCACGATCAGGACGCCCATCTCTTTCACTCTTGCAGTGATGCGAGGGCGCTTGAAGCTCAGCGAAAAACCTGCGCGCCGCATGAAAAAAGCGAGCCACGCCATTTGCATCAGGCCGCTGACCGAAACTGCCACAGCCAGCCAGAAGCCGACCGCCTGGCGCGTCTCTTCGCCTTGTGGCTGCGCAATTCCCCACACCAATGCGGTAAGCAGGCAGATATTGAGCAGGATCGGCGCAGCGGCGGCTGCCGCGAAGCGCGAGAGCGAATTGAGCACCGCGGCAATCAGCGTCGCAAGGCTCATGAACATCAGATAGGGAAATGCGATCCGGCCCATCAGGACAGCCAGATCGTAGGTCTCGCCATCGGCCTTCATGGCATCGTTTGCAAAGGGCCACAGCACCCATGGCATCACAGCCATCATCAGCGCGCCAAACACGGCGAGGATGGGAAGCAGCACGGCGAGCACTTCGCTGGCAAAGCGCTGCGCTTCGCTTTCGCCTTCATCATAGTGGCGGTTGAACAGCGGCACGAAGGCGCTGGCAAAGGCGCCTTCGGCGAACAGGCGTCGGAACAGGTTGGGAAATTGAAACGCCAATTGCCAGGCATCCGCCACCCCGCCAGCGCCCAGAACGCGCGCCAGCAGAATATCGCGCGCAAATCCGAACACCCGGCTTACAGCTGTAAGCCCGCCAATCGTGCCGACATTTCTAAGGAGGCTCATTGCATGTTTGCCTCAAGCCTCGGGGCCGCGCCTTTTAGGCGTCGCCCTTGGGTTTGGGCATTTCGTTTTCGCCAAGGCCCTGTTCCGCGCGGCGCTGAGCGAGTTGCTGGGCGTAGAGGCGGTTGAAATCGATGGGATCGACCAGCAGGGGCGGGAAACCGGCATCGCGCACGGCATCGGCAATCACGCGGCGGGCAAAGGGAAACAGGATGCGCGGCGCTTCGGCGAAAAGGAAGGCGTGCGCCTGATCTTCGGGAATGTTGCGCATGCCGACAAGGCCGCAATAGGCAAGCTCTATCATATAGAACGCGCCTTTGTCCGAAGTGGCCGCGATCTTGATCTGCAGAGTGACCTCGTGGACTTCTTCGCCCACCGAATCAGCGCCGATGTTGAACTGCACATCGATTTTGGGCTGCTCAGTCCATTGGAAAACGTCCGGCGCGCTTGGATTTTCAACCGAGAGGTCTTTCACATATTGCGTGATGATCGCTGCGGCAGGTGCCGTGTCGGCACCATTGGCCCCCGGATTGCTATCGAGATTGGTGAGAACGTCGCCTTCGTCGGCCATGGTCGTGTCTTTCGCTATTTGAAAATGCGGGTTTGCGCATGGCGAGCGCGCCGTGATACGAAGCGCTCATTCGCAAATTGGCGATGCGCCTAGCAGGCGGCTTTGCGCACGGCAACAGATGGTGCAGCGCAGGGCATGCAGGTCCGGATGCGCGCCATTTGGCGCAAGCGCACTCCACTTCATCGCATCATTGTTACACAAAAGCCCGTATATCACTGTGAAAGACACTGATCCTTTGTTGTCGAATTGTAATTGAAGCCTATGTTAGGCATGAATTGGAACGCTGAACGTCAAGCGGCATTGCCATTAGTATACGCCTCAGAAGCGAGGCAGACCGGATAGAAACCACGTGATTTTAGAAATCGTCATTCTCGCCATGATCGCCGTGTTCCTTGGGCTGCGGCTTTATTCCGTGCTCGGCCGGCGTGCTGAGCACGAAGAAGAATCGGTGCCGCAACGCTTTGACGGTGCGGACAATGCGAATGCCAACGCTCCCGGACAAGCTGTCGCGCCCGCGCCTGCAATGGCCGCGCGCCCCGTTCACCTTGAGGGTGTGATGCCCGCGGTTGAGCGCGGCATCCGCGAAATTGCGTCGGCTGATAATCGATTCGATCTCGCGAGCTTCATGGAAGGTGCCCGCGGCGCTTATGAAATGGTGCTCGAAGCGTTCTGGAATGGCGACAAGGAAACGCTGCGCGATCTGTGCGATGATGATGTTTACGAAGGCTTTGCAGCCGCGATTGATGCGCGCAATGAGGCGGGCGAGACGCTGGAAAACAAACTGATCCGCATTGAAGAAACCCGTGTGCACTCCGCTTCACTGGATGGTGGCATCGCGCGGATAGCTGTGCTGTTCATCGCCGATATCGCTGCGGTCACGCGCGACAGCGAAGGCAATGTGATCGCAGGTTCGCTTGATGACGCTATCGAAAGCCGCGACGTTTGGACCTTCACCCGTTCCGTTAAGTCGAAGGATCCCAACTGGGTGCTCGACGAGACTGATGAGGGCTGATCGCTCCCGCTAGCCGTGGGCGACGAAGCGTTAGCGCGGCCATAACAGGAGGAACAAAGCCATGGCTGAGCGGCCGGCATCCTTTGTCTGGTTGCCTGTGCTGCGTTCAGCCTCGATTGGCGCTCTTGGCCTGTTGTTGGCGGCGTGCGCGATCATCCCGAAAGCGACGCCATCTGCCCCCGTCACCCCGGCGCCACCTGCTGCATCAAATATCGCAAGCGCTGCTCATGCCGGCGTTACCAAGGGGCCAAGTGTTGGCGCGCTTCGCTTTACTGCGGGTGATGCGCAAACGGCCCTGGCCGGATTTATCGAATCATGTCCCAAGCTGCTCGTCCGTGAAGATGCAAGCGGGCTGACGTCCCCTGACGAGTGGCGACCGGCGTGCAACGCCGCCAACACATGGAGTCCCTTGCGCGCGCGTGAATTTTTCATGGCTCATTTCGAATCCGTGCAGATCGGTGATGGCAGCGCCTTTGCAACCGGGTATTTCGAACCGCAAATCGCAGGATCGCGCACCCGGCGGGCCGGTTTTGATGTGCCCGTTTACGCGATGCCCGATGATCTGGTGCGCGCCTGGCCCGCCAATACGCCACTTGATGAGCGTGATGGCCGCCCGCCGCTTGGCCGATATGACGCAGACAACAAATTCGCTCCCTATTACGAGCGGGCCGAAATCGAAGACGGCGCGCTAGAGGGTCGGGTACCCGTGATCGGTTGGGCGGCTGATCCGGTTGAGCTTTTCTTCCTGCAGATTCAGGGCTCGGGACGCCTGATCTCGCCTGAAGGAGAGGTGATCCGCATCGGGTATGCCGGGCAAAACGGGCGCGGCTATACCAGCATTGGCAAATTGATGCGCGAACGCGGCCTGCTGGGCGATGGCCCGGGCCAATATGCGGGATCTATGCAAGGTATTATGGCCTATATTCGCGAAAATCCGGTCAGGGGCCGCGAGTTGATGCGTGAGAACAAAAGCTGGATTTTCTTTCGTGAGCTGACGGGCGATGGACCGCGCGGTGCCTTGGGTGTGACGGTGCGGCCCGAGGCATCTGTTGCAGCAGACCCGGCCTTCGTCCCCTTGGGCGCTCCGGTTTGGCTCGATCTTGATCGCAACGAGGCCGATGGCCTGTGGGTGGCGCAAGATACTGGCGGCGCGATCAAGGGAGCGAACAGGTTTGACACGTTCTGGGGCGCCGGCCTTGAAGCGCGGGCGATTGCAGGGGGAATGTCAGCCAGGGGCGAAGCGCTGTTGCTGCTTCCAAAAGGCTCAGTTGCCCGGCTGAATGGCACACGAAGATGAGCTATCCGCGCGGACTATCAAATGACGAGCAGGCAGCCTGGGAACGGCTGGCTCAAAGCGTGACCCCGCTTGCCGGGCGCACGCGCCCCGCAGCGCCCAAAACTGTTGAAACTCCTGCAAAGCCCCCGGTCACGAAAAAGCGGCCTTCCCCCGTTCAACCCCCGCGACCTAACGCAGCGCCCGTTGCAAAGTCGCCTGCGGGTATTGCGCCAGGGTCCGCTAATCTTGATTCGCACTGGGAGCGGCGTTTCAAGGGCGGGCGTGTGGAGCCTGATCTGACTCTGGATTTGCACGGTCACACGCTCGACAGCGCCTATCTTCGCATCACTGCCGGGCTTGATCAGGCGCGGGCCATGGGCGCGCGCGTGGTGCTGGTGATTGCGGGGCGCGAGCGGCCTGTTGATCCGGCAGACCGACAGCACAAACGAGGGGCCATCCGGGCCAAACTGCTCGATTGGCTCGCCGCCAGCCATCACGCCGATCACATCACCGCCATACGCCGTGCTCATCGCAGCCACGGCGGAGAGGGTGCACTCTATCTGGTGCTGAAGCGGCAGCGCTGAGGGCGGAAAAGCCGCCTTCGCCAGCATCTCTTCCTTTCACCCCCGCACCCCGTCCACTGGAGCCAGTGTGGGCACGGCGCGGGTCTGGCCGAGTGGTGAAGCCTCAATACATTCACCAACCCAGCAGCATCACATTCATCAGCCGGCCCGGAATGAGAAAGGCGGCGATGCCGGGGATCATCAGCGCGCCAAGAAACAGGCTGACGATTTCCTTCTTGTGGCCGGCAATATCGCCCGCTCGCGCCTTGCGCACGACCAGCCATGAAGCGCGGTAGGTGAACGGCACGAAGATATGGATCCACGAAAAGTGCAGACCGCCATGGATGAACAGGGTCGAGGTTGCAGTGATCACCATCAGCGCGACCCAGAGTTTGCCCAATTGCTTGTGCATCCTCGTTCCTTTCGGGGCGATCAAAAGGTACAGCCCCAACGGTACGCAGGGGATCACCGTGGACACGTGGAACATCACCGCAATGTTATGCAGATGCGGCAAATCGGGCGCATAGCCCAGCACTGCGCGCATGAGGGCAAAAGCGCATAGAGCGCTCATTGCGATGCCCGACGTCAGCACAAGGAAGCGGGTGAGAGGGCCGAGGTCCATCACGCCTGCCGGTTTGTTGATGCGGCTGGGGCTGGCAAATGGGCTGTTGCTGGTGATGGTGGTCATGTTGAAAGCTCCTTGATGGCTGAGATGCGGTGTTGGAGCTTTGATGCCGCATGTCCGCTCGCGGGCAATTGCATGTGCGCAAAACGGCGCGCGCCTTCGTGAAATGGCAGCGCATCACCCGAATTCCCCCAATCTGCCACTTTACGAAGCGCGAACGGGCAGGCAAATTCGGCCGTGATGGACCAACCTGCCGCAGCCTCCGATCCCATTACCCGTTCCGTAGGCGAGCCTGTCGACATTCGACGCAGTTTTGCCCGCAAGCTGATAATTCATTTCACCATCATGACCGCGATCGGGATCGTGCTTGCCTTTATCGGCCCGTTTGGCAGCTTCAGCCAGCCGCTCTCCTATCGCCTAGTCACCTGGGTGGGCTTTGCCTGGGCCGGTTATGCGATTTACAGTCCGATCAACGCCCTTGCCGACAAGGTCGCCTCCACGCTTGATCTGCCGCGAATCTTCACTTGGGTCTGCACAGTGACGCTGGCGACTTTTCCCATGGCGGCCCTTGTGTGGGCCATCGGGTACCTGCCCGGCCCGGTGCCTGTTCCCGGCGGCGAGGCGGCGCTCATCCATTATTTCTACGTGTGGATTGTCGGCGGCGGGATCACGGCATTTTTCTATCTTGTTGAAAGGCAGCCGGAGGGCGGTGACGCGGCTGGCACTGCCCGCGCGCACGCAGGGCCAAAAGCATCCGAAGCGCCGCCGCAGGCCTCTTCGTTACAACCGGCGCAGGCAGCGGCCAATCCGCTGTTTGACGCACTCCCGCCGCATCTCGGCAGCGATATCATCGCGCTGGAAATGGAAGATCATTACGTACGCGTGCACACTGCGCTGGGCAGCGAAATGGTGTTGATGCGGCTGCGCGATGCGATGGCGCATGTGAATGATATCGAGGGCCGCCAGACGCATCGCAGCTGGTGGGTGGCGCGCGGGGCGGTTGAGGATGTGGTGCGTGACGGGCGCAATGTGCGGCTCATCCTACCCCGCAATATCGAGGCACCGGTAAGCCGCGCGCAGTTGAGCGAACTGCGTGCACAGGGGTGGCTCTAGGCATTCGTACTGATCGCATGGGCCAGGTCTGGACCCATAAAAGCCGATCGATTACACGACCGCCCCGAAATTCATCGAGGGGAAAATCATGAGATATATGATTGCAATCCTTGCCGTCGTCGCAGGTCTGTTCGGCGCGCTGTCGGGCGAACCCGCGCCCGCGCAGGCCCAGAGCAACACTTCGTGGCAACAGCAGGTGAGCGACAAGGATCTGAGTACAAAAGGCGCGCGCTCGATGCTCGAAAGCGTGCTGGAAAAGATCAGCATGGCCGATCTGGGTGCAGCGGCCCGACGCGGCGATGCTCTGGCGCAATTGCTCTATGGCTACGCGCTCACCTCGGGCGAGGGAGGAGTGCAGCAGGACAAGGCGGCCGGTTTCAAGTTTTATGATCGCTCTTGCTCGGCAGGCGTGGTGCGTGCCTGTGCCTCGATGGGCTATTCCTACATGGATGGTGATGGCGTTGCGAAGAATGCTGCGCGCGCGATGGACCTGTTCGAAGCCGCGTGCGCTGAAGGCAATGCGCGGGCCTGTGTCGCCGCGGGATTTCTTTTCAGCGGGCAAAGAGCCGGCGTTGCCGAGGACCGCGCCCTTTCAAGCGAGCGGTACCAGAGCGCTTGCAGGCTGGGCTATTCCGATGGCTGTCGCCGCGCGGGGCACACTTTCCGGACCGGGACCGGTGTCGCCAAAAACGAGACGATTGCGCAGCAATATTTCGCTCGTGGTTGCCAATATGGCAATTCCAGTTCGTGCTTTTTTGCCGGGCGCCTGCTTGAGAAGGCCAGCGATCGTTCCGATGCGAACAGATTCCAGGCGATTGCCGGCTTCTACGAACGCGGCTGCGATCGCGGCAACCGTACATCGTGCTACAATCGCGGGATCATCGATAATGAAGGCAAATATGGTCGCCGACGCAGCACGCCTGCGGCCGTGCCGTGGATGGACAAAGCGTGCGACCTTGGTTTTAACGATGCCTGCTACAATCTGGGATCGTGGCTGATTGACGGGCGCGCCGGGCGCAAGGACGGTCGCCGGGCGATCGAGTTGCTTGGCCCGCTGTGCCTGCGCGATGAGAAACCCGATATCCAGGCCTGCAACAATGCCGGAACCGCCGCCTATCGCGGAACGGGAATGAGCGCACCCGATTACCCTTCTGCGCGCAAATTCTATGAACGCGCCTGCTCGGAAGGCGGCTTGGTCGCATCGTGCCGGACACTGTCCGACATGTATCGCGACCGCCAGATTGAAGTGACGCAGGCAGGCGAACGCGAATGGCTGGATGCGCAATTGTGCTTCAAGGCGG
>JGI12109J20283_11332034_pt1 | contig 26026 bp, 23 predicted proteins | sample ElkSlonscriptome_12_FD_20283 | JGI IMG/M metagenome (IMG submission 20283)
CCCTCGACCGTCAGCAGGCCGATGTCCGTGATGGCCTCCGGCCGCACCAGCTGGTCGCCGATCATCATGCGGCCTTCCGGCAGGTGGTGTTCCTTGAACACCCTCTCGATGGTCTCCAGGTAGAACGCCCCGGGCATGTCCATGACCGAGAGATACTCGTCATAGAACTTGCGGTGCGCGGCGGCCGAATCGCCGTCGCCCTCGATCAGGTGGTTGAAGTAGTCGCGGTGGGCATCCATGTGCCGCTCGACGTTCATGGCCATGAACCCGCCAAGCTGCAGGAAGCCCGGATAGACCGATCGGCCCGCCCCCATGTACGGCGGCGGCACGGTCTGGATGAAGCGGCGCCGGAACCAGGACATGTCCTTGCTCTCGGCGAACAGATTCACCGCCGTCTTGTTGATGCGCGTGTCGATGGGGCTGCCCATCAGCACCATGGCAAAGGGGCGGTTCGGGTTGTTGTCCTCGGACATCAGCGCGTTGGCGCACAGCACCGGCACGCCCGGCTGGCAGACGGCCAGCATGGAGGTGTCCGGCCCCAGGATGTCCATGAACTCGATCAGGTACTGGACGTACGCCTCCATGTCGAACTCGCCGTGCCACAGGGCGACGTCGCGGGCGTTGGTCCAGTCGGTGATGTAGACCTCGTGCTCGGGCAGCAGCGCCTGCACGGTGCCGCGCATCAGCGTGGCGTAGTGGCCGGACAGGGCCGCCACCACCAGCACCGCCGGGTCGTCGCGCTCCTCGGGCAGGTCGCGTTCGAAGTGGATCAGGTTGCAGAAGGGCTTGTGCTCCACCACCCGCTCGCGCACGTTGACCAGATGGCCGTCGACGACGGTCTCGGACAGGCCGAACTCCGGCTTCGGGTACTTGCGGGTGATGCGCTCGAACACGTCGGTGCCGGCGGCCACCGTGCGACCCAGACCGGTGTGGCTGGTCGGCAGCAGCGGGTTGGTCGCCAGCATGTTGACGGCCTGGGCCATCATCCGCATCGGCGTCATCGCATGATGGTTCATTTCATGGATGTGATAGAGCACGGTACGCGTCCTCCTGAACAGTGGCCAGGGGCTGGCGAGCCGCCTGAGTCGTGACCACCTGTGTCATCAACGTTTCACATTAGGCCCTGGTTCCGGCTCGGTGCCATGTGACCGAACGAGATAGGCCCTAGCCCCTGGACCCGCAGCGCGCTTGAGCGCACCCCGAGCGTTTCCGTTGGGTAATTTTTTAACTCAGCGGCCTCCCGCTCCGCAACAATAATTTCCGCTCATGCGAATGAGGAATGGCGAACATGCGGACGGGGCATGGCACGGTTCGCATCAGACGGCGCAGACTATGTCATTCGAAAGGCGCAAAACGTTACTATTTCCTTAGCGAACATAAGGGCTTAGCGGGGCTTCGGCGGGCCGACTCCGGCCGCGCGATGGTTCGCGCGCGACCTTTTCGCCGATCTGTCATCCGCGTAGGCTCCTCCGCGCCGGCCGCGCGCCCGCGACCGCCACAGTCCCCCCCGATCCGGAGGACCCGCTCGCCATGATTGGCGCTTTCGTCAAATCGGTTGAACAGCTCGGCGACCCACGGGTCCGCGACCCCATCATGCTGAGCCTGGCTCTGACCGTCGCCATCTACCTCCTGCTGGTCGCCGGCCTGTGGTTCGGGCTGGGCGCCGTCGACGTGGTCGACCCCCCGTGGCTCGACACGGTCATCGATGTGGCCGGCGGCCTGGCGGCGTTCGTCGTGGCCCTGGTGTTCTTCCCGGCCGTGGTAACCGCCTTTGTGGGCCTGTTCCTGGAACGGGTGGCCGAGGCGGTCGAGCGTCGGCACTACCCGAAATTGCCGGCGGCGCGCGAAGTGCCGATCGGTGAAAGCATCGCCGGCGCCCTCTCCTTCGCCTTGGTTGCGGTGGGGTTGAACGTGCTCGCCCTGCCTCTCTATATCTTTCTACCGGCGTTCAATCTGGCGATCTACCTGCTGCTGAACGGCTACCTGCTGGGGCGGGAGTATCACGAACTGGTGGCGGCCCGCCGCCTCGACCGTTCGCGGCTCACCGGGGAACGCCGACAGCACCGCTGGCGGATCATGCTCGCCGGTGTGGTCGTCGCCGGCCTGATGCTGGTGCCGGTCGCCAACCTGCTCGCGCCGGTCGTGGCCACGGCCTTCATGGTGCACATCGTCCAGGCGTTGCGGGGTGACCCCGGCTCCGCGTAATCTGGCGGTCGCGGCAGGCGGTGTGCGGCAGGCGGTCCGCAAGGCTTGCGCCCGGCCCGCGTGTTGTCGCACCCGATCAGCACTTCCAGCACGAGGGACTCCCCCCATGGCATTTTTCGGCAATACCCCGCAGGGCCGCCAGCCGAGCGGCGGACAGGGTGGCCCGGGCGACGGTGAACGGGCCGAGGCAAGCGACGGCAAGGGCGGCTTTCAGCCGCAGGAGCCGACCCAGGTGACGTCGCCGAAGTTCCAGCCCGGAATGCCGGTGAAGCCGCAGACCGGCGCGTTCCGCCCGGAGCCGCCGGTGCACAGCCGCGAGCAGCCCAAGGCGCCCGCCGCCGACAGCGGCGAGCCGCAGACGCTGACGCCACCGACGCGGCCGGGCGGCGCCCCGCGCGCCGCCGGCGGCGACCCCAAGAACCTGATCGTCGGCAGCGGCATCCAGCTCAACGGCCAGATCAGCGCCTGCGATCGGCTGGTGGTCGAGGGCACCGTCGAGGCCGACCTGAACGACGCCGAGGCCATCGAGGTGACGGCCAGCGGCCTGTTCAAGGGCACCGCCTCGATCGAGGAGGCCGACATCTCCGGCCGCTTCGAGGGCAACCTGATCGTCAAGCGCCGCCTGATCGTGCGCGACGGCGGCCGTATCGAGGGCTCGGTGCGCTACGCCGCCATCATCATCGAGGAAGGCGGTCAGGTGCGCGGACAGATGGACGTCTACGACGGCACGGGCGGCTGACCGCGCCGCCTCTCAGTCCAGCGCCAACAGGAGCCCCTTGAGGTACGCCGAATCCGGCAACAGGGGATGCAGCGGGTGGTCCGGCGCGGCCTCGGTCCGGGCCAGCACGCGCGCACTCCGCCCGGCCTGGGCGAGGCCGCGCGCCACCTCGTCCAGGAACCGGTCGGCCGGCATGTTGTGCGAGCACGAGGCGGCGAACAGAAAGCCCTCGGGCGCGACGACGGCCGCCGCCAGCCGCGCCATCTTGCGGTAGCCCCGCGCGCCGGACTCCAGGTCCTTGCGGGCCTTGACGAAACTCGGCGGATCGCACACCACGACGTCGAACCGGCGGCCGTCGCGGGCGAGCGCCTCCAGCGCGTCGAAGGCGTCGGCACGCTCGGTGCCGACGCGATCCCCCACGCCATTGCGCGCCGCCGCCTCGGTGGCCAGGGCCAGGGCGTGCGCGGCCGTGTCCACGCACAGCACCTGGGCAGCGCCCGCCACGGCGCAGGCCAGCCCGAACCCGCCGGCGTGGCTGAAGACGTCCAGCACCGTCCGCCCGCGCGACAGGGCGGCGACCATGGCGCGGTTGTCGCGCTGGTCATGGAACCAGCCGGTCTTCTGCCCGCCGATCAGATCGGCCAGGTAGGTCACGCCGCGCTCGACCACCGCGACCGGGCCGTCCGGCGCGGTGCCGTGCAGCCGATGGCCGGTATTGGGCAGACCCTCCAGGCCGCGCGCCGCCGTATCGTCGCGAATGACGATCCCGGCCGGGCGGACCAGAGCGTCGAGCCCGTCCAGAACCTGCGGCAACAACCGGTCCATGCCGGCGCTGTTGGCCTGCACGACCAGACGGTCACCGAAGCGGTCCACCACCAGCCCCGGCAGGCCGTCGGCCTCGGCGTGGACCAGGCGATAGAACGGGTCGGCCACCAGGGTCTCACGCAGCCGCAGGGCGCGGCCAAGGCGCGTGCCGATCAGGGCCGCGTCCACCGGCACGTCCGGGTCCGGCGCCACCACCCGCAGGGCGATCAGCGAATGCGGGTTGAACAGGGCTGTCGCCAGAGCCTCGTCGCCAGCGTCCAGGACAGTGACCACGGTGCCAGGCGGCAGCGCCTTGGCCTCGGGGGTCATCGCCACTTCGTTGGAGTACACCCACGGGTGGCCGCGCCGCAGGCGAGTGGCGTGCTTGGGCCGCAGGCGCACGCGGGGATGCGGCGGCCGGGCGGGATCGAGATCGGGGGACGGAGCATCGGACATGGCGGGAGCCTTTCGCGCAAGGGCGGCCACCATATCCGCCGCCGGTCCGAACGCAACCCGTCCGAACGCACGGGGTGCGTCGGGCACTACACAGGTCCGGCGCGCGGCGTTAGGCTCCCGGTTTCGTCAAACGGCCCGAAGGACCGCCATGCCCCCCCGTGACCCGCGCGACCGCTGCCGCCTGTACCTGATCACCCCGCCCGTGATCGACGACCTCACGGCGTTTGCCGCCACGCTCGAAGAGGCCCTGGACGGTGGCGACGTGGCCTGCCTGCAACTGCGTCTGAAGGAGGCCGAGGACGAGACCATCCGCCGCGTCGCCGACGAGCTGGTGCCGCTTGCCCAGGCGCGCGACGTGGCCGTGCTGATGAACGATCGGCCCGATCTGGCGCTGCTCACCGGCTGCGACGGCGTGCACGTGGGCCAAGAGGACACACCGCTGGCCGAAGCCCGGCGCATCGTTGGCGCCGATCGCGTGGTGGGTGTGACCTGTCACGCCTCCCGCCATCTGGCAATGGACGCGGGCGAGAACGGCGCCGACTATGTGGCCTTCGGCGCCTTCTTTCCCACCGACACCAAGCAGGCCAAGACGCGGGCCGACATCGACCTGTTGCGCTGGTGGGCGGAGGCGATGGTGGTGCCGGTGGTGGCCATCGGTGGCATCACGCCGGACAACGCGCGGCCGCTGATCGAAGCCGGGACGGACTTCCTGGCCGTCAGTTCCGGCGTGTGGGCCTGGCCCGAGGGGCCGAAGGCGGCGGTGGCGCGCCTGAACGCGATGATGGACGAATTCTCGCCCGAGCGCGAACAGATCAATGGCTGAGATGGATGGGCGCCCCGAGACCTCCCATATTCTACACTTCCTTTCTTGCCAAGCCGGTGACCTCAGTCCTGGTGGAAACGAGATTCGTTATTGCGAACCCGCGTCGCCATAAGAGGGTGGAGCATCCACAAAGCAAGCAATACAGAGCGCAAAACGCAAATATCCGCTCTGGATTGCTTCGTCGCCGCGCTCTTCGCAATGACGATTTGCGCGCTCTGCTCTCGAAGAAGCCGCTCATGCAGCTTTTCGCTCACACCGGCATCGTTCACCCGATTGCCCTGGCGTCCTTACGTCCTTACCAACTGGGGCACTTGGCCCGCTCGCGAGCGTAGTTCTCCGGCGTGTCGAGGGCCGCGTTGCGCCGCCGCCGCTCGGCCTCCATGTCCTCCAGGACATGGGCGACCCCCTCGTTGATCATCTCGACGTGGACCTCGCGGGCTTCGGCCCTGTTGCGAACCACGCGAGGGTTCACATAGCGCACCAGCCGTTCCAGCTCCCGCTCGACGCGCGGCGCGTAGTCCTTCTGGGTGAAATAGTACACGCCGACGTGCATCTTCTCGTGCTCGTAGATCGCGCGGTAATTGCACGATCCTTTCGGATACTCCCGCGCGATGTAGACGACCGTGTCGACCTGGTTCATGGCCGCCTCGACGCCGCGCAGGTAGACGCACAGCGCGCCGTCGCGGCGCCGGAAGATCTCGGTGCGCGTGCTGAACGAGAACCCGGATCTGGTGACGGTCAGGCCGACCGCGCCACCATTCTGCGGGATGGTAGCCTTGCCGCGCTGTTCAGCGAACATCGCGTTGATGGCGTCGCGGCCGCGGGAGTGGTCCACGCGCGCCGTGTCGAAACGCGTGGTGAGCTCCACCCGCACCGGAGCGTCCTCGCCGGGGCAGGGGATGGCCTGGGCCGGCCGCACGGCAAGGACCGCCACGGAAAGCCCCAGCACCAGGGCACAGACAAACCGTTTTCCCGGCCGGTGGCGGCGGGCGCGCGCCGTCGTCGCGAACTCCTGATGGCCCATGGGACTCCCCTTGCACCAGCGTCTCGGCCCCCCGATGATGGCACAATCCGGCCCGGTCCAGTGTGACCGGGGTCGCAAACCACCATTTCTTTTCATGTGGGCGCGGATGCCAACCATCGCCACCTGGAACGTCAATTCGATCAAGGCCCGCTTGCCGGCCGTGCTGGACTGGCTGCGCGGCGCCCGTCCGGACGTCGTGCTGCTGCAGGAGATCAAGACCGTCGACGACGGCTTTCCGGCCGAGGCCATCGAAGACGCGGGCTATGCCTGCGCCGTGCACGGCCAGAAAAGCTACAACGGCGTGGCCATCCTGTCGCGCCTCGGCCTGGAGGACGTGACCCGGGGCCTGCCCAACCGGCCCGAAGACGGTGAGGACGAGCAGGCGCGCTACATCGAGGCCGTGGTCGGCGGCACGCTGCGCGTCGCCTCGATCTATCTCCCGAACGGCAATCCGAGCGATTCGCCGAAGTTTCCCTACAAGCTGACATGGATGGAGCGCCTGCGCGCGCACGCGGCGGGCCTGGTGCGGCTGGACGAACCGGTGATCCTCGGCGGCGACTACAACGTCTGCCCCACCGACGGCGATGTCTATGACCCGGCGGGCTGGCGCGACGACGCTCTGTGCCGGTCGGAGAGCCGCGAGCGGTTCCGGGCGCTGCTGCATCTGGGCTACGCGGACGCCATCGCCGTGCGTCATCCCCGGCCGGGCGTGTACACCTACTGGGACTACCAGGGCGGCGCCTGGCAGAAGGACAACGGCCTGCGCATCGACCACCTGCTGCTGTCGCCGCTGGCCGCCGACCGGCTGGACGACGCCGGCGTCGACCGCGCTCCGCGCGGCGCGCCGAAGGCGTCGGATCATACCCCCGTGTGGGTGCGCCTGCGCGACGACTGATCCCGCATTGGATGGGGTCCACCGCTGATGGACCATGGAGACGCCGGCGGGCCCGCGCGGGCGGAACCCGCCCGGGACGTCATGCGTTGAGGCGACAGCAATCACTCGGCGGCGCGCCTTGCCGGCGACCACAAAGCCGCACCGGGCTCCCCGGCCGGAGGACTCCGTCCATGGAAGAGATCATGAACGCCCTGAACGGCTATCGCACCGTCAGCATTGTCGAGGTGTGGGTCCGCGTGCTGCTGGCGGCTGTGTTCGGCCTGTTCCTGGGGCTTGAGCGGTACCGCAAGGGCAAGCCGATGGACTTTCGCGCCTTTGTGATCGTCGCCGTTGTCTCCTGTGTCGTGGCGATCATGGCGCAGGAGGTCTACGCCGACTACGCGGATTCCGAGGGCACGATCCGCCTGGACTTCATGCGGATCATCGAAGGCGTTCTGACCGGCATCGGCTTTCTGGGGGCCGGCGCCATCCTCCGCCGAGGCGACGATCATGTCGTCGGAACGGCGACGGGCGCCAGCATCTGGGCCGCGGGCGGAATCGGTCTGGCCCTCGGGTTCGGGTTCTACCTGCTCTCGGCCATCAGCTTCATCACGATCTTTGCCACCTTGCTCCTCTTCGGCCTGCTCATGCAGGACCGCGAGGACACCCGAACAGAGGCATGATGTCCCCTGGCCTCGTGGCCTGTCGCGCGCGGGCGCGGGGGCGAGGCGTCGCGATGCGAGCTGTCCGACACCGAACCCGGATCACCTCGCATCGCGGGCACTGTCGCCGGCTGGCCCCAGGGCCGTCATCCAGTCCAGGGCATCTTCGAGGCTTCGGCACATGTGGATCTCGGCCGACACGCCGGCCCGCCCGAAAACGTCTCGGACCATGGGGGCAATGGCCGCCGTGGACTCCGTGTCGGAGATGTAGGCCACCACCAGGCGCCGAACGCGCGCCCGGGCGAAGATCCGGGCCTGCTGAAACAGGCCGTCGGCGTCCGCCTCGCGTTGGACATGCCGGATGTCGAGGATCGTCAGCAACTCGGGCGTGAAGGCGCGGCGCTGCCCGATCCTCTCCAGGCACACACCGAAGTCCGAGGAGTTGCACGTCCCGGACGACTCGAACAGCAGCACCGGGCGACCGTCCGGAAGAGAGCGCTCACGGACGACGACCGTACACGGTCCGTGGCGTTCGACGAAGGGGTCCATGTTGCCTTTCCATACCGATGATCCTGGCACCATAAGAGGATCATGCAGGTTTGCCTAGCGGCGTCCAGCGGTCCGGCGTCCCAGACGGCGCGGGCACCGGCGGCGGGTAGGATCGTCCCCCGCCGCCGGTCGCCTGAGGCCGCCCTACCCCTTCTGGGCCTTGAAGTAAGCCCGGCTGATGGCGAACACGGTCCCGCTGAGCGCGATCAGCGCGATCAGGTTCGGAATCGCCATGAGCGCGTTCATGATGTCGGCCACGGTCCAGATCAGGCCCAGGTTGCCCACGGCTCCGGCCACCAGCGCCAGCACCCACAGCACGCGGAACGGCAGGATCACCTGGGTTCCGAAGATGTACTCGGCCGCGCGCTCGCCGTAATAGGCCCACCCCAGGACGGTGGTGAAGGCGAACACGACCAAGCCCAGGGTGACGATCATGTCGCCGCCCGGCAGGCCGGTGTCAAAGGCCAGGGCCGACAACTCGGCGCCGGTCTCGCCGCTGGTCCAGGCGCCGGTGGTGATGATCACCAGGGCGGTCATCGTACAGACGACGATGGTGTCGATGAACGTGCCCAGCATGGCGACGCACCCCTGGCGGACCGGGTCATTCGTCTTGGCCGCCGCGTGGGCGATCGGGGCGCTGCCGAGGCCGGCCTCGTTGGAGAACACGCCCCGCGCGACGCCAAAGCGAATGGCCGCCAGCACGCCCGCCCCGGCGAAGCCGCCGGCCGCCGCCGTGCCGGTGAAGGCATCGGTGAAGATCAGGCCGAGGGCGCCCGGCACGTCGGCCGCGTTAAAGGCGAGGATCACCAGCGCCCCGACGACGTAGAGAATCGCCATCAGCGGCACAAGGTGTTCGGCCACGCGGCCGATGCGCTTCACGCCGCCGATGATGACCAGGAACGTCAAGGCCGCCAGCACCAGGCCGGTGATGATGGTCGGAACCTCGAACGTGCCTTCCAGGGCCTTGGCCACCGAGTTGGACTGCACGGTGTTGCCGATGCCGAAGGCGGCGACGGTGGCGAACAGGGCAAACAGCCAGCCCAGCCAGCCCCAGCCCAGGCCGTTGCGGATGTAGTACATGGGGCCGCCGACATAGCGCCCATTGGCGTCGACCTCGCGGTAGCGCACCGCCAGCACCGCCTCGGCGTACTTGGTGGCCATGCCCACCAGCGCCGTGATCCACATCCAGAACACGGCCCCCGGGCCGCCCAGGAAGATGGCCGTGGCCACGCCGGCGATATTACCGGTGCCGATGGTCGCGGACAGGGCCGTGGTCAACGCCTGGAACGGCGTGATTTCGCCCTTGTGACCCTCCTCGACCTTGCGGCCGCCGAGCATCAGCCGGAAGCCGTACCCGAGCTTGCGTTGCGGCAGAAGACCCAGGCCCAGCGTCAGGTACAAGCCGGTTCCCAACAACAGAACCAGCATGATGGGACCCCAGACGATGGAACTGACGCTTCCCAAGAATTCCGACAAGGCATCCATGGTGGTTGACCCTCTGTTCGGTGATAGGCGCACGCCGTGTTGGCGCGCGGGCCCGCCACGGACCAGGGGGCGGGCGCCGGCGCGAAACACCGGGGCGTGATGGACGGGCCTGTCTACAAGTGACGACGGCGTGCCCGCAACCGGGCATGTGGTGGAGGGATTCGGCGCCGTCAGTGGGGCCGCAAAAAAAGACCGCCGGTCCCCGGAGGCATCCAGGACCGGCGGCGAGGCCTATCCCGGCCGGTTGGATGGTGGGCCGGCCGGGACAAACCTTGAAACGGGTCGGCCGCCACCTCGGCGGCCCTTATCTAACGGGTCGGCCGCCTATTCGGCGGCCCTTATCAAACGGGTCGGCCGCCTATTCGGCGGCCTCCGGAAGCAACACCTCGCGCTTGCCCACGTGGTTGGCGCGGCTGACCATGCCCTCCTTCTCCATCAGGTCGATCATCCGCGCGGCGCGGTTGTAGCCGATCTGCAAATGGCGCTGCACGAAGCTGGTCGACGCCTTGCGCTCGCGCGCCACCAGTTCCACGGCGCGGTCGAACAGCGGGTCGGACGTCTCGGCCAGCGCGGAGGCATCGCTGGGGCCGTCGTCCTCCTCGTCGAGGGTGACGGAGTCGACATACGCCGGGCAGCCCTGGCCGCGCATGAAGTCGCAGACACGCTCCACCTCCTCGTCGGAGACGAACGGCCCGTGCAGCCGGGTGATGCGCCCGCCGGCCGCCATGTAGAGCATGTCGCCCTGGCCCAGAAGCTGTTCCGCGCCCTGCTCGCCGAGCACGGTGCGGCTGTCGATCTTGCTGGTGACCTGGAAACTGACGCGGGTGGGGAAGTTGGCCTTGATGGTGCCGGTGATGACGTCGACCGAGGGTCGCTGCGTCGCCATGATCAGGTGCAGGCCGGCGGCGCGGGCCATCTGCGCCAGACGCTGGATGGCCGCTTCGACCTCCTTGCCGGCCACCAGCATCAAATCCGCCATCTCGTCGACGACGATGACGATGTGCGGCAGCGGCTGAAGATCCATGTCCTGCTGCTCGTAGACCGGCTCGCCGGTCTCCGGGTCGAAGCCGGTCTGCACCGTGCGCGTCACCTGGCCGCCCTCGGCCAGCGCCTTCTCGACCTTCTGGTTGAAGCCCCGGATGTTGCGCACCCCGAGTTGGCTCATGGCGCGGTAGCGGTCCTCCATCTCCTTGACCGCCCATTTCAACGCCACCACGGCCTTGCCGGGATCGGTCACGACGGGCGTCAGCAGGTGCGGGATGTCGTCGTAGGCCGACAGCTCCAGCATCTTCGGGTCGATCAGGATCAGGCGGCAGCGCTCCGGCGTCAGGCGGTAGAGCAGCGACATGATCATGGCGTTGACCGACACCGACTTGCCGGACCCCGTGGTGCCGGCGATCAGCAGGTGCGGCATCCGCGCCAGATCGACGAACACCGGTCCGCCGCCGATGTCCCGCCCCAGGGCCAGGGTCAGCGTCAAATCTCCGCTGGTGAACGCCTCGCTGGCCAGCATCTCGCGCAGGTTCACGCCTTGGCGCCGGGCGTTGGGCAGTTCGATGCCGATGACGCTCTTGCCCGGGATGACGGCGATGCGCACCGACACGGCGCTCATGGCGCGGGCGATGTCGTCCGCCAGACCGATGATGCGCGCGGTCTTGATGCCCGGCGCCGGCTCCAGTTCATACAGCGTCACCACCGGGCCGGGGCGCACCTTCACGATTTCGCCCTTGATGCCGAAGTCGCCGAGCACGCCTTCCAGCAGGCGGGCGTTGTTGGTCAGGGCCTCTTCGTTGATCCGGCGCTGCGCCTCGGTGGTGCGCGGGGCCGACAGCAGGTCGAGCGGCGGCAGGGCCGCGCCGCCGGTGGTGGCATCGTCCGCGTCGTCGAACAGACTGCCCTGCCGGGCGCGCAGCGTCTCCCGCGCGGCGCGGGCGGCGGGCTGGCGCGGCGGTGCTTCCACCACCGCCCGGCGCACCGGGCCGGACGGCCGCGCCTCGGCGGCCGGCTCGCGTACGGTCGCGGCCGGCCGCGGCCCGGCCACTGTCGGCTCCGCCAGGGTGGGTTCCGCGCGTTCGGTCGGTGCCGCGCGGGTATGGCGCGCGACGGCGAGCACGACGCGGGCCACCGCACCGCCAACGGCAGCGATCACCCGCGCGCTGGCGACCAGTCCATTCCGCGCGGCGAGGACATGGCGCCAGCGCATCCCCAGGGCGACGATCGTCAGCCACACGCCCAGCACCAGGGCGCCCGCGCCCGGCACCAGGTCCCAGTGGCCGGGCGGTGCCACGCCGCTCAGCCCATGCTGGCTCCAGGCATGGGCCGCCGTCCCCAGGGCACCGCCCGGGCCGGCCCAGGATGGAAACGGGGCCGCCGGCGCCAGCGCGGCCAGCGCCATCGCCAGCAGCGGAACCGCCGCCAGCAGGGCCAGGGGCGGCGTCGCGCGCACCGCGACGGGATCCCCGGTCAGCAGGCGCAGGGCCAGCACGCCCCCGCCCAGGCACGGCAGCACCGCCGCCAGGCCGACGACTTGCAGCATCCCGTCCGCGATCAAAGCCCCAGGCACGCCCATGACGTTGCGCGGCCCAAGGGTGCTGGCGATGTTCCAGGACGCATCCGTTGGATGGTAGCTTAGCAGCGCGGCGGCCAGCGCGAGCGTGACCGTGAGCAGGCCGAGGCCCAGCACGCGCCGCCCCAACCGGATCAATCCGAGGGCCGCGGCCGGCGGCAGGAACGGGGTCCGTTGGACTCCGGCGGCGCTCCGGCTCATGGTTGCGCTCCCTCCTGTCCCGGCCCCGGCCGGACGTCACAGCACATCGCGAGAATTCTTTTGTTTCAATAGGCTAGGGGAGTTCCCTACATCCATATGTGAAGGATACAGAGGTTTCGACCCGGGAGCAAGTATGGATTTGGCGCGCCGGTCGCGCCCGCCTTCGCGCTACGCTCGCAGACGCTCGCACAGACCGCGCAGACCGGTGACGGTGATGTCGCCGGATTTCAGATACGCCTCGTCGCCGGAATAGACGATGAACGAGCGGTCGGGTTTCAGGTCTTCGCAGGCGTGGTGGAAGCCGCGATCCAGCTTCGGGGTCAGGCCGCGCTTGATCTCGACGGCCCACCGCTGTCCGCCGGGCAGGTCGAGCACGAGGTCGATCTCCGCCCCGGCGGCGGTGCGGTAGAAACTCGCCTGCGTACCCTCCGGCGCCGCGCCCAGAAGGTTTTCAGTGACGAAGCCTTCCCAGCTTCCGCCCGCCACCGGATGGCCGAGCACGGCATCGCGCTCGCCGAGGCCGAGCAGCCTGTGGACGACGCCGGAATCCCGGACATAGACCTTCGGCGAGCGGACCAGCCGCTTGCCGACATTGGCATGGAACGGCGGCAGGCGGCGCACCAGCAACAGGTCAACCAACAGGTCGAGATACCGTCCGACGGTCTTGCCGTCGACGGCCAGCCCCCGGCCGAGATGCGCGGCGTTCAGCAAGCCGCCCTGGTCGTGGGCAAGCATGGTCCAGAACCGCCGCAGCGTCTCCGCCGGAATGCGCGGGCCGAGTTCGGGGATGTCGCGTTGCAGATAGGTGCGGACGAAAGCCTCGCGCCAGACCATGCTGGACTCGTCGCTGTCGGCGAGAAAGCTGTCCGGAAACCCGCCGCGCACCCACAACCGCTCGCGCTCCGCCGGATCGACCTCCAGCACGTCGAGCGGGTTGAGGTCCACATAGGCGATGCGCCCGGCCAGACTCTCCCCGGATTGACGCAGCAGGTCCATGGAAGCGGAGCCGAGCAGCAGGAACTGCCCGGCCTTGCGGCCCTGTCGCCGTCCCTTGTCGATCAGGCCGCGCAACGCCTGGAACAACTCCGGTATGCGCTGGACCTCGTCGAGGATGACGAGTTTGTCGGCATGGCCGGAGAGGTAATAGACGGGGTCGGCGAGCTTCTCGCGATCCGGCGGAGACTCCAGATCGAGATAGACGCTCTCCCGCCGCCCGGCGACCCACTCGGCCAGCGTCGTCTTGCCGACCTGCCGGGGGCCAAGCAGGGCCACGGCCGGAAACTGGTCCAGGCGGGCAAGCAGCGGTTCTGTCAATCGGCGCGGTATCATCCTTGCAATTCTGGCACGTTATGCCGGATTTGCAAGGTTAATGCCGCGACGACGATAGGGCGGCGCCCGCGCTGTCCAACGATCCGACGGGCTCCCACGTCATGGGGGCTGAACCGTGACCCTTCGGTGTCACCTGGGTCCCCTACCCTTGCCCGCCGCCGGGACTTGCGCGAATATCCGGACCGGGAACTGGCACGGAGCCGGCAGGTCCGCGAAGGGGCGGCGCGGGCCTGGAGCAGGGGGGTGTGTCCCGGTCCGTGCGCCGAGAGGGAGCCATGGCGAAAAAAAAGACCGCCACCCCGGTCCTGTCCGACGACGAAGACAGCGGCAAGGCAGCCCTGGGCTGCCTTGGCGCCATCATCGTGCTGGTCGGCGTGGCCGCGGCCATCGCCCTGTTCGTGGAATTCGACAAGAGCGACACATCGGACGACCCGGTCTCGGGCGGATTGCCGATCACCAAGGTGGAGGCCCTGGACAAGTCCGCCGCCGACCAAGCGGCGAACCGGCCCCTGGCCCGCAACCTGGAACCCGGCGACGACGTGGGCCGGGTGGCCGGCCGGGCGACCGTCATCAATGACCTGTTCGCCGATTTCTACGAGCACGGGATCGAGCCCGAAGACCTGACCCGCGAGTTGGAGCGCCGCGCCGTGTGTTACAACGGCCGCCACGCCCAACTCGCCCCCTTGATCCTGGCGCCGGACACCAAGGGCTTCGCCATGACCTTCGGCGCCCGAACCCCGGCGCAGGGCGATCCGTTTCCCAGGCTGGAGTTCTCCCATGGGATCGCGGGCGATCTTGACTATGTGTATTATGTCAGCCTGACACGCGAGCCGGTGCGGGGGTTCGAGCCGAAAGGCATCCGCATTCCCAACACCCGCAAGGCGGTCGGACGGGTGATGCTGGAATGGGTCGCCGAGGTGGCCAACACGGCCTGCCCCGCCGGTCCATCCTGAGGCTCCCGGCCCCCGCCCGGACCCGGCTCGCCCACGGTATTTGGACGGAAGGGACCACGGATGGCGAAAACGGTGCGCGCGGAAACATCGCAGGCCACGGACAGCGTCCTGACCGCCGATGTCCTGGTCATCGGCGGCGGGCTCGTGGGCGGCACGCTGGCCTGCGGGCTGGCCCAGCACGGCATGACGGTGCTGGTGGCCGAGCGCGAGGACCCCGCCAGTTGGATGACCAACGCCTATGACGGGCGCGCCTCGGCCATCGCCCTGGGATGCCAGAAGGTGCTGGACGGGCTCGGCATCTGGCGGCACATGGGCGACGCCTGCCAGCCCATCGAGGACATCCGCATCGCCGATTCCAATGCCCCGCTGTTCATGCACTACCACCGGGACGAGGCCGGCCCCGAGCCCATGGGCTACATGGCCGAGAACCAGGTCACCCGCCGTGCCATCCAGGCGCGCCTGGGCGAACTGGACCACGCCACGCTGTTGGCCCCTGTGACGGTCGCCGATCTGGCGCGCGAGGCCAGCGGGGTCGAGGCGCGGCTGGCCGACGGCCGCCGGGTGCGCGCCCGCCTGGCCGTGGCGGCGGACGGGCGCTCCTCGCCCACCCGCGTCGCCGCCGGCATCCAGACGACCGGATGGGACTACAATCAGGGCGCCATCGTCCTGACGGTGGAACACGAGCTGCCGCACGACGGCGTGGCCATCGAGCACTTCCTGCCGGGCGGGCCGTTCGCCTCGCTGCCGCTGACCGGCAACCGCTCGTCCATCGTCTGGAGCGAGCGGCGCGACTGGATCCCGGACCTGATGGCGCTGCCCGAAGACCGGTTCATGGCCGAGTTCATGGCCCGTTTCGGCGACTATTTCGGCGAGGCGCGCATCGTCGGACCCCGGTTTTCCTATCCGCTGTCTCTGCAGTTCGCCGACCGCTACACCGACACCCGGCTGGCCCTGGTGGGAGACGCGGCACACGGAATGCACCCGGTGGCCGGGCAGGGCATGAATTACGGCCTGCGCGATGTGGCCGTGCTGGTCGAAACCCTAGTCCAGGCCCACCGCCTGGGCCTGGACCCCGGGATGCCGGACATCCTGCGCCGCTACGCGCGGCTGCGGCAGGCCGACAACCTGCTCATGCTGGGGGTCACCGACGGCATCGTGCGGCTGTTCTCCAACGACATCGCGCCGCTGCGACTGGCCCGCACCGCTGGCCTGGCGGCGGTCGACCGCATGGGACCGCTCAAGCGGTTCTTCATGCAAGCCGCCATGGGCACGACCGCCGTTGTCGGCGGCACTCCTCGGCTGATGCAGGGCCGGGCGGTGTGACGGAGGGGGGCATACACTGTCGCGGAGGACCGGTCCCATGACCCTTGATCGTATCACGGTCGATCCGGCCGTCATGAATGGGCAGCCCTGCATTCGCAGCAGCCGCCTGACCGTGCGGCGGGTTCTTCAGGGCCTTGCCGTTTATCCGGACTGGGCCGACCTGATGGCCGAATACCCGGATCTCGAACCCGATGACATCCGCCAAGCCCTGATTTGGGCTGCGCGCAACCTTGACGATCTTGTAATAGGTCGCGACGCGGCATGATGCTGCTCCTGGACCAGGGGCTCCCGGTCTCGGCCGCAAGGAACCTGCGTCAGTTCGGTTGGGTGGTCGACCATGTTTCGGAGCTCGGGCTACAACGGGCCACGGATTTGGAGATCCTTGGCCATGCCCGGGAAACTGGCGCGGTTTGCGTGACCCTAGGGCGGATCGTGTCCTATTTGACCCGCGCGGCGGGTCGGTTCGCGCCCTGCCGATCGTGACAAAGGACTGATCCCCGGCCGACGCGTTGTGTCGCATCCCCACGCTGGACACGCGGGGGCATGGTGCCGTTTAGTGGCCCGGCCCCCCGGTCGCGCGAGGTCGCCCCATGGACATCGAAACGGTCAGCGTGCTCAACGCCGACACGGACGCCAGCCGCGCGGCCGGTGACCTGCTGCGCAAGAAGTACGGTCACACCGATCCGGCACACGCCGACGTCATCGTTGCCCTGGGCGGCGACGGCTTCATGCTGGAGACGTTGCACCGGCACATGCACCTGGATGCGCCGATCTTCGGCATGAACCAGGGCTCGGTCGGGTTCCTGATGAACCAGTTCCGCATTCACGGCCTGATGGAGCGTCTGCGCGCGGCGCAGCCCGTCACCGTCAAGCCGCTGGCCATGATCGCCCGCACGGCCACCGGCGCCATCGAGGAGGCGCTGGCGATCAATGAGGTCTCCATGCTGCGCGAGACCCGTCAGGCCGCCAAGCTGCGTGTCAGCGTGGATGGCCGGGTGCGCCTGCCGGAGATGATCTGCGACGGCGTGCTGGTCTGCACGGCCGCCGGCTCGACCGCCTACAACGCCTCCGCCTACGGTCCCATTCTGCCCATGGGCTCCAACGTGATGGCGGTCACGCCGATCAGCGCTTTCCGCCCGCGCCGCTGGCGCGGCGCCATCCTGCCCAGCGTTGCCACCGTGACGGTGGACGTGCTGGAGCACGCCAAGCGCCCGGTCAGCGCCGTGGCCGACTACACCGAGGTCCGCGACGTCGTCTCGGTGCAGGTGCGCGAGAACCACGACGCCAGCCTGACCATGCTGTTCGATCCCGAGCACAACTTGGAAGAGCGCATCCTGAACGAACAGTTCATGCCATGAATGCCGAGGATGGGTCCCGTCGGAGCCGGCCCTGGGGCGCCTGGGCGGTGACGCTCGGACTCGGCGCCGGCGGGGGCGGCGTGTTCGCGGCGCTTGGGCTGCCGCTGCCGTGGATGCTGGGGGCCATCACCGCGACCACGGCGGTCGCGGTGGCGGGCGGGCGGCTGGATGTCGCCGGCCCGCTCCGGGTTGGCATGATCGGCGTTCTGGGCGTCATGCTGGGCAGTGCGTTTCACACGGAGATGCTCGACCAGATGGTGCACTGGTGGCCCAGCCTGTGCGGCCTCCTGGCGTATGTGCTGGTCTCGACGCTGGTGGTGGCCGCGTGGCTGCGCCGGGTCGTCGGCTATGACCCCGTCACGGCCTGGTTCTCGGCGGCGCCGGGCGGGCTCAACCAGATGATCCTGATGGGTGGCGCGCTGGGCGGTGATGACCGCGTCATCGCGCTGAGTCACGGGATCCGCATCCTGTTGGTGGTGTTCACGGTGCCGGCGGCTTTCGCGCTGCTGGCCGGGTACGAGCGGCCGGACGGCGGGGCCGCCGGCATCGGCGCGGCATGGGACGGCATTGCTCTGATCGACGCCGGGTGGCTGGTGGGGTGCGGGGTGATCGGCGTGCTCGGCGCCCGCGCCCTGAACATCCCGGCGGGGATGCTGATCGGGCCGATGGCGCTAAGCGCGCTGGTGCACGGGCTTGGCTGGACCGCGTCCCACCCGCCGGCCCTGGCGGTGGCGGCGGCCCAGGTGGTGGTCGGATCGGGCATCGGCGCGCGCTTCTCCGGCGTGCCCGCGCGGGCGGTGGCGCGGGTGTTCCTGGCCAGCATCGGCTCGACCGCCGTGCTGCTGGGGATCACGGTGGCCTTCGCCGGGGCGTTGTCGCTGGTCACATCGCTGCCGCCCCGCGAGTTGATCCTGGCCTACGCGCCTGGCGGAGTGGTGGAGATGAGCCTGGTGTCGCTGGCGCTGGGGGTGGACGTGGCGTTCGTCTCGACACACCACATCGCGCGGATCCTGCTGATCGTCCTTCTGGCGCCGCTGGCGGTGAGGCTGTCGGGACGGCCTCAGTGAGACGGGCCAAAAACCGTGTCCAGATCGGCGCCGTCCAGAAGCCGGTCGAACCAAGCGTCCAGCGTGGCTTCATCGGCGCCGAACACTCGTGCCCGCAAGTCTGAGGACAGCGGCCCGAAGGCGTGCTCGGCGACTCGGACCAAAGCCTCGGCCTTTCCTTCCGCGCGCCATTGGCGTTTCCAGTCCTCGGCCAGCGTTGCCAGCATTGCTTACGTCCGTCCGTCGACAGATGGGCAGGTCACATGCACCGCGCGCTCAATGCAGGCCGAAAACCGTGTCCAGATCGGCCCCATCCAGAAGCCGGTCGATCCAGGCGTCCAGCGAGGCTTCGTCGGCGCTAAGAACCCGTGCTCGCAAGGCTGAGGACAGCGGTCCGAAGCGGCGCTCGGCCATTCGAATAAGGGTCTCCGCCTTGCCTTCGGCCTTTCCTTCCGCGCGCCATCGCCGCTTCCAATCCTGACCCAGCGTTGCCAGCATCGTCCTTGCCTCCAACAGATCGTCGGGCATTGCCACCCGTGGCTCGATCCCGGCGAGGGCCTGACGCACCAGTTCGGCGAACAGACGCATCAAGTCCTGAACCGCCGGATGGCGACGGAACCACCCCACCACCTCGTCCACCAGGGCGGCGAGCTCATCCGGATCGGGCTGTTGCTCCAGGCGGAACAGCAGGGCCGTCAGGGTGTCCCGCCGCGCCAAGTCGTCGCCGGGCAGCCGCCCCATATCGATGACATGATAGCGGATTCGCGGCTGCCAAGGCCATAGTGGCGACTCGGCCGGAAGCCCGACCAGATCCGCCGTGTCGGTGGGGGCGGACCAGCGGTCGGTCCCGTTGTGCAGCACCACCAGCAGCACCGGCGGCAGCGGATCGCCGGCCTTCAGGGAGCGTTCCGCGATCAGGTGCTGCCACAACAGCCCCTCGTAGACCTGGGCGCGCACCGCCATCCACCAGTCGTTCCGGGATTGGAACTCCAACAAGAGGTACAGATAGACGTCCACCCCTTCCCGGGTCGGCAGCCGCCAGATGACATCGCCGTCGCGCCGCTGGCCGGCGCGGTCGTGGAACTTCGCCACCACCCGCTCCATGCGGGCGAAATCGACGCCCGCGGCCATGGCGTCCGGCACGGCGTCGCGCACCAAGTGCTCGACCATCAGCGGATGCGAGAACAGGCGATGGTAGAGGGAATCGTGATCGGCCATGGTCCCGGCATAGCACGAGCCGGCGCCGGGGTCAGCACGCGTGGCTTGGCCTGCCCGGCCCGCCCGGCTAAGGTGCGCCGCTTCCGCCCTCCTGCCCGAGTCCCTGCCCATGTCCGAGCCTGTCCAGCCCGACCCCAGCCGTCTCGACCCCACCATGCAGGCCGACATCGAGGCCCTGCGCGCCCAGACCGGCGAGACCCGCCGGGCCACGGTCGCGGCGATGGAGGAGATCCTGCACCTGCCGTTTCCGGTGCTCGACCATGGGTTCATCCGCGTGGTGGACTACATGGGCGACGACGGCGCCGTGGTGCAGGCGGCGCGCGTCTCCTACGGGCGCGGCACCAAGCAGGTGCGCGAGGATCGGGGCCTGATCCGCTATCTCATGCGCCACCGCCACACCACGCCGTTCGAGATGTGCGAGATCAAGTTTCACGTCAAATTGCCGATCTTTGTCGCCCGGCAGTGGATCCGCCACCGCACCGCCAACGTCAACGAGTACTCGGCGCGCTATTCGGTGATGGACCGGGAGTTCTACATCCCGGCGCCGGAGCATCTGGCGGCGCAGTCCAGCGACAACCGGCAGGGGCGCGGCGCGGTGCTGGAAGGGGCCGAGGCGGCGGAGGTGCTGGACATCCTGCGCGGCGACGCCATGCGCTGCCATGCCGACTACGAGCACATGCTGGGCACGGGCGACGACTCCCGGCTGGGTCTGGCGCGCGAGCTGGCGCGCATGAACCTGACGCTGAACACCTATACGCAGTGGTACTGGAAGATCGACCTGCACAACCTGATGCACTTCCTGTCGCTGCGCGCGGACAGCCACGCCCAGTTCGAGATTCGGGTCTATGCCGAGATCATGCTGGATCTGATGGCCCGCTGGGTGCCGGTGATCCACGAGGCGTTCATGGACTACCGCATGGGCGGGATGCACCTGTCGCGCCCGGCCCTGGCCGTGGTGCGCAAGGCCCTGGCCGGCGAGCCCGTCACCCAGGCCGACAGCGGCCTGTCGCCCCGCGAGTGGCGGGAACTGTGGGCGGCGCTGGACCTGCCTATGCCGGCGTGACGGTCACGCCGACGTCGGCCGGCTTGGCATAGTAGGGCGCCGAGGTGACCAGCACGCGGGCGCCGGCGCGGGCGTAGTCCCCGGCGTTGCCGGGGTGAATGCCCCCGGCGGCGGCGATGCAGACGGCGGCGCCCGCCGGCAGGCGCGCCGCCACGTCGGCCACATCGTCCGGCGGAAATTTCTCCAGTTGCAGCACGTCGGCACCGTGGCGGGCGGCGGCCAACGCCTCCTCGACCGTCTTGACCTCGACCACGACGGCGCGTTCCGGGCAGGCGTGTTTCAGCGTGCGGATCTGCCCGCCCAGGGCCTCGGCCCCACCGCCCACGGCCCGGTGTTCCGGGAACAGCAGCACGGTGTCCGACAGTCCGGTGCGGTGCAGGACGGCGCCGCCGGCCAGGACGGCCTTGGCAGACAGGGCGCGGGTGCCGGGAATGGCCTTGCGGGTGCAGGCGACGATGGCGTCGGGGCGGGCAGAGCGGGCCGCCTCGACCATGGCACGGGCGGCCGTGGCCACGCCGGAGGGCCACTCGACCAGCATCTGCGCCACCTTCCAGGCCAGCAGCAGCGCCTCGGCCGACCCCTCGGCGGACAGGATGGGCGCGCCGGCCCCCAGCGCCGCGCCGCTGGCACAGTCGGGCCGGGCCGTGGCGCCCACCAGATGCAACAGCCGCGCCGCCTCCTCCACCCCGCACACGACCATCGGCCCGCGCGCGGCAAAGCTCATGCGGGCCGGCCGGTCGCCGAGGTCCAGCGCCCGCGTGGTCAGGTCGCCGTACGGCGCATCCTCGCGCAGCAGCGCCCAAAGGGCGGAGTCGTCCAATGCCTGCATGAGGTCTTTCCCTGCCTCAGTCCGCCATCGACCGCAGGCAGTGTTCGACCCATGCCTTGGTCAGCTTCTCTTGCGCCGTGTTCTGGCCCAGGCGCTCGTGCAGGGCCTGGAAGTCCACCGCGTCCAGGTCCAGGTCCTGGTTGAAGCAGGTGAAGACCACTTTCTGCTCGCCCGTCACCGGATCGGTCTGCGGCTGCAGGCACTGGGCGCAGATTTCCTTCATCATGCATTGCATCGGGCTGTTGATGGAGCCGATGCCGACCGTCTTCCGCTTGAGGTGGGGCGCCAGCACGTCATGGCGGGCCTGTCCCACGGCCTGCATCATGCGGTCGGAGCCGATGGCGATGATGCGGTCGACCTCGGTCATGGGAACGGCCGTCTCGCCCAGCCCGCCCGTGGCATAGGCCAGCATTCCCTGCACGATGTTGCCGACGAACGCCTTGTCGTCCGGCCGGTCGGGTGTGAAGCCCGGTCCCTCGTCGCTGCACCAGACGACGACGTCGGCGGCCTCGTGGATCTCGGGCACCTTGAAGCGGTCATGCATATGCCGGTAGCCGGCGAAGTACAGCACGCGCGAACCGGCCGCCCGCAACGCCTTGCCGATGGAGAACAACACGGCGTTGCCCAGGCCGCCGCCGGCCAGCAAGACCGTCTCGCCCGAGGGGATCTCGGTCGGGGTGCCGGTCGGCCCCATGGCCACCACCGGTTCGCCCGGCTTCAACAGGGCGCACAGGTCGGACGAGCCGCCCATCTCCAGCACGATCATGGACAACAGCCCGGCCTCGCGGTCCACCCAGGCACCGGTCAGGGCCAGGCCCTCCATCGCCAGAAGGGTGCCGTTGGCGTGCGGCGCCAGGCGCTCGAAGTTCTGCAACCGATAGAACTGGCCGGGGTGGAAGCCCTCGGCGGCCAGGGGTGCCCGCACGGTCACCTCGACGATGGTCGGCGTCAGGCGCGTGACCGCGTGCACCACCGGACGAAGCTGGTCGTTCAGGCGTGCGAACAGGGTCTCGCGCGGCTCGGGCGTCGTGACCGGCCGGCGCGCCAAAACGCGACTGATGACCGGGTAGGCGCGGAAGGCCGACGCGAAGGCGGTGACCACGTTGCCGGCGAACGACGGGTGCAGGTCGCCCAGGAAACTCATGGAGGTGCCGTCGTCGTTCACCGCCATCAACACGTCGGCCTGGGCGGGTTTGGCGCGGCGTTCGGGCGAGACAGGGGCGCCGGTCTCGTCCACCGCCTGGAAGAATTTGCCGTCGAGGGCGAAGTGGCCCGGCAGCTCGCGCGCCAGCGTGGTATTGGGCACCGTTCCGGCGGCGACGATGACGGTCCGCGCCGGGATGGTCCGCCGCTCCCCGGTCTCCTGGTGGTTGACCAGCAGCCCTTCGGCGTGGCCGTAGCCGTCCAACTCGACCTTGGCCGGCACCCACAGCTCGGCCACCGAAATGCCCTCCTCCAGGGCCTTTTCGACCTCTTCGTGGTTGTTGCGATACGCGGGGGAGTCGGTCAGGCGGCGCCGATAGACCAGGGTCGAGCCGCCCCAGTCCTGCAGCAGTTCGCGGATGCGGGGCGCGCGGCCCTCGGCGGCGGCAGACTCTCGTTCCGCGCGGATGGCGCGGCCGTGGGCCAGGAACTCGTCCAGGATGGCCCGGTCCTCGACACTCCAGCCGGCGCGCACGGCCTCCTCGCCCTTCTCTGCGGCCAGGGCCTCGTAGCGGGCCAGCATTTTCTCCACCTGGACCGGGTAGTACGCCAGCGCCTCGGTGGCGGCGTCCACGGCGGTCAGGCCACCGCCGATCACCACCACCGGCAGCCGAACCTGCAGGTTTGCGACGCTGTCGGGCTTGGCCGCGCCGGTCAGTTGCAGGCCCATCAGGAAGTCCGACGCCTGCCGCACGCCGCGTGCCAGGCCGTTTTCCATCGGCACCAGAGTGGGCTTGCCGGCGCCCATGCACAGCGCGACGTGGTCGAAGCCCATGGCGAACGCATCGTCGGGCGTGATGGTGCCGCCGAACCGCACGCCGCCGACCATGGCGAATTCGGCGCGGCGTTCCAGCAACAGGCGGATCACGGTCAGGAAGTTCTTGTCCCAGCGCACGGTAATGCCGTATTCGGCCACGCCGCCGAACCCGCCCATGACGCGCTGGTCCAGCGGTTCGCGCAAGGAGTCGATGTCGCGGATGGGCCGGAACGGCACCCGGGTCCCCAGCGCGTCCACGCCCGAGACGGCCGGGTCCATCGGCTCGATCTTCAGGCCGTCGATGCCCACGACATCATGGCCGTCGTTCATCAGATGGTGGGCGACCGAGTACCCGGCCGGCCCCAGACCCACCACCAGCACCCGCTTGCCGGTGTCCGGGCACGGCAGGGGCCTGCGGATATTAAGTGGGTTCCAGCGCGTCAGCAGGCTGTAGACCTCGAACCCCCAGGGCAGCGCCAGCACGTCCTTGAGTGCTCGTGTCTCTGACTGCGGGATGTTCACCGGGTCGCGCTTCTGCTTCTGATAGATGCAGGCGACCATGCAGTCGTTGCAGATGCGGTGCCCGGTGCCGGCGCACAGCGGGTTGTCGATGGCGATGACGCCCAGGGCGCCAACGAAGAGTCCCGTGGTCCGGGCCTCGTTGAACTCGCTGATCTTCTCGTCCAGCGGACAGCCGAGCATCTCGCGGCCGAGCGCGTTGGTCTGCACGGCGCCGGTCTTGCGGTCCTTCAGGCCGGTCGAGCAACTGTCGTTGCCCTGGTGGTGGCAGAAGATGCAGTAGTGCGCCTCGTTCAGCCCGTGCACGGTGTCGGCGCCGGCATCGGTCAGGCCAAAGCCCTCGCGCCGGCGCAGGGCGTGTGACGGCAGGCGCTGGCACGGCACGGCGGCGCGGTCGTCCGTCTCCAACGGGATCAGCGCCTGCGGATCGTGCTTCTTCGGCTGGCGGAACATCACGCCGTCGGGAAAGCGGGCCAGCCCGGCGTCGGTCAGCCCGGCCCAGGCGGCGAAGCGCATCGCCAGGTCCAGCGACTCGGCATTGGCGGCCTCGTCCTCCATCCAGGCCATGACCCGTTCGGCGAACAGGGGCTCGGTCACCGGCCCGCCCAGCGCCTCGGCAAGCTCCCGCTCCAGCGCCGCGCCGTCCAGGTCGGCCGCCGCCTCCGGCTTGATCTTCTTGAACGCGAGGCGCTGCACGAACAGGCGCTTGCAGGCGAACACGACCGCGAGCGCGTCGTCCTCCGCCGCCTTGGCGCGAATTTCGGCGCCGATGCCAAAGAGATCGCCGAGAAAGTCCTGGAGATGCGGGGCGAGGTCCAGGATCAGCGCCGATTCGGCCTTGCGATCCAGCGCGCCCGGCACCGCACGGGCCTCCGTCAGGCGCTTGGCCAAGCCCGGGTCGCCCTCGGTCAGGGCGCTGAGGAAGGCGCCATCCACCTTCGCCAGCCCGGCCTTGTCGTACAGATCGGTGAAGGAAAGGCCGAAGCCGAGAGACAGGTCAGTCGCCTCGGCGGAGTCGCCGAGGGACGCGGAGGTCGTGGCGGTGTCCATGGAGCCAATCGGAAATCCGTTACAGGGTCGGGACCGGAGTCGTCAGCGCTCCGCGTGCGTTGGCAACATGGGGCCGGGCGCGTATCATTGCAATGCACGGAACGCGGCCACGGCCACGGGGGCGCCCCGCGCCACCGGCGCCGGCGCAACGGTTGCTTAAAGAATCGCGGATAGGCTCGCGGTCGGTTCGTTGCAGGAGAGTCCCGCCATGTCCGTCAGCAATTTCGCCGACCTGAGCAAGCTGCGCGAGGCCCGTCGCGCCGACGCCGCGCAGCCGCGCGAGATCTACCAGCCGCAAATCGAGCCCCTGCCCAAAGGCCCCCTGACCACCAAGCAGTTCAACCGCCACCTCGCCCACGTGCTGGAAGAGCAGACCAAGGCCGCCGTCAGCAAGTATATCGGCGATGTGGACCCGGGCGAGGTGCTGGATCTGGCCCGCCGAGTCGCCAACCTGCGCGCGCGCTACGTGGCGTCGGCACTCGCGGCGGCCGGTGGCACGGCCCCCCCGACCAAGGCCGAGATCGACGAGATGCGCTTCATGCGCGAACGCATCGAGGAACTGGAGCAAGCCCTTGCCGCCGTGCGTGAGGCCATCGCCAACGAGGTGGTCCAGGTCAAGAACGTGGTCGGGGACTAGACGGTCTTACATGCCCGGCCCGTGGCCCTATGGTATTCACACGGCTCCGGCGTGGTCCGCGCGAGTCGACGGGAATGGACAGAACCCCTCCCCAACCCTCCCCGTAAACGGCTATCCGATTCACATATCTTCACTTATGCTCGTCATTGCGAGGAGCGAAGCGACGAAGCAATCCAGGGCGAATACTGGTGCACTACGCCCTGGATTGCTTCACCCTCGTCTTGCGACGAGGGTTCGCAATGACGAGTCATGGTCCTGTTCGCAGCCGTCGTAGGGTGCGTCTGGAGGCGGCGACGCCGCCGACGACGCACCAGGTGGCCGCGACGGCCGCGAGGCGGTGCGTCGCCCGCCGCGTTCGCGGCGGTCAGACGCAC
>JGI12109J20283_10584375_pt1 | contig 25970 bp, 21 predicted proteins | sample ElkSlonscriptome_12_FD_20283 | JGI IMG/M metagenome (IMG submission 20283)
TGGCGAGCCAGGTCGCGCAGTCGGCTCGGTAGCGCGGAAATTTGATCCAGGCTAATCCGTCGCCGCTGCAGGCCGGCGACAACTGCCATGAATTGCTGTTCCTGGCGGCTGAAGCCCGGCATATCGGCGTGCTCGAGAATATAGGCGCTGTGGCGCTGATAACCGTCATGAGCGATGCTCAAGCCAACTTCATGGAGCTGGGCGATCCAATACAGAAGCTCGCCATGAATCGATTCCAGCCCCCAGCACGATTTGACCTGTTCAAAGGCTGTTGTCGTCCAATCGGTCACACGCGCGGCTTGATTGCGGTCAATCTGATAACGAGCCATCATGCTCAGCACGGTTGCATCGCGCGGATCATGCTGACTTTGACGTCCCATCAAGTCTTGCAGAACGCCCTCGCGCAAAGCGAACGGAGATATTCGCAGCGTGTCCATTTCCAGTGCGTCCATCACACCTTCAAGCACTGCCAGTCCGCCAACAATGACCGGTCGTCGGCGTGAAGAAAGACCGGCCAGCCTGATGTCATCGCTGTTTTTGAACTCCAGCAATTCGCCCTTCAAGCGGTTGAGCTCTGGGCGTTTGATCTGGCCATCTTGACCCGCCTCACGCGCTTCGATCATTGATGCAATCGCTCTGATTGTGCCTGAGGCGCCGATCGCCTGGTCCCAGCCGTGATCGCGGAATTGGTCAGTCCATGGCTGTAACTCCGCTCGGCAGCGCCGCAGTGCACGATCGTAGGCTTGGGCGGAAAGTCTTCCCTCAGGAAACGCCCATCGGCTAATACTGACACAGCCTAGCGACAGGCTTTCAGTGAGCGCTGGCTCCAAGTCTCGCCCGGCAACCAACTCAGTCGAGCCTCCGCCGATATCTATCACCAGCCGAGCGCCTTCGGCCGGTGCGACGCCGCGGCTCACTCCCAGCCAGACCAGCCGCGCCTCTTCGCGACCGCTAACGATATCGATCGGGCAGCCCAGGGCTGTCTCTGCCACTACCAGAAAAGCAGCTGGATTACGCAAACGGCGAAATGTTTGTGTGCCGACAGCTCGGACTTGAGTTTTAGGGATGCTGCGAATTCGTTCGCCGAATCTTGCCAGAACGGCGACTGCGCGCTTTCGAGTTTCATCGTTCAGGCGTCCGCGCGTATCCAGACCACCACCTAGGCGAACCATGACTTTGAGACGATCGATGACGCGAAACTGCTCATGTTCCAGGCGCGCTACGATCATGTGGAAACTGTTGGAGCCGAGATCGATGCCGGCGTAGAGATCAGCCTGCGCCATGGCTAGCTTGTTCAATCAGAAACTCTTGTGCCGCGATCGGTTGCTGGCCTTCGGCTGGCCGCTGCAGCCGGTAGCTGCCGTCGCCGCTCAGCTCCCAGGCCTGAGTGTTGTCCTGGTAGGCCAACTCGATGCTCTCTTTCAGCACCCGTTTGGCGGCATTGTTGTCAGTAATTGGAAAACAGACTTCAACGCGCTGAAACAGGTTGCGTTCCATCCAATCGGCGCTCGAAGCCCAGGTCTCCGATTTTCCATCGTTGTGAAAGTGATAGACCCTGCTGTGCTCGAGGAAGCGGCCAAGAATTGAGCGCACGCGAATATTTTCCGACAAGCCGGGAATGCCTGGCCGCAAGCAGCAGGTCCCGCGCACCACCAGGCGAATTTTGACTCCGGCGCGCGAGGCTTCGTAAAGCGCCTTGATAACGGCGCGCTCGGTGAGTGAATTCATTTTTGCCGAAACTGCCGCCGGCTTGCCGGCTTCGGCGAGCTGGATTTCACGCTGGATTCGTTTGAGAAAGAAACCATGCATCTCAAACGGTGACTGCACGATACGTTCAAGCTTTCTGACCCGACCCAGCCCCGAGAGCTGCTGAAATACACGATGCACGTCCTCAGTCATTTCCGAGTCAGCGGTCATCAGACTCCAGTCGGTATAGGCTTTTGCCGTGCCCTGATGATAATTGCCTGTTCCCAAATGCGCATATCGATGCAGGCGGCCGCGTTCGCGACGCACGATTAGCATCATTTTAGCGTGTGTTTTGTGCCCAACGACGCCGTAAACGACCTGTACGCCGGCCTCTTGCAGTCGCGTGGCCAGAGTGATATTGGCCTCCTCGTCGAAGCGGGCGCGGAGTTCGACAATGACGGTGACGTCCTTACCGGCCCGCGCCGCTTCGATTAGCAATCCGACCAGCGCTGAATCCACGCCGGTCCGATACAGGGTTTGCTTGATCGCCAGCACGGCCGGATCACTGGCAGCCTGCCGCATCAAATCGAGCACTGGCTGAAAGCTGTCATAGGGGTGGTGCAATAGCCAGTCGCGCCGCCGCAGGGTTGAAAACAAATTCACCGTTGGCAGCAGTGCTTTTGGGGTGTTGGGCTGGAACGCCGGATATTTCAGGTCGGGACGATCTATCAAGTCACATACAGCGCTGAGGCGATTAAGGTTGACTGGCCCCTGGCAGCGATAAGTGCCGCTCTCCTCGATGCCAAACTTTATAGCCAGATACCGCATGATGTCTTCTGGGCAGTTTTCGGCCACTTCCAGACGCATCGCCTCGGCAAAGCCACGCTCCATCAGCTCACCTTCCAGTGCGTGAGCGAGATCTTCTATTTCTTCCTCATCGACAAACAGCTCGCTGTTGCGAGTGACCCTGAACTGGTAACAGCCGCGCGCTTTCATGCCTGGAAACAGCTCATCGATGAAGGCGTGCAGGATCGAAGATAGGAAGACAAAATCATTCGGGCCGCGTGAATAACTTTTTGGTACTCGAATAATGCGCGGCAGCGACCGCGGCGCTCTCAGCAAGGCCATGCCGCTGTCGCGACCAAAGGCATCACGGCCTTTGAGTGCGACCGCAAAATTGAGGCTTTTGTTGAGGATGCGTGGGAAGGGGTGCGCCGGGTCCAGCCCAAGCGGGCTGAGCACGGGCATGATTTCCTGTCGAAAATGCTGATGCAGCCACTGCTTCTGGCGCTCGCTCCACTCAGAGCGTCGCAGAATGTGGATATTTTCTTTTGCCAATGCTGGCGTTAGTTCTTGATTAAGCACTCGGTATTGCTCGCTCACCAATTCGAGCACGGCCTCTCGAATCGCCTCAAGCGTGGCCATTGGGCTCAGGCCATCCGGGCCTGGCAAGCTGACGCCGTGCTGCAACCGTTGTCGAACTGCGGCAACCCGAACTTCAAAAAATTCATCTAGGTTGGTGCACGAGATGCACAGAAAGCGCAGACGCTCCAGCAGCGGCACGTTGCTATCGCGCGCCAGCTCCAGGACGCGACGGGTGAAGGCGAGCAGGCTTAGTTCGCGATTGAACAGTAGCTCGGGTGCGTCCAGCTGTTGTTCGTCCCAGCGCTCGATCGCGACCGCTTGTTGATGAACTTCTGACACCGATTCGTTCTGCAGTGGCGCGTGAAGGTCGTGGGCTTTACGTTCGAGCGCTTGATTGTCTTGCGCGATATCGTTTGAAATTCCTGAATTCATCATCGTACTGTATCAAGAATACAGCTGTTCTGAGCAACTCGCATGTGGAGAAGCTTTCGCCGCGTGCACAGCAGGCAAACAGTGAAAGCGCGCTGATCTGTAGCGCCGATCTACCGGTTTGCGGTCAATCGAAGCTGTTCCGAGCGCAATTCGCGCAGGCGGGCGCTGATGCGCGCGCGTTGATAGTAATCCAGGTCATCACGCTGGTTGACGCGCTCAAGCTGCTCGATGGCTTCTTTGACGCCGCCGCGCAGATAATAGCTGTCGGCAACCGCTTCAGCGGCTCGAATCCCCTCGCCGGCCCGATCAGCAGCTCGAGCGTAGAGCTGAGTCATGCGAAGGTCGGTTGGGTGCCGGCGTAAATACGGCCTCAGGATGGCGCTGGCGCGAGCGGCGTGGGCAATGGAGTCACTGTGCATCAGAGTATCGGCATATTGATTGGTCACTTTGCGGCTGCCCGGAAACTGGTTGTAGAGTGCTTCGAGGATATCCAGTGCTGGTTCAACTTGACCTTCGTTGAGCAATAGCTCGGCCTGCAACAAGCGGATCAACTGTCGGTGTGGTGCCTGATCGAGCAGCACCTGGAGATGATCGCGAGAGGCATTCGTTTGGCCCTCTTTGCTCAGCGCCAAAGCCAGGCCGTAGTGCATGGCGAGCGACGGGCGACTGCCATCGGACAGCCGACTTTCAAACCAGCGAATCGTGTGGTCAAACCGATTGCTCATCAAGACTCGCAGCCGGGACTGCACAAAATGGAAATCCTCAGATGGCTCAAGCCGACTGCGTGGATTAGCGACCTGCTCGGCACGGCTCCTGGCCTCGGCAACCCGGTTGATCGAAAGCGGGTGAGTGCGCAAGTACTCCGGCGGGCCCTGACCCATGGCTCGGCCGCGAATATTCATGCGTTCAAAGAAGCGAGTCATGCCCTCGGGATCAAATCCGGCCTCCCCAAGCAGCGCAATGCCAATCCGATCAGCTTCGGTTTCGGCCTGGCGCGTGTGATTAATCTGAAATTGCTGCGAAAGCCCCATGCCGCTCAGCAATACCGCTTGACCTGCTTCCGGGCTGCCAGCAACGCTGGCGGCAAGTGCGAGACCGAGAGTCGCCATCATTGCTGGCAGTGAAACTTCCTGCGCGTTCTCCAAGCCGCGTGCCAAATGGTCCTGAGTGACGTGGGCGATTTCGTGAGCAACCACGCCTGCTACTTCGTTTTCGTCTTCTGCCAGCAAAATCAGGCCTGAATGCAAACCGATGACGCCAGCCACGCTGGCGAACGCATTAATGCTGTTCTCGCGCATTACAAAAAAATGAAAATTGCCGTCTTTGCGGTCGGAGTGGGAGACCAATCGATAGCCCATGTCCTCAAAATAATCACGGATCAACGGGTCTTCTACCAGCAGATTATGAGCACGCATGTAGCGCTCGAAATCACGTGCGAAGGTTTGTTCCTCTTCAATCGGAAGGACACGTGTACTGGTGCCGCCCATGTCGGGCAGGCTGGTCGGATTCTGGGCCGCCAGGATACCGGTCCACACTAGCAGAACCACAGCTATTGGCTGTCGCATTCTAAGCATGGTAATTTTCGCCCATGATTTTATGAATTACCTGATACTCAATGATACTCATAATTATCTCAGACCGATGGTTGCGCGGGAGGTTCGCGCGGTGACTGGAATTCAGTCGCGACTCTATACCAGCGTCATGCTGATTCATGCAAAAATGCCAGTAGAGCCGCATGTGGCCGCAGCACGCGATCTTGATCGACCCGCGTTGGTGTTTTTCCATTCTGAAGCGGTCGACCTGTTAAGTCTGGTCAGATTCAAAGAATCGCCGTGGCGAAAGCTGTCGGCCCTGCCAGACATTGATCTGGTCTATTGCACAAGTGCCTGGCGGCGACGTGGTGGCGGTCATCCGCCACCTGGTGTAGTGGCCTCAACGCTGACTCAGTTCTGGGCACACCAGCTTCAAGCCTGGCGCTCCGACTCAAGGTCCGATCCGGCCGATAACGTAGTGAATATCGGCCTGTGTGAGTCACATAACGAGCGCGGCTGGCAGGAAATTCTGGAACTCATTCTGGCCGCAGCAGCGCTGGATATTCCGATGCGGATTGGGTTCAAGTCTTCGGCCTGGCGATCGATGAAACGATTTCCGACTCAAATAGCCGCCTGGCGGCAGCTGACCGACTTCGATTTGGCGACCGTAACCTGGCCGGAAGGTGAGCGTGATTTGCCGAATTCTGAGTCGAATATTGAATCAAGAATTGAATCGAAAGATACATCCATGGAAATGATCTCTACTGACTACCATCGCGAACCCGGTCTTCCTCAGGCCTGGTCGCTTCTGCTATGAGCGGAACTGGAGTCATTGAGTGCGAAGGTCGCGAGATTGCTCTCGATGCTGATGGGCATTTGATCGATTGCTCGGACTGGTCGCGTTCGTTGGCTGATACGATGGCAAGCCAAGATGGATTGACGCTCACCGACGATCACTGGTGGCTGATCGATTTTGTGCGAAATCATCACGCGCGATATGGCACGCCGCCTTTAATCCGCGTGGCGATTGGAGCGCTACGCCAGGCGCGCGCCGATCCAACAATCACCAGTCGAGCACTGTATCGTTTGTTCAACGATAATCCGATCCGGGAGGCTTGCCGACTGGCCGGTTATCCTAAACCTGACTGGTGCATTTGATCGTTCAAGTACATCTGCGATCAATCTTTAAGAATTTTATTTTCATTATTTTTACTACATGCTGGAGACCAGAAGCCAATGAGCGCAGCTGAAATCGTCATTTACACCAAGGCCACTTGCCCCTATTGTCAAGCCGCACAACGTTTACTTAGCGCTAAAGGCGTTAGCTGGACTGAGATTTCCTTGCTCAATGAGCCTCATAGACGTGACGAGATGATTGAGCGAAGCGGGCGTCAAACGGTGCCACAAATCTTTATCGACGATCGCCATGTAGGTGGTTTCGACGACTTAAACGCACTCGATCAGGAAGGTGCGCTGGACCGGATGCTGAGCGACTGATTCTCTAGCCTGAACCTGAATACAAACTGCGAGTTCAGACGGCCACATCGTCCAAAATGCCCGCCAATGGCGCTACCAATCGCTATAATAGTGAGTTCGCGGCGATTATCGAATTCTTGAAAGGACATCTGACGTGACTCAGCAAATTACCGTAATCCGGGGCGATGGCATTGGCCCTGAAATCATGGACGCGACCTTGCGCGTTCTGGACGCACTGGACGCGGGTCTGGAATATGACTTTCAACTGGCCGGACTCGCGGCGCAAGAGCAGACTGGTGATTTGCTGCCGCAGGCGACGCTGGATTCAATTTCCCGCAACACAATTGCCATTAAATCGCCCCTGACAACGCCGGTTGGCGGCGGTTTTAAGTCATTGAATGTCGCTTTGCGTAAGCATTTTGATTTATTCGCTAATGTTCGTCCCGCGATAAGTTTTGAAGGCACTCGTTCGCGCTACGAAAATATTGACTTGATCACCGTGCGCGAGAACACCGAGGGTGCCTATCTGGGTGAAGGTGCCTATACGGCACCTGACGGATCGCGCGCTGAATCGAAAATGGTTGTGACCCGAAAGGGTTGCGAGCGAGTAGTGAGATTTGCCTTTGAAATGGCCCAGCGTGTCGGGCGCAAAAAGGTCACTGCCGTTCACAAAGCCAACATCCTGAAGGACGTAACCGGCATGTTCCTGGATGTTGCACGTGATGTTGCGACCGAGTTCCCAGACATTGAATTCAACGATCTGATCGTTGACAACGCCTGCATGCAGCTGGTGATGCGGCCCGAACAGTTCGATGTAATCGTGACCACGAATCTTTTTGGCGACATCATTTCTGATTTGTGCGCGGGTCTGGTTGGCGGCCTTGGCCTGGCGCCGGGTGCCAATATCGGCAAAGACGTCGCGATGTTCGAGGCCGTTCATGGGTCGGCTCCGGATATCGCCGGACAAGGCATTGCAAATCCGTGCGCACTTTTGCTGGCAGCAGCGCAGATGCTGGATCATCTCGGTCAGTCTGAAAACGCCAAACAACTCCGAAAAGCTATTGCCGCCACAATCGCGCAAGCCGATCGCACGACGCCGGATCTGGGTGGCAGCGGCACAACTCAAACAATCACGGATGCAATTTGCGAGCGTCTGGAACCACAAAGTTCTTGAATTCCGGCTTCAGTAGGACGAAAGATGTTTGATCTGTTGCGGATTCGCAACGATTTTTATTCAAACGGTGACCTTTGAAGGTGCGCTCATGGCCCGTAATGTTGATTTTTCTCCATTTCGGCCGGATTTTTGTTGTATTTATGCCATTTGGCGCGATAAACTCTTGAAACATTCCAAGAGTATTGATTCGAATCTCTAGCCTAATGCACGTTCATCAAAAAATTCTGGTTTTCGTTATTGCCTTTGCGGGGATGTTGCCGATCAGTGCGGATTCGGCGACGATTATCGATTACGAACAGACCGGCCTGGATGCAAAAGGCGAAAGCGAGTACTGGGGCGCGCTACTGCTCCATCGAATCACCCCGAAAATTGATAATTTTTCCGTCGCTCCAGCACCGCGCTCAGGCTGGATGGCGCTGGACGATCAGTTGATTGCGCCCGATTTTGCCCGGCTACTGTTTGAGCCGGCCAGTGTGCCGGCGCTTTTGGGTTTGGGCAGCAGACAAGTTGCGCTGAGTCTGACCCCCGCTTCTCGTCGAGTCCCGAGTCAGGGTTTGACGTTCCAACAGTCCCTATTGATGCCTGGTTTGACCAGCTCGATCAACGATTCAAGCGATCTGACCATCTCGGCCGTTCTCGCCAGCCAGACCTACGGCTCCAGCGTGTTAAATCTGGTCGAAGCCGATAACGCATCGATGGCTGAATACAGTGCATTTGAGCAATCTTATGATGCTCGGCCGGAAGTCACTCACGGTGCCGGGCTTCGCGTTGGCATCATGAACGAATTGTCCACGCGCTGGAGCTTCGACGCCGCTGCTCAGTCGCGCATCGATATGGCAGAATTCGCCACTATTCGTGGCCTCTACGGCTCTGTGGCTGAGCTCGACATTCCTTCACGTGTTCAAACCGGGGTCCAATTCCACGCGACAGAACACAGTTCACTGCGCTTGGGTATCGAACAGATTTTCTACAGCGAAGTTGGTGCGTTTCCGAGCCGGTCGCTGCCAGCCCGATTCACATCGCTGCTAGGCGACAGCAACAGCCCGCGCTTCGCTTGGGATGATCTCGTGATCTACAGCGTGGGTTGGCAATGGCACAACGGCAATGATTTGGCGTTCTATGTTGATTACCTAACCCGAACGCAGCCGTTGCCCACCTCCAGCGTGTTAGCTGATGCGCTGTCGCCAGAGCTTGCCGACTATGCGTTATTGGTTGGCCTCACGAAGGGTCTCGGATTTGGCTCATCGCTCAGACTCAGTGCATCATACGCGCCACCCGAATTTGCATTTGGCGGAAACGCATTGGGCATAGTTTCTGACCGCCTTGACCAAGATTTCGAGGTTCAGGCGCTCGTTCAAGTGGATTTTTGATTTTCCCCGTTTCTTAACACTCCTAAGAAATTACAGGGCGTTTTAGCCCGGTGACCTTCCACGGGGAAAGGTTCACCGGGCAGGGGAACGAGACGCTGTCTGTTGTTAAAGCTTTTTGTTATCAACTCCAATCACTGACCCTCGATCCGTATAATCTGGCGCTATGATCTCGCGCATTAGTCAGTGGTACCAACGTCACTTCTCCGACCCGCAAGTGGTCATTCTTGCCTTGTCTTTGCTGGCGGGCCTGATTGCAGTTGTCATCTTCGGTCGTATGTTGGCCCCCGTCGTGGCCAGCTTGATTATTGCTTATTTGCTTGAAGGCGCTGTCCAGCGGCTTGAGCGTTTCGGCCTGCCCCGTTTGGTGTCCGTTATTTCTGTGTTTAGCGGTTTTATGGCGGGCCTGCTGTTTTTGCTGTTCGGTTTGCTGCCCATGCTCACGCGCCAGCTGGCAGTTATTGTTCAACAGATTCCCAGCTATATTGGTCAGGCACAAGCCTGGTTATCGACATTACCCGAGCGCTATCCGCAGATCGTGGCACCGGCAGTCGAACAGTCTCCTGTCAATAGTCTGGATCAGGCCACCAGCGAACCCACGTCTGGCATTGTAGTAGGCGACAGAATGGCGGGCGAGTCGGTAGAGCGTGAGCTGTCCCTGATTTCTGAAGAACAGCTTTCGCAGATGGTCGATAACATGGGAACGGAACTGGTCAACTACGGTGCCACGCTCGTATCGTTCTCCGGCGTTATTGGCCTGGCGAGCCTGCTTATCTTTGTTGTTTTAATGCCCGTGCTAGTCTTTTTCTTTCTGAAAGACAAGCGCTCATTGCTGGGCTGGATGGCTGCCTATGTGCCGAAAGATCGGGCGCTGGTAACTAGCGTTTGGCGAGAAGTTGACGCTCAGATCGGCAATTATGTGCGCGGTAAAGTTCTTGAAATTTTGGTGGTCTGGTTTATTACCTATTTGGTGTTCGCCTGGTTAGGCTTGCCGTTTGCCATGCTGCTGTCGATGATGGTGGGGTTTTCTGTTTTGATTCCCTATATCGGGGCCGCCGTGGCGACGCTGCCTGTGGCTGTGGTTGCTTTGATCGCCTTTGGCTTGGAAGCTCAATTTTGGTACGTGCTGATTGCCTATGCCATCATTCAAGCACTGGATGGTAATGTCCTGGTGCCGATCCTGTTTTCTGAAGTTGTGAATTTGCACCCGGTTGCGATTATTGTTGCCGTGCTGGTATTTGGTGGCGTTTGGGGTTTTTGGGGGGTATTTTTTGCCATTCCACTAGCTACATTGATTCATGCTGTTCTGCGAGCTTGGCCGCGGCGCTCAGAATCTGGCTCGAAGTCTGATTCTGTGGGCGATAAAATTACGAGCGACGAGGCAGCTTCTGCCAATGGTCGAACTTAAATCTAGTGCTTTAGCATCGGCCAAGCCGTTCGATACCCACCGTAGTTTTACCTTTGTTGAACAACGATTTGACCCATTGACCGGGGTCGTCGAGCTGGTATACAAACTTGATCAATTCGAGTTTACAGAACGGTTTATTTTCCCGGGTGCGCCGTTTGTTCAACTTCAGGATCAGCACACAGCAATTGAGGCAGCACTTGACCTGCTGCATTGGGTCGCCGGGATAAGCTATTGGAAGTCGAGTTGCCCGGGCCGATTCGAGTTTGGGAATCGCCGCCCGGATGCCTGGCAAGCCGACTGGCTTAGCCGTCTATATCGTCAAGGTCTTGCAGAATTTGCGTTTGAAAACGATCTGGACATCGGAGGCTTTCCGATCTTTCCTGCAACAGACGCGACCCAGAAACCGGCTTCAAGTGGCGCGCTTGAGCGACGCAGCCTAGTGCCTATGGGTGGTGGCAAGGATTCGCTGGTAGCTTGGGAACGATTGCGCCATCGGGGCGACCCTGCAGACAGCGTTCAGGTCGGCACCGCCGCATTGATCCAGGCATTGGGTAAGCAACTGCCCGGCCAACATCGGGTGATCAATCGAGCCGTGGATCCCCAGCTACTTGAACTCAATCATGACGGGGCGTTGAATGGTCACGTACCGGTTACCGCGATTAACGCAGCCGCTCTGACTCTGGCGGCCCTGTTGTGGCGCTATGACCGTGTGATTTTTGCCAACGAGCGATCCGCCAACGAGGCTACACGGATTGATCATCTGGGCCATCAAATCAATCATCAATTTTCCAAATCATTCGAGTTTGAAGCAATGTTCGATGATTGGGTGGGGCGCTATATTCACCGCTCGCTGCGGGTGTTTTCACTGCTTCGACAAGACCGTGAATTGTGTATCTGTAAAGAATTTGCTCAGCTGCGGCAGTGGCATCACGCGTTTTCTTCATGCAATCGAAATTTTCATCTTGACGGTCCGCGTACCTCGCGCTGGTGCGGCCAGTGTCCCAAGTGCCATTTTGTTTATCTCTGCTTGGCACCATTTATGTCCCCGTCTGACCTGGCCGCAATTTTCGGCCAGGACTTGCTTGGGCAGTCCGGCCAGATTGAAGCGTTTAGCGAATTGCTGGCTCTGGATGGTGTTAAACCCTTCGAGTGTGTCGGCGAAGCCAACGAGGCAAGAGCCGCCGTGACTGCCTTGGCTGAGCAATCCAACTGGGCAGATCACGCGGTGGTTCAAGCGCTCAATCAGCGTTTGCGTTCGATTGCGCGAAAGGGAAATGCGCCAAGCCTCGCTGAACTTTGTCAACCAGGCGGGGACCATCGAATTCCACAAGATTTGATCGATGCGTCTTGATGCGTTAGTTGACCTACGCGTGGTCATTCTCGGTTTTGGTCGAGAAGGACAGAGCGCTTTTCGTGCTTTAAAAAATCATGGCGGGCGAAGTTGCCAGTTTGCCGATGTTTTCGTTTGGGCCGAAGGGGGCTCGCTACCCTCCGGCATCAACGGGAGAGTTGCACCCTTCGATGCTCGATTGTCGACATTTGATGTGGCGATCCGTTCACCAGGCATTCGAGTTGATCACCCGGCCCTGATTGAGTTCAAGAGAAACGCCGGGCTAGTGGTCAGCCCCAGCTCGATTTTTTTTAGTGAACGACCGGATGTGCCGGTCATCGGGATCACCGGATCAAAGGGTAAAAGCACAACGGCTTCGCTGTTGGCTCACTTACTGACTGCCAACGGCCAGGTGGTCGAGTTGGCCGGCAATATAGGCGTGCCACTCTTGGACCAGCTGGACACAGAAGCCGAGCGGATCGTTGCTGAATTTTCCAGCTACCAGCTCGCTGACTTAGCCGGCTCTATCGAGCTCGGCTTGATCACTCGCCTCTTCCCTGAACATCTCGACTGGCATGGCAACGAGGCCCATTACTACAGTTGCAAGTTGCGACTGGCCGAGCTGCTGGATAGTCGACCACTTCTGATCAACGCCACCGATCCGATCCTGAGCGCGGCGTCGCGCTCAATTCGCGGTCGAATCAAGGTGAATCAGCCGCCGGGCTATAACCGCCAGGGTGACCGTTTAATGCGTGATCAAATTCTGGTTGCAAGTCTGGATGAACTGAAGCTGATTGGACAACATAATTTGGACAACGCGGCTCTGGCACTGGCTGCTTGTGAGCTGGTAGGCGGGGATCAGAGTCGCTCGGCAGATGCGCTGAAAACCTTCGCCCCGCTCGCCCATCGCATTGAAAGGATAAAGGTGCAGAAGAGTGATATTGATTGGATCAATGACTCCATCGCCACATCACCGCATGCCACCAAAGCAGCTTTGCAATCTTTGCGCGGCCGAGCGGTGGTTTTGATCGCCGGCGGACAATCTCGACCTGCTGACTGGTCGCCGGTCGTCGATTGGTGCCGAAATTATCCCCTGGCTGGACTGATCGTCCTGCCGGACAATGGGCCAAAGATCGCCGAGGTGCTGTTGGCTGGCGAATCGATTATGGGTGGTCATGTCGAGCAAGCCGAGACGATCGAGGAAGCAGTCGATTTGGCGGCTGGCAAGTTTGGAATTGAAGATGGGGCTGGATCGGGCAAAGAAATTGGGAGTAAGAAGACTATTTTGCTCTCACCGGGTGCGCCAAGCTTTCCAAACTACAAGAATTTTGAAGAACGCGGCAATCGCTTTCGCTCGGCCGTAACCGCTTTGGAGATTGCCGCCAAGGTGTAGAGATTGTCGTCGGTCGCGAAATCAAGGCGATACCGTCAAAGAAACAAAGGCTGTACTGCAAACGAATCTGCAGGGAAAGGTATTGAATTGATCGGTCCTACAGAGAACGATCTACGGCATAGTCGCTAATCAGCTCCAGCGACTTCCGTTCCGCGCTGTGATCGAGAACGTCCAGGCAGGTTTTCGCCTTCGCGCTGAGTGTCCGTGACTGATCCATGGCCGCGTCAAGCGCACCAACTTCGTCCATCAACGTTCGCACTCGAGCGTAATCAGCGCTGCCGCCATCGCTGATCATCTCAATTATCTCAGCGCGGGTTGCTTTATCGACCCGTTGCAAAGCGATAATCAAAGGCAGCGTGACTTTGCCTTCAGCCAAATCATCGCCCAGACTTTTTCCCAAGTCGTTGTCGGCCCGGTAGTCCAGGACGTCATCTGTGATCTGAAACGCTTGCCCGAGCAGCAGGCCGAATTCTGCCAGCGCATCGTTGACCGATTCGCCGCGTCGAGCGAGAACGCCGCCCAAGCGTGCACTGGCCGCGAATAGACAGGCGGTTTTGTCGGATATCACCTGAAAGTAGGCAGCTCGATCGAGCTCTGCATTTCCCATCTGCATAAGCTGTAGCACTTCGCCTTCGGCAATGGTGTTAGTGGTATCAGCCAAAATGGCCATAACTTCCGGCTGTTCAATCTCGACCATCAACTGGAAACTTCTGGAATACAAGAAATCACCAACCAGGACCGATGCAGCATTGCCCCAAATTCGATGAGCCGTTTCTTGGCCGCGCCTGCGACTGGACTCATCAACCACGTCATCATGCAACAGGGTGGCGGTGTGAATGAATTCGACAATGGCTGCCATCTGAAGATGCTGATCGCCATCGTAGCCTGCCGCGCGCGCCGAGAGTAGATGCAGTAGTGGTCTTAATCGCTTACCTCCGCTATCAATGATGTATCGGCTGATTTGATTGACCAGAACGATATCTGAGCGTAAACGATGAGTGATAAGCTCATCGACTGCTGCGCGATCCGCCGCAGTCAAGGCCAGGACATCATTCAAGGAGCTCGGAAGAGCGAGGGCAGCAGCTTCATTCATTGTTCGCCATTATACGAGGCAGAGTGGAAATGAAATAGTGAATATTGCTCAGGTTTTACGACCTGATTTATGAACCTGGAGGTGCTTTTAGTGCTGGATTTTTCCGCGAGGCCAGCCGACACCCTATGCTAAACTTTAAAGCTACTTTGATCGATGACAAGAAGGTCCGGACAATTATGGCCAGAGGAATTAATAAAGTTATTTTGATCGGCAATCTGGGGGCTGATCCTGAAACCCGCCACACCGCTGGTGGAAGCGCTGTGACCAATTTGTCATTAGCAACATCCGAGAGCTGGCGCGACAAGCAATCGGGCGATATGCAAGAAAAAACCGAGTGGCATCGAGTGGTTATGTTCAGCAAGCTTGCGGAAATAGCCGGAGAGTATCTGCGCAAAGGCTCTAAAGTTTACGTTGAAGGTCGCCTGCAAACACGCAAGTGGCAAGATCGCGACGGTAATGATCGTTGGAGCACCGAAGTTGTTGCTAACGAAATGCAGATGCTCGACAGTCGCGGCGGCAGCGAATCGCTCGAAGACAGTGGTCGCTCGAATTACAGCAACGATAACTCACCGCCACCGGCTCCTGCAGGCGGTGGCAGTATCGAAGACGATATTCCGTTCTGATCTTTCCGACGACGACCTCAGCCCGCCGTTCAAGTCAATCACACGCGGCCTGAATCAAGGACTACCGATTTAGATGACCACGCTACTCGTCACCGGCGGTGCCGGTTTTATTGGCAGTAATTTCGTACGCCACGTGCTCGGTGACCCCGAAATCCGGGTGATAAATCTCGATCTATTGACCTATGCAGGCAATCGCGAATCAGTCGACGATCTTGACTCCGATCGGCATATCTTTGTGCACGGTGATATTGGTGACAGCGGATTGGTGCAAGGACTGTTGGCAGAGCATGAACCTGACGGAATCATTCATTTTGCCGCTGAAAGTCACGTCGACCGATCAATTGACGACCCGTCGGCGTTCATTCGGACCAATGTCTTAGGTACTCAGGTGCTGCTCGACAGCGCCCTGGACTACTGGCGCAATCGTTCTGGCGATGATTTTCGCTTCGTGCATGTATCGACCGACGAGGTTTACGGCACGTTGGGACCAGACGATGCCGCTTTCGATGAGCGACATCGTTACGCCCCGAATTCACCCTACGCGGCCTCGAAGGCAGCAGCCGACCATCTGGCGCGGGCCTGGCACCGCACCTATGGATTGCCGGTCGTCATCACCAATTGTTCAAACAATTACGGCCCGTACCAGTTTCCCGAAAAGCTGATTCCCTTGATTCTGATCAACGCGCTGGAAGGCGAGCGTTTGCCGGTGTATGGCGATGGACAACAGCGCCGGGACTGGTTATTTGTCGGTGATCACTGCAGCGCGATCCAACGCGTGCTGGAAGCCGGGCAGGCCGGGCGGGTCTACAATATCGGCGGCAACGCCGAGATGGCGAATCTGGATGTGGTCCATCTTTTGTGCGATTTACTCGATGCTCGCGTGCCGAGTGAGCGTCCGAGAAGAGAACTGATTGATTTTGTCCAGGATCGGCCTGGTCATGACCGTCGCTATGCGGTCGATGCCGGCCGCATCCGCGATGAGTTGGGCTGGTCGCCATCGCTTGATTTCGCCAGCGGTCTCGCTCAGACCGTCGACTGGTATCTTGACCAGCGCGACTGGTGGCAGCGAATTCGAGACGGTCGTTATCGATCCGAGCGTCTGGGTACGAATCGAAGTCAGGAAGCAACGGCATGAACAGACGCGGCATCATTCTGGCCGGTGGGTCCGGTACGCGCCTCTACCCATTGACTCAGGTCATCAGCAAACAGCTGCTGCCGGTGTACGACAAACCGATGATTTATTACCCCCTCAGCACGTTGATGCAGGCTGGCATCAGTGAAGTGCTGATCATCACGACGCCGCATGAGCAAGCTTTATTCAGAGGTTTGTTGGGTGATGGCAGTCAATGGGGCATTGAGCTGAGTTATGCCGTCCAAAATGAACCACGCGGGCTGGCCGAAGCTTTTATCATCGGCAAAGCATTCGTTGGCGATCAGCCCTCCTGCTTGATTCTTGGCGACAATATTTTTCACGGTGGCGGCATGGGTAGCGTGCTGTCGAACGCCGCTCAGCGCTCTGAAGGCGCAACCGTGTTCGGCTACTGGGTCAGTGATCCGGAGCGCTACGGCGTGGTTGAAATGGACGACGACGGGCAGGTGCTGTCGCTGGAAGAAAAACCCGACAAACCGCGATCGAATTACGCCGTGACGGGTCTGTATTTTTACGATCATCGGGCCTGCGACTTCGCCGCAAGCTTGACTCCGTCGGCTCGCGGTGAGCTGGAAATTACCGATTTGAATCGCTGCTATCTTGAAGCTGGCGATCTCACCGTTGAAACCATGGGCCGAGGCTATGCCTGGCTGGACACCGGCACTCACGCCTCACTGCAGCAGGCCTCCAGCTATATCGAAACTCTGGAATCACGCCAGGGCCTGCGAGTCGCCTGCCCGGAAGAGATTGCGTTTCGACAAGGCTGGATTTCGCGTGAGCAGCTTCTTGCTTTGGCCGAACCTTTGACGAAAAGCGGTTATGGCGACTATCTTCGCCTGGTTGCCAGCGCCGGGTTTCGATCGTGAAAGTTGAAACCACTGAGCTGGAAGGCGTGCTTGAGATTCACCCGATGGTATTCGGCGATGAGCGCGGTCAATTCCTCGAAACCTGGCGCCAGGAGCGCTACGTTGAGCACGGCATTGGACCCACCTTTGTGCAAGCCAATTCGTCGCGCTCCGTAAAAGGGGTGTTGCGCGGGCTGCACTATCAGTGGCCAGAGTCCCAGGGCAAGCTGGTTTGGGTATCGAGCGGCCGCGCCCTGGATGTCGTTGTCGATATTCGTACCGACTCACCAACGTTTGGCCAATGGCTGGGTCGTGAACTGGACGGCAACAGCCAGAATCAGCTTTGGGTGCCGGAAGGTTTTGCTCATGGCTTTCTGACCCTGAGTGAGCAGCTGACCTTCAATTATCTATGCACGCGCCCGTACCGTGGGCCGCAGGATCGCTCCATCGCCTGGAATGACCCGCAAATTAGGGTTGACTGGCCGCTTGATGCGCTGGAGTCTGATCCAGAGCTGTCTGGCAAAGACCAGAACGCACCCAACTTGGCCGATATCGACCGCGCCGATCTTCCCACATGCGCGTCCTGCTGACTGGTGCCGCCGGCCAGTTGGGGCAGCATCTGATCGAACGCTGTCCAGAACACATCGAGCTTCTGGCCAGCAGCCGCCGCAGCGCGCATTGGGCGTGTGATTTGAGCAAGCGCTCTGAGGTGACATCGTTGCTTGAGTCCGCTCAGCCAGACGCTATCATCAATGCCGCAGCCTGGACCGCCGTCGACGCAGCTGAAGATCATGAGAGTGACGCTAAGCGTCTCAACGCCGAACTGCCCAGCTGGCTGGCCGAGTGGAGTCGAATAAATAACTCTGGACTGATAAGCTATTCAACAGACTACGTGTTTGACGGTCGACCCGACAATGGGTCTGGTCAGCAATCCGGCCAAGGATGGCGCGAAACCGACCGATGCCGGCCTCAAAGTGCGTACGGTCGAAGCAAGCGCTTGGGCGAACAGGCGATGTTGGATGGCGGTGGACGCATTCTGATCGTGCGCACCGCTTGGGTTTACAGCGCGCTGGCGGGTAATTTTTTAAGCGCCATCCTGAAACGCGCTGCGGGCGGTCAAAACCTTCAGGTGGTTGCCGATCAGATCGGCTCTCCAACCTGGGCTGGCACGTTGGCTTCGGCAAGTTGGACGCTGCTCGATCAGCTCGATTCGATCAACGCGCCGACCCTGATGCACGTGGCCGGGCGCGGTGCGATGAGCTGGTATGAGTTTGCCCAACGTGCAGTGAGGCTGGCGCAGGTGGCCGGCAAGGTGCCAAAGTCAGTCCAGGTTGCGCCGATTTCGTCGGATCAGTGGCCGCAGCAGGCCAACAGGCCGTCGTGGTCCGTGCTGGACTGTACCAACTTTGAAAGCTGGACCGGCATGAAGTTGCCGTCTGTCGAAAACGCATTAGAGGAGTGTTTGGAGCAATGGGCAAGGCATCAGAATTAGTACCAGTGATTCTCTCGGGCGGTGCCGGTACCCGGCTGTGGCCGGTGTCTCGACGCGCGCATCCCAAGCCGTTCATGCGCTTGGCGGATGGTCAAACGCTGGCAGAGAGCACCGTCGCGCGGGCAGTAAACGTTGCCTCGTCACCACTTACATTGACCGTAACCGGGCGTGATTATTATTTTCTGACCCGTGATCTGTACCAAAAAAGTCAACCTAACGCAGAACACCATTTTTTGCTTGAGCCGGCCGGCCGTAATACCGCGCCGGCCATTGCCGCTGCCGCGATCTGGGTCGAGCATCAGTTTGGGCCAGAGGCTTGTTTACTGGTGCTGCCGGCAGATCATTTGGTTCGCGATAGCGAGGCTTTTGCAGCGGCAGTCAGTGAAGCGCATCAATTGGCAAGCCAAGGTTGGTTAACCTGTTTAGGGGTTCAGCCGACTCATGCTGAAACTGGCTTCGGCTACATTCGCTCTGGCAAGGCTCTGTCTGATGCCAGTCTGGAAATCGACGCCTTCGTCGAGAAACCGGACCTTGAAACCGCGCGTCGATATTATGAGTCCGGCCAGTACTTATGGAACGGCGGCATGTTCTGCTTTCAGGCCAGGAGCATTCTTGAGGCTCTAGACGAGTATGCACCGGACATCCTTGAGGCCGTTCGTGCCACCTGGTCACAGTCCGAAACAGATTCCGAGCGGATTCACGCAGACAAACCGCTTGAGCTCAACGCCTCGGCGTTTTCCGAAGTTCGACCTGATTCTATTGACTTTGCGGTGATGGAAAAATCTGATCGACGAGCCGTTGTACCAGTGGCCTGCGGTTGGAGTGATATTGGTTCCTGGCAGGCAATTAGCGAGCTTTATGAATCGGATGCTTCCGGCAACCGAGTCCAGGGCGAGGGCGTACTGGTTGATTCCAGCAATACATTCGTTCAGGGCGAAAAGCGCCTGGTTGCTGCCGTTGGGGTCGACAATCTGGTTATCGTTGATACCGGTGACGCGGTTCTGGTTGCCAGCCGTGACCGCGCGCAGGAGGTTAAAGCGGTCGTTGATGAGTTGACCCGCCAGGACCATGAGTCGGCGGTTTTTCACCGCACCGTGCATCGACCGTGGGGAAGCTACACGATATTGGAAGATGCGGAGGACTGCAAAGTTAAACGACTGGTGGTTCGAACCGGCGGCGTGTTGTCGCTTCAGCGCCACGAGCACCGCAGCGAGCACTGGACCGTGGTCGGCGGAACGGCTCGGGTGCGAGTCAACGATGATGAATTCGACTTGAAAACGGGCCAGACTGTCGAAATTCCGGTCGGTAGCCTGCATCGCCTGGAAAATCGCGAAACCGAACCGGTGGAAATCATTGAAGTCCAGACCGGCAGCTATTTCGGCGAGGACGATATCGAGCGTCTTGAGGATATTTATGGGCGCGTTTGATGGGCTCAAGCGATGCCCAGCTCTTGCGCTTGTCTCAGTGCTGATCCTGGCGCTAGCGGCCTGCGCCCCAACTGAAACTATCGATCAGCCACCGTCGCCATCTGCCCCGGCGATTGACGTTCCGACCTCCGATCAAGCCGAGCATGCCCAATGGCGGGCCGAAGCGCTGGACTGGCGCGAGCGCCGCTATGCCCGCCTGATCGAACCCTTCGGTTGGTTGAGCCTGGTTGCACTGGAACCATTGAAAGCCGGGCGTTGGTCAGTAGGGTCTGATAAAGAAAACCATTTCAACGTCTCAAGTGGTCCCGTGCACTGGGGTGATCTTGTGGTGCTCGAGGATCGAGTCTGGTTTGATCCCGCAGCCGTCAGCGGCATGCACCTGGATGGGGAACCGATTGATTCAGGGTTTGACGGCGAAATCGAGCTGCAGGCAATTACCGATGGTGATCCCACCGCAATTGAGGCCGGAACCGTACAAATCCATCTCCTGCCGCGCGCAGGTCAACCCGTGCTGCGCATTCGCGACCATCAGTCGCCGACCCGAACCGAATTTGCCGGGCTGGATTATTTCGAATTTGATCCCGACTGGCGCATCACGGCCCGCTGGGTGCCCAATGCGCCAGGCCAAACCTTACTCGTGGCGAATGTTCTGGGCGAACTCGTTAACGAACCCAATCCAGGCATGGCTGAATTCGAAGTCAACGGCCAGACTGCAGGCCTGCAGGCGGTGCTCAACAGCGATGGCGATCAACTGTTTTTTATCCTCGCTGACCGCACTTCTGGCCGAGAAACCTATGGTCTCGGCCGCTTCCTCTATAGCGACTTACCCAAAAACGGCCAAGTGGTTCTGGATTTCAATCGAAGCTACAACCCCCCGTGCGCCTTTACCGCCTATTCCACCTGCCCACTACCACCGCCCGAAAACCGCCTGGATCTGCGCATTGAAGCAGGTGAGCTGGCCTACCAATAACCCGGTCAGCGCCTTCGGCCGTGGGCCACAAGGGCTTCGGGCGCGTCATCCTCAAACTCATAGCGGCACTTGCTCCAGTTAAGGGCGAGAATCGGCTGTGTCCGATGATCGGTCTAGCGCTGTCATCAGGCCGCGCGCGGAGCTATGATCGCTTGCAGTAAATTATTCCTTGGTTGCCCTTGAGATATCGGTTCAGCTCGTGCACTACTCCTCAAACCGATCAGCAAAAAGCACGTCAATCGGACATGAGTAACCACCGATAAACGCGGATGGCTGCCCGATTGAGTTCAAAAACTGAGCGACATTGACAGTGTTTTACTTACTTACCTGGCTGAAGCGTAACGAGGCGGTATTTTGGTTGGCTAAATTGTGGGTCTTTTTAGGGCGTAGTTTCAAAGCGGTCGTTGAAAATCCGGTCAGGCTGGGCCTCGAATGCACCGAGATCATAGTCACCAGTGCGCGGATTGGGTGCGGGATCAGGCGCTGGCCCGGCCCAGGTTACACCACGCTGATTACCATCCAGATCCGGAAATTCGGGCGGATAGAAATCGCTGCAGTAGTCAATGGCCGGGGAGGTTTGCTGTAATTGATAGTTGTTTTCGGCCTGATTGATAAATTGCGGGTCGATATTGCTGTAAGCGAATGAATTGGACGCCCCAGTGTTCCCGAAGGATTGGTTTCCGATCACGCAATCAAGAGTTGATGAAACGCTCCCCACGCCTTGTTTTGTTATCCAGTTCTCTGATTCGACTATCGCGGATCGGATGTTTAATTCTGCCGTTTGATCGGAGAACGCTCTCATGAGCGCAAGCGACGATGGGTTGGCCGCAATGGTGCTGAAGATAATTTCTGCTTCGGTGTTTGCTGCTAACAGAAACAGGTGGCCTGCTGAATTGTTTTGGATCAAAGAGCCTTCAATGTGGAACTGAGTGGGTAGGCCATCGTAAATTGTGGTGTTGCTGATATGTGCGACAGCGCCTGAACTGGCGTTGGCGACATTGTTTCGCACGATCGTACGGCTTACCGACAGTCGCGAATCGCCGCGAGCGTGGAATGCACCGCCGCCTGATCATTGATTGCCTTCAAATACCGAGTATGGTGGGCGGCGTAGTACAAGCCCGGCGCTGACCGGCGTTTCGCAGGCACCTGCCAGCCCGGGACGCTCAATATCGATTGAAGCGCCGCCGTCTACACCCACGCCGCCACCTAGGCTGTCTGCTGTGTTGTTGATGACGTAGGCATCGCGAATAGTCAGGTTGACACCGTCGCCAAAGAGGAACGCACCGCCGCCCGATCCCCCTGCATTGTTGCCAGCCACCAGCGCAGCCTCAGCAGCGTCACCTAATTCTTGGAATTCGCCAGAGGACAAGACCGCCCTCGCGCCATTTTCCATGAACAGACCACCACCGTTGCTGGCGGCGGTATTGAGCATGATGCCGCCTGTGGGCACAATCAGGACAATGGGTCCGCCGGCATAAATAAAGGTCTGCGTGCAGCCGTTCAGTGCGATGCCACCGCCATTGTCGGCCTGATTATCAATGACCAGCGTAGTGCCCAGGCGTAACAGCGTCCCAAGACCATTGTCATGATTTGATTGACAATAAATGCCGCCGCCGTCGCCAGCCGCGTTGTTCTGGCTGAAGATTGTGTCGTTATCCAGTGTGACAAAGGTGCTCGTTCCTGAACGGTCGCCAGTGGTTGATATACGCAGACCGCCGCCGTTGCTCGCGCTGCTATTGTTGGAAAATTCCACGTTACGAAAGTCGACGATCAATCGACCCGGGCGTCCTTCAACGATTGCTCCGCCGGTCAAGCTGCCGCTACCACCGCCGCCAGTGATGACAAAGTTTTCGACAGCCACTTGCCTGGTCGGTGCATCGACGGTGGCAGCGTAGAGAATGTCCAATACGAGACCATCGCCTTGCCGCTGAAGCGTGGATCGACCGCTGGGCTGACTGGACAATGAACAGTCGGGATAACCGCCGGTTAATCGAATCGTTTTGTTCAAAGCGACCGGGTTGTTCTCATTGTAGGTGGCGGTCATCACTCTGACCTGGCCGCCTGATATCTGATTGAGAACACCGGCCCGCACGGATGTATGATCACAGCCGTTGCCGGGCGGTCCGACCGTGACTGGCGCGATGCCGCGGGCATTGTCAGGAAAGGGGCGATCAACCGTAGACTCGGTTGCATGACTTGGGACAGAGACAGCACTAGCGAGCAGTAGGCCGACAGTGAGAAGGCCAGTAATTATCGCATGCATGAAGTGTTTTCAGGTATGAGGCTGCTTCTAATTACGCAGAAGCGATCAGAAAACTGCCGCAGGTTCGTAAAATATGCGGGTCAGATGTTCTTATCTCGGGGGCTTTCCAAAAGCATGGTCAGGCTGCCGTGCGTTCAAAGCCCAGTTCGGCGGCGATTTCTTTCAACAATTCTTTGGTGATTCGCTCAGCTCCTGAATCGCGCGCATTGCGTTCAACGGTGTCGCGCAGTTCTTTGGCGGCCGAAATTCGCACCAGCACCGGCTTCAGGGCGACCAGGCGGTCGAGTTCGAGCTGGGCGTCGCCGTCCCAAGGGACTTCGCGGTGGATGCGGCTTGGGGTTTGGTCGACTTTATCGAGTTCGGTCCCAAGCGGAAGGATGTGGAACAAGGCGTCGAACAGGTTGTTGCAGACTTCCTGGATCAGATAAGTTGCCCCGCTGTAGCCCATGAACGGAGACCCGGTATGTCGACGAATGACTGCGCCGGGGAAGCTGGCCGGAATGTACATTGCTTTGGCACCGGTTTCGGCCAGGTACATCCGTTCGTTATAGCTGCCAAAGACCATCAGCGGCGTTTGATTCTGCAGCGATTCGCGGACACTCTGATTGTCGGTTTTCTGGCCCGCGTGACGGGCCACGGCCAGGGTGCAGGGCATGCCCATGTCGTCCTCTAAAAACTTTCGAATGCCGCGGGTGTAGGTTTCATTGGCTACGACGGCAAAGCTGGCAGTACCAAAAAAGTCCTGAGTAACCGAGCGCCACAAGTCCCACAGCGGTTTAATGGTGGTGTGTTTTTCTTTTTCGATAAAGGGTTCCGGATCGATATCGACCAGGCTGCCAAGCTCGCGCAGGAACAGCGTGGTGCTTTCCAGGCCAATTGGCGCCTGCAGATAAGGACGCTCCAGACTTTCGCACAGCAGTCGTCCGAATTCGCGATACATGCAGATATTGACATCGGCATTGGCCAGCTGCTTGATGTCTTTGAGGTCCAGCCCAAGTGGAAAGACACAGTTCAGTTCGCAGCCAACGCCTTCGATCAGGCGCTGAATTTCGGCCAGGTCCGAAGGCATATTGAATTGGCCATAGGCAGGCCCGATGATATTGACGCGCGGTTTTTCGCCGTCCTTGCGCTTGCGCGGGGCGACCTTGCCTTTGCGCGGACCAAATTCGTTCCACAGCCAGCTCATCGCGCGATCGGCGCACTGCCACTGGTCTTCGTCAATGGTGCGCGGCAAAAAGCGCTTCAGGCCGGTGCCTTCGGGCGTCACACCTCCGCCGATCATCTCAGCAATCGAGCCGGTGACCACGACCGCCGGTTTTTTCGGATCCAGCGTGGAATGGGCGCGCTTCATCGCATCTTCAGTGCCGGTCTGGCCGAGCTCTTCCTCGCCCAGGCCGGTGACAACGATCGGTAGCTCGTGCGGGGGCAAGGCATCGGTGTAGTGAAGTACCGAAGTGACCGGCAGGTTTTCACAGCCGACCGGTCCGTCGATAACCACCTGCAGCCCCTTAATGGCGGTAAATACATACACCGCACCCCAGTAGCCGCCAGCGCGGTCGTGATCAAGGACTAGCATCAGGCCTTACCTCCCTCGACGGCGGCGGGATTCCCGTTTGGATTATCACGCCAAACGCCCGCGGTTGGACCCTCACCAACACCTTTGAAGAAGGCTTTCATGGTGTCAAAGCGCTCTTTCTGCCCCATCGCGGCGTTGATGACTTGAGCCAGTGCCGGCGGACCGGGCGGTCCCATCAGGGGTCGGGCCGAGATCAAATTAGTGAAATACATGGCCGGGATGCCGTCTTCTTTAGCCGCCTGTACTACGGGCGTGGTGCCAATGGCCAAATTGGGCTGGTGTTCCTTGAAGGCGGCGATGTCTTGCTCAAGCGACGCGCGGTAATTGATCGTGACCCCGCGCGCTTCAAGCCATTCGCGATCCGGGTCAGACCAGTCGGTTTTCGGACAGGCGGTGCCGACATACGGCACATCCGCACCGCATTCAACCAGCAGCCGCGCGACCAATAGCTCTGAGCCCTCGTAGCCAGATACGGTGATGCGACCTTTGATGGGAGACGCTTTCAGGCTCCCGGAAATGGCCGGTAAGAATTTATTTTTCGCAGCGGCGATTTTGGCCTCAGATAAACCAACAATATTGCCGAGTTTTTCCAGCCAGGCGGCGGTTCCGTCCAAGCCGACCGGGGCGGAGCCGAACACCGGGCGACCGGCGCGCTGGAATTCACGCACCGATGCGGTGTAGAAGGGATGAATTGCAGCAATGGCAGCACCATCCAGCGCGGTGTAGAGTTCGCGCCATTCGCGGGTCGGAACAACCGGGCCGGGCGCCAGTTCCAGCGCTTCAAGCATTTGACCAATAATGACCGGGTCGGCGGGGAACATTTCACCGAGCAGAGTCACTGTCGGTCGGCCGCTCTTGCCTTCTCGTGGGGCCTGGACCGGGCCCGCTTCAGCCTCTTTGCGGGCGTAGGCCAGCATGGCACCGGCAATCACGTCCTTGGCTTCGGCGTGAGTGGGGACGCCGAAGCCGGGTACGTCGATGCCGATAATGCGCACGTCGTTGATCTGTTTGGGCAACATCTGCAGCGGCACGCCGGAGGCGGTGGGTACGCAAAGGTTGGTCACGACAATGGCGTCGTACTTTTCCGGGTCGGCCATTTTATGCACCGATTCGCGGATATCTTCGAATAACTTGCCGGTGACCAAGGTTTCGGAGTTGAAAGGCACATAGCCAACCGTGCGCCGCGCACCATAAAAATGCGAGGTAAAGGTCAGGCCGTAGACGCAGCAAGCTGATCCGCTCAGAATAGTGGCAGTGCGGCGCATACGCAGTCCCACGCGCAGCGAGCCGAAGGCCGGGCACATCGACTGCGGCTGATCGTGCGGGCCGGTCGGATAGTCTTGTGCGTAACGGTCAAGCGTTTCGGAT